>Ga0302319_10004390_pt1 | contig 28988 bp, 27 predicted proteins | sample Bog_T0_2_FD_203319 | JGI IMG/M metagenome (GOLD analysis project Ga0302319, IMG submission 203319) | Peat permafrost microbial communities from Stordalen Mire near Abisko, Sweden - Bog_T0_2 | ecosystem: Environmental > Terrestrial > Soil > Wetlands > Peat | place: Sweden: Abisko, Stordalen Mire... | reverse complement strand
TTTTGACGGAATTAACGGAATTTTTCCAAAATTACGGGATGAAGGCAGGGGAGTTTTCGCCAGGATTAATAGGATTGGCTGAGAGAATTCTTCTGCCTTTGAAATCATCTAAATCTTATTAATCCTATTAAAAATGCCTCCCCCCCCAATTCCATTCATTCCGTCAAAATTACTCTGCATCCATTTTGTTAATTTGGAAAATTTGGTAATTTGGTCCTTTCCCTCTCCATGAAAATCAGCGCCGTCTGCTTCGATCTCGGCAAGGTCCTGCTCCATTTCGATTGGAAAGTGATGATGGATCGCATTGCGACGAAATCGCCGCTGCCACCGGAGAAAATCGCCCAACTGCTTAAGGAAGATCCGCAGGTCCTCGCTTACGAAGTGGGCGGCATCACCTCGGCCAAATTTTTTTCGCACCTGAAAAAACGGCTCCGCTACACGGGAACGGCCAGGGAATTGCGCGCGGCTTTCTCGGAAATCTTCACGCCCCTGACCGAGCACATCGCGCTCGCCGCGCTGCTTGCGCCGCATTATCCGCTGGCGATCATCTCCAATACGAACGAAGCGCACATCCTTCATGCCGAGGCGACCTACTCGTTCTTCTCGCTCTTTCGCGTCCGGATTTACTCGCATCAGGTTGGGGCGATGAAACCGGATCGCGCGATTTACCAGGCGGCGCTCGACGGCCTGGGCGGGATCGATCCGCTGGAGACGCTCTTCATCGACGATCTCGAACCGAATATTCTCGGCGCAGTGAAGCTTGGCTGGCAGACGATCCATCTGCGTCCCGGAGTCGATTTGCGCGAGGCGTTGGCCAGCTATGAATTGAAGGGAATCGACTGAGTTTTGACAGGAGGAACATGAAAGGCTGTTCTTTCCCTCCTGTCTAAATCACTCCCCCGTCAGCAACGCGATCTCCCGTTCTTCGAGTTGCTGCCGCCAGCGCGCGAGGTAGGAGTATTTCCGGTAGACGGCTTCGAGCGCGTTAAGGTCCTTTTCGCCAGCGCGCCAGCGGGGATCGAGCGCCGCGATCTCCGCTTCGACCGTCGCGCCGAATTGCTCGAGCTTCATGCGCAGGGCGACGAGCGAATCCTGCAAAGCCAGTTCCTCGCTCATCAGCCCGGCCTTCTCCAATCTTCCGGTCGTCGCGCGTTTGCGCTCCAGAAAACCGTCGAGTTCGCGGCACATCTCCCCGACTTCCTTGAAGAGGTCCATCGTGCCGGGCGGAATGCGCTGGATGTCGCGCGGCTTCTCGCCCTTGGTCAATTCATAGAGCGCAAGCAGACGCGCGCGCGGATCGATCAGGGTCTGGTAGGCCTGGTTGAGCGCGGTGTAGCGCGACTCGACGGCGAGCCTTTCCGCATCGGGTGACTGCGCGAATTTGTCCGGGTGCGACTCGGAGGTCGCGCGGGCGAAGCGTTCCTTTAGCGCGCTGACGTCGAGGGCCGGGCCCGGTTCCAGATCGAAAAGAGAAAAAGGATTGGAACTCATGGGGATGTTGGCGACGAAGGCCGCGCTGGCGAGTCGCCCAATCTATTCTTCCTTCGGGGCACGTTTGCGCCCGCCCTTGGCCTTGATGACATTTTTCGGGATGACCGACCGGCCTTCCGCGTGACCATTCGATCCGGGCGCGGCTTCCTTTTTGACGAAAGGCTTCCTGCTCTTGGCGCCCTCGGGACGCGGCTCAAACTCGAACGAGGTCTTGCCGTCGTCCGCCATGACGAGATAGGCGGAAAACTTGCGTCGCGTCCGCTGCGACACAAAGCCGCGGAGCAGATCGGTTTTCTTTTGCGTGAGAAGTTTCTCGACCTGTGCGCGGTCGATGTCTTGCAACAGGATTTTCTTGCCGATCTTCATCTTGCAGGTTGGCGCGTCGCCGAAGGTGTTCTCGCACGCGTACGACATCAGCGTCTCAAAAACACGTCCGCCGCAGATGGGACATTTCGCGATCGGCTCCTGCGCGTTGACATCCAGCGACGTTCCGTCGGCATTGACCGGCGCGTTATCAAAGACAAATTCCGTCTCATTCTTCTCGTTCAATTTCAACGCGGCGGCAAAAGGCCAGCCCGCCTTGCTGCGAAAACCCTGCAACGGGCCGATGAGTTTTTTCTCCAGCAATTCCTTCGCTTCCTGCGGTTCGAGCAGGCGGCCCGCCACCACTTTTCGCAGCGTGAATGAGCCGTCTTCGGTCTGGTAGTTGCGCAACGTTTCCACCATCGGCTTGCCGTTCGGGGCATTGAAGCCAAGCGGCTTCGCCTCCACTCCTGACTCATCAAAAGTCTTCGCCTTCTCGACGATGGTCTGCGTCAGTCCGACAATCTCCTCCATGAAACGGCTGCGGGCCAGTTCGCCGCGCTCCATCTGCTTGAGCTTGTACTCCCATTCGCCGGTCATTTCGGGCGAGGCCAGCGCGGGAATATCGACGGCGTGGAGCAGCTCCATCAGTGCGGATGCCTTGGGCGTGGAGCTGATCTCGCGTCCTTCACGGCGCAGATATTCCTCCTTGAGCAGGCCTTCAATCGTCGCGGCGCGGGTCGCGGGCGTGCCGAGGCCTTTTTCCTCCATCGCCTCGCGCAATTCCTCGTCCTCGATCAGCTTGCCCGCGCCTTCCATCGCGCTGAGCAGCGTCGCTTCGGTATAACGAGCGGGCGGGCGGGTCGTCAGCGCCATCACTTCGATTTCCCCGGTCTGCACAACCTCCTGGTCCTCCACGGGCACCAGCGCGGGTTGCGCGCCCGCGTCCTGTTCCTCACGGCCATAGATTTCGAGCCACCCGGCAAAAACGAGGATCTTGCCTTCGGTCTTAAAGGGCTCTTCCTCGACCCGCGTGATGCGCGTGGTCACTTCGAACTCCGCCGCCGGATAAAAAATCGAGAGAAAGCGTTTGGCCACCAGGTCATAGACCTTGCGCTCCAGGTCATCGAGCTTATCGGGCGACTCGAGCGTCGGGATGATGGCGAAATGGTCCGAGACCTTGGCGTTGTTGAAGACGCGCTTGGTCGGCTTGACCCAGCCTTCCTGCAAAATCTTCGAGGCGAACGTTCCGAGATGGCTGTTCGACAAGCTGCGCAAAACGTCCTTTACCGTGCCGACATAATCCTCCGGCAAGGCCCGCGAATCGGTTCGCGGATAGGTGAGAACCTTGTGATGTTCGTAAAGCCGCTGCGCAATGCCCAGCGTGCCCTTGGCCGAAAGGCCCAACTTGCCATTGGCCTCCCGTTGGAGCGAGGTCAAATCAAACAACAGCGGCGACATTTGCGTCGCGGGCTTTTTCTCCTCGGTGACGACGCCGCTCTTGCCCCGGCATTTTGCCTCAATCGCCCGCGCTTTTGCCTCGGTCCAGAGACGCTCCGGCTTGGCATCGAGATTGGCCTCGTCCTTCGCAAAACCCTCCTTGAACCAGCGCCCGGGATAGGTTCCGGCCTTGGCCGCGAAAGTCGCATGGACTTCCCAATAACCCTTCGGCACGAAGCTTTTAATTTTCTGGTCGCGCTCGACCACGATGGCGAGCGTCGGCGTCTGGACGCGGCCCACGGGCGTGAGCTGGAAACCGCCGTTGCGGGAGTTGAAGGCGGTCAGCGCGCGGGTGCCGTTGATGCCGACGAGCCAGTCGCTCTCCGACCGGCAGACGGCGGCGCTGGCCAGTGACTCGAGTTCGGAGCCGGGGCGCAAATGGGCAAAGCCGTCGCGGATCGCGGCAGGGGTCATCGACTGGAGCCAGAGGCGCTCGATCGGTTTTTTGCAGGCGGCCAGCTTCACGATGTAACGGAAAATCAGTTCGCCCTCGCGGCCTGCGTCGCACGCATTGATCAGGTTCGTCACGTCGGCCCGCTTCATCAGCTTCTTGAGCAGGCGCAGGCGGCCCTCGCTGCGTTCGATGGGTTTCAGGGCAAATTCTTCCGGGATGACCGGCAGATTGGCGAAACTCCACTTCCCCTTTTTCTTGTCCAATTCGCCCGGCAAACAAAGCTCAACCAGGTGCCCTACGGCGGAGGAAAGCACGTAGGCGTCGCTCTCATAATAGGACTCGTTTCCATCGGGAATCTTCTTGAAGCCTCCGATGGCCTTGGCGATATCCCCGGCGACGCTTGGCTTTTCTGCAATGATAAGAGATTTTGACATAACGACTTATGGATGCGGACAACTCGCTTGTCCGTCGGCTGGGCCCTCCAGCCACTTGATTCCAAGCGGAGCAACGTAGAAGACGCGCCCCCTATTGGCAACCCGGTTTTTTCCCCGACGACAAGTTGCGACCCGGAAGAACGACTCTTTTTAGATGGAAGTCCGGGCGGCGGCAAGCGCATGAAGGATCGCCGTAAAGACGCCCCGCAACTGGAAACCAAGGATGCTGTTGACGGCGACGGTAAGCAGGGAGATAAAAGAAAGAATCAGCGCGTACTCGGCCAGGGATTGACCATTTCTGCTCTGAAAACGGCGAAAGATGGCGCGTGCGCCCGTGATGACGGTTTCAATCATGGCTGGTGGTCTTTTGCTCTATGAAGAGTGCTGGAAATAAGGTCGCCGACGCCCGTATTGAAACCCGTTAGGCCACGTTAACTAGCAGAGTCCTCCAATCATGTAAATACCTAGTAACAAAATTATGACGTTCGGACGAAGACCTTGCCGGGCAGTTGGCGGACGAGTTTTCTCATTTCAAGGCGCAGCAACGTCGAGGATACGGTACCCGAAGGCAGGCCGGTCGCCTGGGTGATCGCGTCGATGGGCGTCTCATCGAGCTCGATGGCGGCGTAGACTTTCTCTTCATCGGCGGTGAGATTTTCGGGCAGGGGACGCGGCGTGGGGGTGACGCTTTCGCGCGGGATGAGAAACTCGAGTTCCGCGAGGATGTCTTCGACGCCCTCAACCAGCTTCGCGCCGTCCTTGATCAACTGGTGGCAGCCCTGCGCGAGCGGATTATCGATCCGGCCCGGCACCGCGAAGACCTGCCGTCCCTGGTCGAGCGCCTGACGCGCGGTGATGAGCGCGCCGCTTTGCCGTCCCGCCTCGATGACCAGCACGCCGAAGCTCAGCCCGCTCACGATCCGGTTGCGCATGGGGAAGGTGCGCTTGTCGGGTGAGGTGCCGAGCGGAAGCTCGCTGATGAGGCAGCCGCCCGATTCGACGATCTTCGCGGCCAGCGCGTCATTTTCCGGCGGATACATTTTGTCCAGCCCGCAACCGAGCACAGCCCAGGTCGCGCCCTTCGCGGCCAGCGCACCGAGATGCGCCGCCGTATCGATGCCGCGCGCCAGGCCCGAAATGACCGGCACGCCCGCGTAGGCGAGTTGGTAGCCGAGCTTCTTGGCGTTCTCGATGCCGTAGTGGCTCGTCTCGCGCGAACCGACCACCGCCACGCCGCGCGGCCACGTCTCCGGCACCTTGCCTTTAATATAAAGGCACAGCGGCGGATCGTAGATTTCGCTCAGGCTCGCGGGATAGGTTTTATCCGCGGGCGTGACGATGGTGAGGCCGAGTTCCTCCGCCCACTTGCGCTCCTTCTCGAAAGCGGCCGTCTCTTTCCACGAAAGCAACGCCTCGACGAGTTCCGGCCCGATGCCCTCGACCGAACGCAAATCGGCCCCGCGCGCCGTCAGCGCCAGGTCCAGCGAACCGAAACGCTCGCGCAGCCGCTTCGCCCGCACCGGCCCGATGCCGTTGACGAGATTGAGGATGAAGTAGGCGTCGGATTCGGTCATAAATCATCGGGATGGACGCGCAGATATTCCACGGCCTGCGCCACGAGGGCGGGAGAAATCACGCGGCCACTTTCGGCTTGGCCTAATTCGGTGAGAAGCACCCAGCGATTCACACCATCGGACGCGACTTTCTTGTCGTTGCCCAGGGCAGCCAAAATCGCCTGTGAGTCGACCTTCTTGTCGAGTACCACAGGCAGGTTATTGGAGATCAGGGCCAGGTCGAGATCGCGCGCGTCCTCCTGCGAAAGTCCCGCTTCGCGTCGCGACAGCCATGCCGCCGCGCGCATCCCGAGAGAAATCGCCTCGCCGTGGAGATACTTTTTATATCCGGTCGCCTTCTCGATGGCGTGGCCGATGGTGTGGCCGAAGTTGAGCAGCGCGCGTTCGCCCTTGGTCTCGAACTCGTCGTTCTCGACGATACGCGCCTTGATCGAGACGCACTTCTCGACGATCTCATCGAGGTCGGCGTCATCGGGGTTCACGCCCTTGGCCACACGGTCGAAGAGCGCCTTGTCTTTGATCGCGCCATATTTGATGACCTCGGCCATGCCCGCGGAAAATTCTTTTGCGGGCAGCGTGCTCAGCGTATCGAGATCGGCAACGACGAGCTTCGGCTGGTGAAACGCTCCGACCAGATTTTTGCCCTCAGGCAGATTCACACCCGTCTTCCCTCCGACCGAGCTATCGACCATCGCCAGCAGCGTGGTCGGGACCTGGACAAAATTAATGCCGCGCAAATAAGTTGCCGCGACGAAACCGGCGAGGTCGCCGATCACCCCGCCGCCGATGGCAATCAATACCGCCGAACGTGACAGCTTTTCTTTTGCCAAATCGGAAAGAAGCGATGAGACATTTTCAAGTGTTTTGCTTCCTTCGCCTCCTGGAATCTTAAAGTAAGGAAACCTCCTTTGTCCCTGCTCAAGCCCAAATTTCTCAACACCCTGACGCGATTGAGCCCAGGCCCGAAGAAATTGATTGTCGACCATGCCGACAAAATCCCCATAGAAATTTCGATCTCTAAGGCTTTCGCCAAGGACACTCAGCAGTCCCCTCCCAATCACCACATCATACGAGCGCGGGCCGAGATCGACGCGCACGGTGCGATGGGGTGGCAGGCTGGGACTGGAGGCGGAGGGCGTGGTCATGGTTCGCCCGTATCATGTGAGAAAGGCGCGGCTGCGGGAACAAAATAGTTAGAGGTCCTTCGACAAGCTCATGATGACAATCTTTTAAAGAGTCGCTGACGCGACCCGCCGCTGGGATAGCGACGACTGCCGGACGACCGGGAGGTCGTCCCTCCACATGTCCCTCCGAAAAAATTTCGTGAATCTGGAATAATTCCGTTAATTCCGTCAAAATTCAGCGCCTTCCCCCCAAATTCACCGATTGTGAAGCGGCGCAAAGTGCGCTAGGCTTCTTCCCTTATGACGTTGACTGAAAAGCTGCTCGCCCGCGCCAGCGGCAAGGCCCATGTGGCCCCGGGCGAAAATGTTTGGGTGGAGACCGATGTGCTCCTGACCCATGATGTGTGCGGGCCGGGAACCATCGGCGTGTTCAAGCGCGAGTTCGGCAAGACCGCCAAGGTGTGGGACAAGAACAAGATTGTCATCATCCCCGACCACTACATTTTCACCGCCGATTCGCTTTCCAATCGCAACGTCGACATCCTGCGCGCCTTTGTGCAGGAGCAGGGTCTGCCCTATTTTTACGACGTGATCGACGACCCGAACGGGCACTGGATTTTCGACACCTCGCGCGGACAGCTGAAGCGGCAGTTCGGCGAGCGTTACGCGGGCGTCTGCCACACGGCGCTCCCGGCCAAGGGCCACACACGCCCCGGCGAAATCCTTTTCGGCACCGACAGCCACACCTGCATGGCGGGCGCGTTCAACATGTTCGCGACCGGCATCGGCAACACCGACGCAGGGTTCATCATGGGCACGGGAAAGCTGCTCATCAAGGTGCCCCCGACCATGCGTTTTTACCTCGAAGGCGCGCTGCCGAAGGGCGTGATGGCCAAGGATGTCGTGCTGCATGTCATCGGCGAGATCGGGTCCGACGGCGCGACTTATCGCGCAATGCAATATGAAGGCCCCGGCGCCCACGCGCTGACCATGGACGACCGCATGACCATCGCGAACATGGCGATCGAGGCGGGCGGCAAGAACGGCGTTTTCCCGGCGGATGAAAAGACGTTCGCCTACGTGGACGAGCGGACGAAGCGCAACGGCACGAAGTCGACTTACACGCCGGTGGAGGTCGATAAGGACCAGAGTTTTGTCTACGACGACGTGGTCGATCTCTCGAAGCTGGAGCCGACTGTCGCGCAGCATCCCGATCCGGGACATCGCGCGCTGGCCAAGGAGCTCGGCAAGATCCAGCTCGACCGCGCCTACATCGGCTCGTGCACGGGCGGGAAGACATCCGATTTCCTCGCCTTCGCGGAAATCCTGAAGGGTCGCAGCGTGAAGATCGATACGTTCGGCGTGCCCGCGACGCCCGACGTGGTCTTCGAGTTGCAGACGATGAAGATGGGCGACTCGACCGTCTGGAGCCTGCTCGAATCAGCCGGGGTGCAGATGACCGAAAACGCCTCGTGCGCGGCGTGTCTCGGCGGCCCGGTCGATACCTTTGGCCGGATGAACAAGCCGATGAATTGCATCTCGGCGACGAACCGGAATTTTCCGGGCCGCATGGGCCACAAGGAATCGAAGGTGTTTCTCGCCTCGCCCTACACGGTCGCGGCGTCGGCGCTGACGGGACATATTACGGATCCGAGAGAGTATCTGTAAAGTGTAGCGGCGGTCTGTAACCGTCGCTGATTTTTGACGGAATTACGGAATTTCTCTAAATTAACGGAATGGGAAATGCGTGAGCAGGCGCGGAACTAACGCTATCGTGGCGCAAGGGAAATGAAGTCAATCGCTAGAAGATTTTTCCTTCTCGCTCCCGTTTGGACATTTCCCTTTATCGACGAGATAGATCTCTCGATGATTGAAAGAAAAGCACAATACCGAGGAATATTGGATTTTGACTATCAGCGATTCCAGACGGAATACATGACATTCCACTACCTTTACATCATTGGGCTTTGGGCGATATCTCCGTCAATGGCCATTCTAGGTTTTTTCAAAATACGAGAGGAAATCGAGAAATCAAAGTAGGTCACTACTGAACATTTCCTCGTCTCCCAATGAAATTTGGGAGGGAGGGGAAATGCGCCTTCGCACGGAGTCGACGGCTATCAGACAGGGTCGGGACGGAGTCCGACCCTCCAAGGGAATATAAACCTTGCCACTTCCGGCATTCCGGTTAATGTAGCGGCGGTTGAGTGAGCAAAAGCTCATCGGTTTTTTATCGGCCCTACGGCCAAAATCGCCCCCTAGTTGTCTTTCGATGAGAGATCGTTCAGGGCCCTAACATCTCATCGACAAAATTCGATTGCGGCCCTGCGTCGGCGATTTATCGCCTGCGTGATCGCCCCAATTTTTCAGACAGCATTATGACATATTCCAGCACTCTTGCCCCCAGCACACCCAGCGCCCTTCCGGTCACCGCACCGGCGGCGCCTGCCATCACGTTCGCCGATCTTTCCCTTGCAGAGCCGCTTCTGCGCGCGCTCAACGAAAAGAATTACACCGTCCCTTCGCCGATCCAGGCCAAGTCGATTCCGTTCCTCCTGCAGGGACGCGACCTGATCGGCGTGGCGCAGACCGGCACCGGCAAGACGGCCGCGTTCGCGCTGCCTATCCTGCAACGGCTCGCGGCGAATCCCGCGCCGGTCACGCCGAAGCGTCCGCGCGCCTTGATTCTCGCGCCCACCCGCGAACTCGCCGCGCAAATCGCGCAGAGCTTCGGCGCGTACGGCAAGTTCCTCAAGCTCTCACACGTCGTGGTCTTTGGCGGCGTCAGCGCTTCACCGCAGATTCGCGCCCTCCAGCGCGGCGTCGATATTCTCATCGCCACGCCGGGCCGGTTGCAGGATCTCGAACGCTCGAAGCACGTCGTCCTCGATAAAGTGGAAGTCTTCGTTCTCGATGAAGCCGACCGGATGCTCGATCTCGGTTTCGTCCACGAGATCAAGCGCATCATCACCAAACTGCCGCCCAAGCGCCAGTCGCTCCTTTTCTCCGCCACCATGCCGCCTGCGATCCAGGACCTCGCCTCCTCGCTGGTGCATAATCCGGCCCGCGTGGAAGTGACGCCGGTTTCCTCGACGGCGGAACGGATCGAGCAGCATGTCTGCTTTGTGAACCGCGGTGACAAGGCCAAGCTGCTCGCCCATTTCATTAACGCGCATCCCAAGGGACTCGTACTCGCCTTCGTGCGCATGAAGCACATGGCGAACAAACTCGTCGATCAGCTTTACAAGGATGGCATCAAGGCCGAGGCGATTCACGGCAACAAGTCGCAGGGCGCACGCGAGCGCGCGCTGGAAAATTTCCGCGCGGGCCACAGCCGCGTTCTCGTCGCGACCGACATCGCCGCGCGCGGCATCGACGTGAAGGGCATTGCGCTGGTCGTGAATTACGATCTGCCCGAGGAACCCGAGTCGTATGTGCACCGCATCGGCCGCACCGCGCGCGCCGGTCTGGACGGCATGGCGATCGCGTTCTGCGACAGCTCGGAGCGCAATCTTCTGCGCAATGTCGAACGCCTGATCCGCAAGCCGATACCGGTGCTCAAGGGCCATCCCTTTGAAGGAGCGGCCAGCCAGCCCGAACATTCGCGCGACAACCGGCCGAATTTCGGTTCCGGGATTGACCGCGCGCATCGCCCGGCCCCGCGTCACGGCGGATTCCGCTCGCATGCGTCGTCATCGTCGAATCAACGCACCGCGCCCCGCACAGGCGGCGTCGGCTTTACCAAGGCTGGCTTCGCGCGTTCCGGCCCGAGGCATTAGGCCGGAGCCCGTTTCGGACGAGGATGGCCAGCCGGTCGGCAACGGGATAGATCGGTTGACGACGCACCCGAAGAATGACCATGGACATTTATATCGCCAAAGAGGGCAAGCAACTTGGCCCCTACTCCTTCGACGAGGTCAGGCGGCAGCGAGACAGCGGTGAGATTCAGGAGAGCGACTTTGCCTGGCATGAGGGATTGGCGCAATGGACTCCATTAGCGCAAATTCCTGGCCTTAACTTGTCGGCGACGGGGCCCGTGCCGGGGCTGCCGATCCCGCCAAGCGGTGGAGTTTCAAAAAGTGGAAATCCGACCGGCATGCGCGTCGTCACGGCGGTGGTGATATTTGGCCTCTCCTTTATCGCATTGTTCGTGGTGGTGACCCTGGTTGCGCTGATGGTTGGCAATGCGATCTCGGGAGTCCATGCCGCGATGGTCCAGAACGCTCAGGGTCTTGACCAGGGCCAGGCGGTGGGTCGGGAAGCAGGCGAGAAATTTGGAAAAGAATACGGAGTGTTGATCTTCGGATGTTCCGCGCTTTTCTCGCTGGTCGCCTCCGGCGTGGTGGCGTGGCTGACCTCATTTTCCAATCTTTTTCCCTGGTGCCGCGCCCGCTGAGGCGTCATCAACTCGCGGAGACGAGCACCACGCCGCAGCAGGTGAGGATGACTCCGGCCCAGCCGCGCCAGTTCAGGCGCTCATGCAGAAAGGCGGCTGCGCCGAGGACGATGAGCAGGGGGCTGATCCCCTCAAAAGGCATGAGCTTGCTGAGATCAATCCGGGGCATCAGGCCGAGCCAGAGAAGAAACCAGACGGTCATCATGACGATGCCGATGGCGAGTATGCCGGTCCAGCCACGCGCTTTTTTGCCGCCATGCTCGCGACGGGACATGGCGCGTTTCAGAAAAATCTGCCCGGCGACGAGGGCGAGTTGCGAGATGATGACCACGATCCAGGCAGTGAGGCTCATACTTTTTCCTCCACCCGGGCGACCGATTGCGTGAGAAGCAGGATGCCCGCGATGATGATCAGGATGCCGCTGCCGCGCAGCAGGCCGATGTGTTCACCGAGAAATAGCCACGAACCGATGGGCACGAAAATGTGGACGCCATTGGTGAGGGCAAAGGCGAGGCCGAGGGGCACAAAGCGGAGGGCGTAAAGCCAGCCGCCGAAGCTGGTGACGAAAGCCAGAATGCCGAGCCAGGTCCACCACGAGCCAAGCTCAGTAAGGCCGAGCCAGCTCCAGAGGGAATCATGCGCGGGGCTGAAGTCCGCGCCGATCTTGAGGAGAACCTGCGCCACCGCCGTGAGCAGGACGACGAGGAAAATCTGAAGATAGGGATTCCAAAAAAGACCCGGCGCTGGTTTGGGCCGGGCGGCGGACGGCAGTTGGTCGTGCATGAACGGACGATCAAGCCTTCTGCATTTGCCGGGCTTCGAGGTCTTTGGCGATTTGGATGGCGCGTTCGGCCATGACCGAACGGCTTTTCTCGGGCAGGGAGCGGTCGAGGAAACCAAGCGCATGGGGCGGCGTGATGACGCGGACACCGGCGGCTTCCTGGTCGGCGGCGATCTGGCGATGGAATTCCTTCATCGCGGTCCAGTGCATCTTAGGGCGGAAATGATGCTCGGCGTGGTAGCCATTGTTGAACCAAAGCCAGTTGTAGAGCTTGTGATAGCTGCTGACACCCCACGCGATGGGCTGGTCGGGATCGCCGCCGTAGTGGAGGTAGTAGCCGTTGAGGTAGGAGAGGCAGTGGCCGAGATAATAGAACGGGATGAAGAAGAGCATGAACTTCCAGTTCACGAAAAACATGGCGATGTAGAAGCTCATGAAGCCGACAATTTCGATGATGCCCCAGACGGCTTCCGATGCGTCCTTGACGTAGAGTTCCTTGATGATCGCAATCGGATCGTCGCGCAGGTAGCTGAGGAAGGTGTAGGTCCAGACGCTTTCGGCGTCGTCGTGATCGTGGCTGTGGCGATAGATCGAAACCCAGTCGATGGTGTCGCCATTGTCACCGGGCTTGTCGCTGTTGCCGCGATGGTGCCGGGCATGAACGGCGTCATAGGCGACCTGTGAAAAACCGAGCGCCAGCGACTGCAAGAGGCTGAAGAGCCGGTTGAGCAGGGATGAGGTGAAAAAGGGATTGTGGACGAAGTTGTGACAGACGCTGTTGATGTTCCAGCCGATGCTGATCGAATAGGTGAAGCCCATGCAGATGAGCACCCACCACGGCGCGTGCCAGTAGGCGAAGGCCAGATAAAAGAGAACCACAAAAACAGCGTTGAGCACTCCGGCGATGGCAGGCAGGGCATCCCAAGGGGAGTAGGCAAAAAATCCGGTGGTTTTTTTCTTATACATGGGATTAAGGGGCCAGCCTTAGATTAGCGCAAAGTAGTGTTGAATCAAAGCCTCAATTCTGTAGCCGCGCACGTAAGAGCGTGGAGCCCCACCGCCTAACGACCTGGCTACTGCCCGGTCAACGCGGGCCAGACGCGCTCAAAGGTGGTTAGATTGCTCGAGAGCAAATCCTCCCTTGCGGGAGTTGGTGTGGGGGGATGATCGAACCATCCGGCGAGCTTTTGGAACGCGGTTTGGTAAGTGGGGCGGGACCATCCGCCGCAGAGGTCGCCGCCGATGATTTCCACTTTGTTTCGCAGCGCGCGCAGGGCCCAGAGGAGGTCGGCGCAAGTGAAGCGGCCGTTTTCCCAGTTCGTGACCGCTTCGCTGGCGGTGAGGCAATCGATGTCGATGGTGACATAAACTTTGTGGTCGTGATGGTGATCGAGCCAATCCATGAACATGGCCTTCCAGTTTCCGATCCGTAACGGATTGAGATAGGCGGGATAGCGGACCCGCTTTTGTCGCCAGGGATAAACCAGGAGCTTGTGGGTTTTGGCCGCGTGACGATTGCCCAGGAGCCTGCCCGGGAAGTTGCACTCGAAGTTGTTGCAGCCCCAGATGCCGATGCTTTGGACATGCCGATTTTCGAGGGCGCGGTTGATCCACGCGCCACACGACCACCGGGGCGGGCGAATATCCCAGTCGGGATGGTTGTCGAAAGAGAGAAGGGTGTAGGGTTCGTTGAATTGCCGCTGCCAGACGGCGCTGAGGTGGTGGAAATCACCTGAGCCGAAGAGAGTGAAGGGGCGGAATTCTGCGGCATGCTTCGCGGCGAATGCGTCGATTCGAGCGGCGGAGGTGACGAAGCGGAGGCCCCTGGCTTCCTCGCGCACGTCAATCACCGGCAGGGCGGGGCGGCGGTCTTCGGGGATGAAATCCCAAGCCTCGTCTGTTTGGAAACAGACCTGATTGGTGGGCATGATTGGGGAAGGAATTGTTAGAGTTCTTTCGACAAGCCTAGACAAAGCCTCTAACTCCAGATCTGAAGTTGCTTACGCGAGCAATGGCCTTGCATTGAGCAAATCGCATGGCAAATGCGTGGGATTGGCATCGGCCATAACCGTATATGGAGACAGAACGGTCAAATGGGAAGCAGACAGTTAAACTCAGTTTAACCCCAATCAAGACCTCGCGGCCCAACCACGAAGCGAAGCCGGCAGAAGATGGTCCGGGTTCATGCCGACTTTTTCTTGGAGGTAGACTTATTTTAAGATCAATTCTTTCAGGGTGGCGCAGACTATTTCGATTTGTTCGGTGGAGAGTTCGGGATAGATGGGCAGAGAGAGGCAACGTGTTGCCAGGCGTTCACTGAAGGGGAAGGCTCCTGGTTGATAGCCAAGATGAGCATACGCAGGTTGCAGGTGGACTGGACAAGGGTAGTGGAGTCCCGTTTCAATCCCTGCATCCTGGAGTTGTTTGCGTATTTGATCGCGAGAATCGAGTTCTATGACAAAACAGTGCCAGACGGAATGGGTGTTGGCTGGTTCCTGGGGCAAGGCAATGGGCAGTCCGGCCAGGAGTTTGAGGTAAAGGAGGGCATGACGCCGACGGAGGGCATTCCACGAATCGAGATGGCGAAGCTTTATCCGCAGCACGGCGGCCTGGAGGGAATCCATGCGGTAATTATAACCGATTTCCTCGTGATGAGAGGGTGTTCGCTGCCCTTGATTTCGCAGCATCCGGGCATGGTCCGCATGGTGACCGTCGTTCGTGACGAGAATGCCGCCTTCGCCGTAAGCCCCCAGGTTCTTTGCTGGATAAAAACTGAACCCCGCAAGAGAACCGAATTGCCCGACGCTTTTCCCTTCGTACCGGGCGCCGTGGGCTTGTGAAGCGTCTTCTATGACGGGCAGGTTATGTTTCCGGGCAATTTCCATGATCGGCCGCATGTCGGCAGGCAAGCCAAAGAGGTGCACGGGCATGATGGCCCGGGTGCGTGGGGTGATGGCCGCTTCGAGCCGGGCTGGGTCCATGGTTCTTCGGAAGGGATCAATATCGACGAAGACTGGCCTGGCTCCAACATAGCTAATCGCCCAGCTCGTTGCGATAAAGGTCATGGGCACGGTGATAATTTCGTCGCCGGGCTGGATGTTGAGGCAGCGCAGGGCCAGGTGAAGGGCGCTCGTACCACTATTGAGCGACACAGCGTGTTCAACACCGCAGTAAGCGGCAAATTCCTCCTCGAACAGGACCGTCTCCGGACCTTGAATAAAACGCGTTGAGTCACAAACACGCCGCATGGCCTCTTCGATTTCCGCCCGGAGCAAGGCATGCTGGACCTTCAAGTCAAAGTAGGGGACTTTTGTCATGAAAGGGACATTCTCATTTTGTTCGGTCTACAGAGAGGGATGAATCGATCGGCGATCTCATGACGGGTTGTTCCTGGACCTGCCGATGGCCTGGGTGAAGACGGAAATCACCCGGTCCTGTTCTGCTTCCGTCATCTGCGGATAAAGCGGCAGAATCACGGTATGATCGCTTGCGCTTTCACTCAGGGGAAGGGATTTTCCGCCGTGCCTTTCCACATAAGGTTTTTCCCGATGGCACGACATGATACCCCGGCGGGTCATGACGCCTGCGTCCAGCATCTTTTGCATGACCTGGCGTTGATCGCAGGTTTCGGGCAGGCGCACGCAAAAGCTTTGCCAATTGCTTCGAGCCCAGGCTGGTTCCAGCGGCAGGTTGACGTCGGGCAGCGACGCCAGGTGGCGGAGATAGCGTTCCGCGAGATGACGGCGACGTGTCACGATTTCCGGTAATCGTTTGAGTTGCTCGCGTCCGATCGCGGCCTGAATGTCGGTCATCCGGTAATTATATCCCAGGAGGGGATATTCCTCATAAATCACCTGTTTGGCCGTATGGCGGATGCTGTCGGGCACGCTCATGCCATGCTGACGCAAGAGCCGGAATTTTTGATCCCAATCCACCCGCGTGGTGGTGATCATGCCGCCATCGCCGGTGGTGATGACTTTTCGGGGATGAAAGGAAAAGCAGGCAATGTCCCCGTGAGGCTTGCCGATTTGTTCCCAGTCGTTTTCCCACTTGATCTGGCTGCCGATGGCGCAGGCGCAATCCTCCACCACGGGCAGGCCATTTTTTTTGGCGAGGGGCAGCAGCGCGCGCAGATCGCAAGGCATGCCCATCTGATGCACGCAAAGAATGGCGCGGGTTTTTGGCGTCAGCGCCGATTCAATTTTGGTGACGTCGAGGTTATAGGTCGCCGGATCGATCTCCACAAATACCGGGGTGGCTCCGCAATAACGAATGCTGTTGGCGGTGGCGATATAGGTGTGGCTGACGGTGATGACTTCATCGCCGGGTTTGATTTCGAGGGCGAGCAGCGCCAGGTGCAGCGCGGTGGTGCAACTCGATACGGCGCAGGCGTGCGGTGCGCCAACGAAGGCGGCAAATTCTTTTTCAAAGGCGAGGACTTCGGGGCCTTGGGTGACCCAGCCGGATAGGATGGCGCGCCGGGCCGCTTCCGCCTCGCGCTCCTCCAAAACCGGTTTGGTGAGGGGAATGGGGGCGTCAGACATGAGTTGGAACTTCCTTTTTCCAGTTATGAGGCGTTTCCTCGGCCAATAACTCCGCCGGGGATTGCGCCTGGCTTGAATACCATTGCTTGAGCCGCTGCAAGCCTTCCTTTAAGGAAACTCGAACTTCATAGCCCAGCAAGGCTTTTGCCTTGGCGGTGTCGGCGAGAAGCCTTGAGATATCGCCGGGACGAGGCTCATCGTGTTTGATTTGAACCTGGGGACTTCCGGCAACGCTCTGCACCAGGCGGGCGAGTTCATTCACCGATATTTCTGTGCCATTGCCGATGTTGATGGTCTCCCCCTCGATGCCGGGCGCGACCCCGCCGAGGAGAATCCCACGGGCCGTGTCGCTTACTTCCGTAAAATCTCTTGTCTGCGTTCCGTCGCCAAAAATAATCATATCCCTTCCGGCAAGCGCGCGCAGGAGAAATTTGGGGATCACTTCGCCGCTGTCGCCTTCGTGATGACTGCGCGGTCCATAGGCATTAAAAGGGCGCAGCATCACGGTGGGGTAGCCATAGGTGCGGTGATAGGCGCGCGCGTAGCTTTCCCCGGCTAGTTTTGAGGCCCCATAGACGGTCATGGGCGAAGGCGGATAATCCTCGGTCATCGGCGCCCATCTCGCGGTGCCGTAAATTTCCGAACTGGAGACATACACGAAACGGCTGACGCCAGCGGCGCGGGCGGCGCCGAGGAGCCTGAGCGTGGCGGTGGCGTTAACCTCATGGTTTTCGATGGGAGAATGGATGGAGTGGCGTACACCCAGGCAGGCGAGGTGATAAATCACGTCGACTCCGGCAAGCAAGGTGGCGAGCGCTGCGCCATCCCGCAGATCGGTCACGGAAAGCCTGCACTGTTCCGACAGCACCTCCGAAAGGTTTTCCAACTTGCCGTTGGCGAGATTGTCCACGACGATGACCTCGTCTCCTCGGGCGAGCAGTTGTCGGGTAAGTTCCGAGCCGATAAAACCAGCACCTCCGGTGACGAGTGCCTTCATATCAAATTATGGGTTGGGATTGATGGCTGGATTTGCGTGGAATCATTTTTAGACGGAGGCTCCGTTTGTCCAAGACAAAGTTTCCCTGGAAAAACCCTGGGCGCCCATGCTTTCTTTAAAAAAGACCGTGCCTTGATTGTGGTGAGTGTCCGAGATGCTTGGCCCCAAATCCAGATAACGAAAACCCTCTTCCGCCATTTTATCGATCAGGTAAGCATGTAAAACCGCCGGGGCATAAAATTCTCGTTTAAGTGATTGGCGTTCGCAAACATAAAAGGTGTTCGCGGTTATGTTATTGAGAACAAATAGCAGGATGCCAGCGATTTCCACCCCATCCTGTTGACAAAGAAAGAGGCGCAGTTTTCCGGGTACAAGCTGAAAGAGATTCTCCAATTCGGCCAGCGTGTGAGTCGGCGTGGTCCCATGGCGCGAATGATTTTCGATTAATATGGCATAAAAATCGGTCAATTTGCCTTGATCCACTTCGCGAACAAAGAGGCCTTTTTTCAAGCTGGAGCGAACATTGTGCCGCTTGGTGGCCGAAAGAAGCCGATTTACCAATCCCTCCCTCGGACCATGGAGCGGCACCATAAAAACGAGCGAACTGTGTTCCAGGTGGAATCCTTTAATTTGGAGAGTAAAAGAGAAAAGGTCATTGGGTTCGCGCATATAGCTATTTGGCGCAAGGCGCAGTTCGATGCCGGTGAGATTCATCCGTTGCGCATAAGCTTGCAGGCCGCCCACGATTTCCAAGGCGATGCCGACCTTCAATTTTGCCGAAACCACGCAACCTCCGATCGAAGCGCCATAGGGAGACTGCAGAACGCGGTGTCCGGGTGACTTCTCCACAATGGCGGCGGGAAAAAGCGCAACGAGGGTTTTGTCCTGATAAATCATCAGATGATGGGTCTCGAATTTTCCCTCCGGGTGATAGGCGAGAAAATCGAGATCATGGAATAAAGTGCCGTTGTTGGACTGAGCGAGAAATTCCTTCCAGGTTTTCGCGTCCCTGGCCTCGTAGCACTCGAAGCGCAGGGCGGTTTCTTGCGAGGGAGGTTCCATAATGGCAGCAAGCTTAAAACTAATCGGCGGATGCATTTTGTCGAAACAGCTTGTTGAACTCACCCATGAGAATTGTGGAACCGGGCGTTTGCGCAAGGGTATCGAGCAATTCCAAAAAGAGAGTGCGAACGCCGCGACCAGGCCGGCGAAAACTCAAGAGCCGGTCGTAGTCGTGATAGTAAGGTTTGGTGGCCAGATAATCGTGATTGGTCTGCGCATTGATGAAGACCATATTCGGGTGAAAATTAAAGACTTTAAGACCAGGTCGATCCAGGCGGAGCTTTGTCAATTCAAATCCGGTTCGTTGAGATTTCAAATCGAAGTGGTCGATATAATAAATCGGAAACTCCACGATATCGAATTCCTTCCATACAGGACGCAAATTTTCCATCAAAGGGAGGCAGCAGGAGCTGTCATATTCAATTCCTGCCTGATGATAAATGGCCATCAATTCCGAATCATAATGCAGACTGTGCCCCCGGACGCCCTTGGCCTCGGGACAGTAACCGCGGGTCGTTTCCACAACGTACTGGTAAATCCGCGTATCCTCGACTTCCTCGGAATGTGGATTCACTTCCTTGTGGAAGCGGCGAAGGGTATCGCCGTTACGCCGGAAATTTGGGTGCAGTCCACGCTCATGCCCGGGCACTTTAACATCGGGCTGAGTGCAGAAAAAAGTGGCTTGGAGGGATCTTTCATCAAGGAGGCGGCAGAGATCGGACAAAACGGCAGGATGAGCCCAGTCTTCATCCACGGTCAGGCAAGCCAGATTTTGCGGCAGGGTCATATATATTAGGGGAGTCAAAAGGGAGAGTTGGACTTTTTGTCGTGCCCGACCGTTTCACTAATAAAATAGAGGGGACGCTGAACCGATTCCGTATAAATCCTGAATAGATATTCTCCAACCAGGCCCAGCATGAGGAATTGAAGGCCAAACAGGCTGAGCATGACCAAAAGCATGCTCGACCAACCCAAAAGAGGGTGTCCAAACCACCAATTGAAAATGATAAAAACGCCTAAAAGGACGGATACGAGAAAGACGGTCACGCCGATGAGCGTCATGACGCGGGCGGGCAATTGAGAGAATCCTATCAAGATGTCATAGGCGCTTCGAATCATCTTCCAAAAGGTCCAGCCGGGATGACCGGCAATCCGCGCCTTGCGATCATATTCTATAACAGCCTGATCAAATCCGGTCCAGGCCACCAAGCTCACCATTCTGCGATTACGTTCCTGATATTGTCTGACACAATGGACCACTTGCCGATCCAAAAGCATAAAGCCGCCACTGGTCATTTTGGAACCGGGTGGAAGGGCAAAACGAAGCGCTATAAAGGAAAAAAAATTGCTGGCCAAGCGACGCCAGAGGGCGTCATCGCGTGTACGGCGCTTTCCCCAGACGATTTTTGCTCCCTCGCGCCAAGCTTCAATAAATCGTAAAATAACCTCCGGTGGATCCTGAAGATCAGCCGCCAACATCACGGCGGCATCTCCCTGCACACAGGCCAAGGCGGCGCTTTCCGCCACGTGCGCGCCAAAATTACGAGAGAGCCGCAGAGCCGTAAAGCGGGCATCGCGCGCGCACATTTCCGACATAATCTTCCAGGTGCGATCCTGGCTTCCATCATCAACCAAAAGCACCTTGAATTCAAATTCTGGATGTGTAAACAGGCTTTCCTTCACTTTTTGTTCATATAACAACAACGTCTCTTCCTCGTTAAAAGCGGCCGTTATTATATCGATCCGGGGACGTGGGGTGGTTGAACTCATGGCAGTTTATTTCCAGACTTTGAAATCCGGACCAAGCAACGCGGCCAAAGCACGGTTAGGTTCCATGTAGCGTAATTGGAGGTCGGACCGTAAGGAGGCGGTCATCCCCTCGGATTCCTTCACGGATGCATTAATGACGCTCAATCCGTCCGCATCGTGAGGCCGGAACTCGACCTCCAAAAAGCGATGCAACAGGCGGGTCGGTATTTCGGGTTGATCGCGCAGGTCTTCGTAACGGAGGCAAAGGATTTGTTTTTGAGAAAAGAGCGAGAAGAAGGGTTTTAGAAGTTCGGCGTAAAGTCCTCGGGAAAAGTAGGCATGCGGCCGGACAAAACGGAGATGCGCTGCCAAAGTGCGTTCCCGTTCCTCCTCCAGCGACAAGGCGGTCGCAAAATCATGGGTTTCATAACCATTCATGACCGACCAGCGATAATTGGAGAAAGCGCGGTCGACTGGTTCTCTTAAAATAAAGATGAGCTTTACGTGGGGGAGATGTTGATTTATTCGCGCTGCGACGGCCGGGTTTTCCAGGTAATTGGTTGATTTCTCCCCGGCCATCCTGCCTGGTTCCAAGCCGTTAAACCAGGTCGATTGATAATAGGAAAAACCCCGCTCGTAGAGATCATCGACGAGAAAAAACTTCGGCTCCGGTCTGACCGGCTTGGCCATGTAGATTTCCGGATGTTTATTTAGAAGCTCGTAAATCCACGTGGTACCCGAACGCGGAGCGCCACCAATGATGAATTGAGGGGCTGGTGGAATCATGAGGCGATCACGGTTTTTCTTTTGCATCCCGGACCGCATTTCGATTTTTCTTCGTTATTCGGGCCGGGACTCCGGCTACAATCGCATTGTCCGGCACGTCCCTTGTCACCACGGCTCCCGCGCCCACCAGCGCATTTCGGCCTATGGTCACCCCGCATAATATAATCGCGCCGCTGCCAATCGAGGCGCACCGTCGCACGAGAGTTGGAATGATCTTCCAGTCGGCTTCGGTTTGGCGCGATCCGTCAGCATTCGTTGCCGCGGGGTAGGGGTCATTCGTAAAGGTGACGTTATGTCCAATAAAACACTCATCTTCTATGGTTACACCCTCACAAATGAAGGAATGACTGGAAATTTTGCACCGCTGCCCGATCTTCGCATGACGTTGTATTTCCACAAAGGTCCCAATGCTGGTGTCATCGCCGATGGTGCAACCATATAGATTCACAAACGCGTGAATTTTTACACCGCGTCCGAGTTTAACATCGGGCGCAATGCGGGAGAATTCGGCGGCCTCGCTCATAAGACCACTCTTTCTCCCTGATGTTTGATACTGTGTTGCGCTGCCGCCAATATTTTAACCAAGCGCAGGCCCGATTGCGCGTCCGCAACCGGCTTGCGTCCCTCATGGATACTTTCAATAAAATCAGTGGCCATGAGGAAGAGCGGTTCATCATGAGAGATATCGGGAGACCACATGTCGCCCGTACGATATTTGATCAGGACTTTTTGTATTTGTTCGCTGGTTGTAATATTGACGCCCCGATTGTAAACACGGACTTTTTCGCTCTGATCCAGGTCGTTGTAGACTAAACTTTGTTCGCTGCCGCCTATGATCATGCTTCGAATTTTAACGGGTGAAAGCCAATTGACATGGACATTTGCCATCAAGCCATCGCCAAAGTCCATATTGAGATAGGCAACGTCTTCAATGCCGCTTGTCGTGTGACTGCTTCCATTGGCCACCAGGCTGATGGGACTGCGCTGCATTAAATAATCGATGATGGATAAATCATGGGGCGCGAGGTCCCATAACACATTTACATCGTGTTGAAAGAGGCCCAGATTAATCCGTATGCTATCGATAAAAAGGAGCTTGCCCAGGCGTCCTGAATCGACGATCTCCTTGATCTTTGTTACGGCGGGGCTGTAGACAAACACATGTTCCATCTGAAGTACCAGTCCCATTTTGTTGGCCAGGTCGCATAGTTCAATCGCTTCTTCCACCCGCGTGGTCATCGGCTTTTCCACCAGCACATGCTTGCCGGCGAGAAGGGCGCGTTTAACCAAATCATGGTGGGTGGCAATAGGAGTGGCAATGGCCACCGCGTGAATTTGCGGATCATCAAAAAGGCTTTGAGGCGAATTGAAAAAACGGACGCGGTGGTATTGCGAAGCGAATTTGGTCCAGCGCCTTTCATCCAAATCACAACAGGCTGTCACTTGACAGCGGTCAACCCCGCTGAAATTGCGGAGAAGATTCGGGCCCCAATAGCCCAGCCCGATAATGCCCATATTTACGGCGTTGAGATTCATCGATGATTAGGGTGGGGTGGACGATTATTTTGGAATGTCGGCAGGACTGGAGATTTTGTCTTTCGCGCGATCTTACACACTTAAAGGCTGATTATCGGTTGAGCTGACAATGGGCTCGTCAATCGGGGAATATCGGACCGGCCTCGGCGACGTTTGGCGCGGGAGTGTGGGTTTCATGCCGATAGAGAAAATAGATCAGACCGCCCAGAAGGCTCCAGAGAATATTGATTCCGAAAAAAGTGACCGAAAAGGAAATCGCCTGTTCCTTGTCGATGGCGAGCAGCGCAAAAAACAGGATAAACAGCGTCTCGCGCACTCCAATGCCGGAAATGCTTACCGGCATTGCAATCAGCAGCGCCACGATGATGATAATCGAGGAGAAGAGCAGGAAAGGCGGTTCCAGATGCATGCTGAGAATGATGCAGTAGCCCCTGAGGAGCAACCCGAGATGGGCGATGATCGATCCCGTGAACGCAAGGAAGTTGATCTCAAAGGCCCGGGCGGTTTGTTCATACGCGGCGAACAGAGGCGTTCCCAAATGAATGAAAGGAAGCCTGTTGATGAACGAGCGAAGGGCCTGATGGTGCGGTAAAAGCGGCCCGAGACAGGCCAACAGCGAGGCAGCCACGCCCCCCAATGCGAAAAGGTAAAAGACGAGAGTGGCGGCCCTCGTGCCGGGTTTTGAAAGCAGCCGGTCAAGCTGGGTTACGGAAAGCGCCACACCAAGTACAAGGAGGGCGACCAATCCGATGAACCGGTCTACTATCACCGTAAAGGATACTGCGGCCTTGCTCTGCGGCACGGTCCGCGCCACATAAAAAATTTTGACCATGTCCCCTCCGGTGGTGCCGACCATAAAGGCGCTGAAAAACTGGCCAATCATCGTCAGCTCAAAGATCCGCCAGAAACCGAGGCGCACGCCATGAACGCTGAGTAGCATTCGCCAACGCCAAGCCACGAGCGGGAGGGCGAAGGCGGAGCAGAAGAGGGCGGCAATGAGCCAGCCTGCATTCATGGTGCGGACAATGAGCCACAATCGCGACCAGTCAACCCATTGGATCAACCACGCGATCAACAGGACGGAAACGAGTGTGCGCAGGATCAAACCCAGGTAATGGCGTAGGAATTCCATAAATGGTGACAGGCCATGACGCGGCTGCTGCAGCTGCCTCCGGGGCAAACCTAAAGCATCGAATTAGCAGTTTGCGAGGAGGCAGGCAAGAGCGCGGAATACTTGTGCTCGTCCTCCTTTCAGCGACTGTCGATCAGCTCAACCGCTTTTTGCCGCACGCGGCGCCCGCTCAGAATACGGCTTGCAGCTCCGGGACTTGAAACTTAGCATGTGGCGGAATTCGGTGAAATTAGCTCACCGCGATCTGGAACGCGCGCTTATCTAGATGTTTAAATTTTTTTTGGCTAAAAGCTGGGAGGACATTCGTCTAGATATGATCCGGGCCGGACTGCTGGCCCTACTGGTAATATTGCTCTGGTGCACGAGTTACAACCGCTGGACGGTCGAAAGCTGGCAGACGCCCCTGACCTATCTATCCGATCCCGACAAAGGGGATGTTCTCTCCGTTCTTTCCGAAATTAAGGCCGCGAGGGACGGCCATTATCGCCCCTTTTTGTTTACGAACATTCCGGAATTGGGAGCACCTTACGTCGCCAATTGGGATGATATTCCAACCATGGGAAAACTCGTGACCTGGCTCACGGGATTGCTGGCCAGGGTGATTGGGATTTTTGCGGCCGCGAATGTAGCCGTTTTGATCGCGCAGGTGCTGGCCGCCTTGTCCTTTTACACGGCCTGCAGGATATTGAATTGTTCCTGGATTTGGTCCTTCGCGGGGGCATTTGCCTTCGCATTTGCGCGGTACGCTTTCGCGCACGGTCTTCATCACCTTTCTGTCGTTTACTATTGGCCCGTGCCCTTATGCCTGGTGGTCTGCGAATGGGGCATCAGGGAGAAGGGAATCAAATTTGGAGAACGGCGTTTTGGTTTCGCGCTGCTCGTGGCTTTTATCGTCGGAATTGAAAACTTTTATTACACCAGCATGTTCGCGCAATTTGTCTTGTTTGGAGGGCTGATACAAGGCTGGCGTCGAGGTTGGCGCGAATCCCTGCCTGCGGCGGCCATCATCGCAACCGCCGTGGCGGCGTTCCTCGTCATGAACGTGAACACCTTTTTCTACCAGTTTGCCTATGGCACGGGTTGGGGCGCCGTGACGCGCTCCTACCGTTGGCTCGAGGTTTACGGCCTGAAGATCATCGATCTTTTTGTCCCTCCTCCGGATCATCCTTTCCCGCCGTTTGCCTCATATGGTGCGGGGCACCTCAAGGAAATTATCCTGGCCCCGGGGGAATTGCCCCCTACCGGTTACATCGGACTCCTCGGACTTGGTGCGATGGGTTGGCTGGTGATCGCCTCGTTGCGACGCGCGCTGGACAATTCGAAGCTGCCGCTCGAAGCATTCCTGATCCTGTGGATTCTTATCTATGCCTCGATTGGCGGCATCAACGGCATATTCGGGAGTTTGGGATTTCAACTCTTTAGGGCGACGGCGCGATATAGTATTTTTATACTCTGCATTGTGCTGATGTATGCGATCAGGCGTTTATCGCAGGTGAACTACCGTAATAAACTTTTGGTCTATGGCGCGGCCGCGCTTTCCATGGGCCTGGCCTGGTGGGACCAGACGCCGCCAGTGGTTACCTCCGCCCAATTGGATGAAACAGCCCAGGCTGTGGCCTCGGATCGGGGCTTGACCGGGAAAATGGAGGAGCGCCTGCCCCCGAATGCGATGGTCTTTCAGCTTCCAATCATGGAGTTTCCAGAAAGTCCGGTTCCCGGAGTCGGCTCTTACGATCATTTCCGCCCTTATCTTTACTCCCATCATCTTCGTTTTTCGTATGGCTCTGAGAAAGGCCGTCCCCATGAAGAGTGGCAACAAAGAATCGCGCAAATGGGGCTAACCGACGCGGTCAACCAGTTGGAGAGTTACGGTTTCTCCGCCATTTACCTAAACCGGAATGGATTCGATGACAAAGGCGAGGGTCTGATCAAGCAGTTGAAAGAGATGGGGCGCGGAGAAATAATCGAGAGCGATCGCGGAGATATTCTCTGCATATTATTGAAACCTTCCCCAGACCCGATCTTGCCTGGTGCCTTCTGAGGGCCCTCCCTGGAGAGAGAATTTAAACAAGGGGCTTCAATTCCATCTCACCAAAGCTCGTGCGCATTGGCGAATTTGCGGATCATCGAATCGTAGCGCGTTGGCTCAAGGTAGGGCACCACGAAGCGGAAAAGAGGATTGATCCAATCCCACGAGGTGCGCACATAGAGGTCGAGCGGAACGAGGTCATGGCGCAGATGATACTTGGGTTCGTAATTAAGAGGTGCGCTGTAATAACTGTGGCAGTTATTCTCAATGGCCCAGGTGACGATGTCCCGGAAGGTGACAAAATAGAGGTGATGATCGAGTGCCACCTTGTAGTCGAGGCCGATATAGTGGTCGCGCAGGACGCCGTCGTGACGCGCGCAGGAACTGAAGGCGACGGCCTTTCCATTCTGACGCCATATGAAGAACAGCGCCCGCTTTCCCATGCGACGGCTGATTTCAACAAAGTAAGATTTCGTGAGTTCCTCGAACTTGTACTGCGACCGTTCGAGGACTTGCTGGTAAAGCGGAAAAAGCTCGTCGATGTAAGGCTCGATATCGGAGACGACTTCCATCTTCACCGGCGTCCCGGCGGCAGCCTTGCGATATTTGCTCCGGAGATTTTTCCTCGTCTTGTGGCTGAGCTTCGTTTGCAGGTATTCATCAAAGCTCTTGAAATTAAGGTCGAGCCGCGATCCCGGCATGCTGGGCACGCGGGCGTAACCGGAGCGGCGCATCGGTCGCAGCGATTTGCGGTAGGTCTTGGGAAAATCCTTGAGCACGATCATCGCCGCCTCGAGACGCCGCGCCACCGGTTGCAGGGCTTCGCTCAAGGCCTGTGCCACCCACTCGACGCTGCCGGTGGATCGGTCGCGGACGAGATGCCCTTCGCCCGCGGAACAGCCGACCATGAGCATGCGCATGACCAGCGTGGAGGGAAAATTCCGGCGGATACGGTCGATCAAGCGCCGGACCGGCTTGGGGATGCCGGTGACGAGATCCTGGTTGACCATGAGGAACGGCTGAATCGCGCGTGTCTTGCCCGCGTGATCCTTAAGCAGGAGATAATAGTGCTCGATCTGGTGTCCCAGGGCGTCGTGGGTCAACTCGTAATAGCGGTGGTCGTTGGCCAGGTGCTCAAGCCCGGCGGCCCAGGTTTCAGCGTCCGCTTCCGGCACGCGGGTGGCCACGACGGCGCTGCCAAAAGAGGTTTTTACGGTCGTAAGGAGCGAAGCCCGCTCCGACTTATTCCTTAAAAAGGAGTCGATCTGAAGGCCGGTTTCGGCGTAGGTCGCAGGAGACGAGAGGTAGACTTCCTTGTGCATAGGCAAAACCGGTTGGGGACAGTTGAAAGGGGCGAGCGATTCGTTCGAACGTGATTTTGTAGAATTCTGCGCGGATGTCTCTGATTTGGAAAGACTACTGGTCATTCGGCTCTTTGCAAGTCTGGGGAAAGCGCATGACCTTGGGCCTGCAATTGTTTTTAGGAATTGATCGGAGCTGGACTGGCTACGGTGGATTCATCCCTTTGAGGGTCCAAAGGTCGGCTCTTCTCCGGCAACGTCGAATCGAGAAAGCCGAGTGCATGCGGCGGTGTGATGACGCGCACCCCCTCCCGGCGCTGCTGCTCGGCGATCTGGCGATGGAACTCGTCCATTTTCGTCCAGTGCATTTTGGGCCGGAAATGATGCTCGGCGTGGTAACCGTTATTGAACCAAAGCCAGTTGTAGAGCTTGTGATAACTGCTGACGCCCCAGGCGATCGGCTTGTCGGGGTTACCCCCGAAATGGAGGTAGTAGCCGTTGAGGTAGGAAAGACAATGGCCCAGATAATAGAAAGGCAGGAAGAAGACGATGAAGTGCCAATTCAAAAAGCCGAGCAGAACGAAGAAGCTGAGGAACGCCACGATCTCAAAAACACCCCAGAACGCGTCCGAGGGATTGCGACGCGCGATCTCGCGATAAATGGCCTTGGGATCATCGCGAAAATAGCTGAGAAAAACATAGCTCCAGATATTTTCCGCCTCGCCGTCGTGACCATGCCGGTAGATGGAAAGCCAGTCGATCGTCTCGCCCTGCTCGTCGGGCCGGTCGCTGTTGCCCATGTGATGGCGCTGATGAACGTATTCGTAAAAGGTCTGCGAAAAACCCATCGCCAGCGATTCGGTCAGGCTGAAAATCCGGTTGAGCAGATGCGACTTGAAGTAGGGATTGTGCAGGAAGTTGTGCGAGATGCCGTTGATGTTCCAGGAGATGCTGATCGAATAGGTGAAGCCCATGCTGATCAAAACCCACCACGGCGCGAGGGGAAAGACGGCAAAAAACGTCAGCACGAACGCGAAATGCGCCAGGCCGCAGAGCACCGGGACGGCGTCCCATTTGGAGTAGGCAAGGAGTTTCATGGATGGCGGCTAAAGCGAAGTATCTTAACCTCCTTAAGTCCAACTGACAAGTAACGAGCGGGGAGGGTAGTGGCTCGGTTTGGACTGTTTGCCTAGGGATGGGTTACCGAATGTGCTGGCGGATACGTCGTGTACCATCGCGGTAAAGAGAAAACCAAGAATACGATCAATAGCGACACTATTATGAGACAAAGCACCCGAATGAGCCATCCTACGTTCATCTCAAGTACCCTAGTCACTACTACAAAGCCCCAAACGTGAATCGGTAGTTTCGGGTGGCCCGGACAACGCGTTGTCCGGGCCACCAAAAAGGCACTGGCGTTTTTTCCTTTTCGCCTGCGTCGGCTACCTGAGGAGTCCACGCTCTCACGAGCGCGGCTACGGGGTATGACGGCTACGCCATCTCGTCCCGCACTGCGCCCGGCAAAGCGCGTGGCCCGGAACCGCCGAGACGCGCGTCGACGGCTTCCAGCCGGCGGATGAGATCGAGCACCTCGGTGCGGGTATAAGGCCCGCCCGCCGCCGCGCAGAAATGGGTGCGGCAGCCGAAGGGGCGGTCCTGATAGATCAGGCAGGCCCCGTTTTCGCGCAACATCGGACACGCGCCATCTTCGCGTTCCGGCATCGCTTTACGCCCCGAGGCGCGCAAGGCCCGAGCGGCCAGGATCGCTTCGCCCCGCGTGAGTTGCGGCGTGCGTCCGGTGAGCTTGAAATGACAGCACTCGGTGCGGCGAAGGCAGGCGCGCTCGACGGGCCGG
>Ga0302319_10004389_pt1 | contig 28989 bp, 18 predicted proteins | sample Bog_T0_2_FD_203319 | JGI IMG/M metagenome (GOLD analysis project Ga0302319, IMG submission 203319) | Peat permafrost microbial communities from Stordalen Mire near Abisko, Sweden - Bog_T0_2 | ecosystem: Environmental > Terrestrial > Soil > Wetlands > Peat | place: Sweden: Abisko, Stordalen Mire... | reverse complement strand
TCTCCTTGTATCCCGGGGGATAGGAAGAAATCTCGCCAAGTTGCAAATAGTATTTCGAGTAAGCAGGCTGCTGAACTACTATGCCGTGCTTCGTCGCCAGGTGCTGACCAACGGCGTCCATCGCGCTCCTGGCCTTGCCGTCTTCGAGGCCGATTCCGGCCATCGCGCAGAAGCCATTCGACTCGATAAAGATCTTGCCTTCTTCGCATTCTTTCGAGCCGATCTTGGTGCCAAAGTCGTCATAGGCGCGTAAAAACCACTCGCCATCCCAGCCGTGCTCGTTGATTACTGCAAGCATTTTCCCGGTTTCGCCAATATACTTTTTTGCTTCGGCGTCGAGGCCGCGCTTTGTCGCGATCGCTGCCAACTCCCGTCCCGCATAGACAAACAAACCAGCGATGAAAACCGACTCTGCTACCTTGCCTTCCTTGTTGGTCGTGGTCTGGAAGCTCTGCCCTGGGGTGTCGGAGAAACAATTTAAATTGAGGCAGTCATTCCAATCTGCGCGGCCAATCAGCGGCAAACCATGCGGGCCGAGACGTGCGAGCGTGTAGTTGAAGCTGCGTTGCAGGTGCTCGTAGAGGGGCTGCTCCGATCCAGGCTCGTTGTCGTACTGAACCGGCTCGTCGAGGATACTCCAGTCGCCGGTCTCCTTCAGATAAGCAGAAACACCGACGATGAGCCAATGCGGATCATCGTTGAATCCGCCACCAATGTCGTTGTTGCCGCGCTTGGTGAGCGGCTGGTACTGGTGATAGGCGCCGCCGGATGGCAGTTGAGTGGCCGCTAAATCTAGGATGCGTTCCCGCGCGCGCGAAGGCACCATGTGTACAAATCCAAGCAGGTCTTGATTTGAGTCTCGGAAGCCGAGACCGCGGCCAATCCCGGACTCATAAAAAGACGCCGATCGCGACATATTGAACGTGGCCATGCATTGGTATGCGTTCCAGATATTCACCATGCGATTGGTGTGAATGTCCGGCGTATTTACCTGGAAAACACCCAGCGTCTGCACCCAGTAAGCACAGAGCCGCTCGAACGCCGCATCGGCTTCTTTGGCGTCAAGATACTTCGCAATCACCGGCTTCACCGTCTGCTTGTTGATGGTCTGCGAACCCGGCGGGGCAAATTTTTCGTCGGTAGGATTTTCGTGATAGCCGAGGACGAATACGATCTGCTTTGTCTCGCCCGGTTCCAGATCGAGGCTTACCTGGTGCGCTCCGATCGGCGACCAGCCATGCGCAATTGAATTGGTCAGCTCGCCTTTCTCCACGGTTGAAGGATTATCCCAGTTGCGATAGCGGCCCAGGAACGCCTCCCGCTGCGTGTCGAATCTCACCGGTTCTGAGCAGGCAAAGTAAGCGAAATGATTGCGGCGCTCGCGATACTCCGTCTTGTGATAGATGACGCCGTCTTCTACTTCGACCTGGCCGGTGTTGAAGTTGCGTTGGAAGTTGGTCGCGTCGTCCTGCGCATCCCAAAGACAGAACTCAATGCTGGCAAAGCCGGACAACGTAGCTTTCGTTGTCCGATGGTTGGTCACGGTTAGCTGCCAAATCTCCAGGTTCTCGTCCAACGGTACAAAATATCGTGTGTGCGCTTCAATCCCTTTGTAGGTTGAACCAATAACCGTGTAGCCCATCCCGTGGCGGCAGGAGTAGTTTTCAAGTTCGTGACGAGTGGGCTGCCAACCCGGGGACCAAAACTCTTTCGACTCGTTGTCGCGCAGATAAATATACCGCCCGCCAAAGTCGAGCGGCACGTTGTTGTACCGGTAGCGAGTGAGGCGCCGCAGCCGCGCATCGCGATAGAACGAGTAGCCCCCAGCTGTATTTGAAATGATGCCGAAGTAGGCCTGGCAACCCAGGTAATTGATCCACGGAAGGGGCGTGTCTGGTTGCGTTATCACGTACTCGCGATTCTCGTCGTCGAAATGGCCGTACTTCATTGCGCTTGCTCCCTGGTTCTGAAACGTTCCGCAAGTATAGTCTCCCGCACAAAATCTAATCAAACGATTTTGTAGAACCTTTTATGGCAATTCAGAAATGCACGATTCCATTTGCGCATTGTTGCGCGAGTGTGCAAAAGTATCAGCGCAAGCGAAATCAGGTAATCGCTCGCTGTGTCTTGAGTTACCACCGGATTCTCGGGCCGACGTAAGACACTTACCCGGTTTGCGGCACTCATCTGGGCGCTCGTTTGAGGCGAAGTAACGACCATGGCAAGTTCGCTGTTTTTGTCACCTCTGAGTTCGCGGTCTGTTCGTGAGTTGCTTCTGTTGGCGGTATTTGCTGCTCTGTTCACGGTGCCATTGGTTCGGACCCTTTCAGCGCAGGCGCCATCACCAACTACCGCTATCAAAGTGGATCAGGTGGGCTATCCAGTTGATGGACCGAAGGTGGCTTTCTACTCACTGTCGAAGCAGGCGGGTGGTTCGACCGGCCATGGTGCAGAAGCTTTTCGACTCAAGCGCTCAAGCGATAACAAGGTCGCGTTTGAGGGAAAGCTTTCGCAGCCGGTCGCAGACTCAGACACCGAGGATTGGGTGCAGGCAGCGGACTTTTCTAGTTTTCATGAGCCTGGCAAGTACTACATTGAGATTCCTGGTGTTCTTCCGGCAGCTGTTCGCAGTTGGAATTTCACGCTGGACAAAAACGCTTACGAGCACACGTATTACATGGCAATGCGCGGCTTTTATGGGCAACGCTGCGGGACTGCGGTCGACATGGGACCGGAGTTTCCAGGTTTCTCACATCCAGCATGCCACTTGCATGGTGAGTTCCACGCCTCGTCTGGTGCTAAAGGGTCTCGCGACAATATAGGAGGCTGGCATGATGCCGGCGACTACGGCCGTTATGTGGTGAACTCCGGCATCAGTACCGGCACATTGCTTTGGGCGTGGGAGATTTATGGCGTAAAACTGAAGGATATTCAGCTCAAGATTCCAGAGACGGGGAACGGGACTCCCGACATTTTGAATGAGGCTCGCTGGAATCTGGAGTGGATGTTGAAGATGCAGGACAACGACGGCGGCGTCTGGCACAAACAGACGAGCGAGCACTTCTCCGGATTTGTCGCGCCGCAAGACGATACGCTCACGAGCGAGGTGATTGGGACTGGATCGGCTCCGTACAAAAGCACTTGCGCCACTGCCGACTTGGCCGCAGTTGCCTCCATCGCCGCACGCGTCTATCAGCCATTTGATGCAAAGTTTGCCGCGCAAAATCTGGAGGCTGCTCGGCGTGCCTGGGCTTGGACGGAGAAGAATCCCAATGTGACTTTCCGCAATCCAACTGGCGTTTCGACTGGCGATTACGGGGACCACGATTGCAGCGATGAGCGCCTTTGGGCCGCAGCCGAACTCGCACGCACCACGGGTGAAGCTGCCTTCAGCGATTACTTCTTGAAGAATTATTCTGCGTATTTGCCTAAGTTGGACACACCTCCGGCAGAGGGTTGGAACCAACTGGCTCCGATGGCGCTGTGGACTTATGCGCTGTCACATCAAAAAGGGATCGACTCAAAGGCTGTTGAGGCAATCCGTCAGCGGACGCTGCAAGCCGCGCATGCAGTGGTCGAGCGAACTCGCGCCAATCCTTACCGCAACAGCATGAAAGCGACGGATTATGTTTGGGGCTCGAACGGAGTTGCTGCGGGCTATGGGATGTATCTACTGATCGCCAATGTGTTTTCGCCGGACGCGAGCTTTACCGATGCGGCGCGGGATAATCTGCATTATCTGCTGGGCCGAAACACGTTTTCACTTTCATGGGTTACGCAGGTTGGAGAGAATCCATTTCAACATCCGCATCATCGGCCAAGCGGCGCTACCGGCAAGGCGTGGCCGGGTCTGCTTTCGGGCGGTCCCAATGCAGGCCGTCAGGATAATGTGTTGGCTGCGTTGCCGAAAGGTTTACCACCAGCGAAGGTTTATGCAGATCAGTTGGCCTCGTATGCAAGCAATGAGATTGCAATCAACTGGCAAGCGGCGCTGGTGTTTTTGTTGGCTGGTGAGTTGAATTAGCTAACTGCTTTTATGAGAGCCGTGGGAAGTCCAACTAACTCGATTGGGAATCCCGAGGAGTTACATCAGAGTTGACGGCTGAAAGAGTGGGGAATTGATCGCTGTTTGATTCTCGCTTGAAATGCCGTTGCAGCACCGGCTTTCATCAGCCAGGGAGTAAGCGTCCAACTTTCCGTCGCGTGCGGAAAGAAGATGTCCCTGCTGGAATCGAGGAATTCAATGTATCTCCACACCGTCGATCTTTTCATCATAGTGGCCTATCTCATCAGCACAGTGTTGATCGGCTACTGGGTCTCGCATCGCGCTTCGCAGAGCATGCAGAACTATTTTCTGGGCGGCAATACGATGCCCTGGTATATGCTCGGCATCTCGAATGCATCCGGCATGTTCGATATCAGCGGAACCATGCTGCTGGTTTCATGGATGTTTGTTTACGGCATCAAGAGCGTGTGGATTCCATGGCTCTGGCCTACCTTCAACCAGATATTTCTGATGGTCTATTTATCGGCATGGCTGCGCCGGTCCAAGGTCATGACTGGGGCGGAGTGGATCAAGACTCGGTTCGGGACGGGCCGGGGGGCGCAATATTCTCACCTTATCGTGGTTATTTATGCCTTCGTCAGTATCATCGGATTTTTCACGTATGCCTTCAAAGGTATCGGCAAGTTTGCGCAGACTTATTTGCCGTGGCATTTCTCGGCCAATGAATACGCACTCATTCTGATAACCATCACAGCCATCTACGTCATCAAGGGTGGCATGATCAGCGTGGTGATTACGGAGGTGGTGCAGTTCTTCATCCTCTCGATTGCGTCGTTTTCGGTTGGCTTTATCGCCATGGCCAAGGTGTCGCCGGAGATGTTTCACCGCGTGGTTCCGGCGGGCTGGGACAACATATTTTTCGGCTGGCATTTGAATCTTGATTGGTCAACACTGCTGCCGGCGGCCGGCGCCAAGGTTCAACAGGACGGCTACGGGCTATTTGGATTTTTCGTCATCATGCTGCTATTTAAAGGGATCCCGATTTCAGCGGCTGGGCCCGCGCCTAACTACGATATGCAGCGTGTGCTATCGGCCAAAAATCCACGCGAAGCCTCGATGATGAGCGCATGGGTGAACGTGGTTCTTACACCACCGCGCTACTTCCTGATCATGGGGCTCACGGTGCTGGCTGCGGCATTCTTCGGCCCTAACCTGCGCGCGATGGGCACTAACATGGACTTCGAACTGGTGCTGCCTTATGCGCTGGGCCGATTCGTGCCGGTTGGCCTGCTTGGCTTTCTCATCGCAGGACTTCTGGCGGCATTCATGTCCAACTTCGCGGCCACGGTGAATGCGGCGCCGCCTTACTTTGTCAACGATATCTACAAGCGCTTCATTAATCCCAACGCTTCGCCTCAGACCTATGTGCGATTGAGTTATGTCGCGTCTTTCTCTGTGATCGTAATTGGCGTGGTGTTGGGCTGGAAAGTCACATCGGTCAATGAGGTCGTGGTCTGGATCGTCTCGGGCTTGTGGGGCGGGTATACGGCATCAAACGTGCTGAAGTGGTACTGGTGGCGTTTCAATGGATGGGGATATTTCTGGGGCATGGTCACGGGCATCGCCGCGGCATTGGGGTTGCCCTCAATCGTCAGGGAATTACCAATTGTGCAGCACCTGCTGGCGACCTATTCCATCAATATGGAAGTCGTCATCATCTTTCCGATCGTAGTGGGTATTTCACTTATCGGTTGCTTGCTGGGTACGCTGCTTACCAAGGCCGAGGACGATGCGGTCCTCATGGATTTCTATCGCCGCGTGCGTCCGTGGGGTTTTTGGGGACCGGTTCTCAACAAGGTTCTTGCCGAGGACCCAGGTTTCAAGCGCAATAAGGACTTTGCGCGCGACATGTTCAACATCGCGGTGGGCATCGTGTGGCAGGTCAGCCTGGTGGCGCTGCCCCTCTATGTCGTGATCAAGGAATTCTTCCGCGCGGGTCTCGCCTTCGCAATCATTCTGGCGACTTCGGCGATTCTCAAGTTCACGTGGTACGACCATCTGGCGGAGCGCGAGACGGAGACAGACAAGGCTGCTGCCGATGTCAAGTAGAGGTTAGGTTCAGAGATTCAAAAATGCAAGATGCTCAAGGGCGATCTAACTTGGAAACCAGGCACGTAACTCCAGAATCGACCGAATCGCCCGCAAATTCGGCATCAGGCATATCTATTTCCAAGATGACTTATCGCGGTTGGCCGGAGAGCTATCTTCTAGCCAACGGCATCGTCGAAGTCATTGTGGTTCCCGCGATCGGTCGTGTCATGCAATTCCGGCTTGCTGGCGATGCTGTCGGGACATTTTGGGAAAACCCCGAACTCGACGGCAAGGCTCGTCATGCGGCCTCAAAGGAATGGCTCAACTTGGGCGGAGATAAATGTTGGCCGGCTCCGCAATCTACATGGCAGCAGCATCAGGATCACGCATGGCCGCCGCCTTCTGGATTCGATCCGGCTTCTATGCAAGCTATGACCACGGAAGGCGTTCTGGAGCTTACGTCGGCCATCGATCCGGGTTGGGGCATCCAGATCGTTCGACGCATCGAGCTGAATGCGAGCGAGCCAGTCCTACGCATTCGAACCGAGTACCGAAAACTCCGTGGACCTCAGGTCAAAGTTGCGATCTGGACGATTACGCAAATGCAGGATCCCGAGCGAGTCTGCATGCTTCTCGATCCGCAATCGAAACTCGCAGGGAGTTACGTTCACCTGCTCGCGGCGGAGCCGGCCGAACTACGGATTCAAGAGGCTGTGCTATCGTTCGCGCGCCATCGACGCGCTTTCACCAAGATCGGAGCCGATGGTCACAGTCTTGCGTGGATTGGCCCATCCACTGTTGTTCGCATAGATGTCGAGCCTATGACCGGAACCTATCCCGATGGAGGATGCATCACCGAGGTCTACACGAATCCCGACCCGACGGCATATGTTGAGTTGGAAACGTTGGGTTCGCTGACTGCGATGAATGTTGGCGATCGTATCCAACACATCGCCACTTACACTGTCAGCCGCCGTTCAACAAGCGATCTAATGGATGAAGCGCAGAAAATTTTCCTTCAGGTTTCCAAATAATTCTTACCTCGGCCAGAGATTTTTCTTCTCTTCACGCGGGGTGGAGAGTTTCGGCGATGGGGAACTGGCGATTCTTTCTTGCTGTTATTTTGAAGCAACGGCGAGGTCCTCAATTGATTGTGCGCGCACCTGCTCTGAGATCCACGCGTAACACTTTCGCAGCCCGGTTTCCAATGGTTCGCTCGGCGCCCAACCCAACTCTTTACGGATAAGGAGATTGTCCGAGTTTCGCCCGCGCACCCCCAAGGGCCCAGGAATGTGTTTGATCGAGAGGGTCTTGCCGGCAATTCCCATAATCATCATGGCCATCTGATTGATGCTTACCATCTCATCGGACCCAATGTTCACAGGCCCACGAAAAGTGGAGTTATTCATTAGCCGGCGCACGGCCTCAATACATTCGTCAATATAAAGAAACGATCGGGTCTGCTCACCATCGCCCCATATCTCTATTGCTCCACCATCTGCCTGCTCGGCAACCTTCCGGCACAAAGCTGCTGGTGCTTTCTCACGTCCTCCAGTCCATGTGCCCTCTGGGCCGAAAACATTATGGAAGCGTGCCACTCTGACATCCAGGTTTTGATTCCTGAAAAATGCGTCATAGAGTCGCTCGCTAAACAGTTTCTCCCAACCATATTCGCTGTCTGGCGCTGCCGGGTATGCGGTCTCTTCTCCGCACTTCGGATTATCCGGATCGGTTTGATTGTAAGCAGGATAAATGCATGCCGACGATGAGTAGAAGACCTTTTTCACCTTATGCTTTACGCCATAATGGGCCATATGCAAGTTGACCATCGCCGAATTGTGCATTACGCTGGCATCGTTTTCGCCGGTAAATATGTAACCGGCGCCACCCATGTCTGCGGCAAGTTGATAGGCTTCATCAAACGATGTATCCAAAACCTGTTCCCAGAAGCCAGGATCGCGCAGGTCGCCGATGACGAAATCGTCAGCAGCCGAAGCGCAAAACTCAGGCGATTTGATATCCACGCCTCGAGTCCAGTAGCCCTCCGTCTTCAGCCTTCTGACCATGTGACTGCCGATGAATCCGCCGGCGCCGAATACGATGGCCCTCATCGGTGGCATAGATACCTCCTCTGATCTGGTGGTCCGATGGATCAGAATTCCAGTTGCATCATTATACGGAAATCGAGGCGAGGACCAAGGGACTGGCGCTCGGTTGCGCTTTCCTTAGGTAACCAAACCTAAACCCCATGGAGAAGAGGCGAGGAAACCCGGAAGAAGCCGTCAGCGGTCGCCGGCGGCTTCATTTCTGCGAGAAGCTGTCGAGATCTCAGTGGGTAGAGGACTACTCAGTCAGCTCCTCGGTAATTACGGCCCCGCCCATTGCAGACGAAACGGCGGAGACTTTCACAACCTTGAGCGAGTCCGTAGCAACCCACAGCGACTTCTTGTCCGTTCCCCCATCCGCCGACGTGACGTCGATACGGAACACCTCAAATTTTCCCGCAGGCACGGTCACTGTTTCTATGCCTGCAACGTTCAGTTGCTGGAGTTTTACTTTTTGCGCCTGAATGTCGAAGTTACGAAATGTCGCGCTGTATCCAACAGCGAGCGGTAGAGTGGCAATCGACTGGTCGCCGCCGGCAGCGTCGCCAAAGAGCGGGCCACCCATGTCGGCATCGATCGGCTGGTCTTGTCCGTTGACGCTCAGCTTACCAGTCGCCTTGCCTCCTGCGAATTCCATCTCGATGTCCACAGGGCCTTGCTTCAGGCTGCGTTTCTGGAGGGTCAGACTCGACTTGGCAATTACCGACGTATCCGTCGCGGTGCCTTGCGGGGTTTCCATCGTGTTCACCGCCGACCACGACGCTCCTCCGTCGGTGATCGCCGTCGTCACCTTAAGGGCCATCTTTTGGCCGCCCATTTCGATTGAGACCTGGTAGTGGTAGGTTGCCGGCTGCAGATCGGACACCGGCTTGGGCAGACCAACAGTGTTGGCGTCCACGGTCTTGGCCAGCACTACCGTCTTTGGATCCACGGTGATCTCTTTCAGCCGGGCAACGGATTCTGTTGAGCCGCCATCCTGGAATCTTCCGCCGAGATACTTCGCCAGAAACCTCTCCGACTCCATGTACAAAGCCATATTGTTGACGGGGCGCGCAAATCCGTGGCCTTCGTCTGGAGCAAGAATGTAGTCGACGGGAAATCCGCGATCGCGGAGCGCAATGACAATCTGTTCGGCTTCGCGACGATTTACACGGGGGTCGTTTGCCCCTTGCGCCACCAGCAAAGGCGTCTTGATCTTGTCAGTGGAGTTGAGCGGCGAGGCTGTCTTCAACACTGCTTTGCCTTGTTCTGTGCTTACATCTCCCATGCGCACCGCGAAGGTCTTCCGCGCGGCTTCCCAGTAAGGAGGAATCGACTCCATCAGGGTGATCAGGTTTGAGGGTCCACAGATGTCGACTGCGGCAGCGTAAAGGTCGGGAGTAAACGCTACCCCCGCCAGCGTCGCATATCCGCCATAGGACCCGCCGAGGATTCCGACGCGCTTGGGGTCGGCGATGCCCTGGGTGACCAGATACTTCACGCCCCAGGTGATGTCGTCCTGCATGGTAAGGCCCCATTGCAGATTTCCGGCGTCGAGAAACTTTCTGCCATAGCCAGTGGAGGCGCGGAAGTTTGGCATCAGCACCGCGTATCCGCGATTGGCGAAGAACTGCGCCAGCGGGTTGTATCCCCATTGATCGCGACCCCATGGACCGCCGTGGGGAACGATCAACGTGGGCAGATTTTTTGCAGGCACGCCCTTCGGCAATGTCAGATACGCAGGAATCTCAAGGCCGTCCGACGATTGATAGGTGATGGGCTTCATCTCGGCCAGGTCAGCGCGCGGCAGTTTTTCGCGTGCCTTGTACTGTGGCGCAAGTTCCCTGGTCTTACGATCGAAAATGAAGGTCTCGCCCGGTTCCGTGTCGCTTGACGCCGTTACCAGCCAGGTTTTTTCATCCTGTGTGCGCGAAACAACCTGAATCTCTTTGCCTTCGAAATGATGTTCGAGCCAGTGGTTGTCATCACCAAAGGCTTTCTGCTGGAAGTAAGCCTTGGAGCGGTCGTAGTAATACCATGTCTCGACTAGCTCGTCGGTGGCTTCGGAGAACAGCGCTCCCCCCAGATCGACTTTGCCCAATGGGTCTGAATCCACAGGCTCAGTCTTGCCCGTCGTCGGATCGAACAGCACCAGCGATATCAGGTTCGCGTCCTTGTTGGTTTCCATGTAGACGCGGTTGCCATCGGTGTGGAAGTGCAGTGGCGAACATGCCTCAAACACATTGCAGGAGTAGACCTGCGTCAGCTTGTCGGCATCGACACGGAGAATTTCTGTGTCGCCGTTTTCAGCGTTGCGCGTGGCCAGCCGCAATTGGCCTTTCAGATCGAAGATCCAATTGGTCACTCGGTCTGTGTTCTTGCGCATCAGCGTCTTTTCGCCGGTGGAGATCTTCAACTTGTAAAGGTCATGCCAGGCCTTGTCGCGATCGTTCAATCCGATATACACAACGTCGGGATCGCTCTTTGGAGCTTCAAACAACTCGACGCGCACGCCTTTGAGGCCAGTCAGGTCACGCGAAGGTGGAGCGTCGGCGCCTGCGTCGGGCTTGGCCGATGGATCGACGGCATAGACGTTGAAATTCTCGTCTCCATCGTGATCCTTTACGTAAAGAATGTTCTTGCTGTCGCGTGTCCAGAAGAATCCCGCGACAGGGCGCTTGCTTTCCGTGGTTAGTAACCGAGCTGCGCTGAAGGGTTCTCCAACCGCCTTCACATATACATTGCGGGTGTCCTTCCAGGGCTTCAGAAACGCAAGGTATTGGCCGTTTGGAGACAGCTGGGCGCCAGCAATTTCGGGATTGCCGAAGATCAGCTCGCGATCGATCAGGGGTGGCAATCCGCCGGCCTTTTTATCCTGGGCATTGGCGGTGGGCGCAAGCAGCAATAGGCAAATCAGGCCATAAAAAATGCTTTTCATAAGTGGCAAATCCCTTCTCGATTGAGTAAATTTGGACGGAATCAGTCGGTCCGTCAAATGGGCGCTGCCCAGAAATCTGGATTCCGCGTAAGTTTACTCCATTTGAGAGGAAGGTCCAGCTAATCCGATCGCTCACAATTCCCGGATCAAGGACTGAAGGAAAATACCGGACTGTTAAAGCTTTGGTTATGAATCAATTATGGGGCCGGTAAGGGTGATGTGTATCACGGTTTCTAACACAGCCGAAGCCTAATATCATTCGGGCGTTTGAGGATGTTCACCTCCTCATGAAGTGGGACATCTCGCCACAGTGATGACGAAAAGTCCGCGGCAAATCGACAAAAGCCGGCGGACTATTTGCGAAGAGGTCGATCGGATGAATGAGATGGAAAAGACACAGAAGCGCGACCGAGGGCAGTTGCGGGTTGATGAGGAAGAGTGCAAAGGCTGCGGGCTTTGTGTGGAGGCTTGCCCGCCCAGGGTGATCACCCTGGGCGACTGCATGAATCGATTCGGCTATCGTACCGCGGCCTATGCGGGCGCCGGATGCACCGGGTGCGGAATCTGCTTCATGATCTGCCCTGAGCCGGGAGCGATTACGGTGCTGCGTGCCGTGAATCGGCCTGCGATTGCGGCCGCTGGTTTCAACGCTGGAAATGGGGAGACGGCGCATGCATAAGCAGTTGATGAAAGGAAATGAAGCGATTGTCAGGAGCGCAATTCTTTCCGGATGTCGGGCGTTCTATGGATACCCGATTACCCCGGCCAGCGAAATCACTGAGGACGCGGCGCTTTACATGCCGAAAGCCGGTGGAGTTTTTCTGCAGGCAGAGAGCGAGGTCGCAGCCATCAACATGCTCTACGGAGCTTCGTCCGCGGGCGTGCGCGTAATGACGGCCTCAAGCGGGCCTGGGATCAGTCTGATGCAGGAAGGCATCAGCTATATGGCTGGTGCGGAACTGCCCTGCGTTATCGCGGATATCACGCGCGGTGGTCCGGGCCTGGGAAACCTTGGATCGGAACAGGGCGACTACCACCAGGTTGTGAAGGGCGGGGGCAACGGCAACTACAGAACGATTGTGCTGGCTCCTTACTCCGCTCAGGAGATGGCGGATCTGACCGCGCTGGCATTTGAATTGGCCGATCGCTATCGCAACCCGGTGGTGTTGATGGCCGATGGGTTTATTGGGCAGATGATGGAGCCGGTGGAATTTCCTCAGAAGGCTGTGGCCCCGCTATTGCCGGTGTGGGCTGTTGCTGGTAATGCCGGATCGCGCGGCAACATGATTACGTCTCTGCACCTGGGAAACGACGAATTGGAAGCGCATCTGGTCAAACTTGAAGCCAAATATCAGAGCGCCGAAAGAAACGAAACGCGCGCGGAAGAATGGCTCACCGAGGACGCAGAGATTGTCCTGGTGGGCTACGGGATTGTGGGGCGCATTTTGAAAGCAGTCACTGCAGAGGCTAGGGCCCACGGCATCAAGGTGGGCTTGTTGCGGCCGATCACACTCTTTCCATTCCCCAAGGCGAACTTTCAGCGACTTGCCAAACGAGCGCTCGTTTTTGCGGTGGTCGAGATGAGCAACGGACAGTTGGTTGAAGACGTACGGCTGGCAGTCAACGGTGCGCGGCCTGTCGAGTTTCTGAATCGCATGGGCGGCAATGTGCCTTCGCATAGAGAGGTACTGGCGCTGGTGCGCACGCTGGCGCTTGAATCCCTGCCGACGATGAGAAGTGAAGAGGAGCGGTTAGCTCATGCCTAACGAATTGATTTCCGAATACGAGATTTCGCACGCAAGGCCGAGTGCCTTTTACGATCGCTTTGAGCGCAAGGAAGAGCTTAAACATCAAACGCACTATTGTCCTGGCTGCGGTCATGGAAACGTACACAAGATGCTGGCCTGTGCGATTGATGAGCTTGGCATTCAGGACCGGACCATTCTCATCAGTCCCGTCGGTTGCTCGGTGTTTGCCTATTACTACTTCGACGTGGGCAATGTGCAGGCAGCGCATGGCCGGGCGCCGGCTGTTGCCACTGCCGTGAAGCGCAGTCATCCGGGAAGCATTGTCGTCAGTTATCAGGGCGACGGCGATCTGGCGGCTATCGGATCGGCGGAGATTCTGCATGCGGCAAACCGAGGTGAGAACATCACTGTGATCTTCGTCAACAATGCGGTCTATTCGATGACAGGGGGGCAGGTCGCGCCGACCACTTTGATTGGCCAGAAGAGCACTACCACTCCGGACGGACGGAGCGTCGCCAATGAAGGCTATCCTCTGCACGTCTGCGAATTGCTGGCAACGCTTGAGGCCCCCGTCTACATCGAGCGCGTCGCACTCGGCGATAACAAGCAGATTGCTCAAGCGACACGCGCTATCCGGCGAGCCGTTGAAAACCAGGTCCGAGGATTGGGATTTTCGTTCATCGAAGTGCTGTCACCCTGCCCGACTATCTGGAAGATGTCGCCTGTGGAAGCACAGCGCTGGGTGCATGATGTGATGGAGAAGACATTTCCGCTGGGAGTCTTTTGCGATCGCACAAAAGAAGCGCAGCCACGTTTGCTGCCGGAGCCTGGCCCATCGCTCGAAGAGATTCCTGGACTGCTCGGAATCGTCGATGAAAATCGCCCGGAAGACACATTCAATGAAAAGCCGCGCGCGGATGAAGTAGATCTCCACGTCCGTGTGGCGGGCTTCGGTGGTCAAGGTGTCCTGCTGCTGGGCGAGGTGGTGGCGGAAGCCGGGCTTGATGCTGGCCTTGAGGTTTCGTGGCTGCCATCTTATGGACCTGAAATGCGCTCCGGGACCTCGAATTGCCATGTGCGCGTTTCCAGCAAGCCTATCGATTCGCCACTGGTCATGCTGCCGGATGTGCTCGTTGCCATGAACGAGCCATCGCTGAGGAAGTTCGATGCAAGCGTGCGCCCTGGCGGCTGGATCATCTATAACGGCGACAGCTTTCCATCCGATTTTGTGCGAAAGGATGTGAATGTGCTGGCACTTCCGTTCACTCGTCTGGCCGACGAACTGGGCGATCCGCGCGCCTCAAACATGATCATGCTGGGCGCTCTGCTTGAAATTACAGGTGTGCTGCCGCAATCCAGTGTCGACGCGGCTCTGCGAAAACTGGTCAAGCATGCAAAGTGGATCGATCTGGACGAGCGTGCGATTGAGCAGGGCAGAAAACTGTTTCGCGACGCATGCGTGGAGGTGTGATCTCGAAACCTGTTGGAGCGGATTGGCGCCGCTTTGACATTCGAAAATGAACCCGGGCGGGCAAGTGGCAATCCCTCGGAATCATGATTGGGAGAGCGCCGTCAACTCCATCCAGTATTATTCCCAAATGCAGGTTGGATCCCTTCGTCAACCGCAGGGGATGTCATGACGATTCCAGCGCCGCGCTCACTCGATTCCAAATCCCAGCTGCGCAAAACCATGGGTTTCTGGGATGTGCTGTTGTTCAACATCGCCACCGTGCTCGGTCCTCGCTGGATTGCGGCGGCAGGACACAACGGTACTTCGTCCATCAGCCTGTGGGTTCTCGCGGCGGTCTTCTTTTTTGTGCCTGGCGCGCTGGTTATCAACGAATTGTCTTCGCGATTTCCGGAAGAGGGTGGCCTGTATGTCTGGTCGCGCGAGGCATTCGGACCTTTTCACGGCTTTGTCGCGGGATGGACCTACTGGATCTACACCTTTTTTTACTTTCCCGGACTACTGCTCGCCAGCGCTTCCATGGCCGCCTACGTAATGGGCGGGCACGGCGCAGCCCTCGCGCAGAATCGCACGTTTCTGCTTACCGTCTCATTGTCGCTGCTGGTGGTCGCCGTGGCGCTCAACATTATCGGCCTGAACATTGGCAAGTGGCTGCAGAATGCGGGTGGCGTCGGAACCTACGTTCCGCTCGTCATGCTGGTAGGCATCGCTGCGCTGGTCTGCTTCCGGCACGGCTCGGCAACTCAATTCACCGCGGCTAACATGATGCCAACCTGGAATTGGGACACGGTCAACTTCTGGTCGCAGATTGCCTTTGCCTTCACGGGACTTGAACTTGTCTCTGCCATGAGCGAAGAGGTGCGCGACCCACGCCGCACTCTACCCCGTGCCGTGTTTGGCGCGGGCGCTCTGATTGCCCTCATGTATATCGTCGGGACGTTTGCGATTCTTGGGCTTGTCCCTGCCGCCGGCATCGATCCGCAGAGCGGCGTCTTCAACGCTATAACCGTGGGGTCGTTTGCGCTCAAGATAGGCTTCCTGGGAATTCTTGCCGCACTCCTTGTCACCGTGGGCAATGCCGGTGGGGTAGGATCGACCGTTGCGGGCATCTCTCGTGTTCCCTTTGTTGTCGGCGTCGACCGCTATCTGCCAGCTGCATTCGGCAAGATTCATCCCCGCTGGAAGACGCCATGGGTCTCGATTTTGGTGCAGGCTTCTATCTCGGCGGCCATTCTGCTCGGGAGCCAGATCAATGAGTCGATGCAGGGCGCGTACCAGAAACTCATCGACGCCGGCATCATCCTCTACTTCATCCCGTTCCTCTACATGTTTGCCGCGGTGATCAAACTCGCCTATCGCCAGGACCGCAAGGAGAACGCCCACGCGGTCCTCGTCCCGGGCGGCATTCCAGGCGTGTGGATCTGCGGCAGTCTGGGCTTCGCGGTCGTCCTTATCGGGATCATTGTTTCGGTCATCCCGCCCGGCGACTCGACCAATAAGTTCAGCTTTGCCTTGAACCTGATTGTTGGCACCGTCTTGTCCGTCTTGATCGGCCTTTTCCTCTACTGGCGCGGCGCGCGCGCAAAGCAGGGCGAACTGTGATTTGAGTCAGCCGCGGAGGCGCATCAGGGGCGACTGTTGTGGGATTATTCGAGTCGCGGTTAGGGCCGCCATCGGAAGTCGGGCTTGCTTCTTCTCCGGTTAGGTAAAAATAGAAATCGAGTATCTGTATAAGCCCGAAACTGTGAGACCAAGCGAAACGATGAAATACATAAGCTGATTTGCCAAAAGGTGACTCGAGAGCCCAGCGAAACTCTCAGGCTCTGCAAAAGCGCATGAGTACGTTCTCGTAAGCGGAAAGAACCTTCTCTTGGGTAAACAGCTCGGCGTGCCGCTTTCGGCTTTCAGTTTCCATGAGGGTGAATTGATCCGGATCTGCCTCAAGCGTTGCCAGAAGGGCCGCCAAATCATCGGAGTCCTTGAAGAATCTGGCTCCATCACCTGCGACCCATCGGGTAAAACGGTTGTCATGAGCAATGATCGCATTCCCGGCGGCCATCGATTCAACAAGGGAGGGGTTTGTTCCACCCACTCGATGCCCATGTACATAAGCTCTGGCATAGAACCTCAAGGACCTTACAATCTCGCGATCGTAGATTGAACCAAGGAATCTGACGTCTGGCCCAGCCATGTCCAGAACTCGTCGGTGATATTGATTTGTCTCCGGCGCATAGTTGCCAAGAACAACCAGCGGAACGTGCCTGCGCCGCACTGAATAAGCTCGGACGATTTCTACAATCGAATTCTCGGGTTCAGGACGTGCGATCAAAAGGTCATATGCTTTTGGGGTCAGGTGATTCGCATGCATCGGCTCGATGGAGGCGGATGTCAGGGCATCGGCGCCATAGGGAATGACTGTGATTTTCCTCGCCGAGGTATGTCGTTGGAGGTGAGTGGCAATCTCCGGATGATCCGCAATCAAGTGGTTGGCTGCTCGCGCACCTGCCCATTCATTCAACCAGAGCCAAGTTCGTTGCGGCAGTGACCACTTCTCCCTCTTCCACTCAATACCGTCCATATTCATCACGCTGGGAACGCCGCGCAAGCGATACAGAAGATTCAAAACTCCAGTGTTATAACCCAGGGTGAGGATGACCCCTTTCGAGCGTGAGGCTCGCCGCGTTGAAGCCCAATCGAACGCAATTGTTCCCATCGGATGCGTCTTGGACTGGATGAACACGCGATGCACCCCTTGCCACATGTCATCGGCTGCGTCGCCATCCTCATCTTGGCAGTAAACTGTGACATCGTGATTTCGGGCTGTCAAAAACAGCGCTAAGTCCTGGGCAAATGTTTCAAACCCCCCGTGTCTGGATGGAATTCCACGCGTACCAAGAATCGAGACGTGCACCTGGGGGTTCTCCTAATTTTTACTGAACCGGCTACTTCTGCTTCGGGTCGGATCGCACTTCTTCACCCGCCGGAAAGTCTTTATGCAGAAGACTTACGGAAGGCACCTGCTCGTTCGTCAATCTTATCCTCGAGTGCGCCCGCAGTCCTCGAGTTCGGCCTGAACTCCTGATCGGATCCTGGCAAAGCCGATTCCTATCGGTCGCACAACGGCTTCGTGGTTTTAGCTGCGAACCACGCCAGCTTTTCTGATCTGCGAAATGATCCTTACCTTGATCCTATTCCAATTGCAGCCGCCCGAGCAAAACGGACACCTCATGGCACACAGCTTATGGACAGGTAAGATTCCCGTTTTGGTGATCCGGATCCCGAAGGACCGCTTTTTGAAAGTCGAAGCAGGCTGATGTAGCCACGTCACGAATGGGAATCGCTGCTAAAGACTGGATTGGATTCATCAGTTGGAAGTGAGGGAGTGCCCTGCCAGGAGGGAAAATTCACCATTTGAGACTTCTGCTTTGGGGCTTTCCCTGTTGTGCATTGTAGGAAGCGGGCCTCCCCATACTGACATAGGTAAATCCGTGCTCTGCCATCTCTTGCGGCTTATAAAGATTGCGGCCATCGACGATAATAGGGAAGCGGACGGCCTGGTTGAGCCGTACCAGGTCGATCGAAGCAAACTCCCCCCAGTCGGTAAGAATCAGCACCGCGTCCGCACCTTTGGCAGCATCGTAAAGGTCGGCGCCATAGCGAAGCTTTTCTGAGGGCGGAAGCACTTCCTTGGCGCGCTCCATGGCGGCCGGGTCGTAGGCCGTGACCGTCGCGCCCGCCTCCAAAAACCTCTTGACAAGTTCAATGGCAGGAGACTCGCGTATATCGTCAGTATCGCCCTTGTAGGACAAGCCGAGTGCGGCCAGGCGTTTTCCGCCGAGCGTCCACAACGCCGAAAGAACCTTATTGAAAAAGACATCTTTCTGGGTATTGTTTATCTTGCGGATCTCCTGAAGCAGTTGAAAGTCGATGCCATGCTTCTGTGCCACCCAGTGGAAAGCGGCTACATCTTTTGGGAAACAAGAGCCGCCATAACCCACGCCGGCGCGCAGAAAGCGAGTGCCGATGCGGCTGTCCATGCCCATTCCCGCGGCGATGTCCTCGATGTCGGCATCTACTGCCTCGGCCAGATTGGCCACCGCGTTGATGAAGGAGATCTTCAGTGCGAGAAATGCATTGGAGGCGTGCTTGACGATCTCCGCGCTTTGCGCCGATGTGACCAGCACCGGCGCGGGATTGGAGCCATTGCGAGGTCCCGGAACAGAGCCGGGCTGAGAGTAATACCCGCCCCCGGTCAGCGGCTCATAGATGCGTCTGAGCACCTCCGCAGAGCGCTCGTTTCCAGCGCCAATGACGATCCTGTCGGGATGCATGAAGTCGATAATCGCGGTGCCCTCGCGAAGGAATTCAGGGTTTGAAACCACGTCGAAACTGGTCTGATCAACGCCGTGGCGGTACAGCACGCGACGGATCCACTCGTTGGTGTAGACCGGAACCGTGCTCTTTTCCACGATCACTTTGTAGGAGTTGATGTGGCGCGCCACCTCCGAAACCACGGCCTCGACATAGGAGAGATCGGCAGCGCCAGTATCGCCCTGGGGAGTGCCAACGGCGATGAAGATGGCTTCGCTCTGTTCGACGGCGACGCCCAGATCGGAGGTGAAATTGACGCCAAGACCGCGATGACGCGCCAGCAGTTCGGGCAGCCCATTTTCGAAAATGGGTACGCCGCCATCCAGCAGAGTCCTTACCCTGGCCTCGTCATTGTCAACGCAGATAACGCGATGGCCCATTTCTGCAAAACAAACTGCCGCAACGAGCCCCACATATCCGGACCCGATCACACAGATGGAGACTGGATCTGGCATAGGTTCGTGGTACCTCCTTTGTGGTTTTCCCAGGGATGGGTAAATCTTTGCGTTGCTTAAAAGTCTTTCAAACAACTAAACTCGGCGAGTCACTGGTGGCGCCAAAGTATTCCCTGTACGAGCGCACAAGTTGAGCGGCAGATCGATCCCAGCTGAACAGTTCCGTCCGCGCAAATCCTCGCTGAATGAGAAGCGAGCGGAATTCAGTGTCGGAAATCACCTTCATCATCGCGGAGGTGATTGAATCGATGTCGTCGGGTTGCAGGTAGATTGCCGCATCGCCGGCAACCTCGGGTAACGAGGTGGTTGAAGACGTCAGTACAGGGACACCTGAGGCCATAGCTTCCAACAAAGGCATTCCGAATCCCTCCGCCCAGGTTGGATATACGAAGGCCAGGGCATTACGATACAGCGCCGGCAGAATTGAATCTTCGATACCTTCGAACAGCAGGACATCGTCCTTTAAGCCTAATGTTTCAATAAGTCCGAAGATTTCCTGATATCCAAAGTCACGCTGTCCAACGATCGCCAGCTTCGGCCGAGGGCGAGGCAGTTTGTTATATGCCCTGAGTAAACCTGCGTGGTTTTTGCGCGGCTCGAGCCGCCCGACCGTCAGAAGATAGGTTCCGGGGGTGAGCCCGAGCGTCTGGACCACATCGGCACCTTCGTCTCCAGGGTGAAAGCGGACCAGGTCCACTCCATTTACGAGCGTGGTCACTCGGTCACCGCGCAGACTATAAAGTCTGACAAGCTCTTGCCGCGAAAACTCGCTGACCGAAAAAACCAGCGCACTTTTGCGGGCGCTGGTACGACATAGAACCTTCGAACGCAATCGGAATGATTTGGTAAAAAAGCTGGGGTGCGACTCAAATAGGATGTCATGCACCGTAACCGCAGTAGGACAAGCGGAAAATGGAGGAACAATATATTGGGTATGAAGTAAGTCGAGGCCGTACTTGCGGGAGAGCGCCGGTAACTGAAACAACAATCGGGCCGGGGCGCTTTGGTGATCCATCTTCACAAACTCTACATTTCTGTATGAGAATCTCTCCGTCGCTTCCTTCAACTTTTCCGGCTCAGCGAGGAAGACGAAAAACTGGAATTCACTTCCCACTTTCATTGCGCGCGAAAACAGTTCAATACAATGCGTTCTGCTGCCCTGGTGAATTCCATCGAATGTATGCATGTCGATGCCAATTCGCATCGCTGGGGTCCGTTTGAGATTCACTGGCTGCATTGTCCTCGTTTTTCGGGAACTAAAGTCAAAACATGACTAGGACATGAAACAGACAGGGCTATGTCCAACTATGATCGTCCTGGAGAGTGCCTTGAATATGATCCATGTGACTTCCTTGATTCATTGATTTGTCTTTTTCCTCGCAAGGGCATAGCGAAGAGGACGCAGAGTAAATTTGGCATTCTTTGCAAACCGCTCCAGCGCCGTTAAAAACTTATTCCGCCCGCCAGTGACAACCTTCGCGCGCGCTTGTTCTTCGAACGCCCTGGGTAAATCGCTCACCCCACCTGCCCTCATAATTGCGGTGACTATGGGCATATATGCGGTGCTAAGTTGGCTTCGCGCGCGCAAGAGAAGCTCATAGTCAGCCACTATTCGATAGGACGTATCGTAATTACCCAGCCGATCATACAGACTTCTGCGATGCATGCTTCCCACATGCGCTGTGCACATCCACTGTGAGAATTCTTTCCAAGTCCAAGGATGGCCGATCAATCTCTCAAAACCCGAAGGGTGCACACTTCTAACCTTCGCGCTTAAATATTCCGCATTGGGATTCTTTCGGGCAAGCTCCATATATGCGCTGATGGCGCCGGGCAGGTACTCGTCGTCCACTCCCAGGAAAGCTATCCATTCACCACGCGCCTCTGCCAGTCCTTTGTTCCACGCGTCGTAGATTCCTTTGTCCGGCCCGCTTCGCCAAAGAGCGAGTCGATCGTCGTATTGTCGAAGTACATCCACAGTCCCATCGTTCGAGCCCCCATCCACGATGATGTGCTCAATGTTCGGATAGTCCTGGCACAAGACGCTCTCCAGACACCCCGCCACATGCGGCTGACCATTAAAGATGGATGTAACCACGCTAACAAGCGGTAGATCTGCACTACTTTCGGCAAGGATTCCCTTGAGCCGGTTCCCACCGCAATTGGATACGACAACGTTCTGCATTGAGAATCCTACAAGAATCCGCACATTGGGCGAAGTTGATCATCCGCAAGAGGACGTTGATGCCGTACCGCGATGATGCAAAGGAATTGAAATGCACCCGAAGCGGCTGTTTCTGCTCGGGAAGCGGCTTTGATTTTAGGTTGTGCATAGGAGCATAGAGCCATACTCATTCAGAAATCCGTAGCGCGCCGAAAGCACAACCGAACACGAGCCCTGTAGAAATTATATCAGGGAGTCTACATAGAAGTTCAGGTTACGCTTAGAGCCAGATACAGAGTCGTCGACTGCAAGCCTGTCGCCGGCACGCCACCGCGAGAAGATACCAATGTGCTGTTTCAGGTAAGTATGAAAATTGGTTATGCGGTGCTATTTCTGCACGATAGTGTGTGTGGCAACGTAATCTTGATAGACGGCCGAAAGCCCATCACGCAGAGGGATGGCCGCTTCCCAACCCAGTTCCTTCATCCGGGAGACATCAAGCAGCTTCCGCGGTGTTCCGTCGGGCTTGGACGTGTCGAATTTAAGTTGTCCCTTGAAACCGACCACTTCGCGAATGAGTTCTGCAAGCTCGCGCACTCTCAGATCCTCTCCGCAGCCGATATTAACCAGAGGTGCCTGCGCCTCAAGATTAGCAATTGGCCCATAAGTTTTATCCGGCAGGTTCATCAAGAACACGCAGGCGTCCGCCATATCATCTGCATGTAGAAACTCTCGTCGCACTGAACCAGTGCCCCATACCTGCACCTCTGCCGCGCCTGCCTCCTTGGCTTCGTGCATTTTCCGCAGCAGAGCAGGAAGCACATGAGAATCGGCCAGATTGTAATTGTCATTCGGACCGTAAAGATTGGTGGGCATAGCTGCGATGTATTGCGTCCCATACTGGCGATTCAATGCCCAGCACGTTTCGATCCCGGCAATCTTTGCCACGGCGTAAGGACGGTTGGTCGGCTCAAGCGGCCCGGTAAGCATGTAATCTTCTTTAATCGGCTGTGGGCAGTCCCGTGGATAAATGCAACTCGAGCCGAGGAACAAAAGCCGCTTCACGCCCGACCGATGCGCCGATTGGAGGACATTCATCTGAATGCAGAGGTTGTCGTAGATGAACTCTGCTGGCCGCGTGTTATTGGCGAGGATGCCACCGACTTTTGCTGCCGCAAGAAAGACATATTCAGGTTGTTCGATGGCAAAAAACCGGGCAACAGCGGACTGATCGGTAAGGTCCAATTCGTGATGGGTACGTGTAACTATGCTGGCGCAGCCCTCTTTCTGAAGACGCCGCAGAATCGCCGAACCAGCCAGGCCGCGATGGCCGGCCACATAGACTCTAGAACCTGCAAGACAAGGGCTATTCGTGGTAGTCATAAGCGTCGTATCCATGCTTCTTCACAAGTTGGTCTCTCTCAGTCGACAATAGATCGGCTTCAACCATTTCCTTGACCAGGTCTTCGAAGCGTACAGTAGCCTTCCATCCGAGTCGCTCTCGCGCGTAACTGGAGTCGCCGAGCAAAGTCTCTACCTCTGATGGGCGGAAATACCTAGGGTCCACCGCAACAACCGTGACACCGGCTTGATCCACTGCTGTTTCGTCGATGCCGTGACCCACCCAACTGAGATTCATGCCAAGATCTTCGGCGGCCAGTGTTACAAACTCTCGAACGCTGTGTTGCTCCCCGGTCGCGATCACAAAATCCTCAGGCTTTTCCTGCTGAAGCATGCGCCACTGCATCTCCACATAGTCACGCGCATGGCCCCAGTCCCTGAGCGAATCCAGGTTGCCCAAATAAAGCCTATCCTGAAGTCCCAGCTTGATTCGCGCAAGAGCTCGTGTAATCTTGCGGGTCACAAAGGTTTCTCCGCGCAATGGCGACTCGTGGTTGAAGAGAATCCCGTTGCAGGCGTACATGCCATACGCTTCGCGGTAATTCACCGTAATCCAATATGCGTATAGCTTCGCCACTGCATAAGGAGATCGGGGATAGAACGGAGTCGTTTCAGTTTGAGGAACTTGTTGCACCAAGCCATAAAGCTCGGAGGTCGATGCCTGATAAAACCGGGTCTTCTTTTCCATCCCGAGAATCCGGATAGCCTCCAGAATCCTCAGTGTTCCGAGTCCATCGACGTTGGCGGTGTATTCCGGTTGTTCAAAGGATACGGCGACATGGCTTTGCGCACCCAAGTTGTATATTTCGTCTGGCTGAACCTTTTGGATAATATGCAGCAGGCTGCAGGAATCAGACAAGTCGCCATAGTGAAGGACGAAGTTCCTGATCCCCACATGGGCATCCTGATAGAGGTGATCGATTCGATCTGTATTGAATAGCGAGCTGCGCCGCTTGATGCCGTGGACCTCATAGCCCTTTTGGAGAAGAAGCTCGGCCAAATAGGCTCCATCTTGACCGGTTATGCCGGTTATCAACGCGATCTTGGCCATATTGAGATTAACAGTCCTTTCCATCTTAGATGTGTGAGCGGTTCAATCGTAACTATAAGACTGGCTGTGACTTCGACCAACCCAATTTCATCTGGAGCCTCCAGCATTTCATTACTATCTCGAATTCAGAATCTATCCAGGATTACTCTGGTCCGGGAATGAACTTTCTACGGAGGTTGAGACGGAGGTCAGAGCGCGGCGCTTGCAGGTGCAAGCGCTATCGTGCCCCGCTTTGAACCAGTCGCTGGTAGATTGCCATATAAGCCGCACCAACCTTTTCTTTTCGGCACTTTTCGAGCACGGTAGCTGGAGGACAATACGAGTCGGGATTGTCGAGTACCTTGCGAATTGCTCCGGTAATCGAAGCCACTGAACTCGAGTCGGCAAGTGCCGCGTGCTGATAAAACTCCTGCTTCGCCCATGGCCGGTCCGCAAGCACGAGGGGCTTTCGGCTTGCCGCTGCCTCCAGTGCGGAGATCGGCTGCTGCTCTGTTCGGCTGAGAAGCGCAAAAGCTCTGGCATGCCCATAGGTTGAGGCTAACTCGGTCGATCCATGTCCCAGCCAATGTATCCAACGAGCATCCCGGTAGCCGGACATGGCCTCCGCGACTGCCCGTCCATAGTCTTCTTCGCCCGTCAAGACTTTGCCTACGAGGAGCAATGGAACTCCCAACTTACGGCAGGCTGCAATCAGGGACAATTGCTTCTTTCTGCGGCAAATATTGCCCACGCAAAGAACATAATTCTCGATCTCGACGGAGGAGGCTTTCGCGGAATCTCCCGTCCCAAAAAATATGTCCTCAACAACATTCGGAACGACCGTTACCTTCTCGGCAGGGAATCCGACCGTATTGGAGATATACCTTCCCTGAGCTTCATTGACTACCGTAATGCAATCAAGCACCGAAAGAGTTGGCTTGAGCAGCCGCGCTGGACCCGTAGCGAAGGAGGCAAGATAGCGCAGCCATGATCTCCATCCAGGATAATCCACCAGTGCGCTCAGCACGATCTTCTTTCCACCAGCATTTGCCCACTTCATGGTGTAGCTGTTGTCCAAGGTCATTCCGCCCCAGAAATGAAGCAAGTCGAAGTCGGCCTCGCGCCTCCAGAAATCCAATGGAGAGATATCAGCCCCGGCCGATCGCGCAGAATCCATCGCTGCCAGCATCTGGATTTCGAATCCACCGAATGCGAAGCAATGAGGTTGCGCGGGAATAACTCGTACCACTGGACGCGATGCCATAATCGTTAGCCAATGCCCCCATTTTCCAAGACTTTGTCGGTCGCCTCAAACTTCGAGGGTTAAGACGAGGTCGAATGCGCGGTCATTCAAGCAGATCGCGCTACAGGTTAGGAATGCTTGTCCCATGTTTATGAGGCGGTTATAGCCGGAGACTCCTGTCCCCTTTTCAACCCGAACACGATTGCATTTGCCATCGCCAGCAGTGCATACGCATCCGTCTCCGGTTGATAGGGAATACTGTAGACAACGATTCCAATAATGATTGCAACCCACGCGGATGCAGAAGGCTCCACTGCCTCCATATCGGTTGAAGATAGCTTCCAAAACCGCTTCAAAGGGTAAATCGTGAAGGCAAGTATTAGAACTACGCCGGCGATACCCACGCTTAAGAATTGAGTCAAGTATTCGTTGTGTGGAGGGATATCGATATACTCGTGCTGCATTACGCTATATTGCATGTACCCCCCTCCAAGGTCCTTGCCGAACAAGACGCCCGGGACCGTTTGACTCTCGGTCAGTAGTGTCTCCCACATTGCCATCCGGAACAGGAGCGTGCCTTCGTTGCTGGAATCGCTGGAGATCTGAGCGGCGGTCGATTGGATCCCAATACCGGCAATAAGAGCGTAGGCCGCTGCAAAGAATACCGCGAGGGCCGCTATGGGGATCAAGCGACGGAAGAGTCCTCTATCCACGAAAAAATAAGAGGCAATCCCTGCCGCAAGCACAACCCACACGCTCCTGTGTCGCAGGAAAATTGCCATTCCAAGAAAGACGGCAGGAAGCCACTTGTAGAAGACCGAACTGTTCCTGTAGCGAGACTCCGCAAGAGACAGGAAAAAGCAAAAAGCAATCGTTAGCGCGCAGCCGGATGGGAGCGAGCGTCCCTGTGCCTCTGCAATTATTTCGGGATCATTATGCGCCCATGCTACAGTGCCGATTTTCATGCCTGCGTAGGCTAAAACCGCTACTAACGTAAGCGCCATTCCATAGTACAAATAGATGCGAAGATATTTCCGAACGGATTCTGAATCGTAGGATGCTGTAAGGAAATAAAGACACGCAATTAGGAATGCGACAAAGAGACTGGACAACCTGGCAGTGTGAGCAAATCCATGGATCAGGCTCCCGCGCACCAGGCTGAATGCAAAAATAGCGACATATAGAAGCGCAATCCGTCGCGAGGTGTTCCGTTCGTGTCGTCGCTGAATTGTTCTTATAATACCGGCAAAAAGCAAGCAAAGCTGCACAATCTCGACAACAGTGAGATTAAGCCCGCCTGCTGTAAATACGTCCGCCCCAAATGAAAAGTCATACAGATACACAGTTAAAAGGCTGATCCAGCCCAGAAGAACACTCCGAGAGAGGTAATAGATGTAGGCCAACCCCACCGGGAGGACTGCAATTGCAATGAAGATACTCATGTTCTTCGAACCTCGAGGTTCCGTTCATGACTTTCTCCTCCAACCAGCGCATCGAAGTCTCTATAGAGAGCTTCATATTGGGGTACTACAACATCAGCACTAAGATTTTTGCATGCGTGTTCAAATGCCGCTTCTGCCATCGTCTTGCGCAGTTCAGGGTCACCGGCAAGTTGATTCATGGCTTTTGACACTTCTTCGGGATTGCGAACGTCCACAAGGAATCCAACTCGTCCCCCATCCAGCAATTGTCCCATCCCGGGTGTCTTGATGCCTGCTACGACTGGCTTTTTTAGCGCCATGGATTCCGATGTTGCCATAGACAAGGCTTCATCTAGCGATGGATGGACAAGTACATCCGCCTCCTGTATCACAAACTTCACGAGCAACCCGTAAGGCATCAACCCCTGGAATATTACGCCCTGAGCAAGACCTTTTGAAATTGCCCAGCGCTCGGCTTTACCGCCTGCTTCGTAGTCCGCGCCTATCATGATCAAGCGTGCATCGGGATAAGACTTTCGGGTGAGTTGAAAGGCGATCAACGCGCATTTTCCGTTCTTACGCCCGGACCAACCTTGAAGGAGGGTAAAGAAGGTAAGTGGCCGGTCGCCGCGAGGGACCCCCGTCCTGCCTAGTTCGAAAATCCATTCGCCGATAAAATTCGGTATTATCTTGATCGGAGTCTTGACGAATAGCCAACGTCTGAAATGTCGCGCAGCATCTTCAGATACCGCCGTAAAGTGTGTGCCCTTCAATGCAACCAGGTAGGCCATCGCCAGTCGCGCGTATGCACCGGAATAATTCCAGAAATACCGTAGCACTCTCCACGGGAGGTCGTGGATCGTGGTCACCGTTGGCACGCCGGATGCGAGCGCGCTGATTGCAAACTCATATGTCCAATTTGCATGAACAAACCGTGGTGCGTCATCTCTGATGGCGCGTCTAAGATAGCTGACCTGCGGGCGGAACAAATATCGGAATCGCTTATTAGGCCCCACAAAGACACGCAGGCCGCCCCAATCGTAAGTCGCCTCTTTTTGAACATGGTCGCTAAGCGTGAAGAGGGTGACAACATGGCCACGGCGCACAAGTTCCATTATCAATCCGGTAGTTGAAGGATTGCTGCCTTGACCAGGCACGACCTCTCGCTCGTCCTGGCCCATAAATCGCGCCAGGGCATGTATGTCTATTGGAGCGGCGATGGCAATGTTCAAAGGACAACTCCTTCGCTGGGTCTATTTCTTGGTGCGATTATCGCGGTGTAGCAATCTGATCGCACGATTTATGCCGCTCGCAACCGCGAACGACAGTCAATCCAAATACACAAACTAGGCGCGTGCGCGTTTGAAAAAGACAATGCGCAAATAAATCAGATACGGAATAAGCTGAGTCGCAAGATAAACGAATGTCATCGACCACACAGACGCAGCCACGCCCATGATGGGGAGAAAATACATGGTTGATGCGATGGTAATCAGGCCAAATATCAGAGACGAAATAATCTGAAACCACAGCACATGGGCCGCATTCAGCAACATGCTGATCGGAGAGGTGATCGTGGAGGTCACGGTCCAGACCGCAAAGCCGATGATCAGCAACTTAGGAGCGAAAATAGCGCCGTGCGTCCAATGCATGAGGATGGGGCCGCTGAACAGAGAAAGCAAGAAAGCAAAAGCGATGGCTACCGCCGCGTTCAAAAGCATGCCGCGCTTCAATGCGCGTGCGATCCATGGCCACTCTTGTCTCCCCAGAGCTTCGCCGAACGCCGGCCATAGCGGCGCGGTGGAATAACCAACAATCATGGGAATCGTCGAATAGAGCCGCTGCACTACCGCGTAAACACCTACGGAAGCAGGCCCTAGAATATGCGCGATCACAATGTTTTGGGAATCAAATGCCAATGCACCTGCGATTCCGAGGCAGAAGAAGAGCATTCCCTTGCCGAGAAGCCCTTTTGCAACACCTCGATCGAAGTCGCGAAGCGCTGGCCGGAGGTCAGGCCTTTGAACCAGGTACAGCACGAAGCCGCTGATCAGCGCCGGAATCAAAGGGACGCCACTGATGATAGCAACCAGCCATGAAATGCGCGCCTGGTGAATCGCAGCGATGTAGACGCAAACGAGAGATAACAGACTGCCCGATGCAGTCCATATATTCGCTATGTATCCCTGCTGAATGGACCTTTGGACCTGCTGCGCCATGTTAACGGGGAGGCCGATTGCATAGAGAGTGACAAATATCCAGATGGCTGTCTGTACTTCACCCCTATCCTTCAGGCTTGCAAGACCCAGTGCGTAATCCCAGTGAATAAAGCGAGCAGAGATAGGAAATCCGACGAGAAGGAAACCAGCAACGATACATAAACAAACCAGAACGCTCGATATGGCTCGCTGAGCGTATAGATGATCGCCCCTGCCCTCGGCCTGACTGATTGCGCCAAGCAGCCCATTGCCTAAGCCCAGATCAGTGAACCTTAGAAAGGCGATCAGGGCCGAGATCGCCATCCAGGCCCCATATCTTTCCGGCCCAAGATAGCGCAAAGTAAGCGGAA
>Ga0302319_10004386_pt1 | contig 28999 bp, 21 predicted proteins | sample Bog_T0_2_FD_203319 | JGI IMG/M metagenome (GOLD analysis project Ga0302319, IMG submission 203319) | Peat permafrost microbial communities from Stordalen Mire near Abisko, Sweden - Bog_T0_2 | ecosystem: Environmental > Terrestrial > Soil > Wetlands > Peat | place: Sweden: Abisko, Stordalen Mire... | reverse complement strand
ACAGCAGTCAACGCAAGCCGCGGAAGCACAGCGAACTGAAGGGCAGCCTGGCGTGATTGTGACCGACGCGGCGACATGGCTCGCGAACCAAACGCTACACGAAGAAATCTTTGGACCCGCAACCGTCGTGGTGCGCTGCCAGACAGTGGCCGAAGTGCAAGCATGCGCCGAGAAATTAGCGGGAACGCTCACGGCGACGATCCACGGCAATGCCGACGAACTGGCGGCGAATTCCGCTTTTGTTGATTTGTTGACTCGCAAAGCGGGCCGCGTCATATTTAACGGATTTCCCACGGGCGTTGAGGTGGGTTATGCCATGCACCACGGCGGACCGTATCCGGCGACCACAGACGAGAAGTTCACCTCCGTTGGTTCAGCCGCCATTCTGCGTTTCGCCCGGCCGGTCTGCTATCAAAACTTTCCGGAAACGCTTTTGCCTAATGAATTGCGCAACGCAAACCCGCAAGGCATTCTGCGCAATATTGATGGCCGCTTGACGCGTGACCCGCTCTAAGGAAAGCTGCCGGGTGGACAAAATTCTGAAGAAAGAGCTAGACACAGATAGTCGCCAGGATCGTCTGCGTTGGGGACAGCAGAAGCGCAAGACGCTGGGCCGAAACGAACTGGGAAACTTCGAGCCGGCGAAGCGCAAGATAACGGCTCTGGACACCCTCCTTAACGCCACGGAGGGCCGAGTGCCTAGCCTGCTTCCAGAGAAATACCGGCGCATGGCTTGCTCACCGTTTTCATATTTCCGTGGCGCAGTGGCGCTGATGGCGGACGATCTTGGCAGTCACCAAAGTACAGATTTACTGGTACAGCTTTGTGGCGACGCGCATGTTCAGAATATGGGTTGCTTTGCGTCGCCGGATGGACACTTGGTCTTCGACATTAACGATTTTGACGAGACCATTGCCGGACCATGGGAGTGGGACGTCAAGCGGATGGCGGCCAGCTTAGTATTGGCAGGCTTGGAATCAGAACATAAGGCGCCCGCTTGCGCGGCAGCGGTGGAGGCATTCGCTCTTTGCTACTGCCAGACACTAGAAGCTTTGGCGCAGCAGCCCTTGTTGATGGCGGCTAGACATCTGATTCGCCGTCTCGCCAAAGCACCGGCAGTGAATGCGGCGTTCCAGCAAGCCGAACGAGCCACGCCAGCTGATCTTCTCAAGAAGTACACCGCGAAAAATGGCCGCGGCCGCTTGGTATTGAAGAAGATCGAGCACGTGATGTGGCGCGTAGCCGCCGCCGAGAAGCAGGGCGTACTGGAGTCTCTGCCGGCTTATTCCGATTCACTTTCGCCCGAGCGTCGCCACCTGTTCCACTTCTTCAAAGAGTGCGATGTGGCGTTCAAGATTGTGGGAACCGGCAGCGTCGCGTTACGCGACTATGTTGTGTTGATGGAAAATGGCGAGGATGATCCGCTGTTCCTGCAGATCAAGCAGGAAGTTCATTCCGCCTATTCGCCTTATTTAAAGCACGCGCACTATGATCATCAGGGTCAGCGGGTCGTAGAAGGTCAGCGAAAGATTCAGGCGATCTCAGACCTACTGTTAGGTTGGACTCGGGTTGCGGACAATGATTATTTGGTCCGGCAGTTGAATGATCATAAGGGTTCGGTGGCGTTGCCAGCATTGCACGGCGACGGTCTTAAAAGCTTGGCAGGCGTGGCGGGAGAACTGCTCGCGCGCGGCCATGTAAGATCGGGTGACGCCGTGGCCATCCAAGGATACGTTGGAAAGCCAGACCGGATCGCCAGAGCTATTAGCAAGTTCGCTTGGCGTTATGCAGACGTTACGAACGACGATTTTCTAGAGTTCAAAAAAGCGATCAAAGCAGGGAAAGTGAAAGTGGCGGCCGAGCCGAAGAAGACGTAACAGTCACGCGTCAAACTTGACCGATTCGTTGGGCCGCTCGTTTACCGAAAGTGAAAACACATCTGGCCGGGAATAATGCCCCGCGGCATCCAGATCAAATTTGCCGCGGACAATGTCGCCGAGATCTAACTCAGCCGTAAGCAGGCCCTCGGAATCGCGTAAAGGTCCCGCCAGAATCTGCCCTAGCGGATTCACAATGACGCTGCCGCCTTTGATCAGTTGAGTGTCAGGCGCATCGCCCTGCACGGGCTGATAACCAGCAGGGCAATCGGAGCGCAGCAAATATTGGCAGGCGCTTAAAACAAAACAACGGCCTTCTATGGCGATGTGTTGCATGGTGGATTGCCACGTCAAACGATCGTCAACCGTCGGGACACACCAGAGTTGCACTCCTTTGGCATACATAGCCGCGCGAAAAAGCGGCATGTAGTTCTCCCAACAGATGGCGGCGCCGAGCGTGCCGAAGTCGGTGGTAATGGCCGGCATCATGGAACCATCACCTTGCCCCCAAATAAGGCGTTCGGCAGCGGTGGGCATGAGTTTACGATGTTTGCCAAGCAATTTGCCTTCGGAGCTGAAGAAGAAGGCGGAACAATAAAGCGTCGCGCCCGCTCGTTCAATCACGCCGATGACAAGGTGCACCTGGTAGTCGGCAGCCATCTGGGCGATTCTATCTGATTCGGGACCCGAACTCTGAATGGCAGATTCGAAGTAACAACGAAATTGCTCGCGACCTTCGTCAGAGCGAGACCCGACATGCGTGCCAAACGTGATCCCCTTGGGATAGCCGCCCACAAAGGCCTCTGGAAAAACGGCCAGCCTTGCTCCAGCCTTCTGAGCCTGGCGGCAGTACAGTTCCACCTTATCCAGCGTGCGCGGAGTATCAAAGAGCGCAGAACCGGCTTGTATAACTGCGACAGTCACTTTTTCGATCATCGTTGAAGCACCTTTGCTTTTGGCAGAAAGCACAACCCCACGCCGACAACCAGACACCCCCAGGCGAACCAATCCCCATACTTCGTATAAAACGTAACGTCGTGAATCGTCGCATAGTGAATCACCGCCGCCAGCTGCCGAAAAGCTGGCAGGCTCTGTATTAATTTTCCGGCTGGATCGATAACCGCGCTTAACCCGTCATTCGTTGAACGAATCAGAAAGCGGCGGTTTTCCACGGCTCGCATACGAGCAATAAGCAAATGCTGTGCCCTCGCCTGCGAGTGGCCAAAGTATCCATCGTTTGAAAGGTTGATCAGCACATTTGCGCCCCCAGCCGCAAACTGGCGCACCAAGTCGGGGAATGCGGCCTCGTAGCAAATGAAGACGCCCAGTTTTTGCGACCCAGCAGGCAAGACTTTGATCTCTTCGCCCGGAACAAAATCGCCTGCTTCTTGCGTAATCCGATTCACAAAAGAAAACGCTGGCGGTACATATTCACCGAAGGGGACTAGATCAATCTTGTCGTAACGCCCCAACTCGCCGCCATCGGGTCCAAGCAGCACAGCGGAATTTAAAGGATGGTGCTCGTGATTGTAAGCGACAGTTTCGAAAAGAAAGTAGCCATGGCTGCGGGCGATTTCGATGGCATCGCGGTGCACGTCGGGATCAGTGTAATAGTAAAGCGGCGCTGGCAATTCCGGCCAAATCACTAACGGAGCCTGCGTGACGCCAGATAGAGTCACTAGATCGCGCTCGGTGTCGTCTTGCGTGGTCGGTGTCCAAACCGTCTCCGGATTTACGTTAGGTTGAACCATCAGCGCCGTTTGATTGGGGCCGATGTTTTCAGGGATCGCCGGCAGCAGCCACAATAAAGGTAAGGCCAGCAAGGGCGCTAACTGCTTTCGCGGCCGTCGCAGAATTACCAACGCCAGCCCCACACTCAACATGGCAAACACAAAAGACAAACCGTAGACGCCGAAAATCGGCGCCAGACGCAAAGGCAAAGACATACCGATGCCGGCGTTGCCTAGATCCAGCCATGTAAAACCAAAGGTCGCGTGCGTTCGTTCAAGCCCAGTCCACAAGGCCGCCACAGCCGGAATCGCGTAACTGCGCTGCATGAGCAACCCAGCCAGAAAACTGAACACCGCCATATGCAGTCCCTTAAGAACGGCAAACAACACGAACGACGCCCAGCCACCCCACCGCCCCATGCCGCCATCCACTTCCAAAACGAACTGAATCCAGTTGCAAAGAAAAAACCAATACAAAATGCCAGCCGCCCAACCAAAAAGGAAGCGCTGCCAGCCGAGCGGAGTGCGCGCCACGGCAATCAGAATGGGCGTGAGCGCAAGAGGAGCCAACCAGTGAATATCAAAGTTTGGGAAAAGCAGCAGCAGCAGAATCGCGCTCGCCAGCGCCAAGCCGGAATGTAAAATCAGCCGCTGGTCTAAGTAACGAGAAACGGCAACGCGCGCCGCCTCAACCATGCGCTTCTTCACTCACCCGGTCGGCCATATAAGAACTGCGCACGAACGGCCCGCTGAACACCATCTTGAAACCGATGCCCATGCCAAACGCCCGGTAGCGTTCAAATTTTTCAGGCGTGACGTATTCAGCCACCGGCAAATTACGGCGCGTCGGCTGCAAATACTGGCCGATGGTGGCCACATCCACATTCATTTCCTGCACGTCGCGCAATAACTGCTGCGTTTCTTCTTCCGTTTCGCCAAGACCCACCATCAAACCTGATTTGGTCAGGGCTTCGGGCCGGTGCTGTTTGGCGAAGCGCAGAACATCGAGCGACTGGCGATAATCAGCCTGCGGCCGAACCTTTCGGTACAAGCGTTGCACCGTCTCCATATTGTGATTGAAAACATGCGGACCCGCATCAAGGACTCGCGCCACCGCATCCAGATTGCCTTCGAAATCCGGCGTCAACACTTCCACCTGCGAATTCGGCAGAGCCTCCCGCACTGCGCGTACCGTGGCAGCAAAATGGGTCGAACCGCCGTCGGCAAGGTCATCACGATTCACCGATGTGATCACCACATACCGCAGCTTCATCTCTGCAGCCATTTCCGCCACATGCTCAGGCTCTTGCGGATCTAGCGAAAACTCTTTCTTGGCTGGAGATCCCTTCGGCACCGAACAAAATCCACAGCCGCGCGTACACAAGTTGCCCAGAATCATGAAAGTGGCTGCGCCCCTATGGAAACATTCATGAATATTCGGACAGCGGGCCGATTCACAAACCGTATGCAAATTCCTTTGTCTCAATTGGCGCTTTAACGCGTCTACAGATTCGAAGTGGGTGCGGCCTTTGCGCAGCCAATCCGGCAATGAAGGTTGGGCGCGGCGCGGTTCGGGGGAATCGATTTGGACTAGTGGCTCGGCGGGCACAAAAACTATTGTTGCATCGATCCCGTGGGCGAGTCCCTATCCCGAATTTCCAAATGAGAGTACTGCACTCTGATAAGTACTTACATTTCTATAAGGTAGATGTGAGACAAACGGTCTTGACAGGTGTATCGTTGATTAGTAGAGTCATCGTGAGTTGTAGCTGTACGACGCCGTCACGATGGCCTCTCGAAATATCGTTAACTACTAGAAACAAATGGATCTGGAATCAAAAGTGAGATCCTAGACAGGAGAGCTTTCTCGATGAAAATCTTTGCAGTCTTGCTCCTTTCCTTCGCCTTTCTTGCCGCCGGCCAGACACCGCGCCGGTTGACTCCTGATCAATTTCCTAATTCCGACCCGTCTGCAGTTGCTCCTTTGGTAAATGTCACAGAGGTGCCGGCGAATCCGATTTCGTACCAACCGGGGGATGCTCTTCCTTCCCAAAAATTGGGTCCCGGAGATTTGATCGCCCTGAGTGTGTCTGACTGTCCCGATCTAACCAGAACTTTTCGAATTAATTCCGCGGGGTTGTTAAAGCTCCAATTATTGAAAGAGCCTATCGTGGCCACAGGTAAAGAACCCGGTGAGATTGAAGACGAAATTCAGCGCGCTCTTATCAAAGATGAGATTTTAGTACAGCCTGTTGTTTCAGTGGCCGTTGTGGAATACCGCAGCGTGCCTGTCAGCGTAACAGGCGCCGTCAAGAAGCCGGTCACATTTCAGGCTATCGGCGTGGTGAAACTGCTCGATGCGATCGCTAAGGCAGAAGGACTCTCACAAGACGCTGGTGCCGAAGTACTTATTACGCGTGCCAACCCGGCCGGCGGTCCCGCCTTGACCCAGCGCATTTCTCTAAATGGTCTGCTCATGCAGGCAGACCCCGCACTTAATATCCGTTTGGTGGGCGGTGAAGAAATTCGCGTCCCCGCGGCGGGCAAGATTTACATATACGGAAACGTTAAGAAGCCCGGCGTTTATTCGATTCAAGATACCGGCAATAATACAGTCCGCACCGCGTTAGCGCAGAGCGAAGGCGATTTGTCGTACACCAGCAAGCGAGCGTATATCTACCGCCGCGAAGCTGGCAAATCGGATCGTATCGAGATTCCCGTTGAGCTTGCCAAGCTGGATGAGCGCCGGGGCCAAGACGTTGAGTTGCAGGCCAACGACATCCTCTACGTTCCGGTGGACAAGAATCGCCGGCTCACCAGTACCATCATTGAACGCATTGTTGGATTTGGCAGCGCCACCGGCTCGGGTCTTTTGGTTTGGCATTAGTGAGTGATGAGTCAGTTAGAAAGAAGTGAAGCGAGCATTCGATGAGAGAACTTGAGAGGCCACCGCAAGATTTAGCCGAATACGGGCGACTTCAGCCCTATGTCGTTCCCGGTCAGTATCCGGAAATGGAGACCGCGCAGCCGGCGGTTTCGCCTACGCACTATCTGCTCGTCATCTGGCGTCAGCGGTGGAAGATTCTCGCGTTCGTCGCCGCTTGTTTGCTGGCCACTTATATTGTGTCCTCGCGCCTCACGCCCATTTACGAGGCTACCGCCAAAATCGATGTGGATCGCCACCAGACTTCAGTCATTGTTGGCAACGACACAGATCAAGTGGCGCCCGGTGAGGATGCCGAAGCGTTCCTGGCCACGCAAAAAGAAATCATTCTTTCCGACTCCGTGGTTCGGCCCGTTGCTGAGAAATACAGCCTCTTACAAGCCGAGAGCCAACTCGACCGCTTGGGCAATGAGAACATTCACCGGAAGATGAACGCGCCCATCACGCTCAAATATTTGGATGTGACGCGGCCGCTCAACACTTATTTGCTGAACATCAATTATCGTTCGCCGGATCCAAAGTTGGCCGCTGACGTGGCAAACGCCGTAGCGCGCTCATTCGTTGACCACACTTTTGAAATCAAGATGAAGAATTCCGGTTACGTCTCTAACTACGTCGAGAAGAATCTGGAAGAACTTCGCGCACGCATGGAAAAATCCAGCGATGCCCTCAGGCAGTTCGAGAAGGAGATGAACGTTGTCGATCCCGAAACTAAGCAGAGCATCACCGTCGAGCGCATCAAAGAACTCGACGAGCAGTTTATGCAGGCAAAGGCCGAGCGTACCAAGAGAGAAGCGGATCTGAATTCGTTGCAAAACGGCGGTGCCGCCGCACAGATGAATGCCGAACAGGCGGCGCAGTTGAACCGGCTGAACGAGAAGCTGGGCGAAGCACAGAGCGACCTTTCGAACAAAGCAAGCATCTATGGCGCCAATAATCGTGAATACCAAAAATCCGCCAGCGTCGTGGCCGAACTGGAACGCCAGGTAGAAGAGGCCCGCAAAAACGTCAACCAGCGAGTGGATGCCGATTATCGGGAAGCCGTCAACCGGGAAAATCTTCTCGGCAAAGAAGTCGCTAAAGAAAAAGATGAGTACGAGCGGCTCAACTCACACTCGTTCCAGTACAACCAGTTGAAGAGCGAAGCTGAACGCGATAAGTCTCTCTACGACGAGATGGAAAAGCGCGTTCAACAAGCCAATATCAACGCCGGGTATCAGGGCAATTCCATTCGCATCGCCGATTTCGCGCGCCCGCCTGATTCTCCAGTATTCCCTCGCACCCGCCTCTTTCTACTCCTAACGTTCCTGGGTTCCTTAGTACTGGCCATTTGCACCGCCATTCTTTCGGACGTCATGGACAACACCATTCGCGACCCGGAACAAGTGGCTCGCGCCCTCGATACCAGCGTGTTGGGAACCTTGCCCACGGTGAAGGAAATGCGCCGCTTGATTCACCCAGGTGCTGGTCCTAATTCGCTCGAAGCCGCTCCCGAAGAACCGCTCGAGGACGAGCTTAAGTTGGGTCATGGTGTGATTCGCTACAAGAAGGAGGAAGCCGAGAACAAGAAGAAAAAGATGCGCGGCGCGAGCCCGAATTCAAACTACGAAGGCATTTCTTCCTACGAAGAAGCCATTCGTACCCTGCGCCACTCCATCTTGCTGCCGGATTTAGACCGCAGCGTAAAATCACTGCTCATTACTAGCGCTACGCCGGGCGAGGGTAAATCCACGGCCATCATTCATCTGGCCATCGCGCACGCTGAGCAGGGCAAGAAAACGCTCATCATCGATGCCGATTTGCGCCGCCCCAGCATTCACAAAAAGCTGAACCTGAACGGTTCGCTAGGCTTGTCGAACGTGTTACTCGGTGAGTTCCGCTGGAAAGAGACTATTGTTAAGAACGAACAATGGCCGGATCTGGATGTTGTCCCCTCCGGCACCGCTTCCCGCCGCGCTTCAGATCTTGTGGGCTCCATGATGATGGACATTCTAGACGAAGCCTCCAAAGAATACGATCTGATTCTGGTTGACGCGCCGCCATTGCTAGGCTTCGCCGAAGCGATGCAGGTCGCCAAAGCGGTAGATGGCGTGGTAGTCATGGCCCGGGCCGGCCAAACCAGTAGGCGCGCCGTCGCAACCGTGCTGGCTACGCTTAAGCGTTTGCGTGCCAACATCATCGGCTTAGTGCTGAACGAAGTCGATAAAGGCAGCACCAACGACTATTACTATTACAGCGATTACCGCAAATACTACGCCACTCCCGAGCAAAAAGATTAAGCGGCGGCAGTGCTTTCGTGTGCACTTTTAGTCGTCTCCTCAGACGGATATCAAGATCTCTGGGAGCCTTTTTTCCGGCTGTTCCGGGAATACTGGCCCGATTGTCCATTCCCGGTTTACTTAGCAACACAAACGGCCACGGCCGATTTGGCGGGTGTCCAGATTCTGCACGCCAAGGGTAGCGACACTTCCTGGAGCGGCAGCCTCCGTTCATTCCTTAATCAGCTTGATTGCCGGAATGTGTTGCTCCTGCTTGAGGATTTTTTCTTGTGCGACAAAGTTTCTAGCGCGGAAATTTTACGGAATTTAGCAACGTTGCGCGCACTAGATGGAACGGTTTTGCGACTCTATCCCAATCCGCCACCCACCATAAAACTCCCAGGCCAGCGGGCCCTCGGCGAGCAACATAGGCTTGCGCCGTTTCGCGTGTCGCTACAAGCCTCCGTCTGGGATCGAAAAGCTTTGCTGGCTCTGCTCAAAGACGGCGAATCGCCCTGGGAGTTCGAACTCCAAGGGACCATCCGCGCACAGGCGCAACCGCGTGGCTTCTACTGCGTATGGCGAGCGGCGTTGCCATACCGGCATGTTCTAGAAAAAGGCCAATGGTTCTGGAGCGCTGCCCGCCATTACCAACGACTGAATATCGGCTGCGATTTCACTAAGCGCCCGGTGATGAGCCCGCTCACCGCCGTGCGCAAAAGTGTAGTCGTCAATCTACGGCGCTGGCGCGGCCGTGTCTTAATGCTCCCCATGCATTCCCGCGAATTAGATCCGTATGCGCGCCTCGCAGCCAGCAAGGCCCTGCGCGTCGCCTTTCTGACAAATCTAATTCCGCCCTATCACAAACCAGTGCTCCATTTGCTAGCTCAGCGCTATCGGCCTCTGCGTATTTTGCTTTCGACGCCTATGGAAACCAATCGGCCATGGAAGGCTGATTGGGACGATTTAGACGTCGTCGTGCAACGGACCTACACAACTCAAGGCCTGTGGCGTCACCCACGCGGTTTCAGTGAACCGCTAGCAATTCACGTCCCGCTCGACACGCTCCAGCAGCTACGACGCTTCGCACCCGACGTCGTCATCTCAGCTGAAATGGGCGCCCGCACCTTGCTCGCTATATTGTTCCGCAAGCTCAATCCGCAAAGCAGACTCATCATTTGGGCCGAAGCAGCGGAATCCACCGAAAGCGGGCGCGGTTGGGCCAGACAAATCGCGCGCCGAATCTTCGTGCAGCACTCCGACGCCTTCTTGGCCGTCGGCACAAGCGCAGTCAAATATCTCGCGGGCATCGGCGCACCCACGGCAAGAATCTTCAAGATCGCCTACACTACCGATCTCGCGCGCTTTGCCGCCAACCCGCTCAGCCGTCCAGCGGCCACCGCAAAGCGGCTCTTGTTCTGCGGCCAGTTCGTCGAACGCAAGGGCCTCATTCCCTTTTTGCAGATCCTTTCCAAGTGGGCAAGCGATCATCCGAATCAACAAGTCAACTTCGCGTTAGCTGGCGGCGGCCCCTTAAAACCCCAGCTTTCGCAAATTCCTCTGGCCGCAAACGTTAAGCTAGAGTTTCTGGGCGTTTTCCAATATGACGATCTTCCAGAAATCTACGCCTCAGCGGGGGTGTTCGTTTTACCCACCTTGGCTGATACCTGGGCCGTCGTGGTTAACGAGGCTTTGGTTTCCGGCTTGCCAGTGCTCGGCAGTGTTTACGCCCAGGCGGTTGAGGAGTTGATTCAAGACGGCTGCAACGGTTGGATCTTTACGCCTGATAACGCGGAAGACACCTATCGCGCCATCGATCGCATGATGAATACAAGCGACACAGAACTAGAGGCCATGCGCGTCGCAGCCCGCTCAACCGCCGCGCAACTTACGCCTGAACGCGTGGCCGAACAGATTGACCTTGCCGTGCGCTCTTGCGTGGATCGCTAAATGCAGAATTCCTCCTACATCCTAATTCCTTACACCCTCTTCTGCATCCTGTTCTGCGTTGCTTTGTTCGCGCCTGTTCGTTGGAGCCTTGTTGCCTACATCATTTTGTCGGCCGTCGATTTCAATTCCGGCAACGACGGCGTTGGCATTCTTAACACACTAAAGGGCATCGGCTATCCCATCGTCCTCCTGTGGCGGCTCAAGCTTTATGCGGGCCACGGCAAGGTAGTTCTGGCGCCAGTAGCATGGCTGCTTTTGACCATCTATGCGGGCCTCGCCGGTTTCTGGTCGCTGTTTCCTCTATCAGCCGCCAAGCTAACGGTTGAGATGGCAGGATCGTTTTTGATCTGCCTCGCCTTTATGCGCGCCACCAAAGCTGGCTGCCTCACACCGTCTTCTGTGCTTGTTCCGGCAGCCATCGGCGTGCTCCTCACAGGCGTCCTGCGTACTGTATTTCTGCCCGATTGGGGCGATTCTCCCAATCGCTTCACCGGCTTTACCACCGCCCAAGGATACGCGTCGCTTCTGGCTGCTCTGTTCGCCATGGCTCTCGGCGCACGCACGCTTAAATCCTGGGTGCGCTGGCTGCTGTGCCTCTCGCTGCTCACTGCTCTAATTCTCGATGGCAGTCGCATCTATGTCATCGGCTTAATTCTCTCTACCATGGTGGCGCTGCTCGTTTCCTACTCCCGGCCCTGGTTGAAGCTACTCGGCGTTGCGTCCGTGATCCTTATAGTTCTGGGTTTGGTTGCCGAGAAAGACACGCTCATAAGACTGGTATCCGAATTCGCGCCTCATAATCGCGTCGCCGATACCATCAACGCTGTCATCGAAGGCAACATGCATTCCACCGGCGTCGGAACTATCGTCTTCCGCAAGCAGGTGTATCAACGCGCGTTTCAAGCTCTGCAGGAATCGTCGCTTCTGGAATTAACCTTTGGACACGGCACTTCCAACGGCCGCATGTTACGCGGAACCTTGGCCCCAGGCGTGGGCGACCCCAATCGCGCTGTGCATAACGAATGGCTGCGCATTCTCTATGAATGGGGTGGCGTCGGGCTGGGCTTGTGGTTTGTCTTTATCTTCTCCGTAGTTCTTTACGCACTCGAAGGAGTGCATCGAGACCGCTTGGGCCACGCGCGGCCGCTGCTCATTTTTCTTCCGGCGTTCCTCTGCGGCTTCTCAACCGAAAATATTCTGGCCGGCGCCGGGCACGCTGAAAACATCGGCTTCGTCTTACTGGCTGCGTTGGCAACCGTCTCGCACCGCAAGCGAATTATGTACCTGCCCACATCGGCGCCCATTCCTTACGTTCAATCAGACATGCGCCCGCGCATTGCCGCCGCGCCGCGTCCTTACTATGTGCCTACCTCCGCCGCACGCCGCTAGGCGTTATGAAAGTTCTTCAAGTTCACAACTTCTATCAACAGGCTGGCGGTGAAGATCGTGTCGTAGCGGCAGAACGCACTCTGCTGGAGTCGCACGGGCATAGCGTGTTTCAATACACCGTTCATAACGACTCGGTGAATCAGCTCTCGCCTCTAAGTTTGGCCGTCAAAACAGTCTGGAACCAGGGCAGCTATTCGGCGGTCCGCCAATTGATCTCCGCCCAAAATATCGATCTTGTCCACGTGCACAATACCCTGCCTCTTGTATCACCTTCTGTGTACTGGGCTGCGGCGGCTCAGCACGTACCTGTCGTACAAACCCTGCATAACTATCGCCTGTTGTGCCCCGCGGCCACGCTCTATCGTCAAGGCGAATTGTGTGAACTTTGCCTTCACAAAACAATCAAGCTACCTGCCATCACAAATCGCTGCTACCGCAACAGCACGGCCGCCAGCGCCGCAGTCAGCACGATGTTAGCCGCTCACCACTTTGCTGGAACCTATCAGCACAAGGTCTCAACCTACATCGCACTTACCGAATTCGCTAAGAGCAAGTTCTGCAACGGCGGCTTACCCTCCGACAAGATCGTCGTCAAACCAAATTTCCTGGCGGAAGATCCCGGTGCCGGCACCGGCAGTGGCGGCTATTCACTTTTCGCCGGCCGGTTGACGGAAGAAAAAGGTCTATCGACGCTTCTAGACGCCTGGCATCAAACGGCATCACCGCTGCCCTTGAAGATCGCTGGCGATGGTCCCTTGCACAACTACGTCCGCGACCGCGCCGCGTCAATCCCCGGCGTAGAATATCTCGGGCCTTGCGATCATAAGCGCGTCATCGAACTTCTACAAAATGCCACCGCCCTCATGTTCCCCTCGCGTTGGTACGAAGGCATGCCCATGGTGGTGCTGGAAGCGTTCGCCTGCGGCACGCCCGTCGTCGCCTTCGGCGTCGGCTCCATGAACGACCTTGTTACAGACGGCCTCACCGGCGTCAAACTCGACTATCAAAATCGACAATCACTGCCAGATTTTCTACGAAATTCAGCCGAATTCATACAAAATTCCTCTCGTTGGCGCACCGGCGCCCGAAGCTATTTCGAGCAGTATTTCACAGCTGAAACCAACTACACCCTCCTGCTAAATATCTATCAGCAGGCAAAAAATAACGCTCATTCGATAAGCTAATTGATGAAAATGCAATGTCTAGGCGCGACAAATGAGTGCAGCTGCGGCTGAACAGATCCTCGTGCTGCCCGAGGTAAAACAGCGCTCCTGGGCGACGGCTGCGATCGTCCTGGTTGATGTGGTGGCCTTGGAACTCGCCCTATTTTTGGGCTGCATCGTGCGCTATTATCTGCACTCGATTTTTCCTATTTCTTTATCGCGCGCTCAATATCAGGGCTTAGCTTTCGGCGTTCTCACCTTGCCGCTCGCCTATTACTGGATGGATCTTTATCCGGGCTATGGCATGGGCGCGGTCCAGCGAATTCGCGGCCGCGTTTATGCCACTTTCAGCGTCTTTATCGTCTTGCTCACTTGGAACTACGCATTCCAAGATCACCAATGGTCGCGCGGCGTGCTGTTACTCACCATGTTCTTCGCGCTCATTCTGGCACCCGCGCTCGAAGCCCCGTTGCGCCGCGTCCTTATCGCCCGCGGCATACTGGGCTTACCTATGGTCGTCTTAGGCGGCGGCAGCACCGGAGCGATGGTCGTCAAGACTCTCAAAAAGGAAAGCGATCTTGGCTTAGTGCCTGTCGGCATTCTCGACGATAATCCCGCCAAGTGGGGCACCGAAATTCACGGGGTGCCCGTCGTCGGTCCGCTCGCTGCAGCAGAAGCCTTCGCTGGCCGCGCAAAAGTCGCGTTAGTCGCACTCCCGGGCATCAGCCGAGCACATCTATCGCAGCTCGTCCAGGGCCTCTCCTTCGCCAACATCATCATCGTGCCCGATCTCTTCGGCATTCAAAGCCTCTGGATCACCTCGCGCGATCTAGGCGGCGTCCTCGGCCTCGAAGTAAAGAAGAACCTTCTCGTCCCCGGCAATCGTTTCTTGAAGAGCCTTCTCGATTACGCCATCGCCATCCCCGCCTTCATCGCGTCCGTACCTGTGGTTTTAATCGCCGCCGTTTGGATCAAAATCGTCAGCCCTGGGCCGGTGCTCTTTCGTCAGCAACGCGAGGGCCCCAATGGCCGCCGCATCGTTATGCTCAAGCTGCGCACCATGCATATCGATGCCGAGCGCCTGCTCTCCGAATATCTCGACAGCAACCCGGAAGAGAAAATCAACTGGCTGCGCTTCTTCAAACTGAAAAAAGATCCACGCATTCTACCCTTGATCGGACATCTCTTGCGCCGCTACAGCCTCGACGAATTACCGCAACTCTGGAACGTTCTGCGCGGAGACATGAGCCTCGTCGGTCCGCGCCCGTTTCCGTATTATCATTTGGATCAGTTCCCCGCCAGCTTCAGGAACCTGCGCGCCAGCGTCATGCCCGGCATTACCGGACTTTGGCAAGTCACCGCCCGCAGCGATGGCGATCTCAAAGTCCAGGAAGTGGAGGACACCTATTACATTCGTAACTGGTCTCCGTGGCTCGATATCTATATCCTCCTTCGCACAGTTCAAGCGGTCATCAGCGCCAAAGGTGCTTATTGAGTGGCCCGCCTTCGAACGCTGCTCAACGGTGTTTTCGCGAGCATCGCAGACCAGGGAATCTTTTCAGGAACCAACTTCGCGTTGAACGTTCTGCTCGCGCGCTGGCTTACCAGCGAAGGCTATGGAGCATTCTCCGTCACCTGGTCGCTCTGCATGATTCTCACCGCGCTCCACAACGCCGTGATCGTGGAACCGATGATGGTGGTCGGCCCATCAGAGTTCGCCACCCGCATAGGCAGTTACCTAAAGCGCGCCACACGCTTGAATATAGCCACCGTCATTATCATGTCCATGCTCGCCGCCGGCGCTTCCTTCTTCTACCGCGCCTTAGACGTGCGCGACGCACTGTCGGCCTTAGGCTTGGCTTTGCCTGGCTATTTACTGCTGCTCACCTGCCGCCGCGAACAATACATTCTCGATCGCCCCTTCCGCGCCTTCTACTTCAGCCTCGCTTACGCCGCATTGGTCCTCTCAGCGGTAACAATCCTGCACAACACCGGTAAACTCGCGGCTTGGAACGCTGTTCTCATCATCGGACTCAGTCTCATCGTAGCTTTGTGGGCCCTGTTGCGCAGAGACCTTCCTCTCGATTACCAGCCCTCGCCACATTCGTTAAGCGAAATTTCCTCGGCCCACTGGACCTACGGCAAATGGCTCTTCGCCTCCGCCATGCTCGGCCTCGGCATTTCGGATCTCCAGGTGCTTCTCCTCTCCAAAATGGTAGACCTCGATTCCGCGGGGGCTCTGCGCGCGCTCATGAACTTCATTCTGCCGGTCGGACAGCTCTTCACCGTTCTCAGCGTCTTCACTCTACCCAAACTAGCTCGCTCCATGAAGGAGCGCGGCATCGGTCTCGGCTTGCGTCGTTCCAGTGGCTACGCGTTCTGCGTGATTGCCATGGCTGCCGCCTACAGCGTCGCTCTCGTATTGCTCGGCCGCCCACTTGAACATCTTCTCTACGGCGGACGCTTGGCTGCCTATGTTGACGACATTCCCTGGCTCGCCTTAGTCGCCTTTCTCTCCGGTATCGCCATCGCTTTCACAACACCACTCCGCGCCGCCCAAAATTCGCAACACGCCTTGTTCGCCGGAATTGCCGCCACCATGGTCGGCCTCGTCAGCTCGTTTCTTCTTCTACCGCATTACGGGCTGAACGGCGCCTTTATCAGCTTGGTGCTCGCCAACGGCGCCAGCGCCCTCGTTGTTGTCGGAACATACCTTTGGATGCTGGCAAAACACCCTGTTGATTGGGTGGGCATGGGCCGCGCCTTGGTCATCTTCGATGAGAATCTCATCCCCACCAGCCCCGTCGGAAGTTGTCTCTTGAAAGTGGTCCAATCCAATGCCGATCGCTTCCCGCTTCACGTCTACTACAACCACATAGATTTGACCAAAGGCGAACTTACCGACCGCACGCACGTCCCCCTGCCCGCCGGTCCAGTGATCTTGCGCTCAGTGCTATTCACCTTTCTCTCTGCCATCGCGTATTGGTATCAACTCGGAAGGCGCCCCACTTTCCGTATCGCTGCGCAGGGCGTTTTCCCCTTCTCGCAAATTTCGTACGCGCAGTTCTGCCATCGTATTTTCCTGCGCGATCACCGCGCCAATATCGGCGGTGGTCCGCTCCGTCTCATTGCCCGTTACTTGATTCATATCTGGGGCGCAATCACAGAGAAGATGGCCTTTCGCCACGCCAAAATTATTGTCGTTCCCTCCGAGGGGCTCGCTTACGAATTGCAAACCGCCTATCCGGAACTGGTCGCCGGCAAGATCAACATCATCCCTAATTCCGTCGATACCGTTCTGTTCCGCCGGCCTGATGATTTTTCGCCCGATTCGCTACGGCTTGATTTAGGCTGCACCGCGAAGGAGCTTCTCCTGTGTTTTTGCGCGCTTGGCAATTTTGAGCGGAAGGGCTTGCGCTATGCCATCGAAGCGTTCGCGGAATTGGGCAATTCTAAAGCGCGCTTGGTTGTCGTAGGTGGTAGCGTCGGCGAAATCCGCGAATATGAAAAGGTCTGCACCGAGGCGCAAGTCGCCAACCGCGTGCGTTTCGTCGGCCTTCAGCAAGATATTCGCCCTTACCTCTGGTCTGCTGACGCGTTCCTGTTCCCTTCCAGCTATGAAGCGTTTCCGCTGGTGTGTCTGCAAGCCGCAGCCGCCGGCCTGCCACTGATTACCTCGCGCGTTTACGGCGTCGATGAGTTTATGATTGACGGCCACACCGGTTGGATTGTCGAACGTAATGCTAAGGCCATCGCCTTTGCCATCGCGCAAGCAATTCACAATCGCGCGCAGGTCGCCGCCATGGGACAAGCCGCGCGCATACGTGCAGAGGAGTATGGCGAACCCGTGTTTTGCGAGCGCTGGCGCACCCTGCTCGAGAAACTCTGGGCCGAAGAGGAAGCCTAAGCGCTTCCTATTCGTCCGAACCGAAAAACGCTCCCAGATTACCGCTGGCCAGCGCGCCGAGCGGGTTGCTCATCTCTTGTCCCGCCCCGCGATGCTCCGCCGGAGCCAGTTCATGCCGCAACCGTTCCAACGTCATACTCTGCAAAATCACCCGGCCCGGCCCGGTCAACGTTGTGAGAAACAAGCCTTCGCCGCCGAAAATCGCCGTGCGAATATTGCCCACCATTTGGATATCGTAATTCACACTGGGCTCAAACGCCACCAGATGGCCCGTCTGCACCTGCAGCGTTTCGCCCGGCGCCAGGTTGTAATCCACATGGTCGCCGCCCGCATGAATGAACACCAACCCAGGCCCCACCAATTTCTGCAGAATAAACCCTTCGCCGCCCAGTAAACCCGCGCCCATGCGTTTCACCATGGCGATATCCAGCGTCACTGTGCTTTGCGCAAACAGGAAGCCGTCCCGCTGCACCATGATCACCTGCCCCGGAGCCAGATCGAACACTTGAATCTTGCCCGGATAGTGACCAGCAAAACCCACTTCTCCAGGAATGCCGTTCGAGCGGAAATACGTAAAGAACAGCGAATCGCCCATCATCTTGCGCTTCAACGCGCCCAGAATCTTTTCGCCGATGGATTGCCCGGTCATGCGAGTGGTCCAATCCACGTTCGACGATTTATAAATCATCTTGCCGGCCTCGGCGTAAATTTCTTGCCCGGGCTGCAAGTGCACGCGGGCAATTTGCAGATTGTGCCCTTCTACGTCATACTTCAGCGGGGTCGAGGGTGCGGCTGACGGTGGCGGGGGCGGTGGTGGCGGCGCATAGCGAGCGCTCGAAGCGCCGGCGGGAGCAGCTCCCATCGGTGAGCCACAATTCGTACAAAACCTGGATGTATCCGCCACTTGGGCACCGCAATTGGTACAAAAAGCCATAGGGTTAGTTAGCTACTCCACTCTCACTATGCTACGAAAATGACATGACAAGAGTTCAAGGGTGAAGAAAGTTTTTCAATTTACCGCCGCACTTTGGCTCGCGCTCAACCTCATGACCCTCACCGGCTATCCCGCCCCTTGGGTAGACGAAATCCTCTTTGCCGACCCCGCCATTCATCTTGCCATGGGAAAGGGTTTCGTCAGCTCGGCATGGTTCAACCAGCCCAGTTCGCAGTTCTGGGCAGGTTACACGCCACTCTACTCGTTCGCCCTGGCTGGCTGGCTGAAGATCTTCGGCGTCTCCGCTTTCGCCGTGCGAAGTTTCTCCTTAGCGTTGGTCACAGCGTCTCTAGTCATGGTTTGGCGTTTCCTAAAAAGCATCGAAAGCGATTCGCTCAAGTGGACCATCCTCATCGCGCTTGCAGTCTGCGAACCACTCGCGTTCTTAGAGCGAGCGGGTCGGCCAGACAGCATGTCGCTCTTCCTCCTCGCCGCAACGGCATTGGTCTTCGTTGAAAAAACCTGGCGCTGGCGCAGTCTCATGCTCTTTCTTCTCGGCGCGCTTGCCTTACCTTCTGCGTTGCAATACGCGGCGTGCGCCGTGGTGGTGGCAATTCTCGTGCAGATCTGGTTCAAGCCTTTTTCGCGGCGTGACATCATTCTCTGGGCCTCGGGCGCCGTGACCGGTGCGGCATTACTCGCCATAATCTACGCGGTCCATCATGTGCTCAAGCTCTTTGTGGAAGTCACCTTCGCTTCCAAGCACAGCAGCGTCGGCCGCCTTCTACAGCATCTTTTTCTCGGACACGGAGAATCGCCGTTTGTTCTATCCGATATAGCAACTGCATCTTTCCGCGATTACGCGACGCCGGTATTGCTGGTTAGCAGTGCGGTCGTTTGGCTGCTGGCAAAACGACAGAAGATGGCAATGGCGTGCAAACTGGCATCTTTTGGTGTGGCATGCGCAGTCTTGATTCCTCTCGCCCTTCAACTGCTAGGCAAATATCCGCTTTATTACACGTACATGGGGGCTGTCCCCGCAACCATCGCCATCGTAGCGGCCTGTGGCCTCTTAACCGGCCCCGCTCGCTTTACTCAGGCGGGTATCCTCGCCCTTCTGCTCATAGGCGGCGCTAGCCGATTTTGGTGGCATGGATGGAACCAAGGAACTCAGACAGTGTTCGATCCATACCGCCATATCTCAGCGGATGATAGCGTCGTTGCCGATTATCCCGCTTACTATCAACTCATCAATCGCCCAAGCGAATTGTTTGCGATCGACTATGCGGGTGGGAAACTGCTGCCCCATTTTCCACCAGATCAGGCAAGCCGCGTTACCAAAATCCTGGTGCATGATTCTCGCTTCAACGAAATCGCAGAAAAGGTAGGAGGCCAATGGCGTCGCGTAGGAGACATCATTTTGATACGGCATGAGGCCTTTACCCAACTTGCGATTATCGACGACGACACGCGCCATCCCAAAGCAGAAAAGATTGGAATTTACATTCGAGCAGGCGGAAACAAAAACTGAAGCGCCGCCGCTGAACGATGCCCCCAAGCGCGCTCATTGTGGCCCCCACCTTCGTCTTCCACGTAAGCGAGTTCATCCCCTAGCACCCAGCCCTTCGCTACCAAAGCATCGCGCAAAGCCTTCACTTGTTCCACACAAATTTCCGGCTTGGCATCTTCTTGCGTCCCTACATCCAGCCAGATTTTTTGCCGGATCTTATGCCGCATCTTCGCAACCTCTTTGAGAATCGCCGTGTTCGCCCACCAAACTGACGGCGACATCACCAGCAATTTGCCAAAAATTTCGGGGTGCTCCAACCCGAAATACAGGCTCACCAATCCACCCAGAGACGACCCGCCAATGCCCGTGTTCGCCGCATCCGGCAGTGTCCGAAAGTCACGATCAATGATCGGCTTAAGCTCATTCACCACAAGCTTTCCGTACGCCCGCGCGCGCCCACCGCGGCCCCGTTTGTCTTTGATGTGGGTATATTCAGCAACGCGCTCCATGCCCGTGTTGTAAATGCCCACAATAATTAACGGCTGAATCTCCCCGCCGCGGATCAACCGCTCCGCCGTCTCATCCAGTCCCCATTCGTTACCCAAAAAAGCGGTGGCCGCATCAAACAGATTCTGGCCATCGTTCATGTAGAGCACTGGATAACGAGCCGCTGGATCCGCTTCATAATCCGGTGGCAAATAGACAATGATGTCGCGCGGGCTTTTCAAAAAGCGCGACTCGAAACCTTTGAGATGTTCGAAGTGACCAGTTAAAGTATGGTGCAAACTCTGCGGCTAGCCTTTTACAAAGTCTAGCGAGGCCGAGTTCATACAATAGCGAAGTCCTGTGTGTTCACGCGGCCCGTCGTTGAAAACGTGACCCAAATGCGCATCGCACTTCGCGCACTTCACTTCGGTTCGCACCATGCCCAAGCTCATGTCGGAATGCTCTTCCACGTTCTCCTTGGCAATCGGCGCCCAAAAACTTGGCCAGCCAGTCCCCGATTCAAACTTGGTCTCAGACGAAAACAGCGCGGTCGCGCAGCAAATGCAGCGGTAGATCCCGTGCTCGTGATTGTTCCAGGTCTTGCCGGTAAACGGGCGCTCCGTTCCTTCCTGGCGCGTCACATCAAATTCTTCCGGCGAGAGTTGCTTCTTCCACTCTGCGTCAGACTTGCGGACTTTCTCTACCTCCACCACGCCCGTGCGCTGGCCAGTGTTCGAGAACTCCACGATTTTGACCATTTTCGGGCCCTTGGCGAAGGCTTGTGCAAGCCGGCTGGCGGCCGCTAATGAAAAGAAGCTAAAGCTAAGAAAAGTTCGGCGTTGCATATATGCATTGTAATTCGCCGCAAGCCGGCCGGGAGTTACGGTCTATTTTTTCGTCCGCAACAGCCGCTCAGTAGTCGTTTCGCTAGCGGGCGCAAATTGCAACGCTGCCGCAGTCAAGTAAGGACCAAATTGCTTGCGCCAATACGCCACAAATCCGTAGGCCGAAATCTCGTTCAGCGCCAAAACATAATGATCGAGCAACGTTTCACCCAACAATTGCCCAGTTCGTTTCGCCGCCGTTTGCGCCGCCCTCGACAGCCAGAACACACTCGCCGGAAGCTCGGCTAGCGTTCCTACCGCCAAAGTGGAACAAAGCGCAAACACCGATTGATGCTCCGCTGCCGACGCGGCCACAAGCTTCGTCCAGAGCGTCTCCAATGTCGTCAAACTGGGCAAATTTGCTGCGGGCACATCCGGCAAAGCCTCCCTGAGCTTTTCCCATTCCTTCCGCAAACCTTTCAACGTAACTGGCGGCATGTTCAGCGTGTCCGCTAGCTGCGCACTGGTCTTCTCCAACCCATTCAAGAGCTGGTCGAGCGTCTCAAAATGCGAATCCCGCTCCAGCAGACCCTCTTGTTTTAGAGATTCCGCAATCTGTTCAATCAACGCGTGCCCCGCGCCCGTAGCGTCGGCCAATGCCGCCAGCACCCAAATCGGCGAAACATGCAGCGTAAGAAGTCCCAGTAATTCGATGCCATGACTTGCCGTACGCTTCACCAGAAAATCTTCGATGTCCGCGCTCTTTGGATAAACGCCCTTCACGCGCCCCAATTCTTCAATCAGGAAACGCAGCGTCACCTCAACCATCACTCGATACAACGCTGCACGCCGCAAGCGAACCGGCAGCAGAATCACTCCAGCTTCACGCAACAAACCGCCCGTGAGCGCGCTCATGGAACGAACCAACCGTTCGGGCAGCGAGAGAACAAAGGAATAGCGCAGACGAGGATCCAAATTGCAGTATCGCGCTATTGGTTTTGCTCCCACCGTGTGGCATACTTCCCGACATGCGCTTCCTTGCTATGCTTTTGTGCTCGCTCCCCCTTCTGGCGCAACCGAAGGTGGAAATTCTGTGGGACCACTACGGCGTGGCGCACGTGTACGCGAAAAATATTGAAGGCCTTTTTTTCGGCTATGGCTACGCTTCCATGCAAAGCCATGGCGATCTGATTTTGAAATTGTATGGCGAATCGCGCGGCCGCGCCGCTGAATATTGGGGTGCCGGTCCGAACGACGAGAACATCAAACAGGATCACTGGGTCCGCATCAACGGCGTACCGCAGCGGGGCGAAGAATGGTACCGGCAACAGACACCCGAGTACAAACAGTATTTGGATGCTTGGGCCGCCGGCATGAACGAATATGCCAAGAAACATCCAGACGCCTTAAACGAGGAGCGCAAACGCGTTCTGCCTATCACCGGAGCGGACGCCATCACTCACGTTCATCGTATTATGCAGTTCAGTTATTTGACGAGCGCCGGTGCGGTGGAAGGATTAGTCACCGGACACAATCCAGCACTCGGAGGAATTGGCTCCAATGCCTGGGCCATCGCACCCAAGAAATCCGCCAGCGGTAAGGCGATGATTCTCATGAACCCGCACCTGCCTTGGCGTGATTGGTACACCTACTACGAAATTGACCTCAATGCACCCGGCATTCATCTTTACGGCGCGAGCCAGGTCGGCTTTCCAATGCTGCGCTTCGTCTTCAGTGATTATTTGGCTTTTACGCAAACGGTCAACTCCATCGACGCCAACGATCTCTACAAACTCGACGTACACGACAACTGCTACACGTTCGACGGCGTCTGCAAGCCCTTTGAGACACGCACCGAGACACTGAAAATTCGTGACCGCGCCGATGAAACGCTGCAAATTCGCAGTACCGTTCACGGACCGGTGGTCTGGGACAAGGATGGCGTGGTGGTGGCGCAAAAAACAGCGGGTCTCGACCGGCCTTTTGGCATTGAGCAGTATTGGAAAATGGCGCTGGCGCATAACTTCGCCGAATATCAAGCCCAAGTGCGCCGCCTGCAGGTCCCTACCTTCAACATCACTTATGCCGATCGCGACGGGCACATCATGTACTTGTTCAACGGAACGCTTCCGCTACGCGACCACGGCGACAGTGCGTACTGGCACGGGATGGTGGACGGCACCACTTCAAAGAACCTCTGGACCAAAATCCATAGCTACGACGATTTGCCGAAAGTGATCGATCCCCCCACTGGCTTTGTGCAGAACACCAACGATCCGCCCTGGACATCCACGTATCCGCCTGTCCTTAAGCCCGAAGATTTTCCGCCCTACACAACCGCCGGACGAGCCGAACTGTGGCGCACCACCCGGTCGCTGCGTATGCTCACTGAAAATCCCAAAATCAGCTTTGACGATCTGGAAAGGCTGAAGTATTCAACGCGCTTGGAAATGGCGGATAGAGTAGTGGACGAACTCGTCGCGGCGGCAGAACAATCAGACAGCCCTAAAGCGAAGCATGCGGGAGAAGTGTTGAAGGCTTGGGACAGACAAACGGAAGCGGATAGTCGCGGCACTTTGTTGTTTGAAATCATTGCGCCAAAGCTGACCTTTCAAGTACCAGCCGACCTGCTCAAGCCTTTCGACACTCCGAAGGGCCTGAGGCAAACACCCGCAGAGCTGACTGCATTACTCGAAAAATCGACGGATGAGGCTGAAAAGAGATACGGCGCTATTGATGCTCCTTGGGGTGACTGGCGTCGCTTGAAACTGGGCAATCTCGATCTTCCGGCGAATGGCGGACCCGGTGCTTTGGGTGCCTTTCGCGTATTCAACTACGCACCTGCCAGTGCCGCCAAAAGAAACGCAGTAATGGGAGATACCTTTGTGTGTCTGGTCGAATTCGGCTCGCCCATTAAGGCGCGCGCTATCACTAGCTATGGCAACTCCTCGCAGGAGGGTTCACCGCATTCCACAGATCAACTTCCGCTGGTAGCGAAGAAGGAAATGCGGACTGTCTTGCTAACGCGTAAGGACGTTGAGGCCAATCTGGAAAGCAAGGACGTGTTCTAGAACTTCATTTCCGGCCGCCGACCAGAGCAGCACGCGCACGGTCGGCGTGCTGTTTGTAGTAGACCGTCGGCCACCAGTTGCCCCAGATCACCGCACCTTGCGGGCAGTTAGTCATTGGCACAAGATTCACGAAGCAGAACGCGCCGTAGTCCGCCGTGAAATATTGCAGCGGAGCGAGACCGCTGCTGCGCGCGCGCTCGTCGGCCCATAGAATACGCTGTCCGAGTTCTTTCGAACCGTTGATCACCGTCGGGCCAATTTCAACAATCAGCGGTAGTGCTTCATGAGAATCGTCACCCGGCAAACGGGCTACTTGCCCGGCAGCCAGCCACTGACGCACCTGTGATTCCGCTCCCGGTCCGATTAGATACGACAAGCGGGTATAGCCGTTAAAGAGCATCACAAAGCGCGCCGGTTGTTTGATGTAATTGCCCGGCTGATCGATGCTGACAGGCACGCTGGATCGTGCGATTCCGTGTTGTTCGCAGACGAGGTTGAGCATGTGATCGTCGGACGAACCGATCAAGCGCATCGGCCGCGGATCCAACTGGCGGCTTCGTAACACCAACTCCCAAGTCTGTTCGAGCGCACCATAACGAGTGCCGAAGAACCCGTCTCGAATGTGTTCATAGAAAGACAGGTACGACCCGAAGGCGACAGGTCCATGGCCCGCCGGTGCCACCCAATGGCCTCCCCGTGCGAGGCCGAAGATACCGAAGGGCGTGATGGAGATGAACCATAACAGGGCCGCTACGGCGACGATTGCGATCTTCGCGAGTCGCCCGGAAGAGGCGATTGTCCAACCAGCGGCGAGCGTGGTGCCCAAAGCGAGGCCAAGGATGTATTTGGGCGAGCCTAAATCGCGGAAGTAGTAGAGCAGCGGAAAGGCACTGCTGAGCGGCAGGAGCCACTGCCGCCTGCTGACTCTCGAAAAGCCGAACAGCGCGAGCGCAAAGACAACGGGACCGAAGCCGAACACAAGATAGACCGCAAAGATGCGCCAATCGATGATCCACGGAAACGCAGCTTCGGAGGGGATCACGCGTACAAAGATCACCCAATAGAGCACGATGATCGCCAAAGCGCTGACTCCGGTTGCCAGAACCCTCCTCCACTCGAAGGCGAGTAACACCAGAAGGAATGGAGCCATCAGGACGATGTCAGGTCGGCACCAGAACGAGAAGGCCAGTATCACGCCTGCGGCCACGTCGTAGTTTAGGGAGATGAGCGCGACCGCAACAACCAGCAGCGCCATGGAAAGTGAAGCTTCGTTTCCATACAGAAAGTTCACCACCAGTGCGGGCGTGTTGATGAACAGAAACAGCGACCACCATGGGCCGATCCCGGTGAGCCGGTGCAGGTAGACGGCGAGGCCAATCAGATAGAAGACGCCGCAAAGGGCAGCCGAGTAACCACTGCTGGCCACCGCACCGCCAGGCAGCGCTTTGTGGAACAGCGCTTGCACCTGATAGTAGACCGGAAAGTAAGATTCGCGATAGTAGTACGGGGCTTGCACAGGCGACGCCAGCGGCGCGAGCCGGGACAGGCTCTCAATCTTGGCGGCCTTGCTGCCCAGGTCTTGATCGAGCGGCAAGTGGACACTTACGAATGTGCATAAGAACGCTGCCGCAATGGCCGCCACAGCGAATAAATTCCGGTAACGCAAGTGTCAGTAAAGCACAATCGCCTACTGCTTGGGTGCGGTAGGCCAGCCGCCTTTAGGAGGTGCGGGAGGCGGAGTCGATGTGGCGGGAGTGGGGGTGGAATCGTCGTCACTGGGCGGACCGACCGAACTTCCTGCGGGGCCGACCGAATCTTCGTTAACGGCGACATGCTTGCGCCTCGGACCGGGATTCGATATCGTCGGCCCGTTGTCCTCACCAGGTATTGAGCCGGTAATTGCGGTCTGATGCGTCACCATGGTGGGTCCGCTCGTTTCGTCTTTTCCTCCCATGAAAATGCGGCGCGCGCGAACTTCAGCGTTAGGGTTAAGAATGCGGGCTTCGGTGGCCAAGTCAACACGAATGGAGTGCTGTGTCTTATCCGACGATCCTTCCGGCATGTAGAAATGCAGCGCGTAACGCTGGCGCAGGCGGGAAAGAGTGCTTGCTAGAGAAGAGGTATCAGTGATAGGCATCGTGTCGCCGCCTGAGTCGCGCGCAATGGTTTCCGTACCAGCGCTATGGTCTTCGCCCAGACTCGGTATATTGACGCCACCACCAGGAATGCCACCGCCATTGCCACTGCCAGGCCAGCCGCCACCGGGCATGGGAATGCGAGGAGGACCGGGAATGGGGCTGGTCTGGGAAACGCTCTGTTGATCAAACGGCGCTTCCAGGAAACTCAAAATTGCTCCGGCGTGAGAGAGCGCAGACTCTACTTTCGGTTCGTTTTCCCCGTCCTGCGACTCATCATCAGTCATGATTACGATGGCGCGTCGAGCGTCCGGGCGGGCATGCTTTTGAACATAATTCGCCGCGGAAATCATGGCGCTGGTGATATGCGTCCCGTTGTTAAATCCCTCAGAGCGAACTAAGCGGCGCAGTTCATTCGTTACTTCGGTTCGATTATTCGTAAAAGGAAGCCGCTCCCGCGCCCAAACGTCAAACACCATAATTGCCAAGCGGTCTTGATTGTTCAGGACGCCCATCGCCTGTCTGGCGGCGTCGGCCATCCGTTCCACATTCGGCCGCATACTACCGCTTACGTCGAGCAACAAAAGAATGTCTATCGGCGTGCTCTCGCTGTCGAAATTCTTGATGGGCGTAATTTTGCCGTCAATGCGCAAAATAAAATCACGCACAGTCAGGCCAGAAACCGTGCGCCCGTCGCGATCGACTACTTGCGCGTCCACGCGCGAAAGAGCGACGTCGCTTTTGAACACCACTGGGTCATCCGCACGTAGAAAAGTCGCTGCTAAAAGAAAACAAAGAAAGGAAGTAGTCGCCCGATTCACCGCTGTTAACGCCCTATTATTAATACGCTAGGCGACTCTATTCCGTTACAGATAAGATCAATTCCAGTGAAACTGCTCATTTTTTCGGACATTCATGAAGACTGGCTCGCGCTTGAAAAATTAATGAGCCTGGATGCCGACATGTATATTGCGGCGGGAGACTTGGCAAATTGGGGCCGTGGGCTGGAAAAAGCAGCGCCGATTTTGGCCAAACACACAGACAAGATGTGGCTCATTCCGGGCAATCATGAATCGGACCGCGACATTGAGGTTTTTTGCCAAACTCATGGATTTCATAATTTGCACAGTACGAGTATGGAAGTTGCCGGTTATCACGTGGCTGGATTAGGTTGCTCGAACCCGACGCCTTTCAATACGCCGGGCGAATACACAGAGGCTCAACTAGCCGAGCGTTTGACGCCCTTCGGCGCGCTTAAGCCGCTGGTTCTGATCTGCCATTGTCCGCCCAAAGACACGCCGCTCGATCAAGCGGGGCCCGGAAAACACTTCGGCAGCGCAGCGATCAAAGACTTCATCGGCAAGACGCAACCGGCCTATTTTTTTTGTGGGCACATCCATGAATCGGCGGGCGTGCATTGTGAGCTTGGGAAAACCCAAGCTTGGAATGTTGGGAAAAAGGGCTATTTGTTGGAGCTTGGGAGATAATAGCAGCAAACCTTGCCGATGCCCCGTCGCACTGATTTAAGCCACGCCAGTCCGCGTCAGATCGCCGCCGCGATTTCGCGCAGCCGCCGAGATTTTCTGCGCGACGTCACGGGCGCGACTCTATTGGCTCCGGCGGCTCTGCGCGCGCTGGGCGCATCCAGTTCGAAGAAGGCCGTGGTTGTGACATTCGGCGGCGGGGCGCGCGATGACGAAACGTTCAACCCCGATGGCCAAGACAACATTCCGCACATGCTGAACGAACTGGCGCCGCGTTCTACCTTCTTTACGCAAGTGATCAACCGTGGAATCTTGGGGCATTACGTGGCGACGGCGAGTTTAGCGACGGGCGTTTATGAGACGTTCAACAATTTCGCGGCCGTATCGCCTGGCAATCCGACGGTATTCGAATACTTCCGCAAGGATTTGAAACGGCCATCGACAGACGCTTGGGTGATCGCGCCGAGCAACGGCTTCAACCGCATAGGCGAAAGCGAAAACAAGAACTACGGCAAGGGGCTGGGCGCGGGCGTGATTCTGCCGAAGCGCTTGTTGGCGGCCGCGCTGGCGAACGGCGAAGTGGCCGACTTCAATCATCTGCTGCAAGACAACTACGAATCACAGGCGTTCAGCCCGGTGATTGGCGGTAATGATGTTGAGCTTAAGCAACTGGCAGATATTTTCAGAGTTTCAGTATCAGACTTCATTACGCATGCCAAGAGCTTGGCGAGTCCAGATGAGCTATCGGTCTACATTGCGCGACAGTTGATGAAACGGCTGGCGCCAAGTCTCTTGTGGATCACGCTGCACGATATCGACGTGGCTCATTCAGGGGCGTTCTCGCTTTATTTGGACGGCATCAAGCGGTCGGACCGGCTGTGCGCGGAACTTTGGAAGGGCATTCAAAGTGAACCAGAGTATGCGGGCAAAACAACGCTCTTTATTCTTCCGGACTTCGGACGCGATTCGGATATGAGCTCGGGCGGCAATGGCTTTCAACATCACCGCACCGGCGATGCGACTTCGCGCACTACTTGGATGATGGTGTTAGGGCCGGGGGTTCGCGAAAACCACGTTGTGGACCGGGTGGTGGATTCGACGGACTTAGTTCCTACGCTTGGTCAATTACTCGGTTTCACACCGACGCTTTGTCACGGTCATCCGTTGTTGGAGGTGCTCTAGATGCAGCCGAAACAACTGACGGCCGACAGCTTCAAGAGTTATCCGCCCAAGGGACAGGCGCTGGCGGTGGCAAACCTGGCGCTCTTGCAACAACTGCCACTTGCATTCGTTCCGTTCTTGCTGAAGGACGTGCAGGGTTTCGACTGGAAGTTCCC
>Ga0302319_10004385_pt1 | contig 29000 bp, 22 predicted proteins | sample Bog_T0_2_FD_203319 | JGI IMG/M metagenome (GOLD analysis project Ga0302319, IMG submission 203319) | Peat permafrost microbial communities from Stordalen Mire near Abisko, Sweden - Bog_T0_2 | ecosystem: Environmental > Terrestrial > Soil > Wetlands > Peat | place: Sweden: Abisko, Stordalen Mire... | reverse complement strand
GGGGCGCGAGCCGCGGCCGGCGGCGCTTCGTCGAACTGGACGGGCGCTGCCACCAGCTTGAAGGGGGTGCCGGTGGAGGTGTGGCACTCCTGGATGTAGCCGTTGGCCACCGACTGGGGGTCGGCGGCGGCCTCGAGGGTGTCCTGCACCACCGCCCACTGACCCATGAACTCCTCCAGCCGCTCGCGCCACTCGGCCAGGGTCGCCGAGGCGAACACCTCGGTCAGGATGGCGACGGCGGCGTCGCTGTTGCCCATGAGGGACTGGTAGTCGGCGAACCGGGGGTCGGTGACCAGCTCCGGCCGCCCGACGGCCTCGCAGAGCGGCGGCCAGTACTTGGCCGGCTGGAGGCAGGTGAACGCCAGCACCCGCCCGTCCTTGGTCTCGTAGTTGCGGGACAGCGGATTGGAGCCGATCCGGTCCGCCGGCGGCGGGCTCCAGGGCACACCCAGCACGAGGGAGAGCGCCATGGCCTGTCCCATCGCCCACAGGCCGACGCCGAGGAGCGACACGTCGACCACGGTGGCCTCGCCGGTCCGCTCCCGGTGGAAGAGGGCGCCCATGATTCCCCCGGCGATGGTCATGGCTCCGATCGAGTCCCCGAAGCCCGGTGCCGGCGGGACGGGCACGAGCTCGTACTCCGGCCGCTTGGCTCCCACGGCGATGCCGGAGCGGGCCCAGAACGCCAGGGCGTCGTAGGAGCCCTTGTCGGCGTCGGGCCCACGCTCGCCCTGCCCGGTGCCACGGACGTAGATGATCCCCGGGTTGTGGGCGCGGATCTCCTCGACGCCGATCTTCAGCTTCTGGCGCACACTCGGGAGCTTGTTGGTGAGGAAGACATCGGACGTGGCCGCCAGCTGATAGAGGATCTCCAGGCCGTCCGGAGACGTGAGGTCGAGGCCCAGGCTCTGCTTCCCGCGGTTGGAGTGCTCCAACAGGGCGTGCACGTCGTTGGGGACGATGGCCAGCCCCGAGGAGGCCAGGCCCCGCATGGCATCGCCCCGCTGCACGTGCTCGATCTTGATGACCTCGGCACCCCAGTCGGCCAGCAGTGCTGATGCGGCCGGCACGAAGGTGTGCTCGGCGACCTCGAGGATGCGGACGCCCTGCAGGACAGCGGTCACTCTCTACCTCCGACGATCTCGCGTCGGGCTCCGCGGTGCTGCGCTCCCCCGACCTGGTGCCGAGTCAGCTGGTCCATCGGACAGAGTCCAGCACCCCAGATGCGGCGAACGTGACTCTAGTCTGGACAGACTGGGATTCTCAACCGGTGGGACCGGACCCACGGGTCAGTCCCCCGGCCCGGGAGCCGGGGCCGGCACCCAGCGCGGCACCCGCTTCTCCATGAAGGCGGCCATGCCCTCCCTCGGCTCGTCCGAGTGCTCGAGGGCCCAGAACATTGTCTGGTAGTCGATCTCGCCATACCGCTCGTTCAGCATGCGCTTGACGTGGGCCCGGGCCGACGGTGCCGTCTGAAGCACCTCGTGGGCCGCCTCGAGCGCCGCCGGGCGCAGCCGGTCGTGGGGAACCACCCGTGACACCAGCCCGAGGCGATGCGCCTCGGCGGCATCGAACCGCCGGGCCGAAAACAGCAGGTCGCGCGCCACGGCCACGCCCACATGGGCGGGCAGGACGGCGGCGTAGGTGGCGTCGGGGATGCCGCGGAGGAGCTCGGGCACGCGGAACGTGGCCCGGTCGCTGACCACGGCGATGTCCGCCATCATGGCGATCAGCAGCCCGCCGGCCTGGCAGATCCCGTTGACGGCGGCGATGACGGGGGCCTGGCTGTCGCGGATGGCCAGGAACGGGAGGACGTCCCGGCCCACGTGGTCCGGCACCGACTCGCCCGGCTCGGAACGGCCGCCGAGGTCGCCGCCCGGTGCGAACACGTCCCCGACCCCGGTGATGATGAGCGCCGCCAGCTCGGGGTCCTGGTTGACCAGGCCCACCGCCCGCTTGATCCCGTAGTACATGGCCGGGGTGAGGGCGTTCCTGGCCTGGGGCCGGTCGATCACGCACCAGGCGATGGGCCCGTCCCGTTCGAGGCGCAGCATCGCCGTGCCGAGGTCGTCGTCCATCGGTCCTCCCTCCCCTGCTCCCCGCGTCCCCGGCCGGGCCGGGCCCGGGCTTGCTACGATAGCGAGGCTCTCAAAAAGGCACAATCATGTAATGGTTTCGGGACAATCCCGCTTTCGTCCGAGCCCAGGAGGACCCGATGGCCCGCCCCTCCACACCCGAGCACATCCACCTGCGCAGCGCCGCCATGCTCGACGTCGTGGCCGGGGAACTGGTGTCGCCCGGCAACCTCCTGATCGCCGGCGACCGCATTCTCGAGGTGGGACCGGAGTCGGTGCCCGACGGTGCCGTCGAGATCGACCTCGGCGATCTGACCCTCCTGCCCGGGCTCATGGACATGGAGGTCAACCTCCTCCTCGGAGGGCCCGACCACCGCAGCCCCCTCAACGCCGTACAGGACGATCCGGCCCTGCGCACCCTGCGTGCGGTGGCCAACGCCAGGCGGACGCTGCAGGCCGGGTTCACCACCGTCCGCAATCTCGGGCTCTTCATCCAGACCGGCGGGCTGCTCCTCGACGTCGCCCTGATGAAGGCCATCGACTTCGGTTGGTTCGAGGGCCCCCGGATCGTCCCCGCCGGCCACGCCATCACCCCCACCGGCGGCCACCTCGATCCGACCATGTTCCAAGCGCTCGCACCCCACATCATGCCGCTCACCGTGGAAGAGGGCATCGCCAACGGGATCAGCGAGGTCCGCACGGCGGTCCGTTACCAGATCAAGCACGGCGCCAAGCTGATCAAGGTGTGCGCGTCGGGCGGGGTCATGTCCCATACCGGTCCGGCCGGCGCCCAGCAGTACTCGGACGAGGAGCTGTCCGCCATCGTGGACGAGGCCCACCGCGCCGGGCTCAGGGTCGCCGCCCACGCCCACGGCGACGCCGGCATCCGTGCCGCCCTCGAGGCGGGAATCGACTGCATCGAGCACGGCTCCCTCATGTCCGACGACACCCTGGACCTCCTCATCGGCCTCGGGCGCTTTCTGGTGCCGACCACCTACCTGGCCGACGGGATGGACGTGTCCCACGCCGCGCCCGAGCTGCAGGCCAAGGCGGCCGAGGTGTTCCCCCGGGCCAAGGAGACCATCCGCAAGGCTGTCGCCCGGGGGGCTCGCATCGCCTGCGGGACCGACGCCCCGGCCATCCCCCACGGGAAGAACGCCAAGGAGCTGGTGGCGCTGGTGGACCGGGGTATGACCCCGCTGCAGGCGATCCGGGCCGCCACCGTGGTGGCCGCCGAGCTCATCGACGTCGACGATCGGGGCCGCCTCGAGGACGGCCTGCTGGCCGACATCGTGGCCGTGCCGGGAGATCCGTTGGCCGACATCGGCCTCACCGGCGACGTGCGGTTCGTGATGAAGGGCGGTCAGGTCTACCGCCGTGACGGCGGGGGCACCTGACGCCGGAGCCGGAGCCCGTCCGGCCGAGCCCTCAGGTGCCGGGGTCGGTCCCGATGCCGTGGAGGATCAGGTTCCACAGGTCCTCGGCCGAGTCGCCGTCCTCACTGCGGAGTGACATGCCGCCGATCGTCGACGAGAAGGTGTTGAACATGATGACCTCGAGGACGATGCCCACGATGGGGCCGCTGCGGAGGCCGGACCGGACCGCTCCTGCCTCGGTGGCCCCGTCCAGGACCTCCTCGAAGACCGCCACGAGTGGCGAGAACACCCGGGCCGCCTCCTTGGGGTGCTCGGTGAGCAGCTGCTGGGCGAACTCGGCCATGCCCAGGGGCGTCCGCCGCCGGCTGCCGGTGGCGCCGGACTCCGGGGTGGGCGTCCCGTCGTCGGTCGGTCGGCACAGGCGGTAGTAGGCCACCACGAACGAGTGCAGGCGCTCCAGCGGATCGTCCTCCTGGGCGATCACCTCGCGGAGCCGGTCGGTGGTGGCCCGGACCTGCTCCTCGAACAGGGCCAGGAGCAGCTCGTGCTTCCCCCCGAAGTACTGGTAGAAGCTGTGCAGGGACTGGCCGGAGCGCTCGACCACCTCCTGCACGGTGAAGTCCCGGCCAGGCCGCGAATTGAAGAGCTCCATGGCGGCGTCGAGGAATCGCTGGACCCGACCCTCGGCCCGGATGCGGGCGGAGTCGAGCGACCGCGCCACCGCCTGCTCGCGGCGGGTGGGCCCCTCGGGCTCGATGTCCTCGACGGCGAGTTCGTTCTTCGTCACCGGTGAGAGCGTACCCGAGGATGCCCACACCCCCCACGACCTGGTACTCGACCGATGGCGGCCCGCCGGTGGGCCGGGGGCTCAGGTGTTGCGGCCGCCGTTGACGCCGATGACCTGGCCGGTGATGTAGCCGGCATCCTCCCCGACGAGGAACGCGCAGGCGTTGGCGATGTCCTCCGGAGTCCCGATTCGCCGGACCGGCGTCTGCGTCTCGTGGTACTCGACGCCCTTGCCCAGCAGCCCGCGGGCCTCAGACCCCCGCAGCATGGGCGTGTCGATGAAGCCCGGCGGGATGGTGTTGACGGTGATGCCCTTGGGACCGAGCTCGAGGGCCAGCGCCTTGGTGAAGCCGATGACCCCGGCCTTGGACGCCACGTAGTGGGTCATGAGGGGCTGGCCGGAGTGGGCGCTCGACGACGAGATGGTGACGATGCGCCCCCAGCCCTCCTCGAGCATGTCCGGCACCACGGCCTGACAGCAGTCGAACGTGCCGGTGAGGTTGACCGCCAGGATGCGGTTCCACTCCTCGGCCTTGATCTTGAGGAAGGGCCCGAAGCCGTCCATGCCGGCGCTGGTGACGAGGATGGTGGGCCGCCCGAACCGCTCCCTGACCTGCGTCACCGCCTCGTCGATCCGGGGCCGGTCGGTGACGTCGACCTCCAGGCCGACCGCCGTGCCGCCCGAGGCCTCGATGGCCGCGGCGGCAGCCTCGGCCGACGCGATGTCGCGGTCGAACACGGCCACGGCACGCCCGTCGGCGCCCAGCCGCGTGGCGATGGCCAGCCCGATCCCCGAGCCTCCCCCGGTGACGATGGCCGTGCGTGTGGGGGTCATCGGACCGGGCCGCCGGTCGGGCCGGGGGTACGGCGCGTGCTTCCGGTGCTACGGGTCCAGCTGGTGCTGCGGGTGGGGACGGGGTGCACGTCGGGCGCTCCTTGAGGGCGTGGGTGGGGTGCAGGGTTAGAGGAGGGCTATCGCCGCTCCAGAATCATATTTCCACGTTCTAGCAGCCGAGACTGGGCCGCGCCGGGCGTGTACCTCCCCCGCCCCTAGCTCCGTTGCCAGTCAATGAGAACTCCGTTACCATTTGTCGACATGGCACTCTCCCAGCCCGGTACCGTGGCGCGGGCCGTGCCCCCCGACCGCAGCTTCCACCCGCTGCGGGTGGACCGTGTCGTGACGGAGACCGCCGAGGCCAGCTCCCTCGTCCTGCAGGTGCCCGAGGAGCTCCGTCCGGTGTTCGCCTACGAGTCGGGTCAGTTCTGCACGTTCCGGGTCCTGGTCGACGGCGAGGCCCATGTGCGCTGCTACTCGATGTCCTCGGCGCCGGCGGTCGACGACGAGCTGCGGGTGACGGTCAAGCGGGTGCCCGGTGGCCCGGTATCCAACTGGATCAACGACCATGTGGTGCCCGGCGCCGTCGTGGACGTCAGCCGCCCGGCGGGATTCTTCCGACTGGGGGCCGGGGACCGCGACGTCGTGGCCTTCAGTGCCGGCAGCGGCATCACGCCGGTGCTGTCCCTGGTGAAGACGGCGCTGGCCACCACCGAGCGGCGGGTGCGGCTCCTGTATGCCAATCGTGACCACGAGGCCATCATCTTCCGGGCCGAGCTCGACGAGCTGGTCGGCCGGTACGGCGACCGGTGTGTCGTCACCCACCATCTGGATGTGGAGCGGGGGCTGGTCGGGCCCGAGGCCGTCCGGGCTGTGGCCGGCGGTGGCGGGGCCGAGTACTACGTGTGCGGTCCCACCCCGTTCATGGACGTGGTGGAGGACACGCTGCTGGCCGACGGGCACGACCCGGCCCTGATCCACATCGAGCGGTTCACGCCCGGGGAGGCGGAGCCCGACGACGGCCCGGCCTCGGCCACGGCCACCCGCATCACCATCGAGTCGGGCGGGCGCACGGCGTCGACCGACCATTACCCCGGCACCACCATCCTGCAGACGGCCCGGCAGCTGGAGCTGTCACCGCCGTCCTCCTGCGAGGCCGGCAGTTGCGCCACGTGTATGGCCAAGCTGCTCGAGGGAACAGCCTCGATGCGGGCCAACAACGCCCTCACCGCCGAGGAGGTCGCCGACGGCTGGGTGCTCACCTGCCAGGCACTGCCCACCAGTCCGACCGTGCACGTCTCCTACGACTGCGAGGAGGGGTGATGGGCCACCTTCCCGTCGAGGACGCCGTCGAGCTCCACCAGCTCCTGGCCCGCTACGCCGTCGGCATGACCAAGGACGACGTCGACGCCGTCATGGAGGTGTTCACCCCGGACGGCACCTACAGCGCCTTCGGCGACACCTATGCGCTGGTCGACTTCCCGATGCTGGTGGCAGCGGCGCCCAAGGGCCTGTTTCTGGTGGGCGCCCCGGCGCTCGAGGTGGACGGGGACGAGGGCTCCGGCGAGCAGCCACTCTGCTTCGTCGACCAGACGACGCACGAGATGCGCATCGGCTACTACACCGACACCTACCGCCGCACCGCCCTCGGCTGGCGACTGCACACGCGGTCGATGACCTTCCTGCGCAAGAGCGGGGCCCGCGACTCGGGGCGGCCCCACGACCCGATGCGGCCCGCCCCCTCGACCGGCTGATGGAGCTCGACGAGTTCCGGTCCTCCCTCGACACCTGGCTCGACCGGCATGACGAGACGCTCCGGGCCACCCACGGGGCCGGCGCCACCCTGGACGACCAGCTGGCCCACCTGTCGCTGGTCAAGCGGCTCACCTACGAGGCCGGCTGGATGCGCTTCGGCTGGCCCGAGCGCGTCGGTGGGCTCGGCGGCTCTCCGCTGCTGCGCGCCTACCTGGGCGAGGCCCTGACCTCCCGCGATCTGGTCGAGCCGGGCATCTACTCGATGACCGAGGTCTTGGCACCGACCATGATCGACTTCGCCCGGCCCGAACTGGCCGCCGTCATGGTGCCCCGCCTCCTCAGCGGTGCGGAGACCTGGTGCCAGGGCTTCTCCGAGCCGGGGACCGGCAGCAACCTCGCCGCCCTGACCTGTCGGGCCACCCGGGACGGCGACGCCTGGCACGTCACGGGCCAGAAGGTCTGGACCAGCCTGGCCCAGTACGCCGACCGCTGCGTACTCCTGACCCGCACCGGGTCGGTCGACTCGGCCCACCGGGGCATCACGGCGCTCTTCGTCGACATGGACAGCCCGGGCATCGTGGTCCGGCCCATCGAGACCATGCACGGCGCACCGGAGTTCTCCGAGGTCTTCTTCGACGACGTCGTCGTCCGGGTGGACCGCACCCTCGGGCACGAGGGCCAGGGCTGGGCGGTGGCCATGGACCTCCTGCCCTACGAGCGGAGCACCGCCCTGTGGCATCGGGCCGCCTACCTCTATGCCCGGCTCCAGAGCCTGCTGCACGCCGCTCCGCCCGACAGCCTCGACCCGGTGGCGGTGGGCGAGGTGGCCCAGCTGGTCTTCGCCCTGCGGGCACGCTCGCGCGCCACCCAGCACCGGGTGGCCGCCGGCGAGCACCTCGGTCCCGAGACCTCGATCGACAAGGTGCTGGTGGCCACGGCCGAGCAGGCGGTGTTCGACCTCGTCGCCGACGGCCTGGGCCCCGACGTGGCCATGGGTGACGACCCCACCAGCGCCCGGTGGCGACGCGAGCTCCTCTACTCGCGGGCCGCCACCATCTACGGCGGCACGGCGGAGATCCAGCGGAACATCATCGCCCGACGCCTTCTCGACCTGGGATCCGAGCGCTGATGGAGGGCACCGAGCGCGAGCTCTTCGCCCGCAGCCTCCGCCATGCCCTCGAATCGGGCCGGGGTGGGGACGTCCTGGACGGATCCCTGGGTGGGCTGGGGTGGCACGAGGCGCTGGTCGAGGACCCCCGGACGGCGGTCTCGGTCCTGTTCGAGCTGCAAGGCGCCGCCGGGGCCCACTCGTCGGCCCTCCCCGCCGTCCTCGGGTACGGGCTCGGCATGGCGCCCCCGGCCACAGCCGGGCTGGTGCTGCCGCGGCCCGGGCACGCCGGCCCGCCGGGCACCGTGGACCGCGGCCGGCTCACCGTGCACGGACTGGCCGGGACAGTCCGCGAACGGGAGGGGACGGTGGTTGTGGTGGCGGGCACCGGCGACGGTGACGCCGTCGCCGACGTGTCGGTCGACGACCTCGACCTCCGGAAGATTGACGGACTGGCACCCCACCTCGGCCTGGTCGAGGTGGTCGGCACCGATGTGCCCTACACCGTGTGGGACGAACTGCCCGACGGGCGGTGGGAGCGCGGGGTGGCACTGGCCCGGCTGGCAGTGGGTCACCAGCTGGTGGGGACCTCGAGGAGGATGTTGGAACTGGCCCGGCGGCACGCACTCGAGCGGATCCAATTCGATCGTCCGATCGGTTCGTTCCAGGCGGTCCGCCACCGGCTGGCCGACGCACTGATAGCCATCGAGGGGGCCGACGCGGCCCTGCAGTCGGCGTGGGACGACGGCTCCATCGAGTCCGCGGCCGTGGCCAAGGCGCTGGCCGGACGGGGGGCTCGGACGACCGCCCGCCACTGCCAGCAGGTGCTCGCCGGCATCGGCTTCACCACCGAGCACCCCTTTCACTGCTCGCTCCGTGACACCCTGGTGCTCGATCAGCTGTTCGGGACGGCCAACTCGCTCACCCGGGAGTTCGGTCGCCGGCTGCTGGCCACCCGGCAGCTGCCACCGCTGCCGCCTCTCTGACCGGGCCCGGGCCTGGCTGGCCTGGCTGCGCCGGCCTGGAGCCCCGGCTGGCCTGACTGCGCCGGCCTGGAGCTCCGGCTGGCCTGACTGCGCCGGCCTGGAGCTCCGGCGTGGCTCCCGCGGTGGGTCGAACCGCAACTATCGAGACGATCGTCTCGATAGTTGCAAAAAGAGAGCCGGCCAGGACGGAGGGTCCGACGAGCAGGGCGGAGCCGGCAGGGCGGAGCCAGCAGGGCGGGGCCAGCAGGGCGGGGCCGGGCCGGGCAGGGAGCGGATCAGCTCAGAACGAGGTGGCCAGTGAGCCGATCAGGGCACGGGTGCGCTTCGACGAGGCGATCAGCTCGTCGCGGCCGTTCCCGATCGGTACCACCCGGAGGGAGATGTCGGTGACCCCGGCGTCGGCGAATGACTGGAGGCGCGCGCGGATGGTCGACTCGCTCCCGGCCACGAGGATGTCCCCGACGGTCCGGGCGTCCCCGTGCTCCAACAGCTTCTGGTAGTTGGGCGAGACCTCGGCCTCGGCCAGGATCCTGTTGGTCCGCTCGACGGCGGCATCGATCTCGTCGTCACCACAGTGGCAGATCGGTACCCCGGCGACGACCCGCGGGGCGGGACGGCCGGCCGCCTCGGCGGCACGGGTGAGGGTCGGCACCACGTGGGTGCCGATGGCCCGCTCGTCGGCCATCCACAGGATGGTCCCGTCGGTCCGCTCGCCGCACAGCTGCAGCATGCGCGGTCCCAGCGCGGCCAACAGGACAGGGGTCGGCACGACGTCGGTGATGTCCAGCGGATTGTGGACACAGAAATAGTCGTTCTCCACGTCCACCGGGCCCGGGCCGGCCAGGGCCTGGTCCAGCACGTCGAGGGTGGCGCGCATGGTGGCCACCGGTCGCTCGTAGGGGAGGCCCAGCATCTCGTCGATGATCCAGTGGTGGGAGACACCCAGGCCGATCGACAGCCGACCTTCGCAGACGGCCTGCACCGAGAGGACCTGCTGGGCCAGGGCGACGGGGTGCCGCGGCTGGACCGGGACCACGGCCGTGCCCACCTCGATCCGGTCGGTCTCCACCCCGACCAGGGTGGCGGCGGTCAGGGCGTCGAACTCGTCGGGGATCTGGGGGATCCAGACGGTGGCCAGTCCGGCCTCCTCGGCCCAGCGGGCGTCGGCCACCAGACGCGGCACCTTCGTGCGGTAACGGCCACGCTCCGGGCCGACCATCAAGCCGATGCGCATCCGCTGGCTCCCTCCCCACGATGTGGACCGCGGGATGAGAACCTACTTCTTTTTTTTTTGAGACGTCTAGTTCCGATAACGGGAACGGGCCGCGCCGCCGGCCATGGGCCCGCCGTGGCCGGGGCGAGCCTCAGGCCGCCGGGGCGGGTGGGACCTCCAGGACCAGGGCGGTCGACATGCCGCCGCCGGCGCACATGGCCGCCACGCCGGTGCCGCCACCACGGCGGCGCAGCTCGTGGGCGAGCGAGATGACCATCCGGGCCCCGGTCATGGCGATCGGGTGGCCCAGGCTGCAGCCACTCCCGAGCACGTTCACGATGGAGTCGTCGATGTCCAGGATCCGGGTGGTGGCCACGCACATCGAGGCGAACGCCTCGTTGATCTCCCACAGGTCCACGTCCTCGATCCGGAGGCCGGCCCGGGCCAGGGCCTTCGGGATGGCGATGGTCGGTGCCAGGCCGGTGTCGGTCGGGGGGACGCCGGCCGACGCCCACGCCCGCACCACGGCCAGGGAGTCGAGGCCCAGCTCGTCGACCAGGGTCCCGTCCACCATGACCATGGCCGCCGCCCCGTCGTTCACACCGGCGGCGTTGCCGGCGGTGATGCTGAAGCCGTCGATCTCGGGATGCAGCGGCTTGAGCGAGGCCAACTTGTCCAGGCTGGTCTCCCGCCTCGGGTGCTCGTCCACGGCGAAGGTGACCGTCGTCCCGTCCCGCCGCCGGACGTCGATGGGGACGATCTCGTCCTCGAAGCTGCCGGCATCGATGGCGGCCACGGCACGCTGGTGGGACCGGAAGGCCCAGGCGTCCATCTCCTCCCGGGTGACGCCGGCCGAGACGGCCGCGTTCCAGCCCACGGTGATGGACATGTCCATGTTGGGCGCCTCGGGGGTGTCCCGATGGCTGGGCGACATCCAGTCGGTCCAGTCGTCGGTTCCGGGGACCCGGTGGGTGGAACGGGGCGAGGTGGACTGGGAGTAGGCGCCCCCGGCCACGATGACCCGGTCCATGCCGGCGCCGATGGAGGCCGCCGCACTCTGGACGGCAGCCAGCGACGAGGCGCAGTGTCGGTTGTGGGCCACGCCGGGTGCGTGGACCAGACCCGCCTCGATAGCGGCGTACCGGGCGATGTCACCCCCGCCGTAGAGGCTCTCGCCCAGGACCACGTCGTCGACCAGCAGCGGGTCGATGCCGGCCCGACGGACGGACTCGGCCACGACGGTGGTGCCGAGCTCGAAGGCGTCCACGTCGAGCAGTGACCCCTTGAAGGCCGTCCCGATCGGGGTGCGTGCCGTGGACACGATGACTGGGTCGTTCATGTGCTGCTCCTCCTGTGCATGGTGGTCCTGCTGTGCGTGGTGGTCCTGCTGTGCATGGTGGTCCTGCTGTGCATGGTGGTCCTGCTGTGCATGGTGGTCCTGCTGTGCATGGTGGTCCTGCTGTGCGTGGTCGTCCGGGTGGCGGGGGGCGGAACCCCGGGGTCACCGGTGCGCCGGTCCACCGTACCGTCGTCTGCGGCGCCCCCGACCTCGGGCCTACTTGGAGGTGAACCGCAATCCACCGTCGAGACGGATGTTCTCGCCGTTGACATAGGAGTTGCGGACCAGGGACTCCACCATCTGGGCGAACTCCTCGGGATGACCCATCCGCTTGGGGAACGCGATGCCCGTGGCCGGGTCCTCCTTCAGGTGCTCGAGCGCACCGAGCATGAGCGGGGTCCCCATGACACCCGGAGCGATGGCGCACACCCGGATGCCGAGGGGGGCCAGGTCGCGCGCCATGGGCAGGGTCATGCCCAGGATGGCGGCCTTGGCTGCGCCGTAGGCCACCTGGCCGCTCTTGCCCTCGATGCCGGCGATCGACGCGGTGTTGACCACCACGCCCCGCTGGCCGTCCTCGTCCGGTTCCTCCTCGCCGATCGCCGCCGCTACCAGCCGGGTGGAGTTGAAGGTCCCCAGCGCGTTCATGGCGAGGGTCTGCACGAAGGAGTCCTTGTCGTGCGGCACCCCACCCCGGCCGACGGTGCGGCCACCCCCCACACCGCCACCGGCCACGTTGACCAGGATCGACAGCGGGCCGAGCGACCGAGCCGCGTCGATGGCTGCGGCCACCGCCTCGTCGTCCACCACATCCCCACCCACGGCGACCGTGGCGTCCCCCAGCTCTTTGGCCAGGACACCGGCCCGGTCGGCGTCGCGATCGAAGACGGCCACCCGGACACCGCTCCCGACCAGGCGGCGGACCGTCGCCGCCCCCAGGCCCCCGGCACCACCGGTGACGATGGCCGAACGTCCCTGCACCTCCATGGCATGGATCCCTTCTCGTCTGTCGGACGACCGCCCGGTCCGCTCTCAGGCCGGGCATGGTCCACTGGGCAGGCACGATAATCACCATCTCCTCAACCCGCAACATCACTCACATCAGATTCGCAACGGGAATTGTATGAATCGGAACGGTATTATCATTCTCCGTCGGGACGAGGAGAAGAGGTGTGCCATGGGAGGGACGACCCCGGTCAACCCGGAGCCGAGGATGCTCATCGACGGGGCCCTCGTCGAGGCCAACGGGGGCCGGACGTTCGCCAACTGGAACCCCGCCACCGAGGAGGAGCTCGGCCAGGTGGCCGATGCCTCCGCCGGTGACATGGACCGGGCCATCGCCGCGGCTCGCCGGGCCTTCGACGAGACCGACTGGTCCACCGACCGGTCCTTCCGGCGCCACTGCCTCGAGCAGCTCCACGAGGCGCTGGCGGCCGAGCGGGAGGAACTGCGGGAGCAGCTCATCCTCGAGGTGGGATGCCCGCGCCTGCTCACCTTTGGACCGCAGCTCGACGCCCCGCTCGACGCGGCCATCACCTACCCGGCCCAGCTGATCGACGAGTTCGCCTGGGAGACCGACCTGGACGACGCCCCCGACTTCCGGGGCACGCGCAACTCGCGGCGCATCGTCAAGGAGCCGGTGGGCGTGGTCGGAGCCATCGTGCCGTGGAATTTTCCCTTCGAGGTGTCGATCAACAAGCTGGCCCAGGCCCTGGCCACCGGCAACACCGTGATCCTCAAGCCGGCGCCGGACACCCCGTGGAATGCCACCCTCCTCGGACGGATCGTGGCCGAGCGGACGGACTTGCCCCCGGGGGTCGTGAACGTGGTGCCGTCCTCCGACCACCTGGTGGGCGAACAGCTCACCCTGTCGCCGCAGGTCGACCTCATCTCGTTCACCGGTTCGACAGCGGTCGGGAAGCGGATCATGGAGAAGGGGGCACCGACGCTCAAGCGGCTGTTCCTCGAGCTCGGAGGCAAGTCGGCCACCATCGTGCTCGACGACGCCGACTTCGGGACGGCCATGATGGCCGGGCTCGCCGTGTGCGCGCACGCCGGTCAGGGCTGCGCCATCCCCACCCGGATGCTGCTGCCCCGGTCCCGCCACGACGAAGGCGTCGAACTCCTCACGACCCTGCTGGGCGGGGTCCCGGTCGGCGACCCCCAGCAGGCCGACGTGCTCATGGGCCCGCTCATCTCCGAGAAGCAGCGCAATCGGGTCCTCGGCTATATCGAGCGGGGGGTCGACGAGGGGGCCACCCTGGCCCTGGGTGGGGGGCGGCCGGCCGGCCAGCCCCGGGGATGGTTCGTGGAGCCGACCCTGTTCACGGGGGTCGACAACTCCATGACCATCGCTCAGGAGGAGATCTTCGGCCCCGTCCTGGTGGTGATCCCCTACGAGGACGACGACGACGCGGTGCGGATCGCCAACGACAGCCGGTACGGGCTGGGCGGAGCGGTCATCTCGAGCTCACTGGACCGGGCGCTGGGCGTGGCCGGTCGGGTCCGCACCGGCACCGTCAGCGTCAACGGCGGGATGATCTACGGGCCCGACCTTCCCTTCGGGGGCTACAAGGACAGCGGGGTCGGCCGGCAGAACGGTCTCCCCGGGTTCGACCAGTACCTCGAGGTCAAGTCGCTGGCCTGGCCGACCGGCTGAGGCCGGGGGCACCGGCTCGGAGGCACCGGCTCGGCCGGGGCCCGAGGGTCAGGCCGGTGACGAGCCGCCCCGGGGGACGTCGCGGAACGGCACGTCCCGGTCCATCGACCGCTCCCGGGGCATCCCGAGCACACGCTCGCTGATGACGTTGCGGGCCATCTCGGTGGTGCCGCCGCCGATGCACGACACCTGGCGCATCAGGAAGTCCGTACCGATGTGGGCGCGTTCGCCGTCGTCCCCGCTCCACACGGCGCCGGTGGTGCCGGCGACCTCGAAGGAGATGGTCCGCAGCCGGGCCGTCGCCACCCCGCTGAACAGGCGACCGATGGCGGCCGACTGGTCGACCATGGCCCCGGTTGCGATCCCCTGGCCGATACGGCCGCGCAGCTCGCGCTCGACGAGTTGGAGCATGCGCGCCTCGCCCACCAGGTCGCGGACGGAGGGATCGGCCAGATGGCCGGCCTCCCGGGCCACCTCGACCAGGGGGGTGCCCGTCCCCCCGTGGGTGGCACCCGCCGGGACCGTCACCAACGGGGAGTTGGTGAGCATCCGCTCGTGGAACATCCACCGGGTGCCCACCGTCCACCCGTCATCGATGTCACCGATGCGGTCGGAGTCGGGCACGCGCACATCGGTCAGGAACTCCTGGCAGAACTCCTTCGAGCCGTTCAGCATCTCGATGCGGTGGACATCGAGACCGGGTTGGCGGATGGGGAGGATGAACACGGTCAGGCCGCGGTGCTTGGGCACGTCCCAGTTGGTCCGGGCCAGGCACAGGCCCCAGTCGGACCACCACGCGCCGGTGGTCCAGATCTTCGAACCGTTGAGGATCCACTCCTCGCCGTCACGTACGGCGCTCATCAGGGCGCCGGCCACGTCCGAGCCCCCGCTGGGCTCCGACAGGAACTGCATCCAGATCTCCTCGCCCCGCAGGATGGCCGGGATGTGGGCGCGCTTTTGCTCCTCGGTCCCGAAATCCAGCAGCACCGCCGCACAGGGCGACAGGGTGGGGGCCTGGATCCGGGCCGGGTACTCGTACCCGGCGAGCTCCTCGTTCAGGACCCGCTGGTGGTCGGGCGTCAGGCCCTGGCCGCCGTAGGAGCGGGGGAAGCAGATGCCGGCCAGCCCGGCGTCGAACAACAGCCGCTGGACCTGGCGCTCGCGGGCCACGGCGGCGAGCTCCTCGTCGTCGCTGCGCTCGTTGCGCAGCGGGCCGACGGACTGGCCGGGCACGGACGGCCGGAGGTGATCCCGGACGAAGGCACGCGCTCTCGACCGGAAGGCCTCGAGGTCCTCGGTGTCGTCCGCGCTCACCGCCCGCCGCCTTCCCGCTCGAGGATGTCGGTGATGCGCCGGCGGTGCTCGGCCGGGGTGCCGAACAGGACCCGGTCGAGCGTGTGGCGGCGGAGGTAGAGGTGCAGGTCGTGCTCGAAGGTGACGCCGATGCCGCCGTGGATCTGGACACAGTCCTGGAGGAGCTCGCTGCCGTAGGCACCGATGAACGCCGCCGCCGTGCTGAGGAGCTCGGGGGCATCCGGGCTGTCGGTGGCCACGGCGCCGATGGCCGAGTCGCTGATGGCGTGACTGGCCTCCAGCCACGTCTTCATGTCGGCGAACCGGTGCTTGAGCTCCTGGTACGAGGCGAGGGGCCGACCGAAGGAGTACCGGTCGAAGGCCCATTCGACGGTGAGGTCGAAGGCGGTCTGCATGGCCCCGACGGACTCGGCCGTCCCGATGGCGATGGCCCGCTGGAGCTGCCGCTCCACCTGGGTGTCGGCCCCGCCCACCACGCCGATCACCGCCGTCGAGGGCACCCGGACCTCGTCGAAGGCCACCGTGGCGAAGCGACGGGTCATGTCGACCGACTCCATCGGGGTCACCGACACACCCGGTGTGCCCGCCGGGACCAGCACCTGGGTCAGCCCGGTGCCCGTGCGGCCGGTCACCAGGAGATGGCCGGCCTCGTTCGCCGACTCGACAGGTCGCTTGACGCCGTCCAGCACCATCCCGTCCCCCTCGGGACGCACCTGCAGGGCGATCTGCCCCAACCCGTCGCCCGGGGGCGGCTCGCCGAGGCACCAGGTGGCCACCGTCGCCCCCGACACCAGGTCGGTGATCACGGACCGGTGGTCGGGCCCACCGACCTCGCCGAGGGTGGCGGCCACCACGTTGGTCACGGCCAGCGGTCCCGGGGCGGCATGCCGGCCGAACTCGTAGGCCACCAGGGCCAGGTCCACCAGCCCGTGTTCCCCGAGGGTGCCGCCGCCGTGCTCCTCCCCCACCAACAGGGACGTCCACCCGAGCTCGGCGCCACGGCGCCAGTAGTCGGCATCGAATCCCGACGGGTCGTCGCGCCGACGGCGGACCTCGGCCACCGGGGCCAGCTCCTCGAGGAGCTTCACCGTGGTCTCCCTGAAGAGCTCCTGGTCGGAGCTCAACGCCAGCTGCATGATGTCGCGTCGTCCCCCTGGTCCGTGATCCCGGTCCGTCGGACCCTGTCGGCCGCGACGTCGGGGGTCGAACCTACAGTGAAAGCGGTATTTTGTCGATTTGCATGTGGTGCTCCCCCAAATAGAGAGTCGCTGTTACAGCTGGTCCAGCCGGTGGGGTCCGGTCTCAGGACCCGTCGCGCCGGAGGAGGAGGACCCCGGACGGGGTACCGCCGCCCGAGGTCACCACGGCGGTGGTGGCGCCGGCCACCTGCCGCTCGCCGGCGTCGTGGCGGAGCTGCTGGACGGCCTCGTAGATGAAGCCGAAGCCGTGGGTCCGCCCCTCGGACAGCTGGCCACCGTGGGGGTTGACCGGCAGCTCGCCGTCGAGGGCGATGCGCCGGCCGCCGTCCATCCAGTCGTAGGCCTCGCCGAACCCGCAGAACCCGAGGGCCTCCAGCCAGGACACGGCGTTGAAGGTGAAACCGTCGTAGAGCATGGCCACGTCGACGTCGGCCGGTCGGAGGTCCGTCCGTGTCCAGAGGTGGGCGGCCTGCCCCAGCACCTGGGGCTCGTGGGTGAGGGTCCCCTGGTCCCACGAGACGCGCTCGAGGATCTGGGTGCCCACCGCCTCGATGCGGACGGCGGGCCGGGGCCGGTCGGCGGCTGTGGAGGCATCCGACACCACGACAGCGATGGAGGCGTCGCAGGGGACGTCGCAGTCGTAGAGGCCGAAGGGGGAGGTGATGGGCCGGGCCGACAGATAGTCGTCCATGGTCATCGGGTCCCGGTAGATGGCGGCCGGGTTCCGTGCCGCATTGGCCCGCCCGTTGAGGGCGATCAGGCCGAGCATCTCACGGGGGACGCCGTAGCGCTGCATGTACTGGTGGGCGTTCATGCCGATCCAGTTGGCCGCCGACAGGGCGCCGTAGGGCGCCCGCCACGACATCCATCCCGACGAGCGGGACGCCGCCGGGCCGCGCAGGCCCAGCGCCGCGAAGGTCGACTCCCACACGGTCCGGAAGCACAGGACGTGACGGCAGAGGCCGGACGACACGGCCAGCATGGCGGCGACCAGGGCGCCGCCCGGTCCGGGCAGGTCACCTCCCCCGTTGGCCCACGTGGGTTGGAGGCGGAGGGCCTCTTCGACCGCGGTGATCCCACCCTCGCTCATCCCCATGCCGGCGGCCCCGGGGTAGGTCGACAGACCGTCGATGTCCCCGAGCTCCAGTCCGGCGTCGGCCACGGCCTGCAGGCAGGCGTCGACGGTCAGGGACAGCGGGTCGACCATCAGGCGGCGGCCGAGGGCGGAGCGCCCGACCCCGGTGAGCACCGAGCGGTGCTCGAACCGTTCGTCGCCCAGGGGGGCCCGGGGCCGGGGCCGCTCGGGCTCGGGAACGGGATTGCCGGCGACCGGTGCCCCGGTGGGGGCGAAGACCGGCAGCCACACGTCGTCGTGGGGCTCGAAGCGGACGGCCACCGGCTGGCCGACCGTCACCTCCTCCGGGTCGCACGCCACGATGGTGGTGGTGAGCCGGACGGCGGGGTCCTCCTCCAGCGCCACCACGGCGATGACGTAGGGCGGGGTGAAATCGGGATGCCACTGATGGTGGTTCACCGTGTAGCCGACGACGGTGGCCCGGCCCGAGACCACCGTGGGCTCCGAGGCGCGGCTGCGGCACACCGGGCAGATGGGCACGGGGGGGTGGACCAGGGTGGCGCACTGGGTGCAGCCCTGGATGCGGAGCCGGCCGTCGGCGCCCGAGGTCCAGAACCACTCGGTGGCCGGGGTCAACTCCGGGAGGGGTCTCACCGCGGCATCTCCGCCAGGGTGGCGATCACCTGGGGGAGCTCCACCGAGGTGCGGATGCCCGGCGCCGCCCGGCACACCAGCGCCACCAGGTTGACGGCCCGGTTGGCCGTGTAGCCGGGGGTGTGGGCGGCCATCTCCTCCAACGGGAAGTCGAACCGCATGTCAACGCGCAGGGGCGCGTCGCCGTCGACCGTGAGTCTCCATCCCGTCGCACCGAGGTCCCAGTCCGGCTCGAGGTCGGTGGTGCAGTACCAGTTGGCGGCAAAGGTGAGGAGGGGACGGCCGCCCCGCACGCCGGTGACCGTCATCCGCTGGGCGGCCACCGTGCCCGCCTCGAGCCGGCCGGCGGCGATCTCGGTGGTCCGCCGGGCCACTGCCACCTCGCCGCTGGCCTCGACCGAGTCGAGGGGGAGGCCGAGGGACTCGGCCAGCAGCCGGAGCGACGGACCGAAGCTGGCCGCCCCGTGGGCCCAGCGCCCGGGGTCGAAGGCGGCGGGATCGGCGCCGTACCCCATGAGGTCGAAGAGCAGCTCGGGCGAGTTGCGCAGCGAGAGGTCGGCGAACTCCTCGATGACCAGGCCGGTCAGCTGGCGCTGGATGGACGCCAGGACCAGCGGCACGGCCTCGGTGATGAACCCGGGACTGGACCCGGTGCTGTGGATAGAGGTCCCACCGGTGCGGCACGCCGCCTCGATCCGCTCCCTCGTCTCGGCGTCCATGCTGCCCGGATGGTGGAACTCGCCCCGGGTGGTCACGACGTTGGAGCCGGACTCGAGGAGCCGGCAGACGTCGTCGACGTCCAAGGCCCGCGGCATGTACAGCACGCAGTCGGCGCCGAGCCCCACGATCTCGTCGACGTCGGCGGTGGCCACCACCCCGGTCGGGCCCAGCCCGGCCAGCGCTCCGGCGTCGGTGCCCACCTTGTCCGGCGAGTACACGTACAATCCGACCAGCGACAGGTCGGGATGGGTGATCACCCCCCGCAGCGAGCGGGCACCGATGTTGCCCGTCGCCCACTGCACCACGGTGTACGGGCCGGCATCCTCAGGCACAGCACCGTCGCTCACGTCGTCAGTCACGGCGACTCCCCCTGTCCCCGTCATACCCCGGTCCCCTCGGCCAGCGACGCCTTGTACAGCACGTTCTCGGCCAGGCGCATGTGGGCCGCGTCCACCAGTGTGCCGTCACGGCCGATGGCCCCCACGCCGTCGGCCTCGGACCGGCGGTAGGTCTCGATGGACCGGCGGGCCTCGGCGATCTCCGCGGCCGTGGGGGCGAAGACCTCGTGGGCGATGGGAATCTGGTCGGGGTGGATGGCCCACTTGCCGTCGAAGCCGAGCAGGCTGGCATGGACGGCGGACCGTCGGAAGCCCTCGGGATCCTGGTAGGCCGGGTGGGGTGCATCGATAGCGTCGATCCCCGCCCCCCGGGCCGCCGCCAGCACCTGGACCCGGGCGAAGTGCCAGAAGTCGCCGGGGTACTCGCCGACCGGGTCGAAGTTGCCGTCCACCCGGGCCCGCAACGAGGCCGACAGGTCGCCGGCCCCGAAGATGATGGCCTCGAGCCGGTCGCTGGCCCGGGCGATAGCCGGTGCGTCGGTCAGCCCCTCGGCCTCCTCGATCAGCACCTCGAGGCCGATGCGCCGGGTCAGGCCCAGTCTGGATTCGAGCTGGGTGAGCAGGACGTCGACCCACCAGACGTCACGGGCGGACCGGGCCTTCGGCACGATGAGGACGTCGAGGTGGTCCCGCGCCCCGGTGACCACCTCGATGATGTCGCCGTGGCACCAGGGGGTGTCGAGGCCGTTGATCCGCACGGCCCGGACCGTGCGGCCCCAGTCCAGCTCGACGAGGGCCGCCACCGCCGTGGCCCGTGCCGCCTCCTTGGCCACCGGGGCACAGGCATCCTCGAGGTCCAAGAACACGAGGTCGGCGCCGGAGCCGGCTGCCTTCTCGCACATCCGCTCACTGCTGGCCGGGGTGGCCAGCTCGGCGCGTCGGGCTCGCAGTTCTCGCACAGGTGCCTCCTCGGGGTCGCGGTCAGATCACGCCTGCCGCCCGGAGGGCGGCCTGGCGGTCGGGGTCGATGCCCAGCAGGTCGCCGAAGACGGCCTCGTTGTCGGCGCCCAGGTGGCGGCCGAGGTGGTCGATCCGTCCCGGTGTCTCGGACAGCACGGCCACCGGCGCCTGCACCGTCACGGAGCCGAGGTCCGGATCGTCGACGGCCAGGAAGGTCCCCCGGGCGCGGAGGTGCTCGTCGGCCAGCAGCTGCTCGGCGTCGTAGATGGGGGCGGCCGCCACCGACGCCGCCTCGAAGGTGGCCATGGCCTGGGCCAGGGTGCGGTCGGCCACCCAGTCGGCCACCAGCCGGTCGACCTCGGCGGCCCGCTGCTGGCGGGGGATGGAGTCGACGTAGTCCGGGTTGTCGGCCAGGTCGGGCCGGTCGATGGCCCGGTAGACCCGGGCGGCGATGGTCGGCGAGGCACTGGAGATGGCCAACCACTTGTCGTCCGACGTCCGGTAGGCGTTGCGGGGAGCGCTGGCGTCGAAGCGGTTGCCCACCCGCCCCGTGACGGTGCCCAACTGGTCGTAGGCCAGCGTGGAGGACTCGATGAGGCGGGCCAGCGGCTCGATGAGGTTGACGTCCACCAGCTGGCCCCCGCCTCCGTGCACGTCGCGCTGGTAGAGGGCCATCATCACGGCGTAGGTGGCGGCCAGGGCGGCCACCCCGTCGGCGAGCATGAACGGCGGCAGGGTCGGTGGCCCGTCGGGCTGCCCGGTCAGGTGGGCGAAGCCGCTCATGGCCTCGGCCAGGGTGCCGAAGCCGGGGCTGTCGCTCTTCGGGCCCCCGGCCCCGAACCCGCTCACGTGGAGCACCACCAGGTCGGGATGGCGCTCGTGCACCGACTCGTAGTCGATCCCCCAGCGGGCCAGGGCGCTGGGCCGGTTTCCCACGATCAGCACGTCGCTCACCTCGAGCAGACGGTGGAAGAGGTCCTGGCCGTCGGCCTGGCGCAGATCCAGGGTCACACAGCGCTTGTTGCGGCTCAAGGACTTCCACACCAGGCCGATCCCGTCCTTGCGGTCGCCCCAGGTGCGGAGGGGGTCGCCGGCCCCGGGCTGTTCCACCTTGACGACGTCGGCCCCGAACTCGCCCATGGCCGTGGCCACGAGGGGTCCGGCGGCCAGGGTGGCGGCGTCCACCACCCGGATCCCCTCCAGTGGCGCCGACGGGCGGTCGCGGCCCCCGGCGTCAGGCATGCTGGGCCACCTCGGGGCGGGCCAGGCCGAGGGTGTCCCGGAGGGTCCGGCCGGTGTACCGGTCGCGGAAGACGCCGCGGCGCTGGAGCTCGGGCACGACCAGGCGCACCACGTCCTCGTAGGCGCCGGGCGTGTGGGTGGCGGCCACGGTGAAGCCGTCGCACGCCTCGGCCTCCATCCATTCCTCCATCTGGTCGGCCACCTCGGTGCCGGTGCCCACGAAACGCGGGCCCTGGAGCAGGGTGGCCCGGTGGCCGGCCAGGTCGGCGAGGGTCACGGTCTCCCCGCCGATGTGGCTCCTCAGGTTCTGGACCAGGCCACGGATGCCCGACACCGACCCGATCAGCTCGTCGGTGATGGGGGCGTCGAGCGGCAGGCCGGAGAAGTCGTAGTTCATCAGCTCCGACAGCAGGCAGAGCGACGCCTGGGGATCGACGAGCGAGTGGAGGAAGAGGTCCTCGCGCTCCTCGGCATGGGCGTGGGACTCGCCCACCACGGTGTACACCATGGGCAGCATCTTGACCGCGTCCGGGTCCCGGCCGGCCTGGGCGATGGCCTCCTTCTGGTCCTGGTAGTGGGCCCGCGCCACCTCGAGGCCGGGGTCACCGGTGAAGATCAGCTCGGCCCATCGGGCCGCGAACTCGCGGCCCCGGCCCGACGAGCCGGCCTGGAGCAGCACCGGGCGGCCCTGGGGCGAGCGGGGCACGGTGAGGGGGCCCCGGGCGCTGAACCACGCACCCTCATGGTCGAGCTCGTGGACCTTGTCGGGGTCGGCGAAGGTGCCGGCGGCCCGGTCCAGCACCAGGGCGTCGTCCTCCCAGGTGTCCCACAGCCCCGTCGTCACCTCGAGGAACTCGTCGGCCCGGTCGTAGCGGGCGTCGTGGCCGAGGTGCTCCTTCAGACCGTAATTCTGCGCTTCGCTGTCGTTGACCGACGTGACGATGTTCCACGCCGCCCGCCCGCCGGACAGGTGGTCGAGGGTGGCGAAGGTGCGGGCCACGTGGAAGGGCGAGTAGTAGGTGGTGGAGTAGGTGGCCCCGAGGCCGATCCGCTGGGTGGCCCCGGCCACGATGCCGAGCACGATGCTGAGGTCCAGCTTGACCGGCCGGGCCCCGAGGCGGACGCTGTCGGCCACCGACCCCCCGTAGATGCCGGGCATGGCCAGGCGGTCGTCGAAGAACAGCATGTCGAAGCAGCCCTCTTCGAGGGTCCGGCCCAGCTTGGCGTAGTAGCCCGCGGTCAGGAATCCGTGTTCGGTGGCAGGATGGCGCCAGGATCCCGCGTAGACGGTCGTGCTCCCCGCCTGCATGAACCCCACCAACGACATCTGGCGCTTTCCCATCGTCACCACCCCGCTCCTCGTCGTGTCCTCGTCGCGCCGGCGCCCGGTACCGGTGTCCGCCGCACGCCGAGCTCGGCCCCGAGCAGGCCCGGCCGAGCCGGGCCGATCACGCCGGCCTCCAGGACGCCATCGGCCCTGGCCACAGCTCCACTGCCCGCACGCTCACCGAGCCCACAGGCACAGAGCGGCCCACCCACAGACACAGAGCGGGGCGGCCTGATCCGACGGGACGGTCCGGCTGCTCAGGAGCCGGCCGCGGCGACGGCCCGGCGGGCCCGGACACGGTAGCCCTCGAGCTTCTCGTCGGCGGTGCGCACCCGGGTGCTCCGCGACATCGTCGACACGTCGTGGCCCGCCGCCCGGCGGCGCAGGGCGCCCACGGTGGCGTCGGCCCGGTCGATGCGGGTGAAGGGGTCGAACGAGTACCAGCGCATGGCGTTCTCGTGGGTCATCTTGGCGATGTCGCCGTCGGGGACCGAGTACGTCGTGAACTCGGCGCCCAGCTCCTCGGGTGCGCTGGGCCACATGGAGTCGCTGTGCGGGTAGTCGGCCTCCCAGGCGATGTTGTCGATGCCGATGGCGTCACGCAGCTGGATGCCCACCGGGTCGCTGATGAAGCAGGTCAGGAAGTGCTGGCGGAAGACCTCGCTCGGGAGGCGGCCGCCGAAGTCCTGCAGGGTCCAGGCGTGGTGCATCTCGAAGGTCCGGTCGACCCGTGACAGGAAGTAGGGGATCCAACCCGTCCCTCCCTCCGACAGGGCCACACGCAGGTCCGGGAACTGCTTGAACACCCGGGACCACAGCAGGTCGGCCGCGGCCGACTGGATGTTCATGGGCTGGAGGGTGATCATCACGTCGGGGGGCGAGTCGACGGCCGGAATGGACAGGCGGCCCGACGAGCCCAGGTGGACGGAGAGCACGGTGCCCGTGTCGCAGCAGGCCCTCCAGACCGGGTCCCAGTACTCGTCGTGGAAGCTCGGATAGCCGAGGGCGGCGGGATTCTCCGTGAAGCTGAGCGAGTGACAGCCCTTGGCCGCCGTGCGCCGGATCTCCTCGGCGGTCAGCTCGGCGTCCCAGATGACCGGCACGGCCATGGGGATGAACCGCTCGGGGTAGGCCCCGCACCACTCGTCGATGTGCCAGTCGTTGTAGGCCCGGACCAGGGCCAGCGACAGGTCGGCGTCGTCGCTGGCGAACACCCGGGCCGTGAAGGTCGGGAACGAGGGGAAGTTCATCGATGCCAGGACACCCCCGGCATCCATGTCCTTGACCCGCTCGTTGACGTCGTAGCAGCCCGGCCGGACCTCATCGAGGCTCTGGGGCTCGAGCCCGTACTCCTCCTTGGGCCGGCCGGCCACGGCGTTGAGGGCCGCGGTCTCCATGACCACCGGTCCGAAGGTCCATACGTCGGAGCCCTCGGCGTTGCGCGACAGCGTGGGCGCCCGGTCCTGGTACTTGGCGTCGAGGTGGCCGACGAACAGGTCGGGCGGCTCGATCACGTGGTCGTCGACGCTGATCAGAATGAGGTCCTCAACGGCAGCCATGGTCTCCCTCCCCAGAATGCAATTCTCTATTCACCATAATCACCCTATCGCACCGGCCAGTGCCGCCCGGAGCCAGGCCCCGATCCGCTCGAAGGCCGGGCCGGCGGCGGGGAATTCGAAGTTGACGAAGCCGTGGGGTTGGCCCGGGTAGGACGCCAGCTCGACCTCGGTCCCGTCGTCCTGCAGCCGCGCCGCGTAGGCCCGCCCCGCGTCCCGGAGCATGTCGCACCCACCCAGGACGACCAGCGCGGGCGGCAGTCCGGAGAGGGTCGGCGCGGCCAGAGGGACGGCACAGGGGTCGTCGGTCAGGTCCCGTCCGGCGCTGTAGGCCTCCCAGTAGCGCTGCCCGGCGGTGCGGCTGATGATCAGCCCGTCGAACTCGACCATCGACGGGAACTCCGCCGGCCCACCCACGGCCGGATAGACCAGCACCTGGCCGGCCAGGTGCGGTCCGTCGGACTGTCGCAGCCGCAGGGTGACGGCGGTGGCCAGGTTGCCCCCGGCACTCTCGCCGGCCACGGCGACGGCCTCGGGTGGGACCCCGAAGCGGTCGGCGTGCTCCACCGCCCACCGGGTGACCGCCTCGCAGTCGTCCAGGCCGGCCGGGTAGGGATGCTCGGGGGCCAGCCGGTAGCCGACCGAGATCACCACGGCCCCCGAGGCGTGGGCGATCTCGCGGGCCACGTTGTCCATGAGCCCGATGCTCCCGATGACGAACCCTCCCCCGTGGAGGTAGACCACGATGCCGGTGGGCACCCCCTGGTCCCGGTAGATGCGGACAGGCACGCCCGCTGCGGTGTCGTCGGTGATGACGGCCACCGGCCGGGTGGGGGGGAACCCCATCGGCGACCGGGCCAGTTCCAGCATCTCGGGGGACAGGTCCTCGAAGGGGGTCGCCCGCTGCGGATTGGCCGCCATCCATTCGGCGACCCAGGGGTCGAGCCGCCCCTCGTCGTCCACGCCCACGGGGTCCGCTGTCATCGCAGGGGTGTCGCCTCCTCCGGGTCACCCACCGGTGCAGCGGGCTCGTGGGCACCGCCCGTGGCGGGGGTGGCTGTCGAGGCCGTGTCCCCGGCCGGCGATGACAGCCGGTGCTCCGAGCCGCCGAGGTACACGGCGGAGAGCTGTTCGACATCGAGCGCGCTGGCCGGCCCGGACCAGATGACGTTGCCGAGCTCCATGAACACCAGGCGGTCGGCCACCGCCACGGCGTGCTCGGCGTTCTCCTCGACCAGCAGCACCGCCGAGCCCCGCTCACTCAGCTCGACGATGGCCCGGATCACCTCCTGGGCCGCCAGCGGGGACAGCCCCAGGGTCGGCTCGTCGGCCACGAAGACCTTGGGCGGCTTGGCCAGCGCCGGGGCCAGTCCGAGCATCTGCTGCTCCCCGCCGGACAGCAGGCCGGCGATCTGGTGCCTCCGGCCCGACAGGACCGGGAAGCGCTCGTAGGCGCGCTCACGGTCCTCGCTGGTGCGGAGGGCGAGGGTCAGGTTCTCCTCGACGGACAGTCCGGGGAACACCCCCCGGGCCTCGGGCACGAGATCGATGCCGGCCCGGGCCCGCCGGTAGGACGGGAGCGGGGTCAGGTCGACGCCGTCGAGCGAGACCACGCCCCGGGTCGGCTCCAGCAGTCCGGCGATCACCGCGCACAGGGAGGACTTGCCGGCACCGTTGGCACCGAGCAGGGCCACGATCTCCCCGGCGTGGAGTTCGAGGGCCACACCGTGGAGGACCTCGGCGTCGTCGTAGCCGGCCACGATGCCCTCGACGGACAGGGTGGCAGCGACAGGCGGGGGGGCAGCGACGGAGCCGTCGGCGTCCGTCGGGGGAAGTACGCCGACGGGGCCAGCGACCCGTTCGGCCCCCGGTGCGCCCACCGGCGCCGGCGCCGGGACCGCCGGCGGCCCGGCGGCGTCGGCGGTGCGCTCGGTCGGGGTGACCTCCCCGGCCGAGGGGATGGCCCGCTCGTCCTTGGCCCGCGCCCGGGCCCGGCGCTTCACCAGCGTGCGGCGCCCCCGCATGGCCAGGATGCCGTCAGGTTCCTGGGCCAGGGCGATGGCACCCATGCCGAACAGGATGGGGAGGAAGTACGGCGACGACACCAGCGTCTGGAGCGTCACCCCCGGAAGGATCTTGGTGATCTCGGTGAGCACCGGCGTGCCCACCGCCACGGCCAGGCCGGCCAGCAGGGCGCCGGCCGGGCGCCGCACCCCGAAGACCACCACGAAGGCCAGCCAGGTCAGGCCGACCAGGGGCGGGGCCGTCGAGTTGGAGGCGGCGAAGGAGAACAGGCTGAGCATGACCCCGCCGACCCCGGCGATGCCGGCGGCGAAGGAGAAGACCAGGATCCGGTTGCGATTGGCCCGGATGCCGACGGCCATCGCCGCGGTCGGCGAGCTCCGCACGGCCAGGGTGGCCCGGCCGGTGGCCGAGTGGGTGAACAGCCAGATGACACCGGTGAGCAGACCGAACACCGCGAGGAACAGCACGATCTGGTCGTTCAGGTTGGCGAAGTTGAAGTTCCAGCCGAAGAGGTCGACGTCGGGGCTCCGGATGGTCCACCCCGACTGGCCGTTGCCGATGGCCTGGGTGTCGAAGGGGACCAGGTTGAAGAACAGGCAGGCGGCCAGGGACCAGATGGCCAGGTACACGGCGCCGAGGCGCGTGGCCGGCCAGGCGATCAGCGCCCCGATGGCGGCGGCCACGACGGCCCCGATCACCACGGCCCAGAAGAAGTTGAGCTGGCCGTGGGAGGCGATGAGGGGGATGCTGATGCCCCAGTTGCGGTTGAGGGCCCAGCCGGCGGCGAAGCCCCCGGCCGTCACGAAGGTGGCCTGGGCCAGGCTGACCATGCCGCCCATGCCGGTCACCACGATGAACGACAGCAGGATGATCGAGGTGGCCAGCCCCTGGGCGATGACCGTCTGGGCGGTGGCGGTGGCCTGCAGCCCCGACGGGAACCAGTGGAGGGCGTACCCCATCAGGCCGACCAGGAACACCACCCAGGGCCACCACCGGCGGGGCAGCGACAGGCCGGCCCGGTGGTCGCTCGGCGGTCGATCCTCGGCCACCGAGCCGGCCTGGCGGGAGCGGTCGCGCCCGATGACCAGTCCGAGCAGGATGACCAGCACGTACGGCACCGCGCTGGAGAGGCCGTTGAGGTTGGCGATGAAGCCGGGGTAGGACGTCGAGTACCCGGCCACCAGGTCCTGGACCACGCCGAGCAGCAGGCCGCCCACGAAGGCGATGGGCAGCGAGCGCAGCCCGCCGAGGACCACGGCGGCCAGTGAGCCCAGGACCACCAGCGTGAAGATGTTGGCGTCCAGCGTGAACAGCGGGGCGATCAGGATGCCGCCCAGTCCGGCCAGGACCGTCGTGAGCACCCAGGCCACCGCCGAGGTCTTGGCGGCGCTGACCCCCTTCAGTCCGGCCAGCTGGCGGCGGTCGACCACGGCGCGCATCTCCAGTCCGATGCGGGTGTGGCGCAGGACAGCCCACAGCACGGCGGCCGAGACCAGCGCGGCGGCGAACACCGCCAGTTGGTCGGAGGTGAGGGCCACCCCGTGCATGACGTGGAAGACCTTGGGCGGCGTCGGTCCGAGCCCGGGTGTGGGCAGGCCCAGGTTGTCCGCCTTGTTCCCCACCAGGTTCATGTGGAGGACGCTGTTGCCGAGGGTGACGACCAGCCACTGCATCAGGTTGGGGATGGCGACCAGCAGCCCGATGGTCCCCACGATCCGGGCGTACACCGGTGCCTCGCCCAGCCGACGCAGGAGCAGGCGATCCAGGGCCAGGCCCATGAGGGGGGCGAACACCAGCACCGACAGGATGGCGGCCGGCACGATGGGCATCCCGCCCGAATTGAGCTGATAGTAGAAATAAGCCACGGCGAAGGCGATGGCCCCCTGGGCGAAGTTGAAGATGCCCGACGTCGTGTAGGTGAGGACCAGCCCCGACGCCATGATCGAGTAGATGCCGCCGGTGACCGCGCCCGAGATGACCAGGCTCAGGAACTTGTCCATGCTCGGGTGCCCCTCCCCTCGTCAGACGACGTGGCCGAGGTAGGCGCTGCGGACGGCGGGATCGTCCTGGACCTCGCTGGGCCTGCCGTCGGCCAGGATCGAGCCCAGGTTGAGCACCACGACCCGGTCGCAGTGGGTCATGACGAAGCCGGCGTTGTGCTCGACGAGGAGCACGGTGCACTGCGTGTCCTGGCGCACCTGTTGGATGAGCCGGCCCAGGCGCTCCACCTCCTCGGCGTGCAGGCCCGACGCCGGCTCGTCCAGGAGGAGCAGCGTCGGTGGCTCCACCGTGGCCCGGGCGAACTCGACCATCCGGGCCGTCCCGATGGGGAGGGACCCGGCGAACTCCTTGCGCACCGCGGTCAGCCCGCACCGCTCGATGGCCGCGTCGGCCAGCACCCGTCGCTCCCGCTCACGCCGGCGCCGGCCGTGCCAGCCCACCATGTCCGCCAGCACCC
>Ga0302319_10004384_pt1 | contig 29001 bp, 8 predicted proteins | sample Bog_T0_2_FD_203319 | JGI IMG/M metagenome (GOLD analysis project Ga0302319, IMG submission 203319) | Peat permafrost microbial communities from Stordalen Mire near Abisko, Sweden - Bog_T0_2 | ecosystem: Environmental > Terrestrial > Soil > Wetlands > Peat | place: Sweden: Abisko, Stordalen Mire... | reverse complement strand
TCTTTCTTCTTTGCTAAGTTTGATGGTGATGATCGGACGCCCAAGTCTTGGCATGCCCAGCATCATGCCAAAATCCTGCCAAAATTCCAAATACTTATGCAAGAAACTTGCGTGACACTACACTAGTGTAGCCCCTTCGTTCGGGACGAAGGGGCCGCGAATTCGAATCCCGCCAGCCGACCGCACAGGCACGCCACAGGAGCGAAAAAGAAGTTTGTTTCGGAGATTCAATGACAGCAGCAAAGGGGTACAGAACAATTCAAGCATTGTGGAACTCCAGCGCAGTCATCCGTCGAGATCACCTGGCGAAAACCATTCCTCCCAATCCTCTCGGCGGATGATTACCGGCATGCTGTCATGAATGGGCTTCAAGAGGTCGCTGGTTCGAATTTAGTCGGACCGATCTCTGTGATGCTGAGTAAGTTACAGCTCGAGCAGCCATCGAGATTCTGTCCTATCTTTTGACCCTTGTGCCCTAATGGTGCCCTTATTTTTGGGCCGATTTTTACCGCAGCACGCTGCCACGGGTTCCGTTCGTCACCCATGGCATTCCCGGACGATCCAAGCCCTTGCGTCCTTACGAAGTCTTCAGTGAAAGTCCGCCACATTGAACGTCTGATAACGGGTCAACTGGAGCTGTGTCGGCTTGCTCCCGTAGAGGTCAAAGACGACTAGGTCGTTTTCCCCTTCATTGAGCCAGCACTCGGGCATGTACATGGGGATTTTTTGAGGGGATTCGCCAAGGTTGTGTCCATTGAGCCAGATGTGCCCGGTCCGGAGGTTGTCTCCGGTCAGGAGTCCAATGGTTTCCCGGATGCCAGGAGTGTGATGGTAAGTAAAGCTGGCCTTGTAGAAAGTCGGAAGGCCGGTGGTAGCGGGATCACCGAATTGCCATGGGTGGGAGATAAAGTCCGGCCAGTTCGTCACTCGTCCTATCACTGGCGTCTCCTGGAGGCCGGTCAGCCCGGGGCGAAAATACCATGTGGCATGCGCAGCCGGCGAGTCGTGCCATAAGCTAAGCGCGAGAGAGCCCGATCCGCCTTTTCTGCTCTGTGCCTGGACAACGACGGTGTTCTGCCCAGGGACCAGCACCGCCGAGGCATCCGCCGATGTTCCATCGAGGCGCTGCCCATTGACATAGACGGCCGTCTGATCGCCAAACCCGGGAATCTGAATGCTCGAATTCACGTCCGTCGAGCCAAGGTTGAACGTCCCGCGGAACCACGAGGCCCCGCGCCCAATCCGAAATTGCCGCGATGCATCGTTCGAGTTGACCGGCTGCCACGAGGAGTCGTTGAAATCGGACCTGGCCACATCCGCGATCGCCCCGGGATCACCCCGCCCCGCCCAACGCTTCCACTCCACGTCAGGCTTGCCGGGAGAGGTGTCCGTGGACACGCCGCCCCAGATGCCGCGCGCGGTACCGTGGTCGATGGGCCCGGTGAAAACGTACAGGGTCGGGCGCGGCAGGCCCTTGGCCAGAATAGCCAGCGAGTTATTGCCGGGCTGCAGGTTGAGGCTGCTCAAAGATGTCGGCTGCCCGTTCAGGAACGCCGCAATGTCACACGACTGTCCCGAGAAGTGCAATGCCGCCGGACCACCCGCGTCCGAATGGATATTCGTGCGGTACCACCCATAGCGGTTCTGGAATCCGTACCCTTCCATCGCTTGCGGGCCGTTGGATTGCAGCCAGCCAGTGAGCGGCGTGGCCGGGTTGCGCTCGCTGGCCGCATCGCGCCATGACCATTCCGATAGAACCGGCAGCGACGGGATCGAGGCGGCGGGCTGGTTCATCTGGGTCTTGCCTGCAGGTCCGTAAATCGTAGCGGCGCCGCCCTCAGGCGGGAATTCCACGCTCCCGTCCGCAAGGACGAACGATGGGCCAACGTACAGCTTCCCATTCGCCAGCCATGTTTTCTTGGTGAGGTCCGTGTTCATGACCAGCAGCATCGCTTTGCGCCCATCAAAGGAATCCATGGGCACCTCCGTGACATGATCGCCCGCCGGGTAGGTGAAATCGAGCTGGGTGGTGGGCGGCCCGCCGAGTTTGTGCTTGAGCGTCACCTCGCCGGAATCGCCCGCCGGCCCGTAGCAGACCCAATAGTCGGTCCCGCCAATGGTATGGCGCAACATTACGTTCGTGCAGACGGACTCAAACCACGCATTGTTCGTCCACGGCACGCTCGTGAGGATGGTCCGCGGCTCATCCGCCGCCACCTTGATGCTGCCGACGTGAGGAAGGGTAATATCCCCGATGCTGATACGCGTGGAAAGAGTACCCCCTTTATCCGCGCTGGGGGCGGTATACGCGGAGGCGTCTGGCGGGATCTCAGGCAGATTCGCCGCGTTCACTTTCTTCTGAAAGTTATCTATGAAGACGATGCTGCCCGCCCCAGGGTTGGTCCGAATGGTGACGCGGAGCCCGGGGAGATCGCTTCTCGCAAAGGTGGGATCGTCATGGCTGCCGGTGAGGATATCGGAAAAACTCTGGGCAAAATAGGCGGCCCGGCGCGCGGCAAAGTAAAAATTGCGAAGCTGCCCCGCCTCGCCAATGGGAGCCGAGTAGTCGTAGGTGGCATCGTGAGAGAAGCCCGAATACCCGAAATTCGTGCCGCCGTGGACCATGTAATAATCGTACCCGGCCCCGCCGAAGGAAATGATCTTCCAGGTGCCCGCCAGTTTCTCGTTATACATCCCGTCCGGCATGTCGCCGTACCGCCCGATCCAGCCGGTCCAGAACTCCGTCGTAAACCACGGCGAGGCGCCCGGGGTAAATGGTCGCTCGCCCGCGGGATCATTGCCGTGATGGAGGCCGGAGAGGAAGAGCGGAATCTCAAGTCCATTGGCGCGCGCCTGATCGTAAAGATGCCTTAGGTAGGGATCGCGCTCGTCCGTCCCCCAGCCGTGCGGGTGCTCGTTCTCAAGCTGGGCGAGGATGACGCTGCCGCCACGGTTGATCTGGTGTCGCGCCATAATGGCCTCAATTTTCGCAAGGTGTTGATCAACATAAGCCTCGTACGCTGCGCCGTTGTCCCGCAGCGTCATCCCCGGCTTGATGGTGAGCCATGCTGGGAAGCCACCATTATCCCACTCCGCGCAAGAGTAGGGCCCCACCCGGACGATGGCGTACATTCCCATCTGCTGGATGAGCGTCAGCCACGCATCAAGATCAAGGTTATCCGTAAAGTCCCACTTTCCCTCCGCGCTCTCGGTGGCATTCCAGAATACGTACATCTGCACGCAGTTGAACCCCATCTGCTTGGCCCGCCAGATACGGTCCGCCCATAGCTCGCGCGGGATGCGGGCGTAATGCATCTCGCCCGAGGTAATGTAGGTGGGCTTGCCGTTGATCAGAAAATAGCCGTCTTTCCAGTTGATCGCCCCCGCCGCGGCCGGGGTCGGTGGAAAAATGTCGGCATTAGGCCCAGCCCAGGCCGTCAGGGAGAGAAAAAGCGGGAGGACGAGGCGTAGCGGTGGGAAGGGACGCATAGGGCAAAAATGAGGGAATTGAGATAGTAGGTCAAGATGAGGGCCGCAAAGCTATTGGCACCACGGGAAGGTATCGGCGCTCCCAAGACCGTCAAAAGGTTTGATAGGCGATAATTAATGCCACGAGGAATACGAGCTTCGGGAGACAAATGCTATTGAACTCACTGTCGCTGGATGAGAATGCGATAGAATCCCATGGTGCCTGTCAGTGAAACCGGAGGAAATTCGAGATTGCCGCCGTTGCCGGTCATGGCGGTGCCGACATCGGTCCACTCCCCTTTGCTAATATCCGGACTCCATTGCAAAGTGTAGTTGTGGCCCAGGACGGATGAGCGAAAGACAATGGTCCCGCCGCTGCCGGATGTGCCAGGCGGGATGAATGCATTGGAGTACATCTGCTCGGGAACGCTGATCGGCTGCGAGGGAGTGACGCTGACTGGAATGGAATTGGATCCCTCGCCGTTGTTGTTAAGCCCGGAGACGGCATAATAATAAGTCGTGCCCTGTGAAACCCCGGAGTCGGTATAATTGGTGCCGGATACGGCGATCGTGGTGTCGTAAGTACCGCTGACAATGCCGCGTTTCACATTGTAGCTGCTGGCCGTGACGACCGGATACCAGTTCAAGGCCACCGAGGTGGTCTTGTCCGTGGCACTCAGGCCAGTGGGCGCGTACGGCAGGGAAGCCACGGAAATTGAAAAATCGTCAAACCCCGACCAATTGCTCGACGTGTTATTATTGAAGAACACTCCGAGGTAACTGCCGGCATCGGCGGCGGTCGCCGTATAGGAAAGCGTGTACTGCGTCCACGGCCCGGAACTGCTGCCGTATCCGTTAAGCGCGCCGTTGGTGGTGGATAGTACAGTCGCACTGGCATATTGAGCGGCCTGCGACGGAGCCCTTATCAGGCTGACGATCTGTCCGGAGCCGGCACTGCCGCCGGTATGCTCAGCCCACCAGCTCAGCGTGATATTGTCACCGGCCTGGATTTGATAGCCGAGCAATTGATAGGCGCCGCTGTCGCTGCCTTTACAGAAGGCATGCCATGAGCCGCCGTGGGAAGCGGGGGTGTTCTCCACACCGGAATTCGCATAAGTGGATCCCGCGTTTGACCACCCGGGCACCGTGGAGTACCCGGAGGAGATCTTGCCAGTGCCCGGCAGCTCAAATCCGGGATTCGAAAAAGCGGGTAAAACATAAACCGGCGTCGCGGCCGCTTCGGCAGAGTTCGCGGTCTCCCCCCCCGAATTGGTGCCGGTAACGACATAGTAGTAAGTATTCCCGTTCAGCACGCTGGTATCTTCGATGCCCAGGCCGGAAACATTTGCCTGGATCGTCGTGTAGGGTCCGCCGCTGGTGGAGGCTCGTTTCACGTTGTAACCGGTTGCCCCCGCGACAGCGCTCCACGAGAGGGTTACCTCGCCGTTGCCGCCGACGGCTGAGAAGCTCTCAGGCGGATAGATCATCTCGCCTTCGATATCCTGCGCCTGATACACCTGCCGGCTTGCGGCCGTCTCCACAAAGAGTGACACCGATGTGGGAGCGGCGCCGTTTTCATCGAAGTAATCAATGGTATTATTGGTCGCGCTGAGCCAGCACTCCGGCAAATAGATGCCGGTGATGGGGATGACCTGCGGATAGCGCCCCAGGGGATGCCCATTGAGCCAGATATGACCGTTGGTAAGACCGGCGTAACCAGCTCGCAGGATCGGCAGAATTCCGGAGGCCGGCTGATAATTGAAAGTGGCATGGTAAAAAGCGGGAGTGCTCCCGGTCGCGCCGACCGCGCCCCATGTCACATTTGGACCCTCGATCGTTCCGAGGCCGCCCTGCAATTTCCAGTTTGGGATGGCGGTCGAGAGCGGGTTCATGAGTACTCCACCGTTCAAGCCGCACTGGGCGGAGCCATCGGCGGCGCCCACATCATGCACCAGCACGGTCAGCACATTGGTGCCGCTGGTGCTCCAATAGCTATCGAGCGAGACGGTGAAGGGCGTGGCGGCGCCGGCATTCGAGCCGACGACGTTGGTCCCGTTAAGATAGACCGTGCAGTTATCGGCTACGTTGGTAAAATAGACGGTATGGGGCGACGGAAGGTTGGGAAGCGTCGTGCGAAAGAAGGCGTATCCGGCGCCAGTGAGCACATTGTTATTCCAGCCGGCGCCGGTGCTCCAGCCATTGGAGGCGGGATTGAAGGTGGGGGACGTGACGGCGGACAGGGTGCCCGATGTGGGAGCGACATTGCTGCCCGTATTCCACCAATACCAATTGGTAAGCGGCGTGGCGCCGATGCCGACGCCGCCTTGCAGACCCTTGGGACTGAAGCCGGAGGCCGACGTGCCGGTGACGCTGTAGAAGGATTCGTGCCCGTAATGGACAGTGAAAAAGGCCAGGGTATTGGTGCCGGACTGAAGGACTACCGGCACGCACGTGCCGCTGAGGGAAGGTTGCACGGGCGCCAGCGTTCCATTGACATAAAGCTGTCCTGAGTCGTAGATCGCGGGCGTGGCGATATAGTAAGTGCCGGAGGTGGGGATGATCGGCTCCGCGCGATACCATGCGTAATTGCTGGTATCCCCGTCGGAGCCCATCAATTGCGGCGTGGCGGTGGTGTACCAGGCGGAGTCATTGTAACCGACGGCAGCCTCGCTGGTGCCCGAGCGCATCTGCCAGTTCGTCACCGTCGGCGCGGCCGGAGTGGCGGTGGACACGGGGCTCGTGATCGTCAGCGCGTGCGGCGCATATTGATCGGGACCATAGGCAAGGATGCTTGTGGGCAATGGATTGCCCAGCGGCTCCTCCAGGGTGCAATTCACCTGCCCGTCCGGATTGGTGAAATTGCCGACATAATCCGGCCCGTTCACGACATAGTTCGATCCGCTGGAAGACACGAACCATGTGCGATCGACCACCGGCTTGCTCATCACCAGCACGCGCAAGGTATTGGTGCCGGAGGTGAGTTGATAAGAGGCGGAGGTGCCATTGACGACCGGCGCGGAGAAGCTCACGTTCGTCCCGCTGACGGTGAATTCCGGGTCCGCCTCCGAGACGGTGCCGCTGGTCAGCCCAAAGTGGGATTGTGCAATGTCACCCGGCAGCCCGTAAAGCACGAGGGTCGTGTAGGGGCCCTGCGGTTGAATCCCAAAGATGCGCTCGTCGCACTGGTTGATCTTGAGCCACGGAGCGAGAGCAAAGTTTTCAACCACGTTGCCAATTTCGTACGCCTCGAGCTGCATCTGCGCGCCATCGGCAAGCGTGGCGGTCACTGTATTGGCGGTATCATTGTCCAGGAAGACGATGGTGCCGGCCGGGCTCGTGCGGGCGTTGATGGCCGTGGTGCCCGTCGCCGCTCCGGCATAGTTGGCGTCCGCGTTGGTGCTCTGTTCCAGGATGGACTCGAAGCTATGGGCGAAAATCGCGGCGCGTTTATCCCGGTAATACATGGTCCGCAGATCGCCGGCCTCGCCGACCGCCGCGCCATAGTCGTAGCTGGCGCCGATCCCTCCGGCCGGCCAGTGATCCCAATTACTGCCGCCGTGGAACATGTAATAGTCGTAACCGTTGCCGCCGTAGGCGATGATCTTCCATGTGCCGCGGTCCACGGTCGTCAAATCGCCGCCGCTATTCCCGTAGTAGGAAAACCATCCGGCCCAGAACTCGTCGGCAAACCATGGATCCTCGCGGCCCGCGCTGTTCCATGACGTGGTGCCGGCGGGGTCGGAGCTGTGATGCAGGCCGCTGAAATACATGGGCACCTGGATGCCATCCGCCAGCGCCGTGGAAAGCAGGTGCTGGAAATAGGTCAGATTATCATAATCGACGCCCCAGCAGCTCGGATGCTCGTTGTCCAGTTGCACCCAGAGCACCGGTCCGCCGTTGTTGATCTGGTTTGCGGCGATAATGGGCATCACCTGCGCGTACCATTGATCGCTGACCGCAAGGTACTGCGGGGTATTGGACGTCCGCAGGGACAACCCAGGCTCGAGCATCATAAACTGCGGGTAGCCGCCGTTGTCCCACTCCGAGCAAACGTACAACCCAGCCCGCACCAGCGCGTAGAGCCCCAGCGAGTTGATATCCTGCAGGTACTGGTTGAAATCTGCCTGGCCGGTGAAATTATACGTGCCGCTCCCCAGGCAGTGGTAACTCATGAACGCGTAGGTCTGTACCGCATTCAATCCACATCGCTTAAGCCGCAGGAGCCGGTCCAGCCACAATTCCTGCGGCACGCGCGGATAATGAATGCTGCCGGCGGCCACCCAGGTCCTCTGGCCGTTGATGATATATCCCTCGTTGTCGAAATTGATGTAAGGCGCCGCGGCCGCTTGCGGCGCGTACATGTTGTCATTGGTCTCGCACTGCGCATTTCTACTTACGGCCAGGAGAAGCCCCAAGGCCGCGGCCATTAGAGACCACACACTCCTATAAGACAGGCAAGGGAAGCAGGAGCCGGCTGATCGCCACACGGGACGCCTTGATCGTCCGGAACTGTGTAACGGACGCGCGGGGGAGACGCCTGTGAGCATATCGTTTTTGCAGAGGGCGGTGCAATAATTTGGCGCACCGTTAAGTATCGCTATTTCATCAAGGTGCTTCGCGCCTCAGAACGGAGATTCATGCGTGCGATATTCTACAGGTGATATGATTTATCCCGTTTTAAACAGCTCTGTCATTTCGCCTTGAAACAGTTCGGCCAGATCGGGCACCATTGGCCTCACCTTGAGTCGCCAAACCAGGGGACAGCACCCCTTCCGGGCGGCGAAGTCACGGGCAAACGCACGATAGCTACCGAATCCCGCCTCCGCTGCGATGGAATCCAGCTTCATACTCGTGTTTTCAAGCAAATCGGTTGCAACGACGATTCGAATGTCCGTCATGACCTGATGGGCTGTTTTATTGAGGACACTCACGAAAAAGGCACGGAGCTTGGCCGACGAAACCCCGGCCGCCTTCGTCATTTTCCGCCACCGCACTTCTGGCCGCTCGGTCAGGTTGCTCCTGAAACAGACGACTGCATTGTGAATGCTCTTCTCCGCACGCATGCGGATGATCTCCGCCGTGTTTGCAATCACCCTGCCGAGGGCCATCAAGCTCATCTGCACGATCGCGCGATCAAAGCGCAGTTCATTCACCAGATTTCGGTCATGAAAGTCCCTGTGAATGGTGTTTCCCATCTCGACGATCTCCTCAAGCTGCTCGGGCGAAAGCTCAATTTCCAGAAAGCCCGCTTCCGTTATTGCGGAAAGCAATTGCACGGGAACCTCTTCCACGTGGAATGAAAGAACTTCACAACCCGCCTGGTCTCCATGCCAGCCGTGCTCATAGCCCGGGGGGAAGATCCAGAGGCAATTCTTTCGCAAAGGCAGTTCTTCCCAAGGGTAAAGAATCACCCCGCGTTGCCCCCTCGTGACAACACTGAACTCCCAGTTCAGGGGAGAACGAGGAGCAATCGGCGCGTTCCCAAGGTATCTCTGCCCATTATTAAAGTATCGAATCACGAAGTAAGGAGCGCCAAATGCTCCCTCAAACCCGACATCCGACCTCAGCTTTTTGACCAGCGTGTCCGTGGACGCAAGCCGACGCTACTTGCCAATTACTGCTGTTGCCTCGCGCAGAAGGACTTGCGCCAGCACCCAGTCAAACCAATAGCCCTGTCTTGGGTCGCCAACCTCAAGCGAGCCACGAAACTTCGCTTCTATCGGATTGCGCGCGGCGGCGAGCTGGGAAAGTGCCTCGTCCAAATGCCCCGTCCTGGCCAGGGACATGGCCATGATCAGGCGGATTGTAGCGTTGTGCGCCGAGTCCGTATCCCGCACGTCGTAACCCCGGTCCACATATTGGATCGCTCCCTGATAATCGCCAATCCGGTAACGCCATAGACCGCCGGGAATTAAATCCCATTGCAGCGGCGCCTTCGCGCCCAATTCCCCCACCAATCGGTCTGTTTCATCCGCCAGCGGCTGGAGCCGCGTCCGCAACTTTTGGTCCAACGGGACAAGCAGGCAGGTCTTCAGGATCGCTGGCGTGCCCTCAAGGTTCCGTGCTGTTGAAAATTTTGCGATTGCCACATTGCAGAAGCTTGCGAATCCCGCCATATCTCTCCCTTCCACCAAAACCGCACCGTAGGATTGATAGTCCAGCATCAATCGTCTCCATGTGTCCAACCCATCGATGCGCAACAACACAGCGTAATGCTCCGCTGCCTCCCGCCAACGGCCCTGGGCCGCAAGATCGTCGCCAATGGAGCGATAAGCGGACTCCGCATCCAGGGAGGGCTTCGTGAGGGGGGTCTTGATCTCCTTGAGTAATTTATCCGCGTCCTCGAGCTCACCTTCCCGCACGAGAATCACCGCGCGCGACAAATTCTCGCCATCCTCGGCTTCCGCCCGCAAGCGCGCCTCCTGCTCCCGGGCCTCGCGCTCACGAAAGAATAACCACGTGGACGTACCAAGCCCGGCAATCAGCGTCAACAGGACCGCTGCCGCGGAAACAAATACAAGCCCGTTACGCCGCACCAGCTTTCGCAATGAGTAGAAGCGGCTCACCGGATGCGCAGAAACAGGCATGCACTGCAAGTGCCGCCGCAAATCGGCCGCCATCCCGTTTACGGTTGCGTACCGGTGTTGCCGGCGCTTTTCCATCGCCTGCTTGACGACCCAGTCCAGATCGTCCCGCAGCGACTTGATCAAAGTGGCGGGCTTACAGCGGCGGCGCTCGGCAACGGCTGCCAGGTCCTGATCGTTGAGCGATCGTAAGTGCACCGACGGCGATGGCGGTTCGCGCTCCAGCAGAATTTGCCGCATCCCGTCCACCCCTGAGGCCATGATTTGCGCCGTGTCAAACGGCGGACTTCCCGTCAGCAATTCGTACAGCAGCGCCCCCAGACTGTAGATGTCGCTGCGGGTATCGATATCCTCCTCCGCACCCGCTGCCTGCTCCGGGCTCATGTAGGCCGGCGTCCCGACGAATTGTTCAGTAGTAGTTAGCGCCAAGCCACTTGCCAAGGGCCCCTCGATTGCCTTGCCGATACCAAAATCGATCACCTTCGGCACGGGCAGGCCGTCCTTCAACGTAATAAGGACGTTTGACGGTTTGATATCGAGGTGCAGGATCCCCTTTTGATGCGCATGCTGTATCGCCATGCATACCTGCAGGAATAACTCAAGACGCTCTTCAATGCTCAGCCGATTCTCGTCGCAGTACTGGGTAATTTTTTTTCCGGGCACCAATTCCATCACAAAATACGGGCGCCCCGAATTCGTGGCTCCTGCATCGAGCACATGGGCGATATTCGGGTGGTTCATCAGCGCCAGCGCCCGCCGTTCCACATCGAAGCGCGCGATGACGCGCTCGGTATTCATTCCCAACCGAATGATTTTTAGAGCGACCTCCCTTTGCACCGGCTCTTGCTGCTCCGCGGCATACACTACACCGCATCCGCCATATCCCAAGCGCTTCACCAGTCTGTAGCGACCGATCCACGTGATGGAATCTTCCGCGAAATCAGACTCCGGGTTACACTCCTGGGCCAGTTCATGCACTGGTGGCAATTGCAAATCCATATCCTCAATAACGGGACCGCCAACCGCCTTTAGGATATTGATATCAAAAAACCGCTCCGCATTGGACTGGTCAGCCAGCAGAGTCTCCAGCCGGGTCCGCATGCCCGGGTTGCCTGCGCACGTCTGTGAAAGAAAGGCCCGACGCACCTCTGGGTCGGCCAGGTTTAGCGCGCCCTCGAACAACGTCTTTTCGATTTGTTTGAGCGGGTTCTCCACAGTGAAATCCCCGCCTGGTTATGTTACCAATGAGCGGTCAGGCGTGTTAAAAGCTGACATCTCGCCGAAAACTTCTGGATTTGAGCTCTCACATTCGCGGATCAATTGAAAGAGGCAAGCCTTCGCATAGGCCCATTGTCGCTCCACGGTCCTTTCGGTCACGCCCAAGGTATTGGCGATTTCCCGGTTGGTGAATCCTCCAAAAAACTTGAGCGTCGTTATCCGGGCACTCTCCGGATCTTCTTTCTCCAGCTTGGTAAGTGCTTCATCAATCAACAGGATTCGCTCATCCGGACGGTCCGACACCAGTTGCACATCGTCAATATTCAGGCGCTGCCGGCCGCCCCCATTCTTGAGGTGTGCCTTACGCCTGGCCCGCTCCACCAATATGCGGCGCATCGCCTGCGCCGCCGCTCGAAAAAAGTGCGCCCGGTTATTCCAATTTCGATCCCCGGTTCCCGCCACGCGCAACCACGCCTCGTGCACCAGAGAGGTCGCCTGTAGCGTGTGGCCCGGCATCTCCCGGACCATCAATCCCGAGGCCAGCCGCCGCAGTTCGTCGTAAACCAGTGGCACCAATTCCTCCGACGTCGCCATTTCCACCCGGCTGACACCATTCAGAAATAACGTAATCTCACTCATGGGCTTGCGCTGAGAGAATAGATTTCAATGGGCCTTTCAATAAGGGTGGCCTGCTGCAGAAGCGCAATGGAATGAGAATATCCTCCGGGGCACGGAGCTTTCCCTTCCAGATCGCGATTTTGTGGGGGCCATGATCTCGAAATCCCTTGTACTGGGTGCACTACCTATAAATCGGGATCTCGCCGCTGTCGAACGGTTTGACATCATCCGCTTTCCCGCGGGTTCGAGCCACACCTCCTAAAAAGGGTATCGCCGCAGCGTCCCCGGACGCTGCGGCGATGTTTCCAGACTTCCGTGTTCCCCAGCCGATCCCCATCGGCTGCACGGAAAGTCATGACTCGCTAAGACTTGCGGCGGCGGGTGCGCTGGTACGCGAGGAGCATACCCAAGCCGCCGATGAGCGAAGCCCAAGTGCCCGGCTCGGGCACCGCTGCAACAATCTCGCCGTCAGATAATTGGATCGCAGCTAACGAACTGGTGTACGTAATCCCATCTACCGTCGGGTTGACGAAGGTGATAGCCGCAAGCTGCTGGGCAGACAGGTCAGCGGTCGCCCCGATGAAGATTTCGTCCGTGCCGCCACCGCCGAGATCAGGCCCATTGCCTGTCCAGTCATCAATGGCGAGGGTTCCTGTCCAGTTGTCCGCGCTGCTATCGGCAAAATTGATGACACTTGACGTGGCGCCTAGGGTGAGCGTGGAAGCGCCCGCACCGAGGGTAAGATCGCCGAGCGCTTCGGTCTGGCTGGCAAGCGTTGTGAGAGTGCCACCCGCCAGGGACAAATGCGCGGCGCTGTTGATCGCATTGGCTGCCTCAAGCTCCACCGTGCCACCGTTGATTGCAAGTGAGCTAGTCGCCGCAAGGCCGCCGGTCACGATGAGCGTGCCAGTGACGGTGGTGGACCCGGTATAGCCGCTGGTGCCGGCGAGGGTCTGGGACCCAGGTCCCTCGACATCCACATTGCCCGGCCCTGAGATGGCCAGTGCGGAAGATTGAGTGCCAAACCGGTTGTAAATTAGCGTACCGTTGTCAGTGATGCCACTGCTGGCCGCGACGGTGCCGTCATTGCCGGTCGTGCCATTGCCGAGTTGCAGGGTGGCCCCGGAGCTGATCGTCGTCGCCCCATTATAGGTATTCGCGCCGGTGAGCGTCAACGTGCCAGTCCCCTCCACCGTCAATCCGCCATCGGTACCAGAGCCGGCATGGACAAGCGCGTGGGCGATGGTGTCGCTGAAGCTGCCGGGGACGTCGATGATCGCGCCGCCGGATTGGACATTGTCGGTCTCGGCCGTATCCGCAGGCAGGAAATAAACCGAGCCAGGGGTCGGATCGCTCGCTAGCGCTTCCAGCATGCCACCATTGAAATTTACGGTGATCGCATGGGAGCTGCCGTCGGGGCCGTCGGTGAAATTATTCACCGCCAGTGTGCCGCCATTCAGGTTTACAGTCGTGTAAGAACCGTTGCTGCCCGCGTTGGAGGTGAGATCGAATGCGCCGTTGTCGGTGTAGGTGCCGTTGCCGGCAATGGTCACAGTCACGCCAGGGCTGCCGGGCAACCTATCGGTTCCATCGTTGCCAAAGGAAAACCCAGACGAGGTCAGGCTGGCGGTGCCCGTCACCGTCAGGGTGGCAAGGGCATCGCCGTAGCTGCCCGCGTTATAATTGTCGATGTAGAGGACGCCGGGGGAATTCACGATGGCGTTATCCTGGATGGTGAGGTTGGCCGGGGTCGCCGTCCCGCCCGTGCTGTCAGCCTCTGCACCGGAAATATCTACCGTGCCGGTCAGGTGGGTGGTGCCGCCAAGAATAAGGGTGCCTCCATTGATCGTAGTCGAGCCTGTATAGGTGGCCCCGCCGGTGCTGCCGCTGCCGATCTGCTCGATGGTGTCTGATCCGGCGAGGGTATTCAAGGTCAGCGAGCCGGGGCCGCTGAGTACGCCAGTGTAAACGTAGTCACCCGTAGTTTTGGTGGCGCCAAGGGTCAATGCGACAGCGGCCGGAGTTACCGCACCGTTGGCGAGGGTAAAATTCACCGATCCGGACAATGCACCAAGGGTCAGCGTGGTGGGTGTCGCGCCAATGCTGGCGGAGCCGCTTTCCAGGTTCAGCACGCTGTATTGATTGGCAAGGGAGTTATTTAGGACCAACGTGCCACCGTTGACAAGGGTGGTCCCGGTATAGGTATTGGCCCCCGCCAAAGTCAATTGCCCGCCGGTCAGCGTCAATCCACCGATTGCGGACAGGTAAGATGCCGCGAGATCGCTGATGACTCCCGAGAAGGTCGTGCCACTCCCGGCGCCCGCGCCGGTAACCGTAAGGGTTGTCGGCGTGTTATTGCCAGAGTTGCCAAGCACTACGTTGCTGGTGCCCGCTCCGCTGTTCGCCAGCGACGCAATAGTGGGAGTCGCGCTGGTGAAGTCCATGGTTGCAGTAACCGAGGAGCCGGGCGCCAACAGGAGTCCGCCGGTCGTGGAAGAGCTGTTGCCGAGCGCGTTGTTATTTGCGGCGATCAAAGTGCCGCTAGCCACGGTGGTCAAGCCGCTGTAGCTATTATTGCCAGAGAGCGTGAGCGTGGAGCTGCCAGTGGCCGTCAAGCCGAGACTGCCGGAGATGGTGCCGCTGAAGGTCGTCCCGGCACCGCTGTTGTTGATCGTCAATGTCGGCGTGCCCGCGGAGGAAGTTACCGTGCCGACGCTGGTGCCGCCATCGGAGAGGCTGCCAATCATCTGGTTGTTGCCGTCCAGGTCCAGGGTGCCAGCAGACGCGCTGGCGCCACTGCCGGTGCCGCTGACCGTTACCACACCGGTGGGCAACAGGGCATTGGCGACGCCAAGTTGAACGGTCCCACCGTAGATGGTGGTTCCGCCATTGTAGGTGTTGTTATTGGCCAGCACCAACGTGCCCACACCGGTCTTGGTGAGCGAATCGTTAGTTGATCCGTCAGAGATCACACCGTTGACCGTGAGGCTGCTTGAGCTGTCCAACTCCCAAGTCTGGCTGCTGCCGAGAGCCACGTTGACATTGATACTATCGGCCCCTGCGCCGGCTTGTGTCACAAGGCCGATGCCCTGGGTATAAGCGTTCGAGTTCTCATCGGTAAAGCTGCTGCCGGCGCCGATGGTCAGGGTGTTGGTGCCGCTCCCGTTGTTAAGCGAGATCGAGTTTACGCCGCTCGTGCCCGTGCCGGTAAAGCTCAGGCTGTTGATGGAGTAGCTGCCATTGAGGTTCTCATTGATATAATTGGAATTGGGGGCGGAGCTCTCCGTGAGGAATATATTGGCGTAGGGAGCGCTTGAAAGAGCGATGGACTGCGATGTCACGCCGGTTTGATCGGTGGCAAAATTGCCGGCCGGAACCCAACTGTTGCTGCTGGCGCCGGTGAAGTAGTAATTGAGCGGCGCGATACTGAAGGTCACGCTTGCCGTTGTGGACGTAGTGGACAGATTCAGCGCATAGCCGGTGCCGCCGAAGAGAAATGCCGTCGTGCCGAGCGTGAAGTCGCTGGAGGACAATCCTCCGCTCGGGTCGCTGATAATCGTGATAGGCACTCCAGTTACAGGTGCCGATGTACCGAGGTTATCGAAGTACAATTCGCCGCCGTCGCTGCCACCGCCGCCAATCGCCAGTTGCCCCTGATTGATCACCAACTCATCCGCGCTATCGGTGGTGGTATTAATGTCAAGGTAAAGTTTGGCATAATTCGATCCGCCGATGGTCATGACCGTATTGCCCGTGGTTCCCGCCGTGCCATTCAATGTCGTGACATCGATGGCGCCATCCTCAGTTGAGAAGGTTGCTCCTGGCGAGAGAACCAGGATGGCCCCAGTGGTGCCGATGGTGACCCCCTTGGCGTTCAATATGCCTGTGCCGCCCACCGTGATGGCGCTATTGCCCATGGTCGCGCCGGAGTTCACGTTCAAGGTGCCATTGATGGCCGATGTACCACCATTGATATTGGTGCCAGCCAGAGTCAACGTCGACCCTGAGTTGACATTGATGCCGCCGGTGAAGGTATCGTTCCCGCTCAACGTGAGGTTACCGCCCGGTGATGAGGATTCCACCGTCAGGGAGCCGATCCCGTTGTTGCCAATCGAGTTGGCATAGGTGATCGCATGATCGTTGACGTCAATGGTAGCGGGGCCGTTGAGCGTCACGGGCTCTGCCACTGTACCATTGGTAGTGATGTCCTGAGCGCTTCCGGCGGCGCCCGAGGCCAGCGTGCTATTATACTGCAGGGTGCCGTTGACGAAGCTGAGGCCGGTGTAATCCGCTCCACCAAGGTCATACTGGCTGTTTATATTCAATGTCGCATTACCGACGATTTCCACTCCGCCATAGAAGGCGTTTCCACTCGTCCCGCTGGCATAGTTCAAGGTAACCGTGCCGGTGGCCCATATGGGAGTCGTGTTTGCCGTGCTGGTGCCGGTGCCGGGAACCAAACCCCATGTGGCGTTGCTATTGGTGGCTGAGGCAGCCGATGCAGGAATGCCAATGATCAGCGGACCAGTCCCGGTCGCGCCGGTAATTTGGCCATCAACCGTCAATGTAGTATTCGCCGCCGCCGCAAGGGCTCCTCCGGCGTCGCTACCGAGGGTGACAGTCCGCTTATTGGAGCCAGCGTTATCCAGGTTGAAAGTCGCGTTCCCAAAAAGCGTGCCGCCGTTTAGATAGACCGTCGCGCCAGTGGCCGGAGCGCCGAGGCCGCTATCGGCAGTGATGAGATCCACACCCTGATTGAGATAGGATGGACCGGTATAGCCATTTGCGACATTCTGCTCCACCGTGCCAGGCCCCGCCTGGACGTAGGTCAAGGCGCCGCCGCCACCCCTGTCGTTGTAAAGTTCCGTGCTGTTAACAAGAAATCCCGAGGTGTTATTCTGGATCACCCATTCGGTGGCCGCGCTGGTGTTATAATCCGAATACCATTGGCCGCTGCCCTGTATCACAGCATTATTGGCGCCCATATTGGGTGTGACAAGTACTGCATTGGTAATATACCACTTGCCATTGACGTTAACTGTTGTCGCGGCGGGTGTATTGAAACGAGTGGTTTGACCGCCTTCATTCGAACCCAGCGTCTGATTGCTCTGGATATCCCAGTTTACAGTCCCCCCGTCACCGTTGGGACTGGCTGTGTAGCCGCCTGTGACACTGCTCAATCCGATGACTGTGGTTGTTTCTGCGGTGCCGGCAGTGTTCTCGTTCGTCGCCCAGTCACTCATCCCGTAGGTTGCGTAGTTATTCCACAGGATCCCTTTCGGCCCGGCTCCTTCGCTCGCCGTTGCGACGGTGAAGGTTGCAGCTCCTCCCGAGGCCAGAAATTGCGTAGTGCCGTAATTGGGATAACTCAGTGTTCCAAGATTAACCGTGGGCGAGGTCCCGTTATTGAACGCCTCGATGATGGAATTGCCGGCAGTGAAAGTGGTCCCAGTGAAGGTCTGGCTATTGGCCGTGGAGGCGTTCCCGTTCGCAATCACCGTCCCACCATTTGAGGAAAGGGCGGTGTCGGGCGCAATGTTGGTCGTCGCGGTGCCCGGCGCGAAGTTCAATTCCAGGGTGGCGCCGTTAACGACTGTCGTGCCCGTATAGGTATTCGCAGCGTCGAGCGTCACTGTGCCTCCGCCGGCCGCCGTAATGCCGTACGTGGCCGAAGAACTAATCACACCCCCAAAGGTCAAGTTTCCACCAAAGGGGTCGGTTGTAAAAGTCTCGTTCCCACCCAGCGTAACGAGGTCATTGATCGTCTCTGTACTGAAACCCGAGTCCGTGATCCCGCCGGTAAGCTTGAATCCATTGGTACCAGGAGTGCCCGGGGTGATGGTGTATGCGCTCGATGCCGAATTGAAGGTGATGCCGCCAAACGTATACGAACCCGGCGTGAAGAGGTTATCCGTAAGGCTGGACCCCGCGGTGCCGGCCAGGCCAAATACCAGAGTGTCTCCCGTCAGAGGCGGATTATTGGTACCGGTCCAATTCGAGTCCGCGAAATTTACCGAAGTATTACCCACCCAGGTATCGGTGGCTGCCAGCGTTTGCGGATTGAAGCCGAAGAGCGCGCACAAAGCCAATGATGCCGATAGGCCGCGCAGGCCCAAGGTTGAAATGGATTTCAGTGATCTTTTCATGATACGGATTGGTTAGAGCAGGTTCAATAACGCGAGGGGGTTAAACGGAGAGACAGATACCAGAAGCGCCCAACACTGGAAGCGGACCGCACACCAGGATCAGCAGGCGCATTCGCATCCATGGTCCGGGGTGCAGGATTGGCTTCTGAGTCTTGTAGGGGAAGATCGTCATTTGTCTCTTAGAGCGTCGCCTTTCACGGCTTTCGCTACCAGCCACGTTAGGTCGCCACATCCCCCTGATAAAGAGCTTAAGGTAGGCAGAAAGGTATATTATCAGGACAAAATCGCTCATATGTCCGGTCAATAACGCCCATGCCGACCCGACGAAAGTCATCTTTTCTGGGCCAAAAACAGAGCCGCGTGATGCGGAACTCCAAATTCGAGTGAGGTCATGACTGGCTCTAATGCACGCCACCGAGAGCGGGATTTGTCTGGTATGCCAACCGGGAGATGGATTCACCCCGCTGGTGGCGGTCTGGAACATCGATAAAGCTTATCTCAGATGAAACCGGCCGATCCGTTAATGCGACCGGCACGGCGCAGTCCGCGCCGACACACCACCAGCACGCAGAGGCCGCCGAGCAGCATCTCCCATGTGCCCGGTTCCGGTACGGCCGCTACGAGCTCACCGTCAGAGAGTTGAATGGCCTCGGCCGTTCCGAACGCCTGACCGTTCACGGTACCATTCAGGAACGTGATATCCGCCAGCTGGGCGGGACTGAGATCCGCAGAGGAGCCGATGAATATCTCGTCAGTGCCGCCACCAACGGACAAACCGCTCCAATCATTGATCGTCAGAGTACCCGACCATGTATTGGCGCTGCTATCGGCAAATGTGATGGTATCGCTGGACCCACCTAGCGTCAAGTTGGAGGCGCCGGCTCCAAGCGTGAGGTTGCCAAGCGCTTCGTTCTCAGCGGCGAACACCTGCAAAACGCCTGTACTCAGCGTGATCGGGGCGCCTTGATAGAGGGCATTGCTGGCGGCCAAACTCAGGGTGGCGTTATTCACCGAAACGGAGGCGGTCCCGGAAAGCGAACCGCTAACCTCCAGAGTGCCGCTGTTGACCATCGTTTTACCGGTGTAGTGGTTGCTCGCGGATAGCGTTTCCTGCCCGGCGCCGATTTTGACCACATTGCCGGTGCCGCTTATCGAAACGGCAGAGGTCAGATTGCCGAAGCGGTTATAGACCAGCGCGCCGTTATCCACAATGCTACCGCTGGACTGTATGGTGCCGTCGTTACCAGCCGTCCCATTGCCCAACTGAAGCGTGGCTCCGGTATTGATGGTGGTTGCGCCAGTGTAATTGTCGGTTCCGGTAAGGGTCAGCGAGCCAGGTGTAGCCATCGTGTCGGTGACTGATAAGCCGCCATCGGGTGTGCCGGTCCCGTGAATCAACGCCTGCGCGATAGTGATATTGAACCCATTGGTATTGACATTCAAACCGCCGCCATCGACATCCGCCGTCAGGCCGCTGATGGCAGGGAGGAAGGCGCCGCCCACCGGATCGCTGGCGAGGGCCTCCAGCACGCCACCGTTAAAATGAATGGCAGGATTAGCGATACCACTGGGAGCAGCCGTCATCTGGAATTTCTGAACGGCGAGGAGACCGCCGTTGAGGTGGGTGGTGGGTGTGCCGTTGGTGCTGCCGCCCAGGTTGTAATCGAAATCGAAGAATCCGTCGTCGATGAGCGATGCGTTACCCTGGATGGTCAGCGAGTCACTGGTAACCCTGCTGGCGTCGCCGAAGGAGAGACTGGGCACGGTCACGCTGCCGTTGGCCGTCAGCGTAACGGTGCTGGAACCGGGGTAATTGTTGCCCCCTTCACTCTGGATGAAGAACTCTTCTGAAGAATTAATGACGGCGCTGTCCTGGATGGTCAGCACATTCGCACCGCCGCTCCCGGTCAGGTTAAACGATGCTGTCGAGTTGCTGGTACCGCCGATGATTAGTGTCCCCTGATTCAAAAATGTGGTGCCGGCATAACTAATGCCGCCGGCGCCGCCGTTGCCAATTTGGACCGTCCCAGCCCCAGTCTTGATCAAGGATCCCGGGCCACCGAGGTTGCCTGTATAAGTAGAGCTGACGTTGTTGTTGCCGATGGTCAACGTCACAGGGCTGGAATTTGCGCTGGCGAGCGTGAGGGGCTGGCTGCCGGTCAGTCCTGCGATAGTAGCTGAGCCCAGGGCCCCGAAGCTGAAGATGGTGCCCGCTCCGTTGTCATTGAGGGTGCTATCCTGCAGCGCCAGGCTGTTGGCGAGTTGGATCTCTGAGAGATTGCCTGTCATCGTAGTGATGCCAGTAAAGGTATTCGCGCCACCCAGGAGCAGGAAGCTGCCCCCGGCAACGGTCAGATTGCCAACGGCTCCCGCATTGGTGGCAGACAGATCGCTAATGGTGCCTGCGTACTGCATGCTAAGGCCACCGGAGATCAGTGCCCCGCCATTGCCCACAGTGAGCGTCGTTGACGTACCCGCCGTGGCGTTGCCGAGGATGATTGAAGTGCCCGCCCCTGTGGAGGCACCGGTGTTCAAACCGGACACATTCGGCGACGCGCTCGTAAACTCTACGGTGCCGCTGGTAAGCGCCAGCCCGCCGTTCGCGGAAGCGCTGTTGCCAAGCCCGTAATTGTTGGAGACCACCAGCGTGCCACCATTTACCGTCGCAAGTCCATTGAAGCTGTTAGAGCCGGAGAGTGTGACGTTGCCCGGTCCATTCAAGGTCAGACTGAGCGCGCCGCTTGAGTTATTCGCGCCATTGTCGGTAATGGTCCCACTGAAGGTGTTGATGGCGGTGTTGTTCAGCGTAAGGGTGCTTGCGGCGGCCGCGGAGTCGGTGATCGTGCCGGTTGCGACGCCGCCGTCGGAGAGTCCGTTCAGGGTCTGGCTTTGGCCGCCGAGGTCGAATTTGCCGGTACCCTCGACCGTCAGCGTGCCCGTGGTGACGAGGTTTCCGCCGGACCCGAGACCGAGCGTGCCTGCGGTGACATAGGTGCCGCCATCGTAGGTCTCGGAATTAGTGAGGATCAGCGTGCCGGCCCCGGTCTTCGTCAGGGCATCATGGGTACTCCCGTCCGCGATGACGCCACTGACCGTCAGCGGATTGGACGGTGAGTTGTCGATCTCCCAGCTCTGGCCATTGCCCAGATTAATATTGGCGGAGATGTTTTGCGCGGCGGAGCCGGGCTGGACGAGGACGCCAACGCCGGCGGGATGACTGAGGGAATTGGCATCCGTGAAACCGGACGTCGCCGCGATCGTCAGCGGGCCGCCGGTACCGGCCCCGAGATTGATGGAATTGCTGGCCGGCGGAGTATTCCCTACAAAACTGTTGGTCCCTGTAAAGGTCAGGCTATTGATGGTGTAGGTGCCATCCAGGGTTTCCGTCTGGTAATTGCTGGCGCTGTCCGCGGTCAAAAAGATATTGGACTGACTATTAATCGCGGTGGTCTGCGGCGTTGCACCGGTATGATCGGTAGTGAAGTTTGCTAGAGTGCTCCAGGTGCCGGTAGGGGTGCTCGTCCCCTGGAAGTAATAATTGAGATTGCCCGCGAGCGCGCTCAGGGTCAGCACCTCGGCATCCCCTGTGTTGCTGAGGGATGCTGTGAAATTCTGGCCGCCGATGTAGAACTGCGTGGAGGCGAGGGTGAAATTGGGACTCGTGATGCCGTTGTTATCCGTTATGAGTGTGTATTGCTGGCCCGCGGCTGGAGCGACTGATCCGAGCGCCGTGAGATTGATCACACCCCCGCCTGCTCCGAAGGCGAGAGCCCCGGAGACATTGATGGTATCGGAGAGGGTGCTGTTCAGCTCGAAATCGACGGTCGCGGAACTGGTGCCGCCGACTGTCAGCCCACCGTCGAGGGTAAGCGTACCCGGCCCATTCAACATTGAAAGGACAGAACCCGAGTTGAGGGTAAGGCTTGCGCTGCCGCCGCCGATGGTGCCACCACCCTCGAGAACCAAGGTGCCGTTGTTGGTGATGGCCGTGTTGGCGAGGCTGGCGGTCGAGGCAAGGATCAGCTTCGCGCCGGAACTGATGGTGGTGGGTCCGGTGTAGCCAGCCGGGGCGGTCAGCGTAAGGCTGCCGGTGCCAGCGCTGTCAACAAGGGAGAATCCGCCGGTATTGGAGCTCGCTATGCCAGTGGCGAAGGTAATGTTCTGCCCATTGGTATCGATTGAGATGGGGCCAACCGTGCTGCCGGCAAACCGCGGGGACCAATCCGTGGTGTTGGCCGACGTGTATTGCAAGGTGCCCCCGCCAAATACGATATTGCCAGTGGAGATCGCATTGGCGCTGCCAACAATGAGGTCGCCTCCGTTGATATTTGTGGCACCAGTGTAAGTATTGTTTCCGGTGAGGGTCAGAGTGCCGGCACCGGTCTTGGTGAGACCGCCGTCGGGCGTGCCCCCGCCATGGACCAGAGCCTGGGCAACAGTGACATTGAAGCCGTTGGTGTTGATGATTGCACCACCGGTCTGCACATTCGCGGTAAGGCGGGTAAGAGCCGGAAAGAATTGCGTGCTGCTATTCGCGCCATCGCTGGCCAGCGCCTCAAGCGTGCCTCCGTTAAGATTGAGCGTGGCAGCGCTGGTGCCGGCGGCTCCGTAATTGACAAGGACGAAATTCTGCGCCCCCAGCGTGCCGCCGTTGAGGTTGACCGTCACGCCGCCTACCGTGGTCGTGCCGCCATCGGTGTCCATGAAATCGAAAATACCATTATTAAGAAGTGATCCGTTATTCTGAACGGTCAGGACGTTGGGGCTGCCAACCCGTCCCTGACCGTTGCCAAAGGAATAACCTCCCGTGGTGACACTCGCATTGCCCCCAATTGTAACAGTGACTGGGGATGCATAGCCGCCATTGTCAGTGATTTGATAGAACGTGTTTCCATTATTAATCACCGCGCTATCCTGGACCGTGAACGAGGCGGGGGCATTACCGGAGAGGGTAACGGAAGTCGTGGAGACGCCGGTGCCACCGATAATCAGGTTGCCGGAATTGATGGTGGTTGTTCCCCCATAGGACGCTCCGCCATTCGCGCCACTGCCGATCTGGATGGTGCCGGAGCCATTGAGGGTGACCGGACCGGCACCGGACAGGTTGCCCGTATAGACATCTGAGACATTGACGCCGGTGAAGGTCAGGGCTACTCCCGCCGGAGTCGCAGCGGTGTTCGTGAGCGCAAAGTTCTGCGATCCGGTCAGACCTGCCAGCGTCAGGGCCGTGACCGTCGAGCCCAAAGTGGCCGTACCGCTCTGGAGATTGAGAGTCGCATCCTGCAGCGCAAGCGCATTGCCGATGATGAGATTACCCCCATTGACCAGCATGCTGCCCGTGAAGGTATCGGCACCGGTAAGGGTAAGTGATCCGCCGGTAAGCGCAAGGTTGCCAAGCGCCGTGGTATTGGAGCCGGACATATCTCCGATTGTCCCGGAGAAGGTGGTGCCGGCGCCCGCGGCCGCCCCAGTAATCGTGAGCGTAGTGGATGTCCCCGCAAGGGCGTTGCCGAGCACGATGTTGACCGTGCCGGCGCCGGTGCTGGAAAGGGCGGCGATGGATGGACTGGGGCTGGTGAAACTGACACTCATGACCCCAGATGCGGGATTGAGCAGCAGCCCGCCGTTTGGGGAAGCGCTGTTGCCCAGCGCCGCGTTGCCCGCGACGACCAGTGATCCGGCATTGATGATGGTGGAACCGGTGAAGCTGTTGACTCCGGACAGCGTGAGCGTCCCCGTACCATTTTGGATAATGTTGATGCCTCCGCTGATGGCGCCGCTGAAGGTGCTTGAAGTGTTCCCGTTCAGGTACAGGTGCGACGTGCCAGAGGATGCAGTGATCGTACCGGTGGCAACTCCGCCGTCGGAGATGGACCCCAGCGATTGATCGTAGCCCGCGAGGTCCAGTGTGCCCGTGCCCTTCAAAGTCACTGTGCTCGTGCTCAGGAGGGCGTTGGTCGCGCCGAGCATCAATTTACCGGCCGCCACGGTGGTGCCACCATCATACGTATTGCTGGCACTGAGCACGAGAGTGCCATTGCCGGTCTTGGTTAGGCTATCGGCGGTGGATCCATCCGCAATGGTGCCGCTGACAAGCAGGGGGTTTGCGGAATCAATTTCCCACGCCTGACTGTTCCCGAGGGCGATATTGGCTGAGATGGTGTGGGCAGCCGACCCAGCCTGGTCCACGAGGCCGATATTCGAGTAGGAATTCCCGGCCGCGTCAGTAAAGGTGTTTGCCCCGTTGATGGTGAGGACATTGGTCCCCGCACCGCCGCTGGACAGCGTGATGGAGTTGGTTGCCGCACCTGTGGTAACGCCGCTATTGGTACCGGTAAAACTCAGGCTGTTGATCGTGTAGCTTCCACCCAGCGTCTGCGAATAGTTGGCAGCGGTATCGGCGGTTAGGAATACATTGCTCGAGCCACCGAGGGGTGACGACTGTGGCGTCGCGCCGGTGTGATCCGTGGCAAAGTTGTTCAGCGAGCTCCAGGAGCTGGTGGCCCCTGTCCAGTAGTAATTAAGGGAAGCGAAGTTTGCCGTAAGGATCTCGGAGGTTCCCGTGGAGTTACTCAGCGTCAGCGTGTAAGCCTGGGTGCCGAAGGTCAAACTGGAGGTGCCAAGGGTGAAAAGTGACGTCCCCAGTCCCGAGCCGGCATTGATCAGAGTGAATTCCTGGCCGTTGGTGGGGGCCGTTCCGCCCAGGTTATTGATGAAAATCCTGGCGGTGCCCGAACCGGTAACCGCTCCGGCAATATTGAGGAGATCGGAAGTTGATCCGTTGAGATCGAAGTCGATGCTGGCCGCGCCCACACCACTAATAGTCAAGCCGCCATTGAGCGCCAGCGTGCCGATGGCGCCGTCCTCCAGCGAGAGCGTAGAGCCGCCGTTAAGGGTAAGGTTGGCGCCGGTGCCCGTGCCGATCCCGGCGTTGCCCGTGTTGGCCTGCAGGGTGCCGCCGCTGTTTACACCGATGGCGGTATTGGCGAGGGATGCACCGCTGTTGAGCGTGAGTTTGCCATTCAACGTGGTCGCTCCAGTCCAGGCATTGGACGCCCCCACGGTAAGCGCAGCTCCGGAATTGACGGTAACCGCGCCGGTAAACGTTGAGGCGGAATTGAACGTGAGACTCCCGCCGGGGTTCGTGCTCGCAACCGTCAGGCTGCCGCTGCCGCCGTTTCCGATGGTATTGGCGTAGCTGATGTTGTGACCATTGGTGTCGATCGTCGCATTGCCACTGAAAGTCACGCTCTGCGCGACTGGCGTCACGGCGGAATTCTGGGTAATATCCGTGACGGCATTGAGCAGATTCGAATTGTATTGCAACGCGCCGTTGTTGAAAGTGGTTCCACCATAGTTGGCGCCGCCGAGTTGATACTCGCTGTTGATGTTCAGCGTCGCGCCGCCGACAATATTCACACCGCCGTAAAAGTAATTTCCAGTACTATTATTAAGAAGCACGGTACCGGTCCCGTAAGTTCCAGTCACATTGGCTGTGCCGGTACCGGTACCTGGCAGCAAACCCGCCACATTCCCATTTGCGCTGGAGGCCGGAATGCCGATCGTGAGCGGACCGCCGCTGGCCGATCCGCCGATCTGGCCGTCAATCGTCAAGGTTTTGCCCGCGGTTGCGGCGATACCACCTCCGGCACTCCCAACGACAACCGGACGAAGGTTGCTGCCATTATTGTCGAGAGCAAAGGTTGCGCCTCCCACCACTGTGCCGCCATTAAGGTTGACAGTTGCGCCAGTAGCCGGCGCACCGAGGCCGCTATCGGCACTGATAAGATCAAAGCCCTCGTTGAGGTACGACGCGCCGGTGTATCCATTGGCAACATTCTGCTCCACCGTGCCAGGCCCCGCCTGGACATAGGTCAGGGCGCCAGTGCCACCTCTGTCGTTATAAAGTTCCGTGCTGTTGATTAGGAATCCTGAAGTATTATTCTGGGTCACCCACTCGGTGGCAACGCCGTTGGTAACGTAAGTCGCGTACCATTGCCCGGCGCCTATGATCTGCGCGTTATTGGCGCCCATATTGGGTGTGACGAGCAATGCATTGGTGATATACCATTTACCGTTGACATTTATCGTTGTGGCCGTGGGGGTGTTGAAACGGGTGGTTGCTCCGCCTGTATTCCCACCGAGCGTCTGATTGGTCGTGATATCCCAGTTAACCCCTCCGCCGTTTCCATTGGAATTGGTCGAGTAACCGCCGGTGACGGCGCTCAATGCCCTGATCGTGGCGGTCCCGGTGCCGGCCGTCCCACCGGTCGTGTCCGTGGTTGCCCAGTCGCTAAGCCCATAGGTGGCAAAGTTATTCCACAGTATCCCGAAGGGACCACCCCCAAGGGTGGTCGTAGTGATGGTGGCCGCTCCGGTCGTCTGAAAGTTTACGGTCCCGTAATTCGGGGTGCCCAGAGCTCCAAGATTGACCGTGGGCGAGGTTCCATTGTTGATCGCCTCAATCGTCGAATTTCCAGCGGTAAAAGTCGTTCCTGCAAAAGTCTGGTTGTTGGCCGCGGTCGCGTTGCCGTTCACCTCCAATGTCCCGCCGGCGAGGGAGAGCGCGGAGCCCGCTGCCACGATGTTATTGGCAGGGGCCCCAGTAGCATTAAAGTTCAAGTCCAGCGTGCCATTGCTGACGGTGGTGGTGCCGGTATAAGTATTCGCGCCGGCCAGAGTCAATGTCCCAGGGCCGGACTTGACGATGCCAATGCTGGTGGCGCCACCATTGGAGACGACACCACTGATGGCGGTATTGCCCGCGCCCGTGACATCGAGCAGAGCGACCCCCGTGGCGCCACCGGTGCCAGCGGCGATATTTCCGGCAAAAGTCAGGGTCGCCAATGAACTGTTGTTGCTGAAGAGATAACTCTGCGCGGAACCATCCGTGCCCAGGGTGACCGCGGCGTTGATCGTCTCGTTCTGGGAGACCGGATAGGTGACCGTGATCGATCCCGCATCGTTCAGCACAAGGCTCTGGTTGCCCACCCCGCCAGTGCCGATCGTGTAGGCGGCAGCATTGGCGGTATCAAAAAGGATATTCTGCACCGTGACACCGGAGCCGAGGTTGATGGAGGTCATCCCATTCCCGGAGTTATTAAAGATGGACGTATCTCCAGACCCGGGCACAGCAGCCGTCACCGTCCCTCCCAGCGACCAATTCTCATCCGCCCAATTCCCGTCCGTGGTGCCGACCCATGTATAGGTGGCCGCAAGCGTCTGCGGGTTGAAGCCCATGAACGCGAAACCCGCCAGCGCCACAGCGCAACCGCGAAAAGCCATCTCCGGCAGCACCCGAATCAAGCGCTTGGATAATTTGTTTTTTGCCACTTTGCGGGGTCTTGAATTGGAGGTACTGGGAAGCGGGCACCCGGCCACCGGACGCATGGACGGCTGCGGTGGAATTGACCCATCACCGGCTGTGCGTGGGGATTGCCATGAGGAAGACGAATGCTGCTTTGAATTCATGCGACAGAGGGAGGGGTGGAAGGGTTGGGGCGGCGACCGGAAGAAAATAATAAGTTTTTCTTTACAGTCGCCCTCGATTAGGGGTAACTAAAATAGTGGGGTGATTATGCCCGCTCAACTTGAACTTTCAATATCCCCCGCTGGCCGAATCGCTTATTTTATAGGACAAATTCGATCATTGGGCTGCGTTCAACCATCTTCGTCACCCGTTGCGAAGATCTACCCATCCACAAATCGCTTCCCGTTGCTTAGTTCCTGCCCATCCAACCCTTTTACAAACCAATTTGGATTGGGCGCCATCCCGTGAAGCCACACGGGCACGATACCCCACAACATCTGCTCAAGACGACCGGCGCCGGTGACCAATGGCACGCGGTGCGTGGGCGTACTTGGGGTTATTCTCGATGCTGTTCAGATTGCGCACCCGCCGGCGTTCACGGCAGCCTCTAATTTTCGCCTGTGCTAAAACTGTGGGGCGGCGAACCTGATCAAGGACGGGGTGATTGGGTGCGCCGTGTGCCAAGCAACCCTCATCCAGAAATGGAACTATGACCATTCTGATTAGGCGCCACTTGCCGATCACTCGGCCTCATGCAACGCGTCCGCGAGAGCGAGTCCCGCTCCCGCTTTCCACAGCGCGTGAACTTTGGGCAGACTGGCATCCATCTGGTGCCGGTGTGCTCGGATCTGGTGTCAGGCGGCTTTTCCAAAGACGGCTTCCAGTTCACCTTTGAGCTCATCGACCAATCGCTGGATCCCGGCGTGATCGACACCGGTTTGGACGGCGTTCTCCAACTCCCCGACAATCTCGAAGACGCGAGTAGCTTTCGGGTTTCTCGCCGGCGGCGCTGCCGGTTTTGGATCAGCAGGTTCATCCATTTTAATCAGTTCATCCACCGCCGCCATGACGACATCCGATCCGGGGACGCCGCCAACAGCTCAATAATAACAGTCGCATCACCGCTGCTGGCGGGCTCAATGAGCGCGGCTGCTTGAAGAGGGAGAACTCATTGCGGCCGGTCGATTGCTTTTTCTTCTGCGTCGCCATCACGGAACAGCATATCTAGTAGGCCAATTGTAGGCCAATCTAAATCGCACGGGAGTGCACGACACTCGCCATAAATGAACCTGACGATGTCACGCACAATTCAGATGATCAGGTGATTATGGTGCGGTTTCGTCGAGTTTTATTAAGTCTTGAAACCACAGAGGTCCAGTGATTCGTAATCAGCAGGTCACGGGTTCGAATCCCGTCGTTGGCTCCAGTCCAAGCACCTGACTTACAGAGGCTTACAGGAGATTTCGACCGGGTTCGCCCGAAGACCGAAAAGCTTCATTGCAGTTTATTGCAGGAATTTGTTTTCGTTCCTGTTGAACCCGCCCGGGAGCAGCCCACTGCGCTCCATCTGTTTCAATCGACATCCAGAAAGGAGGTGCCCAATGGCTAGGCGCTTCATCCTGGAAGTTCGAAAAGCTCCCTACAGTCCCAAAGCACC
>Ga0302319_10004383_pt1 | contig 29006 bp, 19 predicted proteins | sample Bog_T0_2_FD_203319 | JGI IMG/M metagenome (GOLD analysis project Ga0302319, IMG submission 203319) | Peat permafrost microbial communities from Stordalen Mire near Abisko, Sweden - Bog_T0_2 | ecosystem: Environmental > Terrestrial > Soil > Wetlands > Peat | place: Sweden: Abisko, Stordalen Mire... | reverse complement strand
ATCGATAAGGCAGCCTTGAAGGATCTCATCCGCGCGGCCGTGGCGCTCAATCTCGAGAGCAAGAGCAAGAGTAAGGGCGGGATTAAACCTAAACCCCAGCGAGGGTAGGCGGGAGGTTTTCAGCCGTTTATCGGCACCGGCGGGGCGTTCGCTGATTCTTCCCTCCGCCAGAGCGATAGGCCCGGCGATCCCAACGCGAGCACGCCCAGTGCGGCTGGTTGGGGAACTGGCGCGGGGAAGGCTGCATCCGGCGGCAGACTGCTTTCTTCCTCGGGTCCTATGGTATTGCCCGCGTCTATCGGCTGGTTGGCGACGGTTTCGTAGGCGTAGCCGGTGAGCTGTGCGAAAACTCTTGTTCTTGCATAATCGCAACGCACACTCAAACGCGCCCACCCGAAATGAGGCTCACCCCCGATCAAGAATTCCAGACCGAGGTAACGATCGCTGGCCTTGGCCCAGGGACCATTGCAATATGCACTGAATTCGCGGGCCCTCCCGGTGTCAATGAATGTGGTCGCCATTATTTTGGGACCGGGAGTAAATTGTGCGTTGGGTCCGATAGAAACCCCAAAAAGCAGGGCGGAGGCGTAGTGATGGGTGAATCTGGTGTATCCCGCGATCTTGTTGGCTTGTCCGGGGGGAACCACCGATAGAATGCCGGTGTGATCGAAGCCGTAGGGGCTGGATCTTTGATATTTATCGATCAAACCGAAATCGACTACACCATCATGGTTCAGGTCGAGGGGGATGGTCTGATTCGGCCCGATGCTGGTATGGGTTGGGGTGTAAACGATCTTGGCTTCGGCAGCCTGGCCCAGCGCCAGCGCTCCCACGCCGGCTGCGCCTGCGGCGAGGGCATATTTATTGAGCTGTTGCTGAACTGAGTCAGAAAGGTTGGCGGAGTTGCGGGACCGAGAAGGACTGGTCATGAGGCGCGCCTCCCGAGCGGCAGAATTATCCCCCGCCGGGGACTGAGAGTCAAGCTGAGTTCGCGGAGTCGGAATATCAGCCCTTGCTGCGATGCAGATGAAAGATATCTTCCTTTGTCTTGCCATCCTTTACCCGCCGCAGTGTACTTACCAACTCGTCTCCATTCCGTCGATATCGAAGAGAGAGACTGCCATCCGATTTGGAGAAAAACACATCTTGCCCGCCGCTGACAGATAGGGCGAGACGAACCATATCAGCTTTGTCTTCCCACCCGACTAAGCCGCGATCGAAGTGCTTCATCTTGAAGATCGCCTTGCCATCGTCCACCTCAATGACCCAGAATTCGTAGAAGACTGCGTCGCCATCCTTCACCGCGCGGAAGGTGCCTACCATACTCCGCCCTGTCGCTGGCGACCAATATTCTTCTTCTTGTCCATCCGCGGAATCACTGGTCCACCGACCGGACAGGAAAGCCAACGGCTGCAATATAGGATCGGCCTTTTGTGAGAAAGCAGCGAGGGGAATCAAGAGCAACGCGAGAACTAATGGTAGGCAAAAGAGTCGCCTCATGCGGCCTCCAGAGAACGCGATGAAATGAGTTTGTATATCACGATGAAGATGACTTTATAGCAGGGAAGAGGGCCCCACGATGTGCGAACCTTTGCGATTAATTACCAGCGGTAGGTCACGCGATATAGCCTGAGGGGGGACAGTGGACGACACAAGTCCGCAGAGGGTCGGCGAGAGGACTCGGGCGATGGGATAGGTCTCAACGTTTCCGTCTTAAAAACATTCCATTTCAATCATTCTATGAAGTCCCTGTTCATTCCGGCGATCTGGATCGCGGCGGTTGCGCTGTTGCTGCAGACTGGGGTGGTTGCGCCTGCGGGGATGTACGTCACGTTCGCGTTTTACGCGGCGCTGACTGCGGGGTTATTGATGGCGTGGCGATTTCATTCGACACGCATCTTTTTTGCGCTGCTGGTTTTGTTTCTCGGGGAACGGGCGATCTCTTTCTTCGCGGCCGGAACCGTGGCTGCGATTGCGCCGGGGACCACTGCGGTGGTTGCGGTAGGGCTGCTATTGCCGCTCGACTTTGTAATGCTGTCGCTGTCGCAGGAGCGGGGATTCATCTTCTCAAGCCTGGCGCCGGGAGCGCTGTTGCTGTTCGTGGAATCGGTGTTCGTGGCGGTGTTGTGCCGGCCTAATTCCGGGGCGGCGGCGCGGCATCTGCGTCATCCTCTTACAGCGCAGGCTTTGCCTTTCGCGGTTGTAATTGCCTTTGCCTGCGCTGCGATTGTGCTGCTGATACGGTTTCTGCTTTACCGCAAGCCGGTGGAGGGCGGACTTCTGTGGGCGCTGGCGGCTTCATTCCTGGCATTGCACTATGGGGGCGCGGGGCTTGCGGCTTCGGCCTACTTCGCGACGGCGGCCTTTATTCTGGCGGTCTCGATGGTGGAGACTTCGTATCTGCTGGCCTATCACGACGAGCTGACCGCACTGCCTTCGCGGCGGGCATTTCACGAAGCGCTGCTTGGTTTGGAGGCGCCCTATTCGATAGCGATGGTGGACATCGACCACTTCAAACGATGCAACGATACGTATGGGCATGACACCGGGGATGAAGTGCTGCGACTGGTGGCGTCGCGGCTGGCGCGGGTGACGGGGGGAGGACAGGCTTACCGCTGCGGCGGAGAGGAATTTGCAATTATTTTTCCGGGGAAAAGTACGAAAGATGTGGTCGATCATCTAGAGCTCTTGCGGGCGAATATTGAAGCGGCGAGTTTCCGTTTACGCGGGCAGGATCGGCGGGTAGAGGCACGCGGTCCGGATCGGCGCAAAGGGCGCGGGCAGGGGCGCATGCAGACCGGCGATAAAATCCGGCAGCTTTCCAGGACGGAAGAAGTGACGAAGCTTTCGGTGACGGCCAGCATGGGAGTGGCGACCGCAAGCAGCCGGAATGCGACGGCGGAAGAGGTGATCCAGGCGGCGGACAAAGCGCTGTATCGCGCCAAGGCGGGAGGGCGGAACCGGATCGAAACGGAGAGTTCGTCGCGCAGACGGGTTCGGAGCAAAGCCGCGAGCACGGCGTGATTCGAGCTGCTTCCTTGATCGCGGTACTCTGTGCAGGTGTTCTTGCGGCGGGCGCGTTTGCGGCACGCGTTCGAGATACAGTTAGGACGCAGGCCCGGGCGTCGCTGTTGCGGGGCGCGCGACACCCAGGCTCGTACGTCTTCGCAAGCACCACAGGCTGTGCGGTCAGCCCGCGGTTGAAGGTGGAATGGAGTTCCTCCGTCCCGTGCCTGCGCACACCGGACATGACACGCGGATAAATGCTACGCCCTCGGACCTACCACGGATGTCCACGGGCCTGGCAACATATCCGGTACCGCCGCAGCGCGGGCAGTCGTTCGGATCCACTCGTCCCCCTCAGTTGCTGATGAGTTTTGCATTAAATTGCGAGGGCGGCACAAAAAAGTGTTTTTTGTTACGAAATCCGAACAAGCGCCGTCTCGAGGGCTGAGAGTCTAGGAGCCGGCGATGAGTTCCACGCCCAGGGTGGCAAGAGCGATGTCTTCGCTGGAAGACAACCCGCTGACGCCGACGGCGCCCACGACTTCGCCATTCTTGAATATGGGAACGCCGCCTCCCCAGCCTACGTATTTGGGGTCGCCGTAGTAGGAAATGTCGTGGCCTCTCTCGGGATGCTTAACCTTTTCTCCGATATCTTTGGTGGGCTTGCGCTCGCGTGCCGCGGTCCACGCCTTGTTCATGGCGATTTGAATGGAAGAAACGGGAGCACCATCCATGCGTGCGAAACAGATTAGGTCACCGTGAGCGTCGGCGACGGCGATAGAAGCGGCCTTCTGCATCTGCGTGGCTTTTTCGAGGATGAGAGCCAGGGCGCGCTGGGCTTCGGAGTAGTCGATGGTCGAAAAGGATCGCACAGAAGAGGTCCCTCAAGGCTGAAAAGCCGGTTTCATTCTAAACGCATAAGCAGCGTTGAAGTTGCGCTTTTCCACTTCCTGTCGAGCACGTTGCCACTAAAACAGCGTGCACAAAAAGTTAGGGCGGGAAAGTAAACTTTCCCGCCCATTGAGCTCTGCCTTCAAGCTTAGAAAATGAACTTCAATCCGAACTGAACGATGCGGAAGGTGTTATTCACCGTGTTGGTAACCACGCCGAAGGTCGGGCTGTTGGACGTTCCATTGGGCGGTCCGAATTGCGGATGGTTAAAGAGATCGAAGATCTCGGCGCGGAACTCGACATTCAGCCGCTCCATGATCGAGGTGCGCTTGAACACCGCGAAGTCGAAGTTGACTACGCCCTGTTGGCGAAGTGTGGCGTCGACGCGGGGCTCGTTACCGAAGGTCCAGGGATTGATTGGGGTATTGATGTCGCCGTTCAAACTTCCGCTCGGTGCGCTGAAGCAAGACGTGTTGAACCAAGTGGCCCGCTCCTTGCTGAGTGCGCTTCCACCTACGTTCTTGTCGCAGCCCGGGATATAGTCGGGGCGAAGAGTGCCGATGCCAAGGCCCGCTTCGGTAAGTGCGTCGCCACCGCCCCAGCTGATCTTGACCGGGAAGCCTTTCTGGAAGGTCGTGATACCGTCAAGGCCCCATCCAGAAACCACGGCGTTGCCCACGCCACTCATACCTGAGAGGAACTTCTTGCCGTGGCCAAATGGAAGATCCAGCACGTAGCTGGCAACCAGGCGCTGCGAGATATCTTGCGAAGAAAGCGACCGTTCTCCCGCCAGATTGTTCCAGTCCTGCACCGCACCCACGCCTCCCGTTGTACCACCTTCCAGCCAGGAGGTCAGGGTGTCAGTATTCGACATCAATTTGGAGTTGGTATAGGCCACCAACACCGTGCCACCGCTTTGGAAGCGGCGGGTGACGGTCGCTTGAAGGGCGTTGTAACCGCTGCCGCAACATCCGAAGCCGTTCAGGTTCAATCCCGCATACTGCGGGTAGGGGCGATCCAACTGGCCCTGAATCAAAACACCCGGCCCGAGGCTTCCGGGGAGATTTTGACTGAAGGGGTAGTTGGTGACCGGCGTCGCGATGGTGGGCAACACCGCTGGGTTCGCGGCGTATTGTGTGGCGGCCTGCGCGATGTAGCTGTCCGGGATCTGGTTGATGTTGGTGTTGGATTGCTCGAGGTGAACACCGTGCGATCCGGCATAAGCGACGTCCGCGAAGAAGCCACCGGGCAGTTGGCGCTGTAGATCAAGGTTGTATTGCTCGAGGTAGCCATACTTCTGCACGGTGTAACCGGTTGCGGAGAAGTTACTCTGCGTCAAAATATATTGAGAGACATTGGGCAGCGGGTGCCTGCCGGGCACAGCGGTCAGATCGTCGGCGCCCGTAAGCGGCAGACCCGTGATCGGAGAGTACGTACCCTGGTTGAATGGGCCGGCGCCGGCGCAAACCAGAGTGCCGCCGCCAAGCGTGGGCTCGGCGCAGGTGTTCTGGTTCAACGTGGCCGCTGGGCTCACTCCGTGATCATTGCTGGAGTAGAAGTTAGAGGTGGCGCTACTGACTGGATCCACATAAGGATTGGCGTTGAACGAAACGTAGTTGGGGATAAAGAAGATTCCGTATCCGCCACGAATCACGGTTTTGGCGTCCACGGCGTAGGCGAATCCAAGTCTGGGCAGAACTTCCTTATAAGAGAGCGGCAAGTTGTTCCGGCTGCTATTGACTCCGGTCTTAACCAGGAAAAGGTCGCCGGGACAAGCGCTCCCTGCGGTTCCACTGCATCCGGTCACCGAGGCATTGGTGGCGGTGGGGTTGAAGTAGGTCATCTTGTCGTAACGTTCCGACCATGGACCCTGCAGTTCGTAACGCACGCCAAGGTTTAAGGTCAGCTTAGGAGTTGCATGCCAGGTATCGCCGAAGTAGAAGGCGCGGTAGGTTTGCTTGCCTGAAATCGGACCGGAGATCACCAACGAACCGCTGGTCTGATTGCCGAACGCAGCGCCCTGCCCGTTGCCGTAGCCGAGTAGGAAGTCGGCGAAATCTTCGCCGTTGCCTGCGCCAGCTCCCTGGACGTTGCCGGCGCCCACGACGCCGGGCATAGCCGAGGTCCACGATCCACCAAACGAAATCAAGCCACCGCCGGTGTTGGTCTGGAGATAATTGTCGTAACCTTCTTCGAGCTGCAATCCCCAAGCGAAAGTGTGGTGCCCGCGGATCATGGTGACTTGGGGAGAAATGTTGAACTGAGTATTGAAGTCGCCGATAGCGCTCTGTCCCTGGCTGCAACCCACTAGCGAGTCATTCTGGCCGAAGCAGGGAGTGAGCGGGGTACGCTCTTCGTTAGGAACGAGGGCATTGTAGGCGGCAGGCCATCCCTCTTGCGTCACGTCGAAGCCGCTGTTGATGGGATCGCGAAGGTAAATGAAGCGGCTGATGCTGGCATTCAGGTTAAAAATGTTGTTGGAGTTGATGGCGTAGTTGTAGCCAACCGCGACGCTCTTGCTCTTGGTATTCTCCGCGCAACGGTCTTTGCAAAGGCCGGTTCCGAAAGGATCCTGAGCTAAGCTGAGCAGCTTCCAATAGGTAAAACGGCCAAAAATGGTTTGCTTGGAGTTGATGGTCCCGTCGACGCGGGCAACGTACTCGTTGGTATCGCCGCCAGTGCTGCCGTCTTTGAGGAAGTTAAGGACGGTGCCGCCGGTGGTCGGATTCGCTTCCAACTTATTTAGGAGGTAAGCCGACGTTGGGTTGATTCCGCCTATCGTGCCGGCATTGGGTGCGTTCGTTTGGCAGTAGGTGGTGAGATCGGCGATGCAGTTGAACGGGAAGGGCGTGCGCGTCGAGGTCAGCGATGTGGCGGTCAACGGATTGTAAATCTGATGGACGGTGCCTCCACCATCGTTGCAAAGCCCCGCTCCGTTGAAGCCAGTCAAGCAGAGGTCGGAGAAGTCTCCCTGGCGCTCCTGGAGAGTCGGCACGGTGGTATTGAAGGGCGTGCCTTGCCGCAGGCGGAAGCCTTCATAGCTGAAGAACGCGAAGAGTCTATTCTTGATGGGTGCTCCGCCGATGGCGGCGCCGAACTGGTTTTGGGTGAAAGGCACGGGCTTGTTCGGTGTTCCGTTGTCTAATTCGGATTGCTTGTTGAAGAATTCGTTGGCATTCAGCACCTTGTTACGGAGATACTCGTAGCCTTCGCCGTGCCAGGTGTTGGTTCCCGATTTGGTACTCATGTTGATAACGCCGCCAGCGAACTTGCCCCACTCCGGCCCAAGGTTGTTGTCCTGCACCTTGAATTCCGAGATCGAGTCCTGGGTCGGAACCAGGAACGGCAGGTTGATGTAGCCGATATTCAGAGGCTGACCATCTAGATATTCTGCCCCTTCATTGGCGAAGGCTCCGCCAATCTGGTAGTTGGCGAAATCGAAAGGATTCTTTCCGACGACGTTACCCTCGGTACTCCCTTGCGGGATGACGGAAGGAGTGATCGTGGTGAGGTTGAAGATGTTGCGGCCGTTCAGAGGCAATTCGTTGGCCTCACGCTGATCGACGACCGTGCCCAGCGAGGAACTCTCGGTCTGAAGCAACGGAGTTTGCGACGTGACCTCGACGACTTGGCTGACTTCGCCGACCTGCAAAGCGGCGTCGACACGGGTGTTCTGCTGCACATCGACTTCAATATCGTTGCGCACGAAGTGCTTGAATCCCTGCTTTTCCACGTCGACCTTGTACTGGCCAGGCAACAGGTTCACAAAGGTGAAGAGGCCATCGCTGCCGCTGGACTGGGTGCGCTTCTCCTGAGTGCCAAGGTTGGTCAGAGTGACGCTGGCATCGGTGATCGTAGCTCCAGAGGTGTCGGTGACGGCGCCGGCGATCGAACCGTAAGTATTCTGGCCGTAGAGAGAAACCGTGGCGGAGACCAGCAGAGCCATCGAGACGAGGATAGTGCACAGCATGCGACGTGGCATAGTAACCCTTTTCAATTACAGAAATTTCCCTAACTAAGGAGCGGGTGGATTCTCAGGCAGTGCGACAACCGTTGTCAAGAATAAAATGCGTGCGCATCCCAGTGGATAATCGTTAAACCTAGAGTTAACGTTAACCTTGCCATCGGTGATATGCTTCCGCTCTCATGACCGCGACCATGATGGACATCGCGAAGGACCTCAAGGTGTCCGTGGTCACGGTTTCTAAGGTTCTGCGCAACCAGGGGCGCATCAGCGCTGCGACCCGGAAACGGGTGCTGCGGCGGGCGAAGGAATTGAATTATCAGATGAACTGGGTGGCGCGCAGCCTGGTGACGCGGCGCACCTTCACCATCGGCTTGCTGGTGCCGGAGTTCGCCCATCCTTTTTTCGCTGAGATTGCGCGGGCGGTGGCTCGGACGGTACGGCCGCATGGTTATCACGTGGTGATTTCGTCCTTTGAAGAAGATCCGGAGCTGGAGGCAAGCGAAGCGGATTCGCTGCTGGCGCGCCAGGTGGATGGGCTAATCATCGCCTCGTCGCAACCGCGTCGGGTGGCAATGTTCCGGCGCCTGGAAGAGCGTGCCACGCCGTTTGTGCTGATCGACCGGCCTATCTCCGGAGTACGGACTTGCTTCGTCGGGGTCGACAACCATGCGATTGGGAAATTGGCCACCGAACATCTGATCCTGAAAGGCTGTACGCGCATCGGCCACCTGCGGGGTCCGGCAGTGCAATTCGCCGAAGAGCGGGTTGAGGGCTACCGGAGCGCGCTGTGCGATGGAGGCCTGCGCGCGAGTCCCCGCTACATCGTCGCGGGCGGCCGCGACGATACGACGGGATTTGCCGGAATGAACAAATTGCTGGCTCTACGCCCGCTTCCGGATGGGGTGGTCTGCTTTAACGATCTGGTTGCCGTCGGGGCGATCAGGGCGATCCTGGAGGCTGGACTGCGACTGCCCGGCGATATTGCCATGGTTGGCGCCGGCAATGTTCCATACTCGGATGCGTTGATGGTGCCCTTGACCACGATTGACCAGTCCACCTGCAAGATCGGAGTGCTGGCCGCGGAACTGCTGCTGGCGCGGCTGGCATCGAAACACTCCCTGCCATCCAAGCAAATATTCATTCCGCCCATGCTGGTGGAGCGCGAATCGACGCGGCGGCAACTGTGAGTGCGGTTCGGCGGAGCGAGAGATTCGGTGGCGCAACCGAATGGCAGGAATGAGATCATTTAGGTCATCAAGTTTAACGGCAGGTGTGCACGGCGCGCGTCTGCCGCGTTATGCTGTCTGACTGAAGGAATTCCAAGTTGCTGAACCTCTTGCTCCGCGCATCGTGCGTTCCAATCCTATTGTTGTTGTGGGCAGCGACTTCCACGGCGCCAGTCTTCGAGGTGAAACTGCCCAAGGGCCTGGACTTCACGCTGCAGAACTCTCCTACTCCGCAAAAATATTTGATCGAAACTATGCCGGGCGGCGTTGCGCTTCTGGATTACAACAACGATGGCTTGCTGGATATTTTTCTGGTGAACGGAGGCCGCATCACCAGTCCGATGCAGTCGCCAGAGAATTTCGACCGCCACGATCCGCGATACTGGAATCGTCTTTACCGCCAAAATAAAGATGGCAGCTTCACCGACGTTACCCAGCAAGCGGGGCTGTCGAACGCGGGAGACGGGAACTATGGCATGGGGGTCGCCGTCGGCGATTACGACAATGATGGATACCCTGACATCTTTGTGACCAACTACGGAAAAAACATTCTGTATCACAACAATGGCGACGGGACTTTTACCGATGTGACCGAGAAGGCCGGAGTGGCGGGCGGCGGCTGGTCGGCTTCGGCAGGCTTCTTTGACTATGACAACGATGGCAAGCTGGATCTCTTCGTAACGCGTTACATGGAGTGGGACACCAAACACAATAGAGATTGCGGAGGGAATTATCACACCTACTGTCCGCCGGAGGAGTTTCCGTCGACGACAAATATTCTTTATCACAACAACGGCGATGGAACGTTCACTGATGTGAGCCAGCGTTCCGGGATCGCGGCGAAGAAGGGGCGCGGTCTGGGAGTGGCCTTCGCCGATTACGATGGCGACGGCTTGACCGACATATTCGTGGCCAATGACGGGATGCAGCAATTCTTGTTTCACAACAACGGGAACGGAACTTTTAGCGAGGTGGGGCTGGAAGCCGGCACGGCTCTTTCTCAAGATGGACGGCGATTATCGGGCATGGGAGTGGTGTTTCAGAATTACGACAACGATGGCAAGCCCGATGTAATCGTGACTGAGCTACCGCGGGAAATCTATGGCGTCTATCACAACGACGGCGACGGCTCGTTCACCTATCGCAGTCTGGAGACTGGGCTGGGATTGCTTTCGAGTGGAAGCTCTGGATGGGGCGTGGGGCTGGAAGATTTCGATAACGACGGGTGGAAAGATTTGTTCGTCGCCCAGGGACATGTGCTCGACAACGTGGAGAAAATCGATCCATCGCTGCATTATCTCGAACAGCCGCTCGTGGCGATGAACCACGATGGACGCTTCGAGCGCGTCGATTCGGGGAGCACAACCCCCGCCGCCGGGCGTGGTGCGGCTTTCGGCGACCTGAATAACGACGGCTGGCAGGATGTTGTGATGACCGTTCTGGGCGGGCCTTCGCAGGTTTTCTACAACCGCGGCGGAAAGATGCATTGGCTGACGATCACGCTGCGGGGCACGCGCAGCAATCGGGACGGATTTGGGGCGCGGGTGCAAGTCAACGGGCAGACGAGATTTGCGACCGCCGCCGGAAGTTATCTTTCTTCGAGCGACAAGCGCCTCCATTTCGGCCTGGGCAAGGCGGACAGAGCGAAGATAGAAATCGTGTGGCCGTCGGGCACGCGACAAGTTTTGGACGACATTCGCGCCGATCAGTTTCTGGAAGTGCGTGAACCGGAGAAGCCGTGATCCGCATATTTTTGCTTTTATATCTTGCCGGGCAAGTGGCGTCGCCACAGGCCGCCGAACACCTGCAGGCCGGGATCGCGGCGGACAAAGAGCGGAAGTTCGACATCGCGATTGCCGAGTACAAGAAAGTCACCGAGATCGATCCATCGTTACCCGATGGATTTGTCAGTCTCGGCCAGGCGTACATGGAGACGGGAGATTACGGGTCCGCGATTCCGCCGCTGCGGCATGCGCTTGAGCTAAATGCTGATTTGGTGCCGGCTCACGAATTGCTCGGGTACGCACTGCTCGCGCAGGGTTACGCAAGCGAAGCAATTTCGCATTTGCAACGCGCGCCCGACAAAACCGCGTTGGGCATCGCGCAGATGCAAAACGGGCAATTGCCGGAGGCGGTGGAAAACTTGCAGGCTGCGCTGGCCGCGCATCCTAACGATCCCGACCTCCTGTATTATCTCGGCCGGGCCAGCGGGCTGCTGGCCAAGCAGTCGGTGGATTCCTTGCTGGCCGCATATCCCGATTCTGCCCGGGCCCATCAGGCGATGGCGGAGAATTATTTTGTTCTGCGCCGTATGCAGGACGCCGAGAAAGAATATCGCGAGGCGCTGCGCTTGCGTCCGGCGTTGCCGGAAGTTCATCTTGCGCTGGGCGAGGTGTATGCTGGCGCTTTCCAATGGCCGAAAGCGGAGGAGCAATTTCGCGCGCAGGTTAAACTGCAGCCGGGAAATGCCGAAGCCGCTTATCGTCTCGGAGAAGCATTGTTGGAACAGGGGAAGGCGGGCGAGGCAAGAGCGGAACTGGAGCGAGCCGACCGTTTGTTGCCGCAAATGCCGGAGACCTTGTATTCCTTGGGGAAAGCGGCTTCGCTCGACGGTGATCCGGCTGCGGCGGAAAAAGCCTGGACAGAATTGTTGTCGATCGAGAAGCAAAGTTCGCTGGCAGCGCAGGCGCATTTCGGCCTGGCGGGAATCTATCGCAAGCAGGGGAAGACAGCGGATGCGAAACGCGAGATGCAGGAGTTTGAAAGTTTGCAGGGTAATGCCGGGCAGTCGCAATCGGCGGGGCAACCGGATGCGCCCCACTAGCGGGGACGCGTTCCGCAGTCACAATTCTTTAGTCGGAATTTAAGCTCATATTTTCAAGACCCAATTTCAAACGAGGAAAACGGATATGGATTCGATGCGGGCTGGATTGGTTCGCGGTCTGTCAGGAGTTTTTTCCTGCTTTGTGGTCTGGACGTTTTTCTTTCCTGCAGCCGCAATCTCTTCTTATGCGGCGGAGCCTTCCTCGCGAACACTCGATTCCGGCTGGAAGTTTCGAGCGGTTTCCAATGTGGATCAAGCTGACGTCAAGGAATGGCATCCCGCCGAGGTTCCGGGAGTCGTGCAGACCGATCTGCTGAATAACAAGCTGATCCCCGATCCTTTCGACCGCGACAACGAATTTCACCTGCAATGGATTGGCCTGGCGGACTGGGAATATCAAACCACGTTTGACGTGGACGCGGCCACACTGGGGCGCGAGCATGTCGAGCTGGTCTTTGAGGGTCTCGATACTTTCGCCGATGTCTACCTGAACGGCCAGTCGATTCTGAACGCCGATAATATGTTCCGCCGCTGGCGGGTTCCGGTGAAAGCGCAATTGAAGGCCGGATCCAATACGCTTCGTATCGTATTTCATTCTGCCGTTGAGAAGATGATTCCGTACGCCAAGTCGTTGCCTTACATCTTGCCTTCGATTTCAACTCACAATTACGGCAATGAAGAGAACATCGCAACCGCCCCCTACACTCGTAAAGCGCCCTACAACTACGGATGGGATTGGGGGCCGCGCTACATTACCGCGGGAATTTGGCATCCGGTGCGCCTGGAAAGCTGGGATGCGCTGCGCATCGAGAATTTTCACATCCACCAGCAAAACATTATGCATGACCTGGCTAACGCAACCGCAGAAGTGGAGATCGAAGCGAGCAAGCCGACTACGGCCACGCTTACAGTGGCACACAATGAAATGTCTGGGCCGCAGATTTCCGATGCAACCCAGACTCTGCAACTGAATGCCGGGACCAATCATATTTCTGTGCCGCTACGGATTGTGTCCCCGAAGTTGTGGTATCCGGTGGGATATGGGGATCAGAACCGTTATCGTTTCACGGCGTCGATTCGGATCGGCAAAGATAAAGATACGGCGGCTCATGCCGAGGCCAAGACGGGTCTGCGCTCGGTAGAACTGCGCCGGGTTCCCGATCAATGGGGCAAGAGTTTTGAATTTGTGGTGAATGGCATTGCGGTATTCGCCAAAGGCGCGGACGTAATTCCTTTCGACAGTTTTGCCAATCGCGTGACTCCGGCAATTCATCGCAACATTTTGCAGGCGGCGCGCGATGCGCATATGAATATGGTGCGGGAGTGGGGCGGCGGTTACTACGAGTCGGATGATTTCTACGATATCTGCGATGAACTCGGCATCATGGTATGGCAGGAATTCATGTTCGGTGGAGACATGGTTCCAGGCGACGTAGCCTTTCAGGAAAACGTTCGGCAAGAAGCCATCGACCAGATCAAGCGGCTGCGCGACCATCCCAGCATCGTGATCTGGTGCGGGAATAATGAGGTTGAAACGGGCTGGCACCACTGGGGCGATCGCCAGGAATTCAAAGAATCGGTTTCAGCTGACGCCCGCGAACGGGTGTGGCAGGATTATGTGATTCTCTTTTCCGACATTCTTCGGAGCACAGTTGCGCAGTACGCCGACCCTGTACCCTACACGCCGAGTTCGCCCAGCGCGAATTTCGAAGAAGTGCCCGACAACCAGCACAACGGCGACATGCATTACTGGGCGGTATGGCACCAGCAGGCGCCAGCTTCGGATTACACTTTGCAATTTCCGCGGTTCATGTCGGAGTACGGATTTCAATCGTTCCCCGAGATGCGAACCATCCGCACCTACGCGAGCAAGCCGGATGATTTCGACATTCGTTCGACGGTGATGCAGGCGCACCAAAAAAATAAAGGCGGCAACGAACGCATCCTCACTTACATGCTGCGCGAATATCGCCAGCCGAAAGATTTCGACTCGTTCGTTTATCTGAGCCAGGTGCAGCAAGCAGAAATTATTAAGATCGGCGCCGAGCATCTGCGCAGGCAGCGGCCGCGCACCATGGGTTCGCTCTACTGGCAACTCAATGATTGCTGGCCGGTGGCATCGTGGGCAAGTATCGATTATTACGGACGCTGGAAGGCTCTCCATTATTATGCGCGCCGCTTCTACGACGATGTATTAATCTCGCCGTTTCTGCACGACGATGAAGTTGATGTATACGTGGTCTCCGATAAGCTTCAACCACTGTCCGGAACGGTCCACATGAGGCTGCTGGATTTTTCGGGAAATTCGCTGCTCGAGCAGACCAAAGACGTGCAGATTCCGGCGCAATCGAACGAGATTTATTTCACTGTCGATCAATCGACGCTTGCAGCGAAGGCTGATTTGCACAAGAGCTTCCTGGTGTTCGACCTGGAAATATCGGGAAAAAGAGTTTCGCGCAACCTGATCTTCTTCAACGTGACTCACGATCTGGAACTGCCGGTCGCGCCGAAAATCGCAACCACTCTTAAGAAAACGGCGGATGGGTACGAGGTGACAGCCCAGTCTTCACAGTTGGCGCGCGGCGTCTATTTATCTTTCGGCGATCTCGATGCTCAAATCTCGGACAACTATTTTGATCTGCTTCCGGGAGAGCCCGTCACCTTACATCTGACGTCGACGGCGTCGCTTGAACAGGTTAAGCAAGCACTGAAAGTCATGTCTCTGACCGAAGCATTTTAATTTATAGCTCGTGCGGCGAGGCCCGGAAGTCTTTAGCGTCCGCGCGACTGTCGGTCTTGGCCCTTACCTCGTTCAGTGTTTCATCTCTGCTACCTTCTTTTCTTTCCGATGGTTACGATCCAACACGCGGGCACACTTGTCCATACCGATCATCCACCATATCTCTAGAGGACTTACTTTGTTCCGTCACCCTCTTCGTCGGCCCATCTTTGCAGCTTTCACACGGGGCGGGAAAGCCCGCTCTTTCAAATTGCGAACCGATTGCGCCCGGGGCATGACTCGGCTTATAGTTTTTACATATATGTTTGCAGATTTCATCGCCACCGACCGCTGGAGCAAGAAACAGGTTCATTGCATTTATCAGGCTCTCATCGTGGCGATCGCCACGCGTCATGCCGATGCCGTGGACGTCAAGTTCCTGGTCGATGGAAGAACCGTCTGGGTGGCCTTACCGCATCCCGCTTGGGTGGAATACAAAAACCGCACGGGCAAATCCATTACGGATTCTCTGGCGGTGGAAATCGCCGGTCACTATTTGCAATCGGCGCTGGCTGCGGGCGAAGGTCTGGGCCGCGAAATGTATTCGCTCACCACCGAGGAAACACTGGCTCATCTGGATGCCGTGGTAGCGGCGATGCAGGCGGCTATTCCGCAAGCGGCCACCGTCTAAACTCAAGCGATCATCCCAGCGCAGTTTCCGCAATATCTCGAAACATTGCTTCCATTTTGAACTGAGCCGCATCTCTATGCAGGTTCGAGACTTCCAAGACCGACGCAACCGACCGGCAGGTAGGTTGTGACTCTTGCACTTGGCAGGGCTTGGAGCTTTAGGGGACAATACTTCGTTTGCCTTTTTCGCCTTCATCTTTTTCGCGTATCGAAGTCCTTGTATCGAAGGGAGATTTTATGGCTACCACAATGCACATCGGCGATGTGGCGGAGTTGCTCAGCGACGGCAGGACTCATTTCAATCTTTTTCCCGCCCAGTTGGTCGAGCACTCTATTCGTCGCAACGAGGCGAAACTGGACGCCAATGGATCTCTGGTGGGATACACCAACCGCACCGGCCGCTCTCCCAAAGACAAGTTCATTGTGAAGGATGAGATTACGGCGAACACCGTCGCCTGGGGCGCGGTGAATGCTCCGATGGAACCGGAAAAGTTTGACGCGCTCTATGAGCGGGTGATGGAACACTTGCGCGGGCGCGAGCTTTTTGTGCAGGATCTTTTCTGTGGCGCGGACCCGCAGTATCGTCTGCCGGTGAGGGTGGTCACGGAATACGCCTGGCATAGCCTGTTCGTGCGCCAACTTTTTCTGCGACCTTCTCTCGCCGAGTTGAGAGCCCACCACTCCGAGTTCACGGTGATTGCGGCTCCGGATTTCAAGGCCGATCCCCGGCGCGACGGCACCAACAGCGAGGTCTTCATAGCCATTAATTTCTCCCGCCGGACGGTTCTCATCGGAGGCACGTCCTACGCGGGCGAGATGAAGAAATCGATTTTCAGCATCATGAATTTCCTGCTGCCGCCGCGCAATGTTTTTCCCATGCATTGCTCGGCGAATGTGGGACACAACGGGGTCAGCGCGCTGTTCTTCGGACTTTCGGGAACTGGCAAGACAACACTCTCTGCGGACCCGTCGCGCGACCTTATCGGCGACGACGAGCATGGCTGGAGCGTCAACGGAATCTTCAATTTTGAGGGTGGATGCTACGCCAAGTGCATCAAGCTGTCGCAGAAAAACGAGCCGCAAATCTGGAATGCATTGCGCTTCGGTTGTGTGCTGGAAAATGTAACCCTCGACCCCGATACCAGAATTCCCAACTACAACGACGACAGCAAAACCGAAAATACACGAGCCGCTTATCCTGTGGACTTCATCGACAACGCCGTGATCCCAGGAATCGGCGGCCATCCCAAGAATGTGGTGTTTCTGACCGCCGACGCTTTTGGCGTTCTTCCTCCGATTTCCCGGCTTAGTCCGGAGCAGGCCATGTTTCATTTTCTATCAGGCTACACCGCCAAAGTGGCAGGGACAGAATCGGGGGTAAAAGAACCGCAGGCCACGTTCTCGACCTGTTTCGGATCACCCTTCCTGCCGCTGCCGCCGAAGACTTATGCGGAGATGCTTGGTCGTCGGTTGCGCGAACACAACGCCCAATGCTGGCTGGTCAACACGGGCTGGCAAGGCGGCCCTTATGGGGTGGGCAAGCGGATGGAGATACCTTATACGCGCGCCATGGTGGACGCCGCAGTCGAGGGCGAACTCACCAAAGAGGAATTTGAGGTCGAGCCTACCTTTGGGTTCAGCATTCCTAAAGCTTGTCCGGGAGTTCCGCCGCGCGTCCTAAATCCTCGCAATGCGTGGTCCGACAAAACCGCATACGACAAGGCTGCGGAAGATCTCCGCAACCGCTTCGCCAAAAACTTCGAGAATTTCGATGCGCCGCCGGAGGTCAAGGCGGCGGGGCCCAGAGCCCAGAAATAATTTCATCGCTTTATGCGAGAAACCCCACTTCCCGCAAAGGCCGCGAGAAATGGGGAACCCCCATCTTACTCAACCCAGAACTTCACACGCCCTAGTGATGGAATGGTGTGGTGTGCTTGCTGCCGATGGTGAGCGAAATCGGTATCTGCTGCTTCAAACCTCCGCTGGTTGCTGAAACGCTGATGGAGTAAGCGCCTAACTTGGCGTTGCTCACGGCGGAGACTTTCAGCAGGCTGCTGCCTGATCCTGGAGCGGTTAGTGTGACCGGCAAGAAACTGGCGGAAACGCCGCTCGGCAATCCGGTTACGGCCAGAGTTACCGTGGCGTCGAAGCCTCCGCTTACCGCGACCGTTATGCCTGTGCTGCCGCTCGCTCCCGGAGTGACCGACAAGGCATTCACCGAGGAGGAAGCGTGAAACGCAGGCGTGGCCGTCGCATCGCTCCAGTGGGCGACCAGCACTGACGCGTTGATCGATCCCAGTCCAGTGGCCTGATCGTAAGCCGGCACCGCATTGAAGCCGGCTACTCCAGGAACGCTGTTATTGCTGGAAGTGATGTCATGAAACACGGATGCTCCTCCCGCCCGTTCCCGCGTGCCCAGAGAATAAAAGGTGGGATTGGGATTGCCCTGGCGAACTGCGGCGCTCTGCACCACCAGAGCCATCACGCCGGCGAATGACGGCGATGCAGCCGACGTTCCGCCCACAACATAGAGGCCACCGTCCTGATAGATGAGGTAGCCGTTATGTCCCGCTGAGGTAAGGGAAACGTCAGGCACGTCGCGTTTGCCGTCCGCGGGAACGCCGGCCCCGGTTTGCCAGAAAGGCTTGGAGTAAATCGTGCTCGCACCACCGCCGCCCGCCCACAGTTCCGAGCCGCTTTCGTTCCAGGCCTCCTCCGGGATATAACTCAGCGCCGAGGATTGCGTGCCGGGTGCGTTCGACGCAGACCAGTAAAGAGATCCGTTGGCGTCGCTGAACTCCGATCCTCCCACGCACACACTGAAAGGAGAGGAGCACAGACCGTTCACGGCGCGGCCTTGCGTGGCACGCGAACTGGAGGGGGAATCGCAACCCGCCGCGCCGCTATCTCCGGCCGAGACGAATACCGAGATGCCCTGAGCCGCCGCTTGTTGCCACAGACCATTGATGAAATTATTTCCCGACGAACCGAGCGCAGCTTCGCACAAGCTAAAGCTCATACTCATCACCGGCGCCACGTTATGGTTCACAATATATTGCGCCGACAGATAACTGCCGTCGCTGGAATTTGTGGACTTTGAAACCACAAACTCGATTCCAGCATTTCTGGCAACCGCGCCGGACCACTCCACATCGAGATCCGCTTCCGTCTCTTCATTCGAACTGACAATTCCAGGGTCCATGCCGTTGACGATGATGTGGGGATCGTTGGCCGGCAGGTCGAAGGACGCGCGGAACTGCCGGACATCGGAGAGATTGATATTGGAGCGAGCCACGATTGCGACGGACTGTCCCGCGCCGTTCAGAGATTGCTGATAGAGCGGGCCTAAGTCGTAGATCGTGGCGAAATCCGCCGGTGCGATGTAATAGGAACCGCCAGTGGTAAAGCTGGGGGTGGGCAGGCGGGCTCCGGTATGCATCGGTTTGCTATAGAAATCGTGCAGCGAGACAACACCGCCCACCACTTGCGCCAGCGCCACCGGAATTTGAGGATCGGAGGAATTGGCGTGGTGAGTTTCCTTTCCGATTTTGTAAGTGTGAATTTCCGTGTGAAAGGCCGACTCGACCTGCGCGGCGGTGCCGCTGAAAATGATAGAACGATGTCCGGCGGTAACTTCTTCCACTTCCATGCCGTGCGCCTGCAACCAATCCGCAACTTGCGCAGCGTCGGATGCGGAGGCCCCAAAGAGTTGGCCATATTCTTCGGGACTAAGCCATCGATGATAAGACGGCGACTCGGGATCGTGTTGCGCCTCGAGCAGTTCATCGAGCGCGTTTTGTTGCGCGGGGTCTGGCAGCAAAGTGATGATCATGCGGTCCATGCGAAAATCAGGCGCGACGGAACCCGCGTCATACTTCGCGATGGCCAAAGGATGGCGATTCCCCGCCAGGGTTGCGCGTTGGTTGTCATCGACGTAAGCGGTGACCCGGTCGGTAGCTCCCGCGAATGGGGCTTCGGCGAGCTGTGGTTCTTCGGTCTGTTCGGAAAACGGCGACTGCGCGACTGGTGAACTCGCAGAGTCAGAAGGAGCTTGCGCCTTGGCCAACGAGCGGTCAACGCTGGAAGTTAAGAGAATAATCAGGATCAGGAATGAGGTTGCACGATGCCGAACAAGCGGGGAATAGAGAAAGAACATTCGACCTCCGGGGGGATGCGCCAGGCGATATGCCAAGCGAATTGCGGCTCTAACGTTCCATCGGCTGAACGCAGGAACACTGTAGGGATCGTCCCGTGGTTCGCACGTAACGGCAGTAACCTACGTTCGGAACTTTGGTGCGCGTGCGGCGCTGGATACGGCTGGCCAGCTTACGAGATTTGCAGTTTACAGGAGATCCTACTTATCGCTGAAAACTTCCGCCGTGAACGCCTGGATGGTGGCGCCTCGTTGCCACTCATCGGGCGCCATACCGGCTTTGCGACAGGTCTGTTCGAGGAAGGTTCTGCGATCCCACTTGTGCTCGACCGCAACTTGCGGTAGCAAGAGACCGCGCCGGCCATTTTGCGTGATCACTAGACCATGACGTCCGATCTCGATTGCATCGGGATGAATCGCATGTGGACGGGACAAGATGCTCAACTCAATTTGAAGATGCTGAGCTTCGTCGGCGGTCACGGGCGAAAAGCGGGTATCCTCAAACGCCGCGGCCCGCGCGGTTTCGGCGACGGCACGATACAACGAAGAAGACGGCAACGCATAACCCACGCATCCCCGCAGTTCGTTGTCGAGATAAAGGGAAGTGAAAGCGCCGCGAGCTTCGCCCAGGTGGGGCGTCGGCGGATCGAGCGCGAGTTCACGCGATTGCAGGGCCGAGCTGATGGAATCGTGCGCCAGCCGCAGTAGAATGCCACGCTCTTCTTCAGAATATTCACGCTCAGAATATTCGCCGGAATTTTTGGAGGAATTTTTGGAGGGACCAGCAGAGGAAGATTCGGGCTGGGCTTTCGCAGTTGCGACTTCGGCAGAAGCCATGGCGGACGGCGAATTAGGTTGAGGGTGCGACATCGGCATCGGACGCCCGAGGCGGGGGCTGCACTTTGCTGCCACGGCGGCTGAGAATGAAAGCGCGGCGGCGCCGCTTCGAAACCTGGCGATCGATTTTCGACCAGAACGCCGCAAAGTAATCAATCGCTGAAATCAGCGAAACACACACCACGAACCAAATGGCAGCATAAGCGATCCAGTGCACCGGAAGGACGAAGTTGCCGAACACCGGCCATTCCTTCCAGCGATGATCCAGAATCACCGCCACCACGGATACGATCTGGACCACCATCTTAAATTTTCCCAGATCACTGGCTTCGATCGTAAACCCGCCGGAGGCTGCGATGGAGCGCAACCCGCTCACCAGAAATTCGCGGCCAATAATAATGATGGCGATCCAGGCCGGGACCAACGCGGGATTAAACTGCACCAGCAAAACGAAAGCGGCGGCGATCAGAAGCTTGTCCGCCATGGGATCGAGCAAAATGCCCATGGTCGTGATTTGCCCGCGTTTGCGCGCCAGGTAACCGTCAATCCCGTCGGTCATGGAAGCCGCAATGAATACGGCGGACGCCAGCAATTCTTTGACCCCATGAACACTGCTGAAATGATTCGAAGAAAGGATCCAGATCAGCAACGGGATGCTGCAGATGCGGGTCAGCGTGATGGAATTGGGAAGGTTCACCGCAGGCTCCGCATAATCCGGAAGAACTACCGGAAGATAATCCGATTATCCTCCACGCTGCCGGGGAACGCAATCCGGGGACGCTTGTAGTTAGGGCACGAAGGGACCCGGCCAAGCTTCACGCAGCTTTCCCGCCCCGCTACTTTGGCGCAGGCGCCATGGAAGCAGGCTTCGGCTGCTTGGCGATAATCTGATCTTTGATCTTGTCGTAGGTCGACTGGGGGATAATCTTCTTGTGCACCAGATCAAGCTTCGTCCGGTACGGACGGCCAGCGATGATTTTCTGGGAGTACGCATCACCGATGCCGGCGAGGGCTTTGAGTTGCTCGGCACTGGCCGTGTTGATATCGAGTTTGTCGGTCGCTGACGCCGCCATCTGCGCCGGAACGGCGAGGCCCCCGGGTTTGGAGCCGGGATTGGGACCCTCCGCAGCTGCGAGTCCGCCAACCAGCGATAGCGCGAATACCAGAACTGCAATTTGCGCCCTCAACTTCTTTTCAATCGCATTCACTTGCTTCCTCCGTGCCAGGAACCTAAGGGACTGACAGTCCTCAGGCGTAAATTCCGCGCTGCCGAATCGTATAAGCCACCCGATCGATCGCCAGCATGTAAGCTGCAATCCGGTTGTTCACCTTGTGAGTTTCGGCGTAACGAACAACGTCACCGAACGAAGAGATCATGATTTCTTCCAGTTGCTCGTTCACCACGGATTCTTTCCAGAAATACCCCTGGCGATCCTGCACCCATTCGAAGTACGAAGTGGTGACCCCGCCGGCGTTCGCCAGAATGTCCGGAATCACGAACACGCCCTTATCGGTCAAGACATCGTCGGCAACCGAGGTCGTGGGACCGTTCGCCCCTTCGGCGAGGATGCGGCACTTCACCCGATCGACGTTGCGCGAGGTAATCACATTTTCGGTCGCAGCCGGAATAAGAATTTCGCACTCCGCGGTGATCAAGTCGGCAGGATCCGAAGCTTCCGCGCCGGGGAAGCCGTGCACCGTGCCGTTTTTCTGGCGAAACTCGACCAGCGCGTTGATGTCGATGCCATTCTTGTTGTAGAGGCCGCCGCCCACCTCGGCAATGCCCACCACTTTGTATCCACCCTGATACATGAGTTGCGCCGCATTGGAGCCGACGTTGCCGAAACCTTGCACGACCACGCGGCTGCTCTCCCGCGACAGCCCGAGCTTCTTGATGGCTTCGTCGCACACCACCATCACCCCGCGCCCGGTGGCTTCACGCCGCCCGCGGGAGCCGCCAATGTTGATCGGCTTGCCGGTGACGCACGCGGTCACCGTCTGACGCATGTGCATGGAGTAGGTGTCCATCATCCAGGCCATGATCTGTTCGTTGGTGTTGACGTCAGGCGCGGGAACGTCTTTCTCGGGTCCGATGAATTCGATCAGTTCGGAGGTGTAGCGCCGGGTCATGCGCTCAATTTCACCCATCGACATTTTGTGCGGATCGCAAATCACGCCGCCCTTGGCCCCGCCGAAAGGAATGTTGACCACGGCGCACTTCCAGGTCATCCAACTGGCAAGGGCGCGGACCTCGTCCAGAGTGACGTCGGGAGAATAACGGATCCCCCCCTTTCCCGGACCGCGCGCAATCGAATGCTGCACCCGAAATCCGGTGAAGACCTCCAGATGACCGTCGTCCATCTGCACCGGAATGTAGACCGTGAGTTCGCGGTTGGGATAACGCAGCACCCGCCATAAGCCATCATCAAGATTAAGTTTCTGCGCAGCCAGATCGAAGCGAGCCCGCTGCGATTCCCAGGGATTAGATTCTTTATCGACATGCGGCGCGGTCATCGTGGTCATAAATGTGTCTCCGAAATGATTGCAATCCGAGATTCGGCCAGCCCCGGGACCACCTCCCGAAGTGTAAAGGGCAAACGGCTAAGTATATGATTCCGGCGGCAAGTGAAGCAAGGTCGGTCCGATTTTTTTTGTAGTGGATCAGTTTGAACTTTGTCCTTGCGTCATCGCGAAGCGCGGCGCAGTTCAGCCGCGGGAGGGATCTCCTGGAACAGGATTTTCAGGGAGATCCCTCGCTCCGCCTGAGAAGCGGCTCCACTCTGGATGACGCCACGCATCAAGGTTCAACTAAGACACCACCCGATTTTTCCGCAGCCATGCTGGAAGCCGCTGGAAGAATCGACAAGCGGTGTTAATCTTAAAGCCGGATACTCCCGTGGTCCTCGTACTCGACAACTACGATTCTTTCACCTACAACCTGGTGCAGTATCTCGGCGAACTCGGCGCTGAAGTGGAAGTTCGCCGCAACGATCAAGTCACCGTCGACGAAATTGAAGCCATGCACCCCGATCGCATCGTGATCTCGCCCGGCCCGTGCACGCCGCAGGAAGCCGGCATCAGCATCGATCTGATCCGCCACTTCGCCGGCAAAACCCCCATCCTCGGAGTCTGCCTCGGACATCAGGCCATCGGCGCGGCCTTTGGCGGGAAAGTTGTACGCGCTCCTCACCTCATGCACGGCAAAACCAGCGCGGTCACGCACGACAACAAAACCATCTTCCGCGGTCTGCCCCGCCCCATGATCGCCACTCGCTACCACTCTCTGATTGTGGAGAAAGAAAATCTTCCCGACGAATTGGAAATCAGCGCCTGGACCACGGAGAAAGATGGATCGAACACAATCATGGGCCTGCGCCACCGCGAGTTCGCCATCGAAGGCGTGCAATTCCATCCCGAGAGCGTGCTGACCGACGGAGGAAAAATGCTGGTCAAGAACTTCCTGGCAGCGGGCTCCTTTGCCGAATGTTCCCATCGGAACATTAAGTAGAAAGCCCGCCAACGGGAGGCCCCGACCAAAATGAGACGCTCCGTCATGCTAACCACTACTCGCTAATCACTACCCACTACCCCTGGCCATCTCCACCGCCCTCAGCAGCGCCTGCGCCTTATTCATCGACTCCTCGAACTCGCTCGCCGGATCCGAGTCCGCCACGATGCCCGCGCCCGCCTGCAAGTGAGCATGCTTCCCTTGCATGAGCATGGTGCGAATGCCGATGCAGGAATCCAGATTGCCGGCGAAGTCCGCATAGAGCACCGATCCCCCATAGATGCCACGGCGCACCGGCTCCAGCTCTTCAATAATCTGCATGGCGCGCACCTTGGGAGCTCCGCTCAATGTTCCCGCCGGAAAACAGGCGGCGAATGCGTCCAGCGCGCTCAAGTCCTTGCGCAGCGTTCCTTCCAGCGCCGAGACCAGGTGCATCACGTGAGAGTAGCGCTCCACGTACATCAAATCTTTTACCTTCACCGAGCCATATTCGCTGACCCGCCCCAGATCGTTGCGGCCAAGATCGACCAGCATCACGTGCTCGGCTCGTTCCTTTTCGTCACTCCGCATTTGTTTTTCGAGGCGCAAGTCTTCTGCCTCATCCCTCCCCCGCGGGTGCGTCCCCGCGATGGGACGATATTCCAGCTTGCGCCCGGTCACCCGCACCAGCATTTCGGGAGACGATCCCAAAATCTGCGTCTGCCCCATCCGCAAGAAATATAGATACGGCGACGGATTCACCTGGCGCAGCGCGCGGTAAAGATCGAACGGCGCAACCCCAGGAGTGAAATCCAGCCGCTGCGAAAGCACGACCTGAAAAATGTCGCCCGCGGCAATGTATTCCTTGCAGCGCTCCACGCTGCGAATGAATTTCGCGCGCGAAGTTCCCGCGTGGATCTTGAGTTTTCCGGGCGCGGCCTTGCCGGCTTTGCGCCACATCGCGGGACGAAATCCTTTGGCCAGCTTTCTCTCCAGCACGTCGATATCGCGCACCGCCCGGTCATAAGCGCGCCGGGGACTCTCGCGGGAAACATCGGCAGCCGCCACAATGTGAATCTGATGGCGCAGGTGATCAAACGCTAGAAGCCGGTCGAAGAACATCAATTCGCAATCCGGGATGGAAAGGTCATCCTTGGCGTGTTCGCCAATTTTTTCCAGTTGCCGCACCGCGTCGTAGGAAAAGTATCCGACGGCTCCGGCGGTGAAGGGCGGCAGGCCGGGGACCGTTGCCGGCTCATGTTCGCTGAGCAAGAGCTTCACGAACTGGAAAATATCTCCCTCGTGGCGCTCGCGATGGCGCCCGCGCTCGATTTCGACGACGTTGCCCCGCGCCCGGACACGCATGTAAGGCCGCGCGCCCAGAAATGTGTAGCGGCCAACCTGCTCTCCGCGCTCCGCCGATTCCAGCAAGAATGCATGCGGTTCCTTCTCGGCAATGGCCAGGAAAGCAGAGACTGGTGTCAGCAGATCGGCGCTCACCGACTTCACGACGGGTACTAGCGTCGAGGATTGTGCCAGGCGGGAAAAATCCGAAAACTCTAAGTAGGCCATGAGGAAAGATGAGGCGGCGGTGGTCCTGCGCGCGCCGCGACCTCATTATAGGGGAGGATTCGGGGCGACTTCGCTCCCGAGCCGGCGAGCCCGTCCGATTTCTGTAGTGACTATCGTGCTGAAAAACTTACCGGGAAACCAATGCGGCAATTGACGAACGCACCTACTCGTCCGAAGATGAAGAGTTACTGAACAAAGGGCCCTCGTGCGGTCGCGAGCCTATGCGCATTAAGTTCTGGGGCGTGCGCGGTTCCACGCCCACCCCACAACCCGAAAACATGCGCTACGGAGGGAACACCTCCTGCGTCGAAGTGCGCCTGGGCGATCGCATCTACATCTTCGATTGCGGCACAGGATTCCGCGTGCTGGGCCAGCAACTGGAAAAAGAATTCGGCGACCGGCCGTTTTCCGCCCACGTCTTCGTCTCGCATTTCCACTGGGACCACATTCAGGGGATGCCCTTTTTCCGCCCTTTGTATGCGAATGCCGATAATCGTTTCCAGTTCCAGTGTTCCAGCCGAACCCGCAGCCTGCAGCAAGTCTTCAGCGAGCAGATGGCCCCGCCCTACTTTCCGGTCGATATCAATCAGATGAAAGCGCATCGCGATTTTTATGAAATCGAGAGCGGGCGCATCACCATCGATGATGGCGTCGTGATGCAGACCGCCTGGCTGAATCATCCTCAGGGATGTATGGGCTTTCGCCTGGAAACCAAAGACGGGATCCTCGTCTACGCCACGGACAACGAACCCGGGGACGCTGCCTTTGACAAGGCCGTGCGCAAGCTGGCCGAGGGCGTGGATATTCTCATCTACGACGCGCAATACCTTCCCGAAGAATACGCAGCCCGCCGCCGCGGCTGGGGACACAGCCACTGGCGCGAGGCCGTCAACGTGGTCATGGAAAGCGGCGCGAAAGAATTAATCCTGTTCCACCACGATCCTGAACACACCGACGCCATCATTGACAAAGTGGTCCACGATGCGCGCAATTACTATGCAAAAGTGCGCGCGGCTTCGGAGGGGATGGAGATTATTTTAGGAAGCAACAAGAGCTAGTCGCCGGCTCGCGCAACATCCGTATGGAGAAAATCCGATCCCTTGTAAAGCAATTCCCTCCCTAAACTTTTTGCCAAAGCATAGCTAAAGCAGTCGCCGAAGTTCAGCCGTGCGGCGTGGCCTCGGCCTTTGCCGTAGCGGCGCCAGGCCTTGCGCGCGATCCGAATCTGTTCGATAGTGTCTGGTTCGACAACGATCTCAGCATGAACCAGGAATAGGTCGAGTTGATCGCCGCATCCAGGTGTTCCCGAGGCACACAGCAAGGAAGAGGAGATGCTGTGCCCTCTGCGCGTTTGACTCGCCTTCATCGCGTACTTAAGATTAGATCGCTCCAGTGAGCGCCCTGCCATGAGCGGTGAGAGCATGATCGGCCAAACCATTTCGCACTACCGCATCGTTGAGATGCTGGGCGGCGGCGGCATGGGGGTTGTCTACAAGGCCGAGGACACGAAACTCGGTCGATTTGTCGCGTTGAAATTCCTGCCGGACGAAGTGGCAAGAGACCCGCAAGCCCTGGCCCGATTCCGGCGGGAAGCCAAGGCGGCATCGGCCCTCAATCATCCCAACATTTGCACAATTCACGAGATTGACGAGCAGGATGGCCATACCTTCCTGGTCATGGAGTATCTGGACGGGGTGACGCTGAAGCACCGCATCGGCGGCCGTCCGCTGGAAACTGAAATCCTGCTGTCGCTGGCCATCGAGGTTGCGGACGCGCTGGATGCCGCGCATGCCGGGGGCATCGTGCATCGCGATATCAAGCCCGCGAACATTTTCGTCACCAAGCGGGGGCACGCGAAGATCCTCGATTTCGGATTGGCCAAGGTGGCTCCGCTGGCGAAAGAAGTTTCCGGCGGCCTGACCGCAGCCACGATCGCGGACAGCCAATTTCTTACCAGCCCGGGCACAGCCGTGGGCACGGTCGCGTACATGTCGCCGGAGCAGGCCAAGGGCAAAGACCTCGATTCCCGCACGGACCTGTTTTCCTTCGGGACGGTGCTGTACGAAATGGCGACTGGGACGTTGCCTTTTGCGGGCGACACAGCGGCCACCATCTTCGACGGCATACTCAATCGGACGCCGGTTCCGCCGCTGCGCCTGAATCCTACTCTTCCACCGCGGCTGGAAGAGATTATTGCCAAATCGCTGGAGAAAGACCGCGAGCTGCGCTATCAATCGGCCACGGAACTGGTCAGCGATCTGAAGCGCTTACGGCGCGATACCGAATCGGGCAGGGAGCCGGCACACTCGTCCGGTTCGGTGGGAGTTTCGAGCGCCGGCGTGCCGGTAGCGGGAGGCGAGCATGCATCCAGCAGTTCGGTGCTGGCAGCTGCGGCGCGGCAGCATCGAGCCGGCCTGGGAGTGATTTTGCTGGTGGTAGTGCTGCTGGTAGCAGCGGCCGGGTTCGGGGTTTACAGCCTGTTTTTCGCGGCGCGGCGCCAGCCTTTTGAAAGCATCAAGATCAGCAAAGTCAGCGGCACCCACAATGCGAAGATCGGCGCCATGTCTCCCGACGGAAATTATCTTGCCTACGTATTGAATACCGAGGGCAACGAGTCGCTGTGGCTGCGCCATCTCTCCAGCGAAAGTAACGTGCAAATTATTCCACCGCAGCATGTCGCATACTCCGCGCTGCGATTCTCGCCGGATGGCGGCCACATTTATTATTCGCACACCTTGCTGGCCAGCGGCCCGGCATCGCAGGATTACGATCTTTACCGCATTCCCGTGCTGGGCGGTACTCCGCAGCTGCTGGTCAAGGATATCGACTCGAATCCCAGCTTTTCTCGGGATGGGCAGCGCTTGGTTTTCGTGCGCGCCAACGATCCGGATCCGGGTAAATACCATTTGATCATCGCGAATGCCGACGGCAGCGACGAGAAAAGCATTTTCTCAGGGCCCATGGCCAATGTGATGATTGATGCCGCGTGGTCGCCGGATGGGAAAGCGGTTGTCGGAGCGATCGTCGATCAAACAAGCAACAGCTTCATCTCCTTGATTGCGATCGATCCGGAAAGCGGCAAGCAGAGGACGATCTCCAAGCCTCCCTTGATATTCATCAGCAAAATGGCCTGGCTGCCCGATGGGAGCGCGCTCGTAGTGCTCGCGCAAAGCGAAGACACGAACTTCAGCCGGCAACAGATCGGATTGGTCAGTTATCCGGAGGGCAAGTTACGCCCCATTACCGCCGACACCAATGATTACGGGACGCTCAGCGTGGCATCCGACGGAAAAACCATTGCAAGCTTGATGCAGCAATCGGTGCGCGACGTTTACCTCAGTTTGGGCCAGAAGGCGGATTACTCCGACGCCAAAGAGGTTACTTCCGGGGACCCAATCCCTGCGGTTTCCTGGGCGAGCGACGGTCACCTGCTTGCCGAACAGTTTCCGTCGGTTCGCGTGCTGGACACGAATGGGGAAATCAAAGGCGAAATTGGCAAGGAAAAAGACTCCGCTGCGATGCAGCCAAGCGGGTGCAGCGATGGTCATGTCGTTCTTGCGCGTGCCATGGCGAAAACCCAGGGCGTGAGCATCTGGCGGAGCGAAGCCGATGGGACGGGCCTGCGCCGCATCTC
>Ga0302319_10004381_pt1 | contig 29013 bp, 16 predicted proteins | sample Bog_T0_2_FD_203319 | JGI IMG/M metagenome (GOLD analysis project Ga0302319, IMG submission 203319) | Peat permafrost microbial communities from Stordalen Mire near Abisko, Sweden - Bog_T0_2 | ecosystem: Environmental > Terrestrial > Soil > Wetlands > Peat | place: Sweden: Abisko, Stordalen Mire... | reverse complement strand
GCCTCCTCCCCAAACTTTGCCCGAAACTCGCCCACGGTCAGCATACGAACGCCTTTGCTCATCCCGAAATCCCCCTCGGATTCGAGAATATCGCCTTCTATTCGCCTGTTCAAGCTAAATAATCATCTTCACGGAAAGGGTTGGTGCTTCGGTCGGATACTGCTCTTCAAGCACCCGTCAGAGCATTCTGCGACTTCATGCAAACATTTTGAGAGCATTGGAGGGTGGCTTTTTATTAAGAAAAAGCCACCTTGAGTGCGTGCTTTGGATCTACACCAATTCCGAAAACGCTATAGCCAGGATCAATGCAGTCAAATCAAAAGGCATTTCACAAGGCCCATGGAACCGGGGCCATGGGAGCCGCACGGCCCACTGAGCAAGCGCTCAAGGGCTGTGTTGCCGGAGGCGGCGTTCCTCCCCCCCTGGCAATACGGAGGGTCTGTTTCAGAGCAGAGTTACGTGAGCACGGCTCGGGCCGTTTCAGCGGATTGCGGCAGTTTGCAACCGAGAAAATCCCGGAATGGAACGACGGAAGTGCGCAGTACCAGCGTAACCGTATTTCTACTCACAGGTAACGGCCGACACTAAATATTGAGATTATGGCCGCCGATAATGCCCCCAAGCAGCAACAGCACATCATGCTTGGGAGCACATTATGGAAACTCGCGCCATTATTGCCGGGGAATTCCCCGCGGCATCAAATGCATCAGCAGTGAAAGTTGTTTTTTCATTCATTTTATTCATAGTTACTTGTTCAGTAACCTCTTTCGGACAGACCTTAGGCACTGTTGTTCCGGTAATCTCTCCGGGCTCGGGCACATACCATACGGGTCAGTCCGTGAGTCTTTCGGATTCCACAATTAACGCAAGCATTTACTACACATTGGACGGCACGACGCCAACGGTATCTTCTTCTGTATACAGCGGTCCGATTGCCGTTTCCCAGAACACCGTAATCAATGCGATTGCCATAGCCAGCGGGTCTGCAAGTCCCGTGGCGACCGCCAAGTACATTTTTCCTGCGGCGACGGTATGTTACCGGCCGGCTGCCGGAACATACCTTTCCAGTCAAATGGTGGCCCTGTCTTCTTACACCCAGGGCGCCGCAATTTATTACACAGACGATGGCTCGAATCCGACCACAGCGTCAAATCTCTACACCGGGCCAATTCTGGTATCTGCCACTGAAGTTGTAACGGCTATTGCGGTTGAGGCGGGATTCAACAACAGCTTTCCCTCGTCCGCGACCTACGCAATCACTCCGCCGGCTGTGGCGCCTACTTTCACGGTTGCCCCAGGCCAGTTCACGAGTGTTCAGTCGGTCTCCCTGCTGGATGCGACGCCGGGCGCGTCGATTTACTTCACAACCAATGGTTCCACGCCGACTGCCGCATCTACGCTGTATACCGGGCCGGTTTCTGTAGGGACAACCCAGACTATCGAGGCGGTTGCGGTGGTCCCCGGGGGCACGCTCAGCCCTGTTGCCTCCGCGACCTACACCATCGTTCTGCCGACCGCGGTTCCAACCATCGCCCCGGTGTCAGGAACATATTCCGCCGGACAGTCCGTAGCCTTCTCCGACTCCACCCCAAATGCGGTCATCTATTACACCGTAAACGGGAGCGCGCCCACCACTTCTTCCTCGATCTACAGTGGGCCCATTTCCATCTCCAGCAACTCCACGGTTCAGGCCATGGCGCTGGCCAGCGGCGATTCGGCAAGCTCGATCGTCAGCGCCAGTTACGCCTTCCCGACAGCAACGCCGATCATCTCTCCAGCAGGCGGCACCTATACATCATCGCAAACCGTGAGTATCAGTTCGGCAACGCCGGGGGCAGCGATCTACTTCACCACCAATGGCGCGACCGCTACAAACACCTCCACACCCTTCACAGGTCCCATTACTGTCGCAAGCAACGAGACCATCCAGGCTGTCGCTGTGGCATCCGGATACAACAGCAGCGCTGCTGCTTCGGCGGTGTTTATGATCACGCCGCCCGCAGCCGCACCGCTTTTCTCTGTCGCCCCGGGCCAGTACACCAGCGTCCAGTCTGTCTATCTGTCAGACGCCACACCCGGCGCGGTGATTTACTACACGACGGATGGCTCTGTGCCGAGTTCCGGGTCTACACCGTATACCGGACCAATTTCCGTTGGCACAACCGAGACCCTCCAGGCAGTCGCGCTGGCTAGCGGCGGTACGCTTAGCCCGGTGGCTTCGGCAGCCTACATCATCGTTCTGCCTACTGCCGTTCCAACCATCTCGCCGGCATCAGGAACGTATTCCAACGGACAGTCCGTAACTATCGCCGACTCCACGCCAAATGCCGTCATCTACTACACCATAAACGGAAGCACGCCGACCACTTCTTCCTCGATCTACAGCGGGCCGATTTCGGTCACCAGCAACTCCACTGTTCAGGCCATGGCGTTGGCAAGTGGCGATTCGGCAAGTTCGATCGCCAGCGCCAGCTACACCTTCCCGGCTGCGGCACCGGTTTTTAGCCCGCCTGCGGGTACTTATCTCGCGACCCAGGCAGTGAGCATCAGTTCGACCAGTCCGGGAGCCGTCGTTTACTTCACCACCAACGGCACGATGCCCACGACCACATCGCCGGTGTACACAGGGCCGATCACGGTCTCAAACAACGAGACAGTCCAGGCTATCGCGGTCGCATCCGGCTACAACAACAGCGGTGTGGCTTCAGCGATCTATGCCATCACTCCACCAGCTCCCACGCCCACTTTTTCACTTGCCGGGGGAACCTACACTACGGTTCAAACAGTCGCGCTTAGCTGCTCCAACACAAGTGCGGCGATCTATTACACAACCGACGGCTCGATGCCTTCGACGAGTTCCGCGGTGTATTCAAGCGCATTGAGCGTTTCTGCAAATGAGACGATTTCCGCAATTGCCCTGGCAAGCGGCGGCAGCAAGAGTGCGGTGGCTTCGGCGACGTATACCATCGTTCTACCGACGGCCACTCCCGTCTTCTCGCTGGCCGCAGGCAAGTACACCGGTACGCAGTCAGTCACAGTCAGCGATACGACGGCGAACGCGGCAATCTACTTCACAATCGACGGCTCTACGCCGACGGCCTCCTCGGCTCTTTACTCCGGGCCAATCTCGGTTGCGGCATCCGAAACAGTCGAGGCTGTCGCCGTCACAAGCGGAGGTTCGCTCAGCCCGGTCGCCAAGGCTGCCTACCAAATCACCCCAATCACGGCGGTCCCGGTAATCTCGCCGGCGGCAGGCACATACAACGGCGCACAGACTGTCACAATCGTCGACTCAACACCCAACGCCATCATCTATTACACAATCAATGGGAAGATGCCCAACAGCTCCTCTACCGTGTATAGCGGTCCGTTATCAATCTCCACAAACTCCAACATCCAGGCTATAGCCCAGGCGCCGAGCTATGCCTCGAGCGCTACTGCAGTTGCCAATTTTGCATTCGGGGCGGCAACTCCGGTCATCTCTCCTGCAGCCGGCACTTATTTGACAACTCAATCGATCAAGATAACCACATCGACACCTGGCGCTTCCATCTACTACACAAACAATGGCACGACTCCAACTTCAGGATCGAACCTGTACACCGGTCCAATTTCAGTTTCTACGAATGAGACGATTGAGGCGGTTACTGTCCTGAGCGGACTCAACAACAGTCCGGCTGCTTCATCCGCCTATGTGATTACGCCACCTGCCCCGGCACCGAGTTTCTCGCCGGCTGCCGGGACCTATCTCAAGGTCGAGACGGTGTCTATCAATTGTTCCAACAAAAGCGCGGTGATTTATTACACCACCGACGGCTCGACGCCCTCGACCGGATCCCTTGTGTATTCCAGTCCACTGACTGTCGGATCCAATGAGACCATCAACGCGATGGCATTGGCCCCGGGCGGCTCGAATAGTTCCGTTTCGTCGGCGGCTTATACCATCGAGTTACCGGCTGCTTCCCCGGTGTTTTCGGTCGCTTCCGGAAAGTACACGAGCGTACAAACTGTCTCCTTGTCCGACGCGACTGCTTCAGCCTCTATCTACTACACAACAGATGGTTCCACTCCGACCAGTTTGTCAAACCTTTATAGCGGGCCGATTACCGTTGCGGCATCGGAAAACTTCGAAGCCATAGCTCTAGCCCCGGGCGGATCGGCCAGTCCGGTTGCCAAGGCCGGGTATACGATCACTTTACCCACCGCGATACCCGTTATTTCTCCTGCATCCGGGACTTACAACTCAATCCAGACAGTCACCATTGCAGATGCCACGCCGGGTGCAGTGATCTACTACACGGTCAATGGAAGTTACCCGACCACCAATTCTCCGGTTTACAGCGCGCCAATCACGGCGACAACCACCACCATGATCCAGGCGATTGCAATTGCCCCGACCGACTCGATGAGCGCAAGCGCGGAAACGAATTATGCGATTGTCGCGCCACCGCCTTCGATCACGCCCGCTTCAGGGACTTTCGATTACACGGCGACAGTCGTAATGTCGAGCACGATTCCCGGAGCAACGATCTACTACACGAGCAACGGCACGACGCCGACACCCTCGTCTGCGGTCTACACAGGCCCGATTGTTGTTTCTCCGAAACAGTCCACAACGGAGTCGTTTTCCGCAATTCAAATCGCGCCTGGATATTTACTAAGCGCGGCAAACTCCAACGCGATTACTGTGACGTTGCCCTCAGGGATCCTTGCCCAGGCCACGGTAAATACGACACCGCAGCTGACTATTGCTCCCAACTTTCTGGGACTTTCGGCCGATTTCTATACACCCAGCACGCTATTCGGGCAGCAATCGACAGGGGTCAACCAGGTTTACAGGAATCTGTTGGGCAATTTGACTGCAAACTCCACAGCGCCGCTGCTGTTCCGAATCGAGGCGGACAACTCCACCGTGGCGGGACTCCAGGCTGACGTCGAGCCGCTTAACGAACTTGCGCAAAATGTCAACATCAACTACACACTTGGCATCGACCTGATCACCAACAGCGTCGCACTGGCAGAATCGGAAGCCGCGGTATGGGCCAACGGAGTTCCCAGCCAGTACATTGCGGCTTTTGAGATCGGCAACGAGCCGGACGCGTACGTCAACTCGGGCAATCGACCATCCCCATTCACGTTCCCTGAATACCTTGCGCAGTTCCAGCAATGGCAGCAGGCAGTGCAAACCGGCGCAGGAAGTCAATTCGGCGTCATGGGGCCATCGGCAGCTGGATCTGGATGGAACGCGGGCGTGGAAGCCGGGCTCGCCGTTGGAACCATGACCCCTGTCCTGGTGAGCCAGCATGCGTATCTAACACCCGCTCCCGCTGGCCAGACGCTTCCGCCGGATTTTCTGCTCCAACCCAGCTCGACCAGCAAACTGCCCGGCTACTACATTCCGTTCGCGGTCTCAGCGCACCAGTCGGGATTCAAATTTCGGATGGGAGAGATCAACTCCATCTGCAACGGCGGCGTCAGGGGCATCAGCGATACCTTCCAGGCGGCGCTGTGGTCCATCGACATCATGTTCACCTACCTCAACGGCGGCGTGGATGGCGTAAACTGGCATTCCGGCCAATACACCGCGTACGCGCTCTGGGAGTTCCAGCCTAAGACCTATGCCGGAAAGACAACGTTCAATTTTCAAGGCGTAAGCCCGCTTTACTACGGGCTTCTGAGCTTCCAGCAGGTAGCTGGAAACGGCGCACAACTTCTACCTGTGGCAACCATGACCGACTCGAACGTCTCGATCTGGGCGACGGTCGACAGCACATCCACCGCACACGTGGTCGTGATCAACAAGGACGAAGCAGCAACTGGAAATATCCAGATTAACCTGCCCGGCTACACGACCGGAACTGTGCGTTACCTGAGCGCCCCGAGTTACGCGTCAACCAACGGCGTAACTCTCGGCGGCCAGACCTTTGATGGAACACCAGACGGAACCATCCAGGGATCATTGGTCACAACCACAATCACAGGGCAGAACGGAGTATTCACGCTGCCAGACATGCCGATTACGACAGCGGCGATCATCGACTTTACGAACTGATCGCTGAGGCCGGGTCGGGGGTTTGCTTTGAACTGGATGACTGTGGTCAAGCATTCTCTCAGGCGGTGCGCGCCACGCTGATGACCGAATGCAGATGCGCCCTTTGTTTCGGCAGAAATTCCGAAACAAAGGGCGCTGATGCTTTTCCGTTGTTGAATCCTTCCACTGCCGGATGGCTACTTAAGACTCTAGCCGGAAAGCTTGACGATCATTTTTCCAATGTTTTTTGCGCCTGAATGAAGAAGACCAATGAAGGCAGCTGGGGCTGCATCAAGGCCTTCCACAAAGGTCTCAGTGTTGATGAGTTTTCCGGATTGAAGCGCGGGAATTGCCTCGCTCAGAAATGCCGGAAATTCCTTCATGTGGTCTGAAACGATGAAGCCCTCAAGGCTGAGGCGTTTGCCGATCGCCAGCGTCAGGTTCCGCGGGCCTGGGACAGGCGTGTTGTAGCCGGCAATTGCACCGCACATAGCGACTCTTCCGTAATTTCGCAGCACTGCCAGCGCGGCTTCGAGTTGCGTGCCGCCGGTGTTGTCGAAATAGACGTGGATGCCTTCCGGAGCGGCTTGGTTCAAATGGGCCAGTGGTTCGCCATGCCGATAGTTGAAGGCGTAATCTACTTTGAGTTCCTCGCGCAGGTAATCCACTTTCTCTTCGGAACCAGCGCTGGCGAGCACTCGACAACCGTGCAATTTGGCGAACTGGCAGGCAGCGCTTCCCACAGCGCCCGCACCTGCTGAGACAAATACAGTCTCGCCCACTTTCAAGCCTGCGACGCGAAACAGACCTGCCCAGGCGGTGAGCCCAGTGACGCCCAGGATGCCGAGAAAAGCGGAGGGGGGCGCCACGGTTGTGTTCACGATTTGTAACTTCGAGGCCGGTGCGACAAAGGCTTCGCGCCATCCATTGAAACTTTGAACAAAGGTACCGACGGTCAGTTTCTGATCGAGCGAGGCGATGACCCTTCCCACCGCTCCACCTTCCAATGGCTGACCGATTTGAAAAGGCGGAATGTAGGACTTGGCGTCGTTCATTCGTCCGCGCATATACGGGTCGACAGACATACAAATGTTGCGTATCAGGACTTCTCCCGGTTTGGGGTCGGGGACATCGACAGTTGCAAAGGAGAAATTGTCGAGCGTGGGTATCCCGATGGGACGGCTTGCGAGTCGGACTTCACGGCTTTTGGTAGGCATAGGAATCAGAGTAGAGCATAACGCGTGTTGCATTCCTCTGGCAGTCAGAGTTGGATTACTCACAATCCAACTACCGCTTTATGCCTCTGTCAATTCCCCAAGAGAAGCAGGGGCTCCACGCAAAACGCGCGGGAAAATGCTCTGTCCCATTCGAAAGTGATTGTCAATTCTTCAGCAGAATGACGAACGGCAATTCCCAGCTTCTAAAGAACCTTTCCTAATGCCGCGCGAAACTCTGCCGCACTTTGTCACAAAAAGCCCTGTATTTTCAGCGTAATTCTCGATATGGGGATAGACCGAGGTCTGGCGTTCTAAAAGTGTTGACTAGAATTGCAATGCCGCTCCGACGGCCGCACCCACAACTCGAGACTGGCTAACACGTTAGTGGTAGTGTGGAATCCGCGAGATTGGGAGATTCTGCTTATCACTCAAGCCAGTAACTATCTTATGATTCACCGGCCTTCTCTCCGGACCCAACGGCCGGCCTGCACTGCGACTTACAATCAACCGCCCAACGCCGCGGAGATGTTCGATGAAGAAAGTTCGATTGAGACACCTTCTATTTCTGGTGTGCGTGGCTTCCGTGCCTGCCGCCGCGCATGCTGCTGCCACCGTTACCATCACTCCCGGCTACACCAACCTCGGCGTTAACGCCACGCAACAATACAAGGCCACAGTCACCGGCCTCAGCAACACGGGAGTAACTTGGGAGATCAACGGATTCGTCGGCGGCAACGCCACGGTTGGGACCATCTCGACCACCGGCCTGTACAAATCTCCCTCGGTCATTCCCACGGTGAGCACGCTGGTGGAAGCACTGGCCTCCGACGGCGTCACCCTGGGTGCGGTTTACGTGAACCTTGAGCCGGCAGGACCCACGATCACGGCTATTAGCCCTGATCCCATTCCGACCGGAGGCTACACGATCACGCTCACTGGAAAAGGATTCCAGAAGGGAGCAACCGTAAGCGCGGCCGGCAACAACCTTACCACCACATTTGTAAACTCGACCACTCTGAAAACCGGCGGCTGGCAGGAAACGGCAGGCTCGGTTGCCTTTCAGGTCGTTAACCCCGGCACACTGTGGGGGCCGGCCTTCACAGCCCAGTTCAAGAACACTACACCGGTACCGCCGCAGGTCATCTCCCCAACATCGGCGACGGTGATCCTCGGCGAGACAGAGCAGTTTACTTCGAGCGGCGCCACCAGTTGGAAGGCAAGCGCGGGCACTATCTCCTCGTCGGGCTTGTACAAAGCACCTTCGACCATGCCCTCATCCGCTGATGTCACGGTGACCGCCGCTGGGCCGGGCGGATCCGCGACCGCCAAAGTTACGCTGAAGCCGATTCCGCCGCAGACCATCTCACCTGCCACAGTGAGCCTCGATCTGGGCGTGACACAGCAATTCACATCCTCGGGCGCGACAAGTTGGTCGGCGACCGCCGGCACGATTACCACTGGCGGCCTCTATACGGCACCGAGCACGGAACCCGCATCCGGCAAAGCGACAGTAACGGCGAAAGGTCCAGGCGGCACCGCGAGCGCAACAGTGAGCGTGATCGACAGTGTGCCAACCACAATTTCACCCGCAAGCGCGCCTGTCACGCTGGGATCAGCCAAGCAGTTCACGTCCAGCGGCGGCACAAGTTGGAAAGCGACTTACGGCACGGTGACCAGTGGCGGCCTTTACACGGCGCCTGCCGCAATGCCCGCGTCGAGTGCAGACACCGTCAGCGTAACCGGACTGGGCGGAACAGCTACGGCTGCTATCAAGCTGGTTCCTCCCGCACCGGTCATCACGGCAGCCGGCTCCGGCGGCCAGCTGCCATTGGGTATCTTCTCTGCTGGAGTCTCCGGCACAGGCTTCACCACTACCTCCGTTGCTTCGCTCAACGGGGCTGCGCTTACCACTAAATTCAACTCGGCAACCTCACTGACAGTGACCGGCTTTGCGGGTCGGGCGGGCGCGGGATCTCTGGTGGTGAGCAACGGGGTCGTTGACTCCGCAGCATTCCCGGTGCAGATCGGCGTCCGCAACCCGCAGGTGTCTCCGGCCGCGGCGCGCAGGTTCCTCGAACAGGCTGCGTTCGGTCCAACTCCGACAGACGCGACCACCGTGCAGACGATCGGGTATCAGGCATGGCTGAGCAATCAGTTCAACATGGCGCAGGTCTCCAACTACAACTCCATCACCGGCGATCAAGGCGGAATGCCGCAGCAGTTCCTGGCCAACGCAGTGACCAATCCTGACCAGTTGCGCCAGCGGGTAGCCTTTGCACTGAGCCAGATATTTGTGACCTCGCTGGAAAAGCTGATCTGGAATGGAAACATGGTGAGCTACCAGAACATGTTGCTGGCCGATGGGTTCAGCAACTACCGCCAGATCATGGCAGACGTCACGCTGAGTCCGGCGATGGGGCAGTATCTTGACATGGGCAATAACGCCAAGGCCGACACCACCACCGGTGCGGTAGCTAATGAGAACTTTGCGCGTGAGATGATGCAGCTTTTCACCATCGGCACCGTCATGCTTAACCAGGAAGGCAGTGTGCTGTTGGACAGCACGGGCGTTCCCATCCCCACCTACACCCAGTTCCAGATCACGGAGTTTGCGCGGGTCTATACCGGGTGGACCTACGCACCGCCGGCAGGCCAGCCTGTGGAGTGGGGTGCGTATTACAGCGGGGACAACATGGTTCCCTACGCTGCCGAGCATGATGCCGGTTCCAAGCAATTGCTCGACGGTCACGTTGCTCCGGCTGGTCTTACGCCGCAAGAGGATCTGGAAGAAGCACTGGACAACATTTTCAACCATCCCAACGTAGGATCATTTGTGGCGCGGCAGCTCATTCAGCACCTGGTGAAGAGCAACCCCAGCCCTGCCTACATTTCGCGCGTGGCGGCCGCATTTAACAACAATGGCAGCGCAGTGCGCGGCGACATGAAAGCGACCATTACCGCGGTTCTGCTAGACCCCGAAGCGCCGCCAATGACAATGGCGGCAACGACCAGCCCACCGACGGCCATCTGCAAGAACCGGCGCTGTTCATGGCAGGCATGGTGCGTGCCTTCGGCGGCTTAATGACGAACCAGAACTATTTTTCGACCGACATGGAGCAGGACGTCTTCACTCCGGCCAGCGTCTTCAACTACTACGAGCCCGATTACGGCGTGCCAGGAACAACCCTGATGGGCGGAGAGTTCCAAATCTTCTCTCCAAACAATGCCATCCTGCGCACTAACGAAGTCTCCAACCTCTTCAGCCAATGGGGTAGCTCCGTGCAGACATACGGCCCGGGGACGACCATCGATCTCACGCTGTTCCTGCCGCTTGCCGCCAACCCGACGACACTGGTGGATGCGCTCGATCTCACATTGACACACGGCGTGATGCCTGCGGCGATGAAGACGGCAATTGTCAATGCGGTGGCTGCCAATACCGACGGCAACCTGCGCCAGGTGCAACTGGGATGCTATCTGATTCTCACTTCGAACTACTACAACGTCTGGCACTAACCTTACCGGAAGCAGAACGAGCGGCGCAGCAAACGAGATTAGGAGAGATGGAAGATGATCATTCGCACCAGAAGAGACTTCCTGCGTGATACGGTCCGCACGGCCGGAGCGCTCGGCGCCTTGAGCATGCTGTCCCGGTTCGGTCAGATGAATGCGTTCGCCGCATCGCAGCCAGGCTACCAGGCGCTGATCTGCATCTTTCTCTCCGGCGGCAACGATGGCCACAACACCGTGATTCCCATCTCCACTGCGCAACAGAACTACAGCCTCTACGCGAAAGGACGGCAGGGATTGGCTCTGGCTCAATCCACGTTGCTGCCGATCAACAACGGCAACGACGTTTACGGCCTGCACCCCAGCATGCCGGAGATGCAAACCCTCTACAGCAAGGGCACGATGGCGATTCTGGCCAACGTCGGAAACCTGGTGCAGCCGATCAATCGGGATGGGTACAACAGCAACAATCTGGCTATCGTTCCGGGGCAGCTGTTCTCGCACTCCGACCAGGCGAATCAATGGCAGAGCGCAATTCCCAACGGCATTGCCTCCAACGGCTGGGGCGGACGCATCGCCGACTTGATGCAGTCAAAGAACGCGGGCGCGGTGTTTCCACCCATCACCAACAGCGCCGACTGCGGGCTCTTCTGCACCGGCCAGCACACGTTCCCGGCAACGGTGCCTCCGCCCATTTCAGGATTCCCGGGCGCAACCGGAATGGCCACAATCACGGGCGTGCAAAATTCAACGTCGCCGACCGCCGGCATGCAGCAGTTGCTCAAATTCGACAACGGACTCCAACTCGTCCAGGCCGGCAACGGCATCGTCGAGCGCGGCAACAGCTATGCGCAAACCCTTACCGGCTTGCTGCAGAGCTCGAACATCACTACCGCGTTCCCGGCTGCCAATCCGCTGGCCGCGCAGTTGTTGACGGTGGCCAACGTCATGTCGGTTCGCACTCAACTGGGACTCACGCGGCAGATTTTCTTCTGCGACTTTGGCAGTTTCGATACACACGGCTCACAGCTGGAGACACAGCAGGCCCTGTTGCAACAACTCAGCCAAGCCGTCATGGCCTTTTATGGTGCCACGCAGGAACTGGGCATCGCCTCCAGCGTTACCACGTTTACCGCATCGGAGTTTGGCCGCACCCTGAATCCCAGCGGCACCGACGGCAGCGATCATGCATGGGGCAACCACCACTTCATCCTCGGCGGCGGCGTGGAAGGCGGCAAGTTCTACGGGACATTCCCATCGCTGGTGCTGGGCAGCGAAAATGACGCCAACAATCGCGGCACGCTCATTCCCACCACGGCCATCTCGCAGTACGGCGCGACCCTGGCGCAGTGGTTTGGTGTAAGCAACGCCAATCTGCCGATCGTATTCCCCAACATTGGCAACTTTGGGTCGTCGAACCTGGGATTCCTGGCCTGAAGCAACAAAAGTCAATTGGGTCCCATGCTGTCTGGATGCCCGCTTTGTCACTTCGCCAACTCCCGTTCGCGGAGCCAGGTAAAGATAACCGGAGTGACGATGAGTACGTGGATCAGTGAGCTGACCATTCCGCCGAGAACCGGTGCGGCAAGGGGCTTCATGAACTCGGCCCCAGTGCGTGTGGACCAGAGCAGAGGGAGCAGCCCTGCAACCACTGTCGCTACGGTCATCACCTTGGGACGAAGCCGCAACAGGGCGCCTTCAATGACGGCTGCGTGCAGACCTGCCCTGGTTAGGCGGCCGTCAAGGGCAGTTCTGCGCGCCACTGCATCTTCAAGATAGATGACCATAACTACGCCGGTTTGAACTGCGGTTCCGAAGAGCGCGATGAAACCCACCCATACGGCCACTGAAAAGTTGAGACCCATCATCTTGACCAGGAAGATGCCGCCGGTAAGCGCAAACGGGACGGCAAGCAGGACATGGGCAGCCTCTTTCAAGGAACCGTACGTGCGATAGAGCAAGACAAAGATCACCAGAAGAACGATCGGAATCACAAGTTCCAGCCGCTTCTTCGCGCTGATCTGGTTTTCATATTGTCCGCTCCACTCGATGTAGTAACCAGGAGGCATCTTTACCTGGTAGGCGACTGCCTGCTGAGCTTGCTGGACAAAGCTGCCAACATCGCGCCCACGAACGTTGAGAAGCACCGCTCCGCGCAGCAGGCCGTTCTCGCTGGAGATCATGGATGGGCCCATGGTGGTTTTGAGGGTTACCACCTTGTCGAGGGGAACCTGTGCGCCGTTGCTGCCTGTGACGAGCACTTCACCAAGTTGCTGCGGATTTTCGCGGAAATCGCGCGCATAACGGACACGGACTGGGAAGCGCTGCCGGCCTTCGATGGTGGTGGTCAGGTTCTTTCCGCCGATGGCAGTTTCAATCACGTCCTCGACATCAGCCACGTTGAGGCCGTACCGGTCAGCGGCAGCCCGATCGACGGTCATTTCAAGGTAAGGCGAGCCGGTGGTGCGTTCAGCATAGAGATCGACCGCACCGGGAATCTTGCGCACAACATCCTTGATCTCTTCCGATTTCTGCTCGATCACGTTGAGATCTGGTCCGAACACCTTGATGCCCACCTGGGTGCGAATGCCGGTAGAGAGCATGTCGATGCGGTTGCGTATGGGTTGGGTCCAGATATTGGTGACACCGGGAATCTGCAGCTTTTCATCGAGACGCGCAAGAATGCCCTCTTTGGTCAGTCCCTTGGGCCATTGTGAAACCGGCTTGAAAGTGATGGTGGTCTCGCTCATGTTGACGGGCGCGGGATCGGTCGAGGTCTCCGCGCGCCCCACCTTGCCGACGACCATTGCGACGGCAGGGTCGGCGGCGATGATGACATCTTGCTGGCGGAGAATTTCAGTTGCCCGCGTGAGGGAGATGCGCGGATCGGTGATGGGCATAAAGACCGCTGTCTCTTCGTTGAGGGGCGGCATGAACTCCGACCCGATGGTGGTGGCCGTGTAGATTGCGGCACAGAAGAAGGCAAGTGCAATTCCGAGAGTGATGGCGCGATGCCGTAGTGCCCAGGCCAATACAGGCTGATAGATGGCGCGTAAAAAGCGCATTACTGGGTTCTCGTCTTCGCGATGGAGCTTGCCGCGAATGAGAAAGGTGCACAGCACCGGCACAAGAGTGATGGCCAGAATGGTAGAGCCGACCATGGCAAACGTCTTGGTGAAGGCCAGCGGATGAAACATCTTGCCTTCCATTCCCGTGAGTGCGAATACGGGAACAAAGGCCAGGATGATGATAACCATGGCGAAGGAGATGGGACGGCCCACAAGGCGTGCGGCATTGAGCGTGATCTCGATGATGTGCTCGCGATAGTTGCCGTGCTCTTCTTCGTATTGCTCCGCCTGTCGGATGACGTTTTCTGTCATCACGATACCCGCATCCACCAACACGCCGATGGCGATGGCGATGCCGCCGAGCGACATGATGTTTGACGTGATGCCCGCCCCTTTCATGAAGAGGAATGCGCCGAGCACGGCCAAGGGCAGCGGAATAGTGACGACAAGGATGCTGCGGAAATGCCAGAGAAACAGAACGTGCGCGAGCGTGACAAGGATCAGTTCTTCAATCAATGCGTGGCGCAGCGTATCGACGGCATGATCGATGAGGATGCTGCGGTCATAGAATGGAACGATCTTGACGCCTGCGGGAAGCCCGGGCTGAATCTCGCCGATCTTCTGCTTGACGGCAGCGATGACTTCGCGCGCGTTGGCTCCATAGCGGATAATGACCACTCCGCCAACCGCTTCCTTGCCGTCTTTGTCGAGAACTCCGCGACGGAACTCGGGACCAAGCTGAACACTCGCCACATTGGCCACGGTTACCGGCGTTCCGTTGTAAGCGCCCAGCGAAATTTCCTCGATGTCCTTCAACCCACGGATGAGCCCGATGCCGCGTACAATCTCCTCGGTACTGCCCGCTTCCACCACTTTGGCGCCGACATTGTTGTTGCTCCGTTCCACTGCGGAGACGATGTTCTGCAGCGGGATGTTGTAGGCACGCAACTTCGTGGGATCGAGGTCGATCTGGTACTGGCGCACAAATCCGCCCACGCTTGCCACTTCCGCCACGCCAGGCACCGAGTTCAATTGGTACTTCACGAACCAATCTTGAATGGAGTGGAGTGTGCCGCTGTCATAGGGCCCCTCGACTGTGTACCAGAAGACTTGTCCTACCCCAGTCGCATCCGGCCCCATCATCGGCGTAACACCCACAGGCAGAAAACTCCCGGCCAGGCTCAGCCGCTCGAGGACACGCGTGCGCGCAAAATAGATGTCCACTGAATCTTCAAAGATCACATTGACCATCGAGAATCCGAAGGCCGAAGCGGACCGCACCGTGCGCACATGCGGAAGCCCCTGCAAATTGACTGTAAGCGGATAAGTGATCTGGTCTTCAACCTCCTGCGGGCTCCGTCCCTGCCAGTCTGTAAAGACGATTACCTGGTTTTCGCTCAGATCGGGAATGGCGTCAATTGGAGTGTGCAGCAATGCCCAATAGCCCCATGCGGCGAATGCGGCATAGATGACCAGGATCAGCACGCGGTTCTTCAGTGAGAATTCAATGATGCGGTTGATCATTGCTGCTCCTACCTTGCGGTCAAATGCGTGTGCAGTGTTGCGATGACAACGTTTTCCCTGCGTGCCTCAACGATGACGGTCCAGGAACCGGCCATGCCAGGCTGGGCTTTTCCCGCGTACATTGCGTGGTCTGAAGCCCACGGTAGCGCAACATTGCTCCTCATCTCCGGCATTCCCATGGAAGGCATAGCGGGCATGATGAGCATGAGGGTCACGATGGCATCGGGAACCGCCTTCCCATCGGAGTCCGTCAACTTCACCTGAAAGCTCGAGTCTTGATTGAGTTTCATCGGATCAGGATCGGCGTGGAAGTCTATCTTCCCCTGGGCGGTTTGCGGTTTACCAGATTCGGTGGAGGCGCCAGTGCCTTGAGCTGGCGGAGTTGCCGAAAACTCTTTTGAGCCGCCGTAGAGGCCAGACATTCCAGAACTCAGATGAGCCTGAGAGTCGATGAGGAAGTTGCCATTGAGTACTACTTTGTCGCCGGCCTTCAGGCCGCTGGTAACCGGGAATAGATCGTCAGATGGAGCGCCCACGGCAACTTCACGTGCCTCGAAAACACCGTTTGGTGCAGCGACGTAGACGATCTTGCGCGTGCCCGTGTCAAGGACCGCAGAGCGAGGAACAACGACCGTAGCCTGTGCCGCGCGGCTGATAAAAGTCGCGTTGACGAACATCCCGGGAAGCAGGCGCATCGATGGATTGGCTACATGAACGTGTACTGAGACGGTGCGCGTCTGCGGATTTGCAGACGGCTCAATGAAGTCGACATGACCGTGCAGAGTTTGGTTGGGCACCGACTCGCCGGTAATGTCAACCTGCTGTCCCGGACGAATCTGCGGAAGTTGTTCTTCGTATACATCGGCCTTGATCCAGACCTGGCTGAGATCGGCAACGGTAAAAAGCGTGTCGCCCGTATTGACGTACTGTCCCTGCGTCACCTTGCGATCCACAACGGTGCCTGAAGCGTAGGCGTAAATGGTCACATGAGGGACACCTGCGGCGGCTGGTGCATCCATTTGTTTATTGGAGATGCCCCAGAGTTCCAATCTGTGCTGACTTGCCTTCACCAATGCATCGGCCTGTGATTGCGCGTAGGCATCGTCGGACTGGCGAAGGCCGCTGCGATTCTCTTCGGCGAGCCGGTACTCCTCGATTGCTGTCGCGACCTCCGGACTGTAGATGTCGGCAACAGGCTGGCCACTCTTCACTTTTTCGCCGGTGTACTGGACGTAGAGCTTGTCCACACGCCCACCAATGCGCGCACTCACCGCGGCCAGTTGTGCCTCCGGCTGCTCCACCCGGCCAAACGCATCAATATCTGTCTTCAGCATTGCGGTGCGCACGTCGGCGACTTGCACGCCTGCTGCTGTAATCTCTGCGGGCGATAGTTCGACGGTGGTTCCAGGCAGGGTCCCGGTATCCATGTCATGCGGCTTTACTGAGCGTGCGTCTTGATTGGGCGTGGTCGGCGGCGTTGCGGTCATTGTTTCGCCGGCGAAGATGTGCTCGCCGCGCATGGCAAGCAGCGCAATAACAAGTGCCACAACAATTGCCCCGGCCCCGGCACCCAATCCGATAAGTTTGGTTTCTCTCGTAGTCATTTGTTTTTCCTTTCCGGGTTGGTTGTATCGGGTAGTTTGGTTCCAATTGCGCGCTCAAGATCGGCTACGTCCGCGTCTCTGTCCGCGGAGGCCTTGTAAAGTGCGGTCTGAATATCGAGAAGCAGATCCTGGCTTTCGACGAGCGATGAGAATTCTGCGCGATTGTTCTGGTAGGCAGCGGTCGCAGCTTTGAAAGCCGCCTCGGCCTGTGGCAGCAGCGTGTCCCGATAGACCTTGCTTCTCTTCTCCGCCGCGGCGATTGCGATTTGCGCCTGGCGCACTTCAAGAAACACTGCCGTGGTCCGAGATTCAAGATCAGCCTGGGCCACCGCGGTCGCATCGTCAGCCTGCTTCGCCTCGCCATCATGCCGCTCTCGATTGAGCCCGGGCAGGTTCATTGTGAGCTCGGCCATATAGGCATTGCGCGACGGGGAACCAGTGGGCATCAGCATGTATCCAAGGCCAACGGTAAAGTCCGGCTTCATCGCCAGCCGAGTTGCCTGCGCCTGGTCCTGGAACTTGCCGATGCCGTTGCGGAGGCCGGCGAGTTCGGGCCGATGCTCCATCGCCAGCCGTTCCATCTCTTCCAGATTCGGCATCTCCACCGTTGCTGCATACTCGCCCGATATCTCCACGGCCTCGTCGGCCGGCCGACCCATTAACGTGTCCACCTCAGCCTGCGCCGTGTCGCGCTCCTGTTCAAGCTCGATCAGATGCTCATCCAGCCGCGTGACCGCTATCTGTGCGCGCAGCACGTCCGTCTGTGGAACTCGGCCTGTCGAGTACTGTGCCAGGGCCGCGGCAAGGGCCTCTTTCAGCAGCGAAGACTGCCGATCATGCAGCTTCATCTCTTCTGCATTGCGCTTGAGATCGGCACACGCTTTACGCACCTCGGCGGCGACCTCCTGCCGCAGCGACTCAAGATCGCTCGCAGCCATCTCTGCGTCGTCGCCGGCAACCTTGGCACGGAGATCGCGCTTCTGTTTGCTCACCAGGGTCTGTTGGACTGAGACCATCAACTGTGCCTGGTTCAGGTCCCACGGTTTGCTCAACGGCGTATCCCAATCACGCACCATGAGCATCGGATCATCGAGACTCCGTGCAGTTCCACGCTTGGACTGAGCGAGGGTCAAGCGCCGCACCGCCGCATGAATCTGCGGATTCGATACCAGGGCTTTTGATACCGCATCTTCGACCGTAATAGGCGCCGCGGCGTCCAGGCCAGTGTTTGCGGGTGCGCCCATGCGCCCCGTTCCGCTTTGTGCAAAGCAGGAAAGACCAAGCGCCAGCACAAATGGCGTTGCAATACGATAGGTTTTCACCAGTCAACTCCGCGTGAGAAAGAAGCAGGACGAGCCTCCGAACGCGAGAATCCGCGCGCCGGAATACGAAGGCGGAATTGATTAGCCTAGATTCGGAGGATGAACGAGCCGGTCGGCGGAGAGTTTGGCGGAATGACTGCGACGGCCTGATGCGTATTCGTGGTCGTTGCATCCAAGTTCGCCAAATACTCGTGCGACACTTCGCTCGGGCTCGATCCCGGGAGTGTCAGAGCAGCCAGAGTGGCCGGCAACTGCGTTTTGACGACACAGCAATTGGTTTGCATGCAATGCGAGGGCTCGGCCTGCATGCAGCAACTGTGCGCGCCTCTCAGGCTCTGTTGCAGGCAGATTCCAAGCGGCTCAATCATCATCCCCATTAGGAGGATGGCAATCGCCGCGCGTTGAAATGAGACCCGCACCATGAAGTCAGCCTACCATGAAATTAAATCTCTTCTGTGATCTCTATCACCTACATCGATTGCACGACCTTGAAGTAGGCCAGAATCCAACTCGCTGATTCAACGGTTGGTGGAATCGGTGGGTGGATGGCGGGTGGAATGCGGAGGGTGTGTGGCATCGAGACTGCGTGGTTCTGGTCCAAGCCACCCCAGGACATCCGACAGGAGCAACTGGTTCCCAAATTGGCTACCTGATTCAAATTGTGCCGCACACCTGGGGAGTAGACCCTTCTAAGTCGTTGATTTTATTTGGTGCCCGGAGGGGGACTTGAACCCCCACGGCCTTGCGGCCTGCGGATTTTAAGTCCGCTGCGTCTGCCAGTAAGTGACTAATAAAAAATATGTTACATACGTACTACCTGCACCATGTGTAACCCGCTGTGCAAGTTCTCCAGTTTTTTAGGGAATTGTTGCTCTTGAGTCTGTCAGTTCCATCGACTCCAAGCAACTATCGCTCCAAGGTATACGACAGCACCCTACGGTTAACTGCTGCATACTTTGTACTCCTCGAATCCAGAGCGAGGCTGCTCTCTTGTCCACGCCTAGCAACACGCTCGGATCTTCCTTGCTAAGGCACTAATTGCCGAGTTCGGAAGTTGCCCGAGATAGTCCAGCAGCGCGCGATAATGCGCGTCACGATGCATTGAAGCACGAAGTGCGGCCGACGGTATTTTCCCGGCACGTGCTTGATTCCTAGCAAGACCGAATGAGGCGCGCAACAGGGCAAATGCCTCGTAAAGGCGCGGCGCATCGGCCTTGTTCCGACTCAAATCGATACCGTCTTCGGCAAGCGAGTCGATATAGAATTCGCACTGTTCGAGTCGCGCATTCCAGCCACAATCGTCGACTGGGAACACCGGATAGTCATCCATCAGTTGAGCTAATTCGAAAAAGAGGGGGCACTCCCCAACGGATTCCAGATCTAACATCACGATATTGTTTTCTTCGTCCAGCAGCCAGTTCTCCGGATGAGCGTCCTTTTTCGGAACATAGGGAAAGTCTGCCTCGATAAGCGGAAAGATCACATCGAAGTCATTCAACGTGATATTGTTCTTGAATCCCGATAGAGCCCATAAGCGCAGCACATTCTGAACGATTTTGGAGACCACCCGTCTGTCTCTGAAACGAGGACCTTCAGTTTCCATTCGCCATGCGTGAAAATGGGCGAGGAAGCGAATTGATCTCCTAAAAGCCGTGAGTATTTCGGGGGAGGCGGCTCCTTGTAGTGCCGCCCTTCCAAGCTGTGTTCCACGTGCCCTCCTCATCACATAAACTGCTTTTTCCTCTCTTGTCACAATAGATATTGGTTCGGGCAGTTTGCACCACGATGGAGCATCTATCCGCTTCAGGTACGCTGAAAAGCTCTCAACATTGCTTTTCTCTCTATAAGCGATTTCTTGTTTGGTCTCTTTGAACACGACAGTCTGATTTAAGAGATCGTGGGGATCATCCAATACGTACACAGGCTGACGGCTTCCAAATTCGGATCTGCCAAATTCCTTGTTCTCGATGGCTAGATTGCTGCCAATGTCAGTCAGTCGTCGAAAATCCCCATTTCGGACCGCACGGACAAGCTCAGGAAGTAGATTCGTCTGAAGCAGCGCTTCCGTTGATTCTCGCCGGATCTCGGGGTCGAAATGAGCAATTTCTGCGAGTTGGAAGAGGGGCCAAGGCCACGTTGGATCCCTGTCAGAGGCTTCCAATGCCATCTGTATTGCAGTTGTAAGGTCTCCGATTGCAGAACTGAGTTGCCATAGAGTGAGTGCTGCAGCTGACGAAACGCTCCTGTTCTCTCGAGAGTTGTTCCCTCTGATGCGGGCGTTCTCCTTCAGGCTTAGTGCGCGCATAAGGTCAGCGATGTTTTTGTTTCTACTTCCTCTCCGATACGCGATATCCGCGAGTAACCCGATCAGCTCGGGGGCGTCATTACCCAAGTCTCGGCTAGAGGTCAAGTGATGTTCGGCCTTTACCGCATGCGCCTCTAACCCGGAAAAGGCGTGCGCGCGCACATAGGCCTCACCCGCCTTGCTATGTGCTACCCGAAATGAAAAGGCTTCGGAGCAGCCATTGCTTCTAGCAATCTGGATCGCGTTTTCAAAGAACACCCCCGCTTCCAGGAACAGATCAAGTGCGCCGGTCTCATCTCCTCGCGCCAAAGTTCGTTTGCCGAGAACGAGGGATGCTTCTCCCGCGAGAGCAATCAACTCGGGGGCAGCGCCGTCGCCGCGCCTTACCGCAGAACTCGATAGTTCGTAGGCCACGCGCACAACGTGTTCGTCGGACAATTTGGTTGCAATGGTCAGCAGAATATTCGACACATGGCTTGCGCCAAATCGGTAGCTCTCGAGGTTCTCACTGGACACAGCAAGCCGACTTCTCAAGTTGTATGCGATTTTTTTTGCTAGATCCGAATAGCGAGGGAGGTCGAGGGCAAGAAGGAAGCGAATACCATAAATAGGCCCTACTATGCTCAGGTCTCGCAGCGTGACAGGAAACTCCAAAAAGTGCTCAAGCCCCTCTACAGCTAAAGAAGGATCCTTTCGCTCTATAGCACGCTGAATCGAACATTCACATAGTGCCGCCATGCAACGTGGACGATTCAATTGTTTAAACTCGTCATGTTCTTCTGAACATCCGTCTAACGCATCTCTGGCACGAATAAGATCTGCTTCCATTTCTCCATATTTGTGCATTTTCCGCCAATTCATGGAGCGAATAAGCAATGCAGACGGAAGGCTCTCACCGCCAACGGGTAATTTCTCGATGGCCAGATTGAGCAGATCTGAATCTTCGGACAACTCTAATTCGTGCCGCGTTGTATACAGCTTTAGAGCTGCTTGCCCGTACCTCATAGAGAGAAAATCGAGTGAGAGTCGCACATCATGCGCACAAAGGGTGGTTCTCCGGTACGACTCAACCGCCACTTCCAAGTGATTCAGTGCCGATCCTAGGTCACCCCTTGCAGCGCATGCATAGCCCTTGCGTGAGTTAACTTCACCTGAGGCAAACCAAGGAATCTGATCTCTGCTTTGGTCTAGAGTTATAGAGTTTAGGATTTCTTCAGCATCATCTAAATGGGCCTCTGCGCGATCGATGTCGTACATATGGTATTGTGCTTCGATTAAATAGCAACTGGCTTCGACACCGGTGTTCCCGAATGTGCGAGACTTCTGAAGGTCTTCACAGGCTTGCTTATAAACCTCGTATCTATCTTCCGAGTTGCGACCGAGAAGCACGTACGCTACGCCACGCATCCCGAAGTAGGTTTTTGCCGTTTGGGGTGTCGAAACGGCTTTGTCCGTGCTAATCAAGAAATTAAGCAGCGACACTGCCTCTCGGAGAACTCGCGCCCTTTCGTCGGTGGGTACTCCAATTCGCCCAACATGGAAGAGATTTGCAGCAAGGCGTCGGGTAGCTTCAAACCAAGTGCCTGAGCTAGATAACGGTCGCCCGCTGCGGCTCCTGCGCTTGCTTAGCTCGTGCGAGAGATTGCGGTTGAGTGGGTGTCCTTTTTCCGATGCCTTGCGGATAAGCATCAAGACATACACCCATGCAAAGGAGTCCTTATTGAGGGTGTTATCGAGGGACGCAATCCAGATGTCGACGACATCGATGGCAGAGATCTGTGTTCCTATGCTGAAATTGATCTGTATAGGCGAAATCAGGGCTTTTACGCGGTCCAAAACGTCTGGCGGCGCAAAAGGGAGCAACTGGCGATATTCGAGGAGCAGTTCCGTGAGCATCGAACGCTTCCGCGGTACCCGCAGTGTGATCGGTTACGACTGTTGACCGTTGTAGAGAGAGTATAAGACATACGGTATCGGAGATGAGCCTATCTAAGGGAAAATGGGCCAAATTGCAGTTCGAGCAAGACATCAGAAAACTCGGCCTTGCCTGTTTAAATGTGATAGGTATCCGTAAGCGGGCTTCGACCAGACGAACTCCTGCGAGCTTAAGTAAGCGCACTATCCACCATTCGCTCACCGAGGCCTGCCTCGTCGCTGTCCTGGGTTTTAGTCGCGCTATGGCTCCGGTGCCACGCCACAAAAAATACCTAGACGCCAATGCCAACTTCCATTCCAGGGGTCCGTGCTGATTGCGGCGATTGCGCGACATCTTCCTGGACCGGAGAAATCGCCCTGTCCGTTTTATGTGCGCTGTCGTGGGAGATGTCTCGACTGAGCGCTTCCTTCAGTGCGCCTCGATCATTGGTAAATATCTGTGCGTCCCACTGCCCGCGTGAAACAGAAACATACGCCATGCGGTTGTTGAGGAGATCCTCGCCTGTTATTTGTCCAAAAGAAGAATTGCAACATTCCGCGACGGCCGCTGCCGGCAATGAACGCAAATCTAGGGCAAGTATATACGCCGTAAAGACCTAGCCTGATCAGTCGCGACAAGTCGGCCCGGTGTCCTGGAAATGAAGGTGGGGAAAATGGTGCGAGGCCACCGGAGGTCACTGTGAGAATGGAGAAATAGACCGTAGTTCATTAATCTCCAAGGTGTTGCATGAGCGTGACCAAGATTCTTTCGACACCGTCGCCAGAATTCGCCAGACACTGTCTGGCGAATCTGCCGGTCTTGAATGTGCAAGAACTGCGCAAAGTTTTCAACATCGTCCGGCATTTAATCAACGGGCAACTCCAAGACATTGTCGCGAAAACAGAACAGAACAATTCCTGGGGAGCTTGTCGGAGTCCGTTGGAATAGCTCTCGTGCCAAATGCTAGGATGAAGCCATTCGATTGATGGCTCCTTCACTGATCACGAACCCGGACGGTTATGACGAATTCCTGCGAAACCTAAAGCAGCGGATCCGGGCTGCCCAGGTGAAGGCGGTTTTGGCAGTAAACCGCGAACTCATCCTTCTCTACTGGCAGATTGGTCGCGGGATTCTGGAGCGCCAGCGTTTGGGAGGGTGGGGTGCAAAGGTCATTGAACGCCTTGCGGCGGACCTGCACCGTGAATTTCCGGGGATGACCGGCTTTTCAAGAACCAATCTTCTCTACATGCGAGCATTTGCAGAGGCCTGGCCAGAAGAGCCATTTGTCCAACAGGTTGTTGGACAAATCCCTTGGGGACACAACCTTCGTCTTCTGGACCTTGTGAAGAATCCCAAAGAGCGTGAATGGTACATTCATCGAGCGGTTGAACACGGTTGGAGCCGCAACGTGCTCGTTCATCAGATTGAGAGCGGTCTCTATCGGCGGCAAGGAAAGGCACAGACGAATTTTAAAGCCACGCTACCAGCGCCACAGTCAGATCTCGTGCAACAGGTGCTCAAAGACCCGTACAACTTCGATTTTCTCACCCTCGCTGAGGACGCGCGAGAAAAGGAACTGGAAGCCGGTTTACTCGAACACCTTCGCAAATTCCTTCTTGAGCTTGGCGTCGGCTTCGCTTTTGTTGGCAGCCAATATCCCCTCGAGATAGGCGGTGAAGATTTCAAGCTCGACCTGCTTTTCTACCACATCAGACTGCGCTGCTTTGTTGTCATCGACCTAAAGATGGGGCCATTCAAGCCTGAATACGCTGGAAAGATGAACTTCTATTTAGCAGCCATTGATGACCTTCTCCGTCATCAGGACGACCAGCCGAGCATCGGAATCATTCTCTGCAAGTCTAAGAATGAGATCATCGCTGAATACGCACTTCGAGAAGCGACGAGACCTATTGGGGTCTCGGCATACCGCCTGACGACAAGCCTTCCTACAAAGCTGCGTGGAAATCTCCCAACAACCAAAGAGTTGGAATCGGAACTCAAAAAGAACAAAACGAAGAGGTAGGGAGAGAGTTTGGCTCGATTTGTCCAACGGGCCGTTGGACAAATGCTGGCTGAAACTTTCACACGACCGGCGGTCTGCAGGGACGGTCGTACTGGCCGAGCAGCGGAAGATAAGGAAGCCGGCATAACGTACATTGCATCTCGCCGGCAATTTCGGCGCCGAAGAAGATGATGAAGGGGATATGGTCCTCCATAATCGGCGGCTTCGTCTCGACTTCAAACAGAGCCTCGATCGCATTATGGATTTCCCTTTTGTCGTCGGATAACAAATTCAATGCACTGCAGCCGAGAATGGATGCTGCCGCAGCGTGCTCCTGCGCGTCCTCATCCGCCGGCTCCAATTGGGAGTCAACTTGCAGCGCATTCTCCGCGATGCTGACCCATTTGCCAACACAGATTCGAAAGGCGTGCACAAAGAGCCAATCATAGTCCTCGCCGAAATCCTCGCGGGCGACGAGAGACTGCATCAGATCAAACGCGATTTGAAAATGGACTTGGCGGCGTAGCCCTGACTCCGGGACATCGGGCAGCTTCTCTCCCGTAGAGCGGAGGTGACGTTCACCCGTGGCGAAGAATTCCACTGGGTCCTGCAGCCGCTCCCGCGAAGGACGCACAACAGAACGCCAATGCCAGTCCGAGACACGCGAGAGTATGCCCATCCTCAGTAGCTTCGGGGTCTCCTCCCAGACGCGCTCGGCGTCTTTGTAGGGACCGAGCGGATCTTTTCCCAGCAAAAGCTTGAACATATCCCATCGTAGAAATTCCAGCCTCCGCTGGCGTGCGAAACTGTTATGTTGATGACGGTACGCCGGGCCAAACTCGGACGATCGCGATTCGCACTCCGCCTCGAAGCAGGGAAACAACGGAGTTGCATGGCGGAAACATGGCGTCCGAACTTCGGCCTCCAGCACAACAGGCTCCTGACACACAGGACAGCAAATACGTAATGCATCGCAGTCTACCGGTTCTGCCAGATTCGCATCCACGTATTCATCAACGAGCAGGCTGTATCCGGTCCTCATACCGGTATTAGATGCTTAGAAGGCGATTAGGTGGGATCAGGGCGCGCGCCCAGCTTTTGTCAATGATGTCTGCGATTTCCTGAGGGTCGTGTGATCGAGACTTCTCCTCGGCTACTGATTCGTCTTCCAGTGGCTTACGCGCCGCACGCAATTGTCAAGATCATCGCGAACCTGATATACCCAGAAACGCATCACATCCCAACCAAGTTCAAAAAGCCGCTGGTTTCTGATTTGATCGCGCCTGCATAGTTCACCGTCCAAGTTGCGATGGTATCTTTCACCGTCAACCTCAACATTGAGCATTCGTTCGCCGTCAAGAACGGCGAAATCCAGCGTGTATTTCTCAATATCATATTGGGGTATCGGGCTCAACTTAGCCTTGTAAAGCTCCCGGTACAGAATTCTCTCCCAATCCGATACCCGATCAGGAAAGGCTACTGCCGGATACTCCTCGCTGTGGACTTGGCGGGGTGACTCATTTCGCCCAGCCTCGGCTCCTAGAGTACCGACGTAAGCAGCAAATGCGCTCAAATACTGTACATCAGAAGAGAGCGCTGCCCGACGATCTCCAACCACAACCAATGCCGCGCGAGCCCGCGTAATTGCGACGTTGAACAGATTTGGCCGACTCCTGAGAAATGACAATGCGCCGGGAGGAGTGCCTTCCGAGATTACTGGCGAAAAAAGCATGAGGTCTCGCTCGTCACCTTGAAACCTGTCCACGGTTTGCGCCAAGAATTTGGAGTCCCAAAGCCTGGCATTCAGGTCTTGTTTCTGAGAAACAATGTCGTTGATTCTGTTTGCTTGAGCACGAAATGGCGTCACGACACCGATGCTGCCCTTATATCCGGATTGAACAACCAGCCTTTCAATCTCACGAACCACCGCGTGGGCTTCTGCTTCATTGATGGCTCCGCCAGTGCCTGGACGGACACAATTTCCGACCACATCAATCCATCGAACGGATGGCTCTGTGGAAGATGGTCGTTTCAGCGTGTCATATTTAGTCGCGACCCGCAGACGATCTTGATAGAAATGCTTGTTCGAGAACCCGATAATGTCTGCGTGCGACCTATGATGGTCGCGCAACGCTACGATGTCCTCGCTGCGGCATAGGCTTCGTGCGAGGTCGAACGCAGAATTTACCGAGTAGGCCCATGTTGCACCACCGGTTGCCAAGCCATGCTTCTCCAAGAGCTGGCGATCTTTCGCCGGGGCGACGGCACTAATGTGTCTCAACTGCATCGGGTCACCAATTATGACCGCTCTTTTCGCCCTATAAAGCAACGGAATGGCCGATGCAATGTCACATTGGCTAGCCTCATCGATTATCAGGAGATCGAAGAATTGCGGTTCGAATGGAACCTTTCCCCTTGCGGCAAGTGACGTGACTGCCCATGCCGGGAGGATCCGTGTGACCTTGGGGAAGAGACTGTAGTAACGAGCAAAGATTTCCCTGCCTAGCCTGCGTCCTTCCTCATTGGCCGCGACGATCAGTTGCAGAAGAGAGACGTATTCCCCGAGCAGACGACGGTCTTCCGGCGTCATTCTTCCCGGTTGCAATCGCAGCCAGTAGTTCCAGAGCGCTTCCGATACATCTGCGATCTCTTCGATGGCGGATATGTGATCGGCAGTGATTTCCTCCAAGGGTTTCGCGGAAGTCAAATTCTCTAGTTGGTCGAAATATTCTTTCGCCCTCGTGGCGGACTTTATCCGGACAGCGAGAAGTTCTAACGCCTTGTCGCATTTCTCAACGAATGCGTCGTCAATCGTGACCTGGGGCTGTTCCACGCCGAGAATTTCCATGGAAGCGCTGATCGAAGGTAATTCGTCGGCGAGCTTCTCGTAACGTTTCCTTTTTGGGAATGGCCAGGTCACGCGAACGAACAAGGGTTGCTTGCTTCTTTGCGCAGCCCCAAGTGCAAGAGCGAAGCCGTCTACGGCCTTTTTTATGGCCTGTTTATCAAAGGTGCGAAAACCCAGAAACAGGGTCGGGCCAACGTCATTTCGTATTGACTCTACTGCCTGTTCTAAGGCGTCAACCTGGTTACGAAGCTGGATGGTTCTCGTTATTTCAGAATCAATCGCCTCGAACCTTTGGCGTGCCTTTTCGTGGAGAGCAAGCGCCTCTTGATAACTCCTTTCATCTTCCGGGGTGGATGTCGTTGCGAGAAAAGAGAGCAGATATTGGGCGAGTTTCGCTTGATATTGATTTGCCGCTCCAAGCCTGAGCAAGACTGGCCGAGGTCCGAGTGCGTTGACACGTTCCTCCACCACATCTACCGCCTTGTTGTTTTTGCTTGAAAACAGCACCGTCTTCCGCTGCCATGCGGCGTTAATCAGCAACGATGTGACGACTTGCGACTTCCCGGTGCCCGGCGGGCCGGTTATAACGGTCAGCGGATTGTTTAGCCCCTGAAGAACAGCTTGGCGTTGTTCACTGTTGAGCGGCAGGATCTCGATCAGCGGCTGCCTTTCCGGAACGACGGTATCAGTTGTTTCTGAATTCAGCCAACTTGCCAAAGACGTGTTTGCATACTGAGCCTCCGGCAACGATTGAAGCTTTGTGAGTTCAGATTCAAGCCCTCTGGTGTAGGGAGAGTTCTCCATGGAAATAAGGACGGCACGGTTGTAGATGCCAGGTAGGGTCAGTTCACCGATAGCCGGAGCAGTGCTGAGGTTGGAGGGGTCGATCCCCTCTCTCCAATCCCACTCGGGCCTCGCGTCCCGGAACCCTGCAATGAAATCTTCGAGGTCAGGTTGTTCGCCCCACCCAGTTCCTAGACCAAGGTCCTCAGAAAGCTGGACAACTTCGTCGATAATGCTGCTTCCGCCTTCTGCGGAAAGAATCGAGCGCATTGCTCTGAAGTTGATTTGAGGCGGCTCTTCGGCGAGGACCGGCAATTCGTGCTGTGCAGCAGGATCGTCGTCCAATTTGAAAAGGAATATAGGTTGTACGACGAAGCCTTCCCAACCGTTCCTGGACCGGATGTGGGCGAGATAGATTGGATAACCCAATGTGGGGCTAGGGTGATTGCGGTCTGCCCTGATTCTCATCAGCAGCTGCCTCACACCGTCCCTTGAAAATACCGACTCCTCCTGCACAGCCATTTGGGGCATGGCCGGCAATTCAGCGTAATCCAATCTCCCGACATTACTTGTCGCAAAAACGCTGACGCCTTCCTGGTCATCTTGACTGAGACAGTCGAGATAATAACGGCACAACTTCGCGAGCGGGGTGTCCAACTGTGCTGCGGCTGGGCGTGGCTGGGCAGCCGCGCCGTCGCGTGCCCGCCATCTGTACGTCTGGTCTCGTTCAACTCTTCCTCGGCTCCGCAAGCCATAAAGGAGCGAGTTAACGTCCGCTGTTTCCATTTTGTCAATGCTGGCTGAAAATTCCTCATTCTGCTGGGCGAAAATTCCCCCACCTTGTGGTGGTGACGGTTTACAGTTTCAGCCGGCTGGCGCGAAAA
>Ga0302319_10004380_pt1 | contig 29015 bp, 22 predicted proteins | sample Bog_T0_2_FD_203319 | JGI IMG/M metagenome (GOLD analysis project Ga0302319, IMG submission 203319) | Peat permafrost microbial communities from Stordalen Mire near Abisko, Sweden - Bog_T0_2 | ecosystem: Environmental > Terrestrial > Soil > Wetlands > Peat | place: Sweden: Abisko, Stordalen Mire... | reverse complement strand
GAGGGGTGCGATCCCCGGACGATAACCCCCTTCCGCCTCATCGACAGCGTGGTGATTCGTGAGGAGCCGAATGAGAAGGGCAAACCCATCGTCATCCATACGACGCTGAACAAGGTCTGGGAACAGGCTCTCGCTACATCGGACTGGCAGGCCATCGACCTGATCGGTTATGCGAAGCTCGTGCGCGACCATCGCATGGTGGGCTTGGCACGCGTGATCTATCTCTTCCTCGCCTCCTGGCGGCAGCCGGATGGCTCGTTCGAAGTACCGGTCTGGAGCCTCAGGGAACGCTTCGCGCAACAACGGCCGAGCGGAATCCTCAAGTACAACGACCCGTTCAATCCCAGTGGGATGCTCATGCGGGCCTTGCAGGCGCTCCATCAAAGCGGTGTGGTGAGTTTCCGCGACCTCGACCCCAAGGACATTCCATCGCAAATGGTGCTGAGGGGGACCGTCAACCGTATCAGCGATCCCGATGAGGGTCGTCGTCAGCAGTGGCTGATCTCGCCCGGCATGTGGGATGGAGCGCCGCGACTCCTGAACGAAGCAGACGCACCAGCAACCGCAGAGGGGGCCCATGTGCCACCGCTGCCGCCCCAGCCGCCGCTAGATCCGAAGGCGGTGCGCCTCGAGAAGGATCTCAAAGCACTGAAGCGCCGCATTCAGGTGTCCCGCAAGACCCTCGCCAAAGCGAAGAGCGAGGGGGGCTGGACGGACAAGCACCTACGCAGCCTCTACTTGCTCGTGCTATGGATGGCCCACGACGGGAAGATCCGCGATCCTGCGGCCTTCGCTGCCTCGGAACTCGCGAATAAAGAGCCCCAGGCCTATGAGCCAGAAGCGCTCAAGTTGACCTACGATTTGGCAGCCATCACCGAATGGGGGCGCAGCCAGCATGGGCCGCTCTACGAGAAACCAGCCGGCCCACCAGCCGGCAAGGAGGCATGAATGTCGGCCATCATCATTGCCGTGGCAGGACGGAAGGGGGGCGTTGGCAAGACCACCATTGCCTGCGGACTCGCCTCGATCTTCCTGCACCGGAAGCGTTCGGTGCTCGTGGTCGACCTCGATCCCCAATCCAATGCGGCCTTCGCGCTTGGCGTTGACCCGGCGGCACCAGGAACGGCGGCGTTCCTGACAGGGGGGGCGACCCCCCAACGGGCCCCCTCCGGGATCCAGGTGCTTCCCGGAGGTCCAGGTCTCACGGATGCCAAGGTGCAACGGCTCCACCCCGAGGACCTAGCCGACGCCCTGGCGAAGATCCCGATCGACGTGGTGATCTGTGATTGCCCCCCTGGCATCGAATACCTCGAGCGCCTAGGTCTCACTGCATCCACGGTGGCGCTGGTGATTGCTGACGCCCACCCGTTCGCTGCCTTGGGCGCCGGTCGCGTCTTGGAAGATCTTCAGGATATCCGGGACAAGTCGCGCAGAGGCCCGAAACGCTGGGCCCTGGTGATGAGTCGCCTGGACACCCGCCGGTCAGCAGACCGCCGCATGACCGACAACGTGTCCGATGCGTTCCCTGGAGTGCATCGCCTCGAAGTCCACCAAGACGTCTCGCTAGCCAATGCCACCAGCGACCAGGTGCTGATCATGGACGCCGCGCCCCAGAGCCGGGGGGTCCAGGACCTCACCCGCATCGCCGATTGGGCAGTCGAGGCGGCCTCCAGCCGCTCGAAGGCCTAATTAGGACATCTGACCTAATATCCCCGACCCCCTCTCCGAAGGAGTGATTGTATGGCGAAGGAACCGCAGAAGGGCTGGGCGGCAGTCGGCAAGGCCACCAAGGCGCTGTCGCAGCAGGACCAGACCGTTCGCGCCGAGGCGGATCGCGACCGCGAGCAGACGCAGCGCGGATTCGTCCCGCTTGCCGACGTCAGGCCGCGACCCCATGGGGACAGCCGCCAGGTCGACGCCCATCACGTCCTCGACCTGGCCGAGTCGGTGGCGGCCCTCGGGCTCCTCGAGCCCCTGGTGGTCGATCGCCGTCTTCATCTCCTCGCCGGCGCACATCGGTGGGCCGCGGTACGCTTGCTCGCGATCCAGGATCCGGGCGACCGTGCGATCGCGTGGGGGAGCCTGGCAGGGATCGCCGACCTCAAGGAACTGCAGGACAAGACGCTTTCCGAAATGATCGATCGTGTCCGGACCCTCGCTCCCATCGCCGAGCCGGCGCTGGTCCCAGTTCGCATCGTCGAGTTCGACGCCGATGCCGATGCCGATCGCGCGTTGTCCATTGAAGTGGCGGAGAATGAAAAGCGCCGCGATTACACGAAGCAGGAAGTCACCGCGCTTGCAGAGCGACTGAAGAAGGCCGGCTTCAGGTTTGCCCGCGGCAAACCGAAGGCCGGCGAGCGGGCCCTCGGGCCAGCTCTCGCCGTGATCATCGGAAAGAGCGAGCGCACGGTACGCCGCCTCATCGACGGCGAGCCGCATATTAGGACAGATGACCTAATATCGGACACTGCCCCCCTGGAGGGGATACTTAAGCGCCTGAAAGCGATCCTAACTTCGTTGCAGGCAGCTGCGCATAAGCCGGCGAAACGCCAGCTGAAGGATGTGCTCGCGCATGCGGCCAAGCTGGAAACGAGCATTCAGGCCCTCGAAGATCAGCCGCAACCCAAGCCAAAGCGGAAGGCGCGGTAGGATGTGCTCAACCAGCGCGGTCTCTTCTTGACCAGAATCCATCACGGTGAAAGTTCGGGCACTCGAAGCCATGTGGATGGCGATAGAACCAAGAAAGTCGGCTCATGCTTCGTCTGGAAGAACTGAAGAGCGAGAGTCTTGTCCGCGGCGTAAGGCCCGGACAGCAGGTGAAGATTGTCTCGGTCGCCCCCGTGGGCGAAGACGCGGTCACGCTCTACTACAAGGACGAGAGCGGCACGCTCATGGAGCGCATGCTCTTCCGCTCGGATGAGCCAACGCTGGAACTGGTTCAGGATGGGATGCCATGGTCGTTCACGGCGCACGGCGATGCATTTAAGCTCGGGGTCGAAGCGATGCGCATCCAATTGGCGCACCTCTTCGACCCCATGATGGCGGTTCATTGCTCTGACATCCAGCCGTTGCCGCACCAAATCACCGCGGTGTACGAGTCCATGCTGCCGCGCCAGCCGCTGCGCTTCGTCTTGGCCGACGATCCGGGCGCCGGCAAGACCATCATGGCCGGACTATTGATCCGCGAGATGATGATGCGTGGCGACGTGGTGCGCTGCCTGATCGTCTCGCCGGGAAGTCTCACCGAGCAGTGGCAGGACGAATTGGGCGAGAAGTTTGGCCTCGACTTCACGCTCTTCGGCCGCGAATTGGTCGAGTCGTCCCGTAGCGGGAATCCCTTCAACGATCACAACCAGTTGATCTGCCGACTTGATCAACTCAGCCGCAGCGAAGATCTCCGAGCCAAGCTGAAATCCGCCCAGGGTTGGGATCTCATTATTGTCGACGAAGCGCACAAGTTATCAGCGAATTGGTTCGGGGCGAAACTGAACAAGACCGACCGCTTCGAGCTGGGGGAACTCCTGGGCATCGTCAGCCGGCATTTCCTGCTCATGACGGCCACGCCCCACAACGGCAAGGAGGAGGACTTCCAAACCTGGCTGTCGCTCATCGATAGTGATCGCTTCTATGGGAAATTCCGCGACGGCGTCCACAAAGTGGACATCAGCGATTTGATGCGGCGCATGGTGAAGGAGGAGCTACTCACCTTCGAGGGCAAGAAGCTCTTCCCTGAGCGCATAGCGACAACCGTTGATTACAAGCTCTCCGACGGCGAGGCGGCTCTCTATACGGCAGTCACTGATTACGTCCGGACAGAAATGGACAAGGCGGAGAAGCTCGATGGTAAGAGGAAGGGCACGGTTGGCTTCGCGCTGACGGCGTTGCAACGACGTCTTGCCTCCTCGCCCGAAGCCATTCTGCGATCGCTGCAACGCCGCCATGAAAAGCTCGGACGTGCAGTCGAAGAGGCTCGGCAAGCCCAGCGGGCAGCTGCCTCGAGCATGGGTACCATTATCGACTTCAACGCGAAGTTGGGGCCAGTGACCAATGACGACCTCGATGACACCCCCAACAGCGAGGCCGAGGATGCCGAAGAAGAACTGGTCGATCAAGCCACGGCAGCACAAACTATTGCCCAGCTCGAGAGTGAAATCGCCATCCTCTCGGAACTCGTTGCTCAAGCGCGCGTCGTCAGACTCAGTGGCCATGACCGCAAGTGGGAAGAATTGCGCGCCCTGCTTATGGATACGCCTGAGATGTTCAAGGCGGATGGGAAACGCCGAAAAATCCTGATTTTTACGGAGCATCGCGACACGCTCAATTATCTCCGTGAGCGCATCACGGATCTGCTTGGCACGCCAGAAGCCATCCTCTCGATACACGGCGGCACCAAACGCGAAGACCGTAAGAAGGCCCAGGAACTCTTCTGGAACCATGCCGAAGCCGTTGTTCTTCTGGCCACCGATGCGGCGGGAGAAGGCGTCAATCTGCAGGTTGCCAATCTGATGGTGAACTACGACCTGCCATGGAATCCCAATCGCATCGAGCAGCGATTCGGCCGCATTCACCGCATCGGTCAACGTGACGTATGTTTCTGTTGGAATCTGGTCGCCATGGCCACACGCGAAGGCGATGTCTTCCATAAGCTCTTCACAAAGTTAGAGGCGGCTCGTCTTGCCCTCGGAGGAAGAGTCTTCGATATCCTCGGCGAGGTCTTCGAGGAGAAATCGCTCAAAGATCTGCTCGTTGAATCCATTCGCTATGGGAATGACCCAGAGAGACGCGCCAATCTCGAGCGCATCGTCGATGGCGCCCTTGACGCCGAGCACCTTCGCCAGCTCATGCGTCGTAATGCCCTGACCAACGACGTGATGACCAAAGAGGTGCTCTTCCGCGTCAAAGAGGACTTGGAGAAGGCCGAAGCGCGGCGACTCCAGCCCTTTTATATTCGCTCCTTTTTCTTGGAAGCGTTTACACATCTTGGGGGAGAAGCGCGTGCCCGCGAAGCAGGGCGCTGGGAATTGCGATATGTTCCCGGCACCATTTGTGAGCGTGGACGTGTTCTTGGAGTCGGCGCCCCAATCACCCCCAAGTACAACCGGGTCTGCTTCGATAAAGACAAGATTCACATGGAAGGCAAAGATCCGGCGACCTTCATCCATCCAGGCCATCCGCTGATGCGTTCTAGCATCGATATCATTCAAGAAGCCTACCGCGGCAAGCTGCGCGAAGGCTGCCTTCTCGTCAACCGGAATGACGACGGATGCGAGCCCAAGCTCTTACTCATCCTGGAACATGGAATCAGCGATGCGTCGAAAGGCGAGAAGCGGCTTGTAAGCCAGCGGGTTCATTTTCTGACTATCACCAGCAGCGGGCAGGTATCGAATGCCGGCTTTGCCCCCCACCTCGACTGTGATCCATTACCAGAAGATGCCAAACCGCTCATTGCACCATTGTTATCTGATGCATGGATCAAACAGAACTGGGATAATACGGCATTGGCCTATGCGGCCAAGAACCTCATTCCTGAGCACTTGAGCGAAGTCGTTACTCGCCGCCATGAAGCCGTGGACCGCCAAATTGGCGCAGTACGTGAGCGCCTGGTCAAAGAAATTAATTATTGGAATCATCGCGCCATCGAGTTGCAGCAAGACATATCTGCTGGCAGGAAACCAAGGAGGACCCCAGAAGAATCCCGCCGGATTGCTCAGGATCTTACCACGCGACTCAACACCCGCCTCGCCGAGTTAGAGGCGGCTCGTGCGATTGCTAGCAACACGCCAAAGATCATCGGCGGTGCTCTCATCATCCCGGCTGGGTACCTGTTGGCAGCGAAAGCGGGATCAGCATCGCCAGCGATGTTCACCGCGGATGCTCTGGCTCGCTCCGTAATCGAAAGGTCCGCGATTGAGGCAGTCATGGCCAAGGAACGGGCTATGGGTCATGTGCCGGAGGACGTCGGCCGCCTAAAATTGGGTTGGGACATTACTAGTCGCACACCAGCCGGCGAAGTTTATTTCATCGAAGTGAAGGGTCGCGTGACGGGCGCAGATACGATTACAGTTACACGCAATGAGATCCTCTACGCCTTGAATCAGCCTGAGAGATTTATTCTAGCCATTTGCCTGGTGAACGGAGTCCAGGTAGAAGGTCCGCACTATGTCCGGCGACCCTTCCAAAAAGAACCCGATTTCGGAGTAACAAGCGTTAATTACTTACTGTCTGATCTTTTGGCTCTTGGCCAAAATCGGAAGGGATGAAGTGTTTGAATCCATTAATACCAAAACTTTTGGGCTAACCTCCTAATGCCGCGTTACCCAAAGAAGCTGATCGAAGTCGCCTTGCCGCTGAACGTCATCAACGTGGCATGCAGCAAGGAGAAGAGCATTCGCCACGGACATCCGTCGACTTTACACCTTTGGTGGTCGCGCAAACCACTCGCTGCCGCACGGGCGGTTCTTTTCGCTCAACTCGTTAATGATCCGGGCGGACACCGCGGATGGGGAAGCATTCGGGGCCAAACGAAAGGACAGGCGAAGCAGGAGCGAGAAAGGCTATTTGGAATCATTGGGGACCTCGTTCAGTGGGAAAACACCAATAACGAAGAAGTGCTCGAACGAGCAAGGGTAGAAATTTGCAAAAGCTGGAAGGAGACATGCAGTATCACGGGGGAGAACCCCGATATATTACCGTCAATTCTAGACCCATTCGCAGGAGGCGGGACTATTCCCCTAGAAGCCCAGCGGTTAGGTTTGGAAGCTCATGGATCCGATCTTAATCCAGTTCCTGTTCTCATAAATAAGGCGCTAATTGAAATACCATCCAAGTTTAAGGGGAAGGACCCTATTGGCCCTTCCGATTCTACGGAAGAAACGGTCAAGCGAACTTGGCCGGGAGCGACCGGTCTAGCAGAGGATGTTCGCCGTTACGGAAGACTAATGCGCCATGAGGCGATGAAGCGCATTGGACATCTATATTCAGAAATAAATCTTCCCAACGATCAGGGAGGTGGAAAGGCTACCGTTATAGCCTGGATTTGGGCAAGAACCGTTAAGAGCCCCAATCCAGCTTATAGTGAATGTGATGTTCCCATTTGCGCATCATTCATGCTCTCGACAAAGCCGGGTAAGGAATTTTGGTCGGAGCCGGTAATCGAAGGCAGGACCTTCCGATTCGTAGTTCGATCGGGAAAACCACCGACTGGCTCGAGCGCGGAGAATGGAACCAAGACTGGGCGAGGCGGCAATTTCACATGCATTTTATCTGATTCTCCCATTGACGACAAACACATTAAGGATCAAGGCAAAACTGGTCAAATGGGCCAAATGCTTATGGCCGTGGTCGCAGAAGGTAAACGTGGCCGCATATATTTGACGCCCACCAAAGCGATGATCGAGCAGACCCATGTCGCAAGACCAAAAACGAAGATTAATATCAAACTCAATCATGATCCAAGAAATATATGGTGTGTGAACTATGGGGTGGAGACATACGAGGCATTATTTACCTCGCGGCAATTAGTGCTCCTAGATTGTTACTGCGGGCTAGTCAACGAGATTCGATCTGCAATCGTATCAGACGCGATCTCTCATGGATGGAATGCCAGCGGCAGAAGGCTTGCTGTCGGTGGTATTGATGCGGAAGCATACGCTGACGCGGTGGCCGTTTATCTCGGCTTGGGCATTAGTAAGATGACGGACTATAACTGCACGCTCGTTTCATGGAGCTATTCACGCGATCAAGCAGCTCATGCATTCACTAAGCAGGCTATCCCAATGATATGGGGATTCGCAGAGGTAAATCCATTTGCAGAAGCTGCGGGTGATTTATGCGTTTCACTTGAGGGTATGTGTCAGGTCTTAGAACGAGGCGTATCAGGTGGCAAACCAGGGAAGGCAAGTGTACAGGACGCGACTAGTAATTTCGACACAGTACTGCCAATTATTTCAACAGACCCCCCTTACTACGATAACATAAGCTACGCCGATCTTTCTGATTTCTTCTACGTTTGGCTTCGTTTGGCTCTTCGTGATGTTTATCCGGATTTGTTCTCAACAGTTCTTACGCCCAAGGCCGAGGAACTCGTTGCAACGCCATATCGACATGGGAGCAAAGGCGAGGCCCATACCTTTTTCAGTCAATCAATGAATCGGACATTGCGATTAATGGCTGAGAAGGCACATCCAGCCCATCCATTGACAATTTACTATGCATTCAAGCAATCTGAGACAAGTGGGAGCGGAACGGTTTCATTCGGTTGGGAGGCATTCCTTAAGGCGGTGATCGACAGCGGATTCCGTGTTACGGGGACTTGGCCCATGCGAACAGAGCGGGGATCTCGATCCACGGCACTTGATGCCAATTCACTTGCCTCATCAATAGTGCTAGTGTGTCGAACACGTGCTTCTGATGCCGAATCCATAACTCGTCGGCAATTCATAAAAGAGTTAAGTGAACAGCTACCGCTTGACCTTGAAGACATGATCAATGGAACAATCGGAATCAGCCCAGTTGCACCGGTTGATCTGGCACAGGCTGCCATTGGACCTGGAATGGCAATATTCAGCCAGTACGCCTCGGTTATTGAAGCTGATGGCAGTGCAATGTCAGTCCATCAGGCCTTATTGCTTATTAATAAGGCAATTGACGAATATTTCGATGCGACTGAAGGAAGAATGGATGGTCTCACGCGGTTCTGTACTCGATGGCTATCTACTTACGGGTTCTCTGCCGGTCCATACGGAGAAGCTGACGGCCTAAGTCGTGCCTGTGGTCTATCTGTCGCGAATTCCACTGAATCAATCGATTCCGGAAAGGGAAAGACCAGATTGCGAACGGCATCAGAGCATGACTGTGAAAAACTACCAGAACTAAGAGAAAATCCGAGCATTTGGACCAGCTTACATCGTCTGGCCGGCAGGCTTGAGGCCGGCGATAATGCTACAGCAGGTTCGTACCTGGCGAGAATTCCTCAACATTCTGCTGATATTAGAGCCCTTGCTTACAGGCTATATACGCTCTGTGAGCGCGCCAAGTTATCAGACGCTGCGCGAACATATAATAACATAATGACCAGCTGGGATGCAATTGTGTACGGAAGCGAACTGGCTGGTGTTGTAGGTAAGCAGAAGAATATTTTCGACGCCGATGGCGAAGTGGACAGTGGCTGATGCCCGCACCTATCCCAACACCGATCTACCGTATGATTCACATCGACAACCTCGATGTGCTACTGAATCGCCAGGCGTTGCACGCTCCGCACCTGACACCGCAGGACGGGTTGACTTACCGCACCATTCACGACACCGACGTTCAAGCGAAGCGCCATCTTCAGCCGGTTGCCGTTGGCCCAGGAGGTACGATCCATGATTATGTACCGTTCTATTTCGGGCCTCGGTCACCGATGCTGTTGCAACTTCACACCGGTCGCGTAGCAGGCTATACCCAGCGGCAAGACCCGTTGGTCTACCTGGTCTCGTCGGTTCAGGCGGTCATCGCTGCGCATTGCCAATTCATCTTCTCGGACGGCCACGGACTGGCGACGTACACGAATTGGTACGACAACCTGGCCGACCTTAACAAGGTCGATTGGTCGGCGGCCTACGCCACCCGGTGGAACGACACCGTCGAGGACATGGATAGGCAACGACGGAAGCAGGCCGAGTTCCTCGTGTACCAGCTCTGTCCATGGTCCGCCATTGAGTCCATCGCTGTACTCAATCCACTTATTCAGGCCAACGCCAAGGCAATTTTGGGGCGGCACGCACCTTCCTTGCAACGTCTCGTCGACGTCCATCCTGAGCTATACTACTAAGGGAATTCAGATATGATCGAGATCACGCGCGGAAATCTGCTAGAAACCAACGTGGAAGCATTGGTGAACACCGTGAACTGCGTCGGCTACATGGGCAAGGGCATAGCTCTCCAATTCAAGAAGGCCTATCCTGACAACAATACCGCCTATGAGAAGGCCTGCCGCGCCAAGCTGGTAGTTCCGGGGAAGATGTTCATTTTCGAGACGGGACGTTTCGTCAATCCGAAATTTATCATCAACTTCCCGACTAAACGACACTATGCCAACCCATCACGCCTGGAAGATATTGCGGCGGGATTGACAACACTCATCGCCGAGATTCGCCAGCGCGGAATTCGATCAGTTGCCGTGCCGCCACTAGGCTGCGGTCTGGGTGGGCTTGATTGGTCCGTGGTTCGTCCACTGATTGAACGGGCCTTCGCTGAACTGCCAAGTGTCCAGGTTGCAATGTTTGAGCCGGTCGGTGCGCCTGACGCCAAGTCCATGCCGGTTGGTACCACACGCCAGGAACTGACCCTGGCTCGTGCCCTCTTCATCAAACTAATGGGGCAATACGGCGAGTTGGCCTACCGCCTGACGCTGCTCGAAATTCAGAAGCTGGCCTACTTTCTGCAGATCGCCGGACAACCGCTCAAGCTGAACTATGAGAAGGCGAGTTATGGACCTTATGCCAAGAATCTCAACAAGGTTCTAGAGCGCATGGAGGGTCATTATATCCGTGGATATGGCGACAGCCAGGCGCCAGACGTCGAGATTGAATTGCTACCAGGTGCCGACGCTGCTGCTGACATTCTGGTCGAAGCGAATCCAGAGACCAGGCCTCGTCTCGAGCGGGTCCAGAGGCTAATCGAGGGGTTTGAGACTCCGTATGGCATGGAACTACTCGCATCGATTCATTGGGTTGCCAGCGACTCTACCGCCCCAGCTCGTTCTGCCCAGGAAGCGATCGCTATGGTTCATGCATGGAACCACCGCAAAGCGGCAATGTTCCGCCCCGATCATATTGCTGTCGGCTGGAAGCGATTGTCCAGCGAAGGTTGGATCCCCATTCACAACTGACCTCAGCCTTTGCGATAGAGAGAACCCATGTCCACCCGCCCTTGGCGCGAGCTGATCACTCCCCACACCGATGTCCTAGAGGGTCGTTTTAGCCAGTCACAATTTGCCGCCGATCTGACTCAGGTGGCGGCTGGGACCGCGCCAGCTGAGTACCAAGACCCAGCACGCTATTTCGAGCGCACCTACATTACTGAGGGCCTTGGTCTCATGCTTGGAAGCGTGGTCAGGCGCCTGGCCGGCATGGGCGGGGACCCGGTGATTCAGCTCCAAACGGCATTCGGTGGTGGCAAAACGCACTCGATGTTGGCCGTATATCACCTCGCTCGCCAACAGGTCTCCCTGTCAAAGATGGCCGGTGTTTCGCGCATCCTTGACGCAGCAAGGGTCAAGGATCTCCCAGCAGGGAAAGTCGCCATATTGGATGGAAATCAGGTATCGATTTCGAAGCCAACGGAACGCGCTAAGGGCGTGCTTGTTTACACCCTGTGGGGGGAATTGGCATGGCAAATCGGCGGAGAATCTGGTTACCAGATCGTCGCCGCGGCCGACCATGAGGGCACTGCTCCAGGGAAGGAGAGTTTGGTTCAATTATTTAAACAATTCGGTCCGACTGTTGTCTTGATGGACGAGATGGTTGCCTATTTCCGCCAATTCGAGCCCGGGAAGAGTTATAAGGCTGGCAATTGGGAATCGAATGTCTCCTTCATCCAGCAAATCACCGAAGCGACTTCCATCGTACCCAATGCGATCATGCTCGCGGCATTGCCCGAATCGAATGTAGAAGCCGGCGGGGCCAGGGGCGAGCAGGCGCTCGAAACCCTTCAGAAGTACGTCGGTCGTAAAGACGCCATCTGGAAGCCGGTAACGACAACCGAAGCGTTCTCAATTGTCCGACAGCGCCTCTTCGCCCCCCTGCGCGATACGGCGGCCTGTGAGGAAGTCATTCGCGCATTCCAGGACCTCTACGTCAAAGAGGCGGCGCGTTTCCCAAAAGAAGTCGGTTCATCTGAATACGCCAAGCTGATGAAGGACGCCTATCCAATCCATCCGGAAGTGTTTACACGCCTCTATGAGGATTGGAGTACGCTTGAGAAATTCCAGCGCACACGCGGTGTTCTCCGCCTCATGGCCCTAGTCATCCATCGCTTATGGGCTGATGGGAACAAGGACCCCCTCGTTATGCCTGCCAGCGTTCCGCTCTATGACACCACCATTCGCAATGAAATGGTTCGTTATCTCCCACAAGGTTGGGATCCGGTGGTAGAACGTGATGTCGATGGTGACCGATCGGAACCACGCCGCATCGACACCCACGTTGGTATATTGGGGGAGATTCAGGCAGCCAGCCGCGCTGCGCGAAGCATATTCCTGGGGAGCGCCCCATCGATTGGCGCCCAGAAGGTGCGTGGGATAAATACGGAACGCGTCATGCTAGGTAGCGTCCTCCCAGGCCAGGCGCCTGGTCGCTATCAAGACGCCTTGGCGCGTTTGGGCGACTCCTGCCATTACCTTTATGCGGGCAACGATCGCTTCTGGTTCGACCTCCGCGCCAATTTGCGTCGTGAGATGGAAGAGCGAGAGGGGCGTTTCCAAAGCGTCGACGAGCACATCGTCCCGTTTTTGGCCGGTTACCTGCGAAGGCTAGTGAAGGGAGAACCATTCGACGCTGTCCACGTCTTCACCAGCAGCGGTGATGTGCCGGATGATGAGCAATTGCGCCTAGTAATCCTTTCGCCCACCATAGGGCACCGACGAAAGCAAGAAACACAGGCCAAGGATGGTGCTCTTGAAATCCTGAAGAAGCGCGCCGATCAACCACGTCGCAATCAAAACCGGATTGTTTTCCTCGCTGTCGACCAGGACATGGCCGCGAGTCTGATCCGCGACGCCAGACGAACCCTTGCTTGGGACTCCATCGTTGCGGATACTGAAAGGCTGAACCTCGACCAGCACCAGACTAAAGAGGCGAAGAAGAGCGCCCAGGAAGCTGAGTCCCGCATTGCGCCAGGGTTATTGCAGGCTTACCGATGGATTCTTGTCCCTACCCAAGAGGCCATCCCTAAGGGTGGAGTGAGCGAATTGTCATGGGAGGAAGTACAGGTCTCGCTCTCCGGCAGTTCCCCCGCAACCGCCATCTATCAGTCACTGAAGGATGCGGAGCTTTTGGTCCCGATCTGGTCACCGGTCCACTTGAATAACGCCCTGAACCAATGGTTCCTAAAAGAGCGCGATGACGTGAACGTTTTGCAAGTCTGGCAAGCACTCTGTAGCTTCTGCTACCTGGCACGATTGCGTAATCGTGATGTATTCGTAAAGACCATTCAGGAGGCCATCTCTCAGCCAGAATTCTTCGCCTATGCCATGGGTAAGAGTGGTGACACCTACCAAGGCCTGATTCACGGAGGTGGCGGTTCCATTTACGTCGATAGCGCCAGTCTCCTGGTGAAGTCGACGACAGCAGCGAAGATGAAGGAAACTGCAAAATCGCCAGATCCGGGCGGTAACGAGAACGGTGGCACCAGGCCACCGACACGAGTTGGCAATGGTACTGGAACCCCGGCGCCGAGCACCGGAGCATCGGGGAAGCCGGGCACTGGTTCCATTGCCAAGACTCAGGCAATTCCGAAGAAACGATTCTATGGCACTATTGCCATCGACCCCGTTGCAGGAGCTGGGCAGTTCGCCGATGTCATGCAAGAAGTGGTCCAGCACTTCTCCGCCCAGCATGGCATCACCGTGACCATCAGTGTGGAAATCGAAGCAATCCACCCAGTCGGATTCGACGGTAAGACCCAAGGAACCGTGCGTGAGAATGCCAGGACTCTGGGATTCAAACAGGCCGAGTTTGAGGCGGAGTAAATCGCTCGCTATGCAGACCGCGGTGTGATGGTAATCGATTCGACGAGACTTCGCCGGCGGCAAGGGGTACTTTGCCTGGGCAACGCCACATATCGACGAATAAGATCGCGCTCGATTACGGTCCTGTGCTCCGCTGACGGCTCTCCGATCACTGCAATGTGCGATGCGTTGATCCGCGCCAGATCGTCATCCATCTCGTAGCGCTCGAATCGCTGACTGAGATTCTCAGTTTGTCCGACATAGAGAACCGTCCATTGACGCCGACCAACTGACGATCGAATCGGGAGGGCAAAAAGCGATCTGCCCGTCCCAAATTGTTGCTCCTGATCACGCAGCAGCGCATATACCACGCCGGCGGCGGAGAGTGGAGTCCCGAAGGGAACCACGAGGAACGAGTAGGTAGCTCCAGACTTGCCAGTCAGAGTCGCCGATTCGAATACGACCATGAGTGCCCCCATCATCGCTGGAATATGGCAATCTTCGCAGCGAATTCGAGCAATCTCTAGCCGATGCCGTGTAAACGGCCTTCACTTACAATTGCGGATACCGCTGATGCCTATGGATACAATTGACCACTGCGTGATCGCCAAACACTGGTAGGAATGCAAACCGGAATACATTCGAGCACTGACCCACTGGCCCCTCTGTTGGAGCTTATTCGCAAAGTGGCAACCGAGGCGGCACTTGAGGCGACACGATTGGAACTGCTACGAACGCGACAGGCCTTAACTGCTGGACCACGACTTTTGTCGCTAGCCGCTATAAGTCGGGAATACCATGTTGGTCGTCTGGAAGCTCAGCGATTGATCAGGGAAGGACGGCTGCCCTTTGTGGAGCGCCGCTGCCGCGGCGGCCGCATTGGGACGTTTATTGCACGAGAAGATGCCGAGGCGGTCTTCATTGGACGGAAAGCCTGGAGTCCGCCTAAGGCGCAATGAGCCTGGCTGCTTGTCCGCCGAGATCTTCGCGGTTGTCGTCATAGAACCGCAAGGTATCGGCTTTAGCTAATCGGCCGAAACGCTGGGCGGCTCGGAAATCGCCCCGTGTTGCATCGAGGACCTCGGTAATGGCGGCATGGCGCAGTCCATGCGGCCGCACGGTCAGCCCGGCGCGCTTCCCGAGCGCAGCGACCAGGTGTGCGATCGCCAGTCCCGTTACCGATCGGCGCTCATCGATCCGATCGTTCGACGCGCGATCAAGGCGATAGAAGAGCGGGCCCGGGGTAGCCCCCCTCACCTCGAGCCATCGAGCTAGGGCACGACACGTCGCCGGCGGCACCGTCAACCATTCGCGCTCGGTCCGATGCTTGCCAAGGACCTGGATGCGCTCGCCGGCGAGATCAATGTCTTCTGGCAGTCGGAGGCTGGCTACCTCGGCTCGACGCAGGGCGCGGCCGTAGAGCAGCCAGAGGATGGCCAGGTCGCGCGAGCGCTTGGGTTCCTGCTGCTGTTCGGCTACGGCGATCAGCTGGTGCATCCCTGCTCGGCCCGGTCCTCGGGTATCGCGGTAGGGCGTGACCTTGGGAGAAGGCACCTCAAGGTACCATGTGATGAGGCCACACATGCGCGCCAGGCGGGCGAGCGAGCGCAGGGCGCTCATTCGCCGGCTACAGGTGGCTGAGGCGAGGCCACGGCCCTGGAGGTGCTCGAGGTAGCGGAGAGCCACCTGGTGGGCCTGGCCGGCCGTGCAGGTGAGCAGTCGAGCAATGGCCGCTGCCGGAGTCACCCCCTGCCAACGGGCGAAGTCGTCGACGTCCCGATCGTACGCGGCGACCGTGAGGGCCTTCTTCCCCGATCGCCACGCCGCCAGAAGAGCCGCTGGGCCATCAACCTGGTCGTGGCCTCCCTTTAGTAGCGCAAGGACTCCCGGATCGGCTGGCAGGGCTCCAGCGGGCAGCAGCGGATTGGCGGGGGGCATAATGGGTCCATATGGTGCCAAACCGGCCCATTTAAGCTATCGATAATGGCTATTTAGACAACCTAAGGCAGTAACTGTCCGACAGGCCCTCTCTTGCAATTATTGCGATGGTTGCGCTTGCTTCGTATTGTGGGAAAATCATAGGGCTTCTGCCGTGCCGACATTCACCAACCCGCCACCTTTACTGTCAGAGGCCGACTCACCACTTGCTCGTGAGTCGCGACAAATATTTGGCCCGCTTGGCAAGCGTTCGATCCGCGTCCGCACTGATAGTTCCAATGAAATCTATGCCACGCCGGCGAATTCCTATAAACCACCTCTATCATATGAGAAGTAATCAAAGGGGCTTCACAGAGGGCCATCGTCTGTTAGATAGGGCAGATAATGACAGATGCCTTAGCGCCTAAGACTGTTCTCATCCTATGTGCCTTGAAAGAAGAGTACGACCAGTTGAGGCTCGTTTCTGATGGTTTGGCCACCGCAAAATGGATTGAGGAGACAGATTCCACAGGATGGATAATTTCCAAGGCGCTTTTCCGAACAAGCTCTGGAGAAGTTCTTGGAGTCATGGCCACGTGGGCCACGCAGATGGGACGGGAGGCGGCTCAAGCCGTTGCTAACAGGGTTCTCGGGGTCCAATCCGTGCAAGGCCTTGCCATGTGTGGTATTTGTGCTGGACGCCGCGGGCAGGTTTCACTGGGCGACGTCATCATCGCAGATCAAATCTGGTCTGCAGATGCTGGTAAGCAGACAGTCCGAGATGGGGCAGCTAACTTTTCGCCTGATTCTCGCATTTTTAGCACGACGATTGAGTTTGTCCAACGAGCCCAGCACCTAACCCCACCGATCAATGCAAGCTGGCTAATTGATAGAGCGAATATTAGAATATCTGGAGAATCTCCGGCTGAATTATTCAAAATACATATCGGTCCCGTTGCGACAGTAAGTGCAGTCACTGAAGACGTCGATCTATTCACTCGATTGGCCAAGGTCGTTCGCAAAGTTATTGGCGTCGAGATGGAAGGTTCTGGTCTTGCCGCCCTGGCAGAGCATCTTCATATCCCATTGATTGTCGTTAAGGGGGTTCAAGATTTTGGAGATCCAACAAAAAATAGCGATTGGAGGACTTTCTCTGCCCGTGCAGCGGCGGAAATTTTAATTCTTCTTCTGCGCCAAACCTATGATCTTCTGCCTTCTGATGATCAGACATCTCCTGTTAGACAGATGGCCGTGAAGGCACCAGTATTGCCACCGCACATGAATTTACCATCGCATGGTTTGCCGATGGATCTGATTCGAGAACTGGCAGAACTGTATCCTGATATAACTTCAGTGCGTTCTCTTTGGCAGCGCGCTGGAGGCGCAATCAGAGAGGTCGAGCTATGCGATCGCCCGGTTGATCTCTGGCAACGTCTTTGGGGGAATTGCATGCGAGGGGCTCGCGTGACCCCATCTCAACTGATACATGCAGCCCTGTATGATCATCCGAACAATGTGGTGTTGAGAACCAACTATGGTATTCCTGCTAGAAATACCGGGGATTTTTAATCGTCTCCCGCGTTTCTTTCCCACCATCAAGGACCTCCGATGTCGACTCCTACGTTACTCCACCAATACATGACCGCCACTCTTCTCGATCGTCTAGATGGCGACGATAGCCGATTCGGGAAGATTGGCCAGGCGGCCACAGACGTGGCAAAACATCTCCGGGAAAACCCTAGAGACCTCATTCCTGCAATTCTCGCTGGTACCGATCCTGATGTGCCAGTTGATGATCCCAGCATTGAACGCGCCTATCAAGCGTTGATTGCCGCGTGGAGCACCTTGAACTCAGTCCACCCAAGCCGTCCAATGGTCATTCTTCGCGCAATACTGCTGGCAGCATGTCAGCAAGCTGTAGATGGCGCCCGCGCCGCCATCCCCTGGTTAACCGCCGTTGATATGATTCCATTCCGCCGATTGGGGCGAGAAGAGAGCATTCTTCGCGATTTGCTCACATCCTGGGCCACACTGGCGGAAACTTCCGCGGTATTGCCTGGCCAAATAGACATTCCCGCACTTCAACCTCTTGTAGATGAAAATGCCCAGAAGCCGCGCAAGGTCGATAGCAATAAGCTACATCTTGCTTTGTCTGGCGCGGTCGCCCCTTCCGACAAGAATAATACAGCTCTCCCTGGTAGTAACCCACATGCTCCCAATGCGGGTCTTCCCTGGTCCTATGAGTACTCACCACGTATGGCAACTTTATTGGTTTCCGAACTCGATGCTCTAGCCAAGGATCAGTCAGCAGAGACTGATCGGAAGGTATCAGCCACAATCAAGTCAATTGATGCGCGTTGGCAAGCGATAGAGTCCGCACGGACAGATCGTGTCCAAATTCAAACACTCGCTTGGTCTCAGGCGCTGTATTCTTCTTCGGCCAGAAGTAGCTATCGGTCGATGGCAATTCCTACCGCAGTGCTTGTTATGGTAGGTGACCTCCTGGACATTGTTGAGGCTCACCCTCGGTTGGCACCAGCAAGCATAGGATACCTACTATCAGAAACCGTGGCTAGACTGGATACCTCCGCGTCCTGGAATAAGAAATATCCTCTTGCCAAAATTCTCGGCCAACTCGTAGGAGTAACATTACCGAGTGGATTTCATGGTACCGCATTGCGATCTCCAGCCATATCCGCGGGACGTCTCAACTTGCGAGATTTAACCGCCGCTCTAATTGCTGGAAGCCCGGCCTCTAGCGATTTGATCGGACGAACTGGGATACCGAAGGAGACAGAGCTGAGCCTACCAACGTGGGCACATGCTGTTTTCCGACAGGCCCAGGCAGTGCAGTTGGTTAATCGTCTGTCGAGGGCCTAATTAACATGAATCAGTGCGCTAACACCAGATGTCATGCTCATGACGGAGAACTCTGCTCAGATGGGCATCGCGACAGGTCACAGTGCCATTCATGGCAAGTCAACAGATTGGAAGACGGTAATTCTGCACCTGGACCAACGGGTCTGATGGAAACTTCCGAAGTCATGGCGCGTGTACCTTGGTCAGGTAGCGCACTCGGGTCGGATGACCTAACGCACTTGGTTCCTCGAGCACAGACAATTCTAATTGGCCTTCTCGGGGCTGCAGACGCAGGCAAAACCACATTACTCGCTGTTGCCTACCAGCACATCTTGCTTCAAGGACGGACGCTGGGTGGTGCGCGATTCGCGGGATCACGGTCCTTAGAAGGTTGGGAGTCAATAGCCAATTCCATGCGCTTCCTAGATCCAGCCAGACATCAAACGTTCCCTCCGCATACACCACGCGGTACTGGCCGGGTTCCTGGATTACTTCATGTCGCATTGCGTCGGCCAAATGGGTCATTCCGGGATCTTCTGTTTACCGATGCGCCTGGAGAATGGTTTACACGATGGGCGCTTTCCCAGGACGCTCCCGATACAGCAGGTGCTCGTTGGATCGCGCAGTATGCTGATGCTTTCCTTGTCATTGCCGATAGTGCGCGCCTCTCAGGCCATCAAGTCGGCAACGCTCGTCGTGAAGTGCGTCAAATTTTGGAACGGCTCGCAGATCGAGTCGGCCATAGGCCAACCCGTTTAGTGTGGGCGAAACATGAGCAAGCTTTGCCTGAGACTACAAGTCAGCCCATCACGAATATTTTACGGAACAGAATACCACATGCGGATCAAGTGGAATGTCGGCATGATCAGCCAGAAACTGTAGCTACTATGCTAGATGGCATCATCAACAAAGCCTGGGATCCTCCGTTCGCAATGCCGTTGCAGGAACCGGTTATTCAACACGATCCATTCCTAGCCTTTCGAGGATCCCATGCGCAAACCTGAAATCGTCTTATTGGGCGGCCCCAATTCTGGTAAAACACACCTCGCAGCCCAGCTCTATGGCCGTATTCTTCGGTCTAACGGTCGTCTACGTCGTCAAGAGCAACAGGCAATACCTCACGATCTTACTCTCCTGGATGAAGCCCTAGGGTGTCTTGAAGAAGGACGGTCTGCCTCCCATACCGGATCGGATACCTGGGGGGAGATTACGTTGCCCACAATTGATGAGCATGGCGGTCAAGTGCTCCTCAAATGGCCGGACTACGCTGGTGAGAAGGTCGAACAAATGCTCAGGCTCCGGTCAATATCAGAAGCTTGGCAGAATCGCATTGCCCAGGCCGAAGGTTGGGCCATCGTAATTAGGCTATCACACGAGCGGAGAGTGGATGCCAGGCCAGCTCAACCTCGGACGTCTCCATCGACTTCCGGCTCCGTTCCTCTAATGAGCGATGAATATTGGGACGCTAATGCGAGATGGGTTGAGTTCGTGCAAATACTCATGCACGTTGCTGGGATGTCTTCAACTTCCCTGCAGCGGAAGCCGCGAGTCGCTATCCTATTGTCCTGCTACGATGAACTTCCCGAATCGGAAGAGAGTCCGAGCGCGAAGTTGGGATCGTGGCTTCCAATGTTCTACTCATTCATGGAGAATAATTGGTCACCTGAGGCTTGGTCTGTTTGGGGTATGTCTGCTCTTGGTCAGAAACTTGACTCAGCGCATCCAGACGAATCCTTTTTGAGGGATGGACCCGAGTTGCATGGCTGGGTAATTGCGCCTCAGGGAGGACCCCGCGACAGCGATCTCACTGCACCTATCGCATGGCTTCTGGATAGGCCGTGACTGAGCCATTCATTGCTCGATTCGGCGTCCGCAATAACGGCCACTACTGTTTGTCCTGGAATGGTCCAGGAGAGGTACCGTCTCAACTCCTGGGACTGACTGACCGCCCTCCAGGGTCTATAGTTCCTAATGATTCGTGGTGGCCTTCCGTCGGATGTGCTCCTCTCGGGCACTGGTGGGTGATTTGGTGGACTGTACCCGATCTAGACGCACCACGTCCAGGCATGGTCTCGAGCATAGCTGCACTTTGGCCACGCCAGGACGTAGGAGCCATAGAGGACATTGCAGCATACATAGTTCAAATAAGCGGTGGACAACCGTTACTGTCTCCTTCGGCCGCTCATATTGCCCAAGTTGTTAACAAATTGCTCGATCCAACACGTAGGCGCCCAGTAGTGGTTCTAGGACTTACCGAATGGCCTGGACTACTAGCAGCAATATGGCGGGGTCTATGGCCAGTTGCTCGCTCAAGCTTTTCTGCCCGCGTAGCGTTAACACCACCCTCTGAAGATGACCTGTCGCTTTTACCAGTAATTATTGGGATTCCTGAGGCAATGATCCCACAGGCAGACCGATTTGGCATAAGTTCAATCAATGCGCAATCTACTCCTGTCGGTCGCGGAGAACGATGGCTTGTTGGTGACCGCGATCCCCTTCTCCAACGAATCGTCTCCGAGTGTCCGCTTACCGTATCTGATCTGAGCTGCCTCCGAGGTCGTGCACGTGCCGCTGATCGCTTAGAGGATCTTCGTACTCTTCCTACGGCGAAAACAGCGATGGAGGCATTGAAAACATTCATTGCCATTAGTCCTTTGGCACGGCAAGCCATAGAAATGAAACAGGAGATCCTAGGTCACCTCATTCGCGAATTACCTGGGGCTCCCGTTGAGATCATCAGGGGTCTAGCGAATATCCCCATTGAAGCCATTGCCTCGGGTGATGGCCTCATTTCCGCCGTCGCAAGATGGGCTGAAGGACACTTACACGACGAACCGGAATCGGTGTCTTTGATGTCTCGCGATGCCGAGCCTTGGTGGACAGAGGCGTTATTTGGTGCCGTGGGGACGGCTTGGAGTGGCTTAGAATCATCTCACTCACAGTGGGCTTCTGCGACACTGCGTTGGCTGTGTAACCCGAGAATACTTTCTGTTCTGGGAAACCGTATTCCATCCGCGGCATGGGTTGAGTCACGCCTAGTGAATGCAGCCGTCTCCTGTGAGATGGAGTCAAAGGATTGGACAGCATTAGGGGAAGAAGCGGAACGACGTGGATGGTCAACACTCCATGCAATTGCTCTCTTTAGGGCCTTACCTGAGGGCGATGCCATCAGACAGCAGTTAACTTTTGTCGGTGACTCTGGCCCTGGCCTCGTTTGGCTCGCTTCTCATGTTTCCGGAGCCGCAATGGTTGAGCTGGCACTCGAAGATCCAACCGAACCGATCATTTCGCTAGCCGCCAAGCGTTCAAAGGAAGATACCACCCTTCTGATAGGGTTGAATCCCCGGCTGGAGCCTTGGCGTCTGCTCTGGAATGCACATCTAGATCTCGGTGGTGATGCATGGCCACTAGCCATTGATCGACTCGCCACATGCCAGGTGCTGGCCGATTTGCTAGTCGAAGGGACTGCTGGTATCGAATTGATCTCTAAGCTAGCTAGCGAGGTGGCGCCGGTGATCGCAGAACATGATCAACGAACGACTATTATCCATCGTTTGAGCGCCTTGAGCGTCGGTGTAAAAGATCGGGTATTTTGGCTTATTTCCCAGCACATACTACGTAATTGGCATCGAATTGAGCAGGTGGAACTACGCCGCTCCCCTGAACTTACCATAGCAATCGCCACCTACCTGAATTCCTCAAGGTCTATGGCAGGCATAGGCATATCACCTCAAATGGCGATCGATCTAACTTCTTGGCCTAATATATCAGATACTGAACTCCTTCGCTTGGTTCAGGCTAATCCATCAGATACGTGGAATGCCGAAAATGCTACGGCATTGGGGAAAACTATACGACAACATAACCGCCCGCCCCTTGCACAAGCAATTGCCGATTTGATGTGCCAAGGTGCGCTTCATTTTCAGCCCGCTGTCGAAGAAATTAGGTTACTACTGTCCTCTATAATGATTCTTCGAGTCGCAGCTGCACAAAATCGACATTCTGATGTAACAGAAAACGATAAAATTGGCGCTGTCGCGGATATTGGAGCGATCCTGGCGCCTAACCGTCTCGATCATATCTGGGAGATAGTCGGCGGTAAACGTCGGCATCTTCCTCGCGCGAGTAATCCTGGTGACCAATGGCGGCTCGCCGCACAGGCTGCTCATCGCGGACAATTGAGGTACGGGTTATTCTCGCTCACGTATGCGCTTTTGCAAGATTTCCCACAGAACAGAGAGCTTATCGAGATACAGAAATTACTCGAACAGCTACGGTAATTTTCGCGAGATCAAAGTTCTACCACACGGTCATGGTCAGATTAATTAGACGAAAGATTGCGAATGCAACCAGATTCAACCAAAGAAAAGATGTCTTACCGCGACATTTTGCCTGGAATTGACCGCATATTGCACGAACTACGGTCTTCAGGGATCGAATTGGGACCAGACAATCAGTTGATTCGCATGCGTGATCTAGCATTCCGGGTTATTGAAGCGTACGATCAGGGAAACTCATGGGGGAAGAGAAGTGAATTAAAGCAGGGATATATTGCGCTTTTAGGTCTTGGTGAGATTATCAGATTATACAACCAGGCCAAGAAGGTCGACCCACATCTTCTGCGAATTGTCAAATTGCATGCGCCTTTGCTCGGGCATGCTGGATTTGGCCCAATCGTTGACGCGGCTGACGGAGATGCCTCAAGGAAGATATTCGAGCTGTCAGTTGGGCTCGCAGCAATTGCTGCTTTCAGCAATGTTAAGTTGGAAGACCCCAACCATTCTGATCCGAAGAATCCTAATCCAGACCTTATCGTAGAATTCAATGGCGATACGATTGGCATTGCCTGCAAATCGTTGTTTACAACGGATTCCAATGGATTAATTGCCAATGTTAAAAAGGCAGTAGGGCAAATTGAATTTGCTAAGAATATGGGCCGGGTGCGGCGTGGCCTGGTGCTACTTGATGTCTCTAGTCTTATCGTAGAAGACGAATGGTTCTATGCGCCACATGGGCAATACTGGGACCCTAGATGGCACGAAGAAGACACGAGGGCTATGATAGAATCGTGCACAGCGAAGTTGGAATCCAATGTAACGAAGAATCAGCTTTGGAAGATTTTCTCTGGGTCTTCAGCGTTTCCATGCATTGCCTATTATGCCCATGCCGCTGGGCTAAGCATGATGGCTGATGGTGTTGCGCCAACAATTTTCAAGGGTATTTTGATCAATCGGCTGAATGATATGTCCGAGGTAAATAGTCTGCTTCTCGTTTTGAACAAGGCCATTCTCGGTCAGCTTTAGTATGGTCCATTTCTGTCGGTGTGGTCATCCATAGTCCGTTCGACCGGCGAGTCCCATTAATTCCGACTCTCTGGTGGTCGTGGTCGACCGATGATGTATTCTATTCACACCCTTAGCCAGGGCGCTGAACGGTCTGCCCCAATATACCCCGTGATGCAAGATAATCGAAGGTCGGCTTTGGTGGAAGGGCTACCTTAAGTAGGTGTAGGCGGCCACCATGGTAGAGAGCGCAGCACCCGACCGGCAATCGCATTATGGCGTCCGCAGCGAGATAGGTTTGCTGCTCCACGCCGAACGATGTGGTCGATGAAACCTGATAATCACCGGGCCCCGGGTCTTTCCCGGAAATGGACATGGAACTCGTCGCTTTGCCGACACGCACCTGGCCGGCACGGCTGGTAATCCGTTCGGCATCTTCGCGGTCATTGGTGAAAAACTGGAAGATGCCACCATTCATGTTTGCGAGAAGCTTGTCGGCCCCCTCACGGCCGATCTCGCGGACTAGGCCTGCACGATCCTGTGTCAGGAACAGGGCATGGACACCAGCGGCTCGCCCCATCGACACCATCTGCAGCAGAGGCTGATTGATGACCTCCGCCAGTTCATCGACTATGAGCCACACTGGCTTTCCTGGCTGCCCTCGAGCATTCCGTTCTCCAAGATAACCGGCCAGGTCGCCGAGCAGGAGCCTACCGAACATCCGTGCGACAGGACCCAGGGCCATCGATGCGCATTCCACGTAAAGGACATCGTCTGAATTGCAGAACCGCGCCATATCGACGTCAGGTTGCTGAGTAGAGATGATGCGTCGGATGCGACCTAATGTCTGCGCTACGACGGATAGTGCTGAGCCGACCGTGCTGCGATTCTTCGCCGACTCGCAGGCGATTTGCAGCACATCGCGCATAATGAGGCCGAGCCGATCGATGAAGACCTGGTGCTCAGCCGAGAATCCCGTCTTGAAGTGCGCCCAGACCACAGCGGCGATCCCTGTTGGCTTCACTGAGGCCCACGCCGCCAGCAATGCAGGCGCCGTCCGTTCCTCCGGAGGCGCTGCGTTCGGATCTAATGGAATCTGCTCAAGGGCGGCAGGATGAGCCAGGCTCAGAATCCAGGCCATGAGCACCTGAGGTCGAGCCAATGCCCAGTCAGGAACCATGAACATGTCCAGCGGCCACCCCGCTGGGGCGCAGGTGACGGGGAGATCGTGAGGCTGATCCACTGCGGCGATGGCCTCCTCCGCGGTGCCCTCTGGGTGAGCGCGCAACCATGCGAGGGCACGCAGAACCGGCGGTGTGGTCGTGTCGGCTCCCCCCATGGCCCGTAGCAGGCACGCCAGTGTATGAACGCCGTTACAGACCGTCGTTGCCCAAGCGATGGGGTTATCGCGAAAAGCCGGACTGCTGCTGCCCTGATGCGGAATCACCGCATCAAAACGTTGGATCAGGTCCTCCGGTCGATCGAAGCGGATGATCGGATTGTAGGTCGCAGATAGCTGGTCGTGATAGAGGCTGATCCACACGAAACGCCGACCAGCCGCCTTAGCTTCTGCGGCCATTTGGTTGCGTAGGTGCGTGTCACCCTTGGGATCGAGGATGAAGATCGGTGGCCGGCTCTTGTCGCGAATTCCGGCGCGCGCGAGTAAGCGGACCAGGGTGCTTTTGCCACAGCCCGTACCACCCATTGCGAGGACCATGCGCTGCATGCTCGCAACAACCATGTGATAGGGGCGTGCATCAGCAGCGCCGACGGCCCACGGCCGCGGATCTCCCGGCAAGGCTCGTTGCTGCTCATCTCCCGGAAGGATCGTCGACCACGGCTCAGACATCAGATTAGCCAAATGCTGCGCATGCGGCTGATCGAGCGCAAAGGCGTGACCGAGATAGATACCTTCTGCCGGCCGTTCATCCTCCGCACGCCACATTAAGCTGTCCCAGCGGCCGAGCTGCTGGCGCTCGTAGGTCCATGTACGCACGTTCCACAATGCATAGACTGCAAGGCCAGCACTCGGTACCGCCAAAAGAACCGATGCCCACGGCTCGACCGGCAGGACATAGGCTCCCATGAGACTCGTCAAACATCCCAGGCCTGCTGACCAGCGCATCTGACGGATGCGCACCACGGGATCAGGGAGTGTCACCGTACCCATTATCCGCTCCGAGATTCATGGCCGATCAGATAGGTGCCTCCAGCACTGACGGCACAACCAGCGATGCCCATCCATCCGAACGACAGCACTGGTGCCCATATGAATGGTGCCAAAGCCGCTGGGACTACCGCCAAGCCGGCGATCGCGATTACCCATCCAATCCACTGGAGCGTTGGACTGGGAGCGATGCCACGACGCATCCGCGCGCACCGGTGCGCTTTCCCCAGCAACCAGGTCGTCACGAGGAGCGGTAGGCCAGCAAGGAAGACCCCAGCGCCGGCGAGCCACCGCATTTCCACCAAGGTCTCGAGGATCGTCACATGCTGTTGGACCCCGATCGATCCTGACCCCAATGCCCCGAGCGGCCCCCCTCCGCGTGTCCTATCTGACGACTCATAGGACGGTGGCGCGGGCAAAATCCCAACGATGTGCTGTACGAGGGGAATCGCAGCCGCGTATTCGGTTGATAAAGTCGTGTAAACGCGATTCACAGGCTGAAACCAGGCGAATATTAACCATGCAGCGAAGAGCAGCACGAACAGCACTCCAATGCCCGCATCTGTGCCTTTGGACTCGCTCATCGATCGACATCCTGCGTCCATTCCGAATCATGGGACACGCTCTGGGTGCACCGTTCCAACGCGGCAGCAAGGGTGTCGCGGCCACGAAAACCCAACTGGGATGCGGTCCACTGCTGACCCTTCGCCTCGATGGTATGGCCGCGGAGCTGCCCATAGGCATCATGTCGTTCGATCACCGTGATGCCGTGGCGCGCCATGGCCGATTGCAGCGAAGAGATGCCAGTGTGCTTCCCTTCGTGATCGGCGATCCAGCCACGAATTCGCGCCGCCACCTGAGCGCGCAGGACCGGCTTTCCGGTCCTGCGAAGCACCGCTCGTTCGCGATCGTTTTTCGGATGGGTATGCTGCGGATTGTGTTGCCGCTCGCGCAGTGTCTGACCAGGTCGATCGATCTCCCTCAGGCCGAAAGTGCTCTCGACCTCTCGCGCGATGACGCGCGCTGATCGTGCCTCATTCTTCCCAACCCAAAGGGTGCGATCAGCGCCTATTCGGCATAGGACGACATGATCATGCACATGCCCCTTTTCATGGTGCGTCACCATGAGCCAGGCATAGGCATTCGGATCTGGCCGCGGTGGTGGTTCCCGTCCCGCATCGCGGGACTCCTGGGCGCGATGCAGGTACTCGCGCTCGATCAATTCCGAAACCATGCGATTGGCGATTTCCCGACGCAGCTCCGGGTGCGTCCGTACACGGTCGCCATCTTCAGGGGCATAGCCGATGGCGAAATGTACGCAGGGTTTCTTGATGTCCGGGCGCATTGCCCGGAAGGAGGCGAAGGCGTGGGAAGCATCTCGCGGATTATTGGCACCCACCGTGCCGGCAATGATCTCCCGACCAGGGTGCTTCTCATGATCCATGAGGTAATCGAAGGTGGACCTGAAGGAGGCATTATGAGAGCCCCCGGACACCCGCTTCGGGAAGTTGACGAACACTTAGAATCCCAATTTCGGCTTGGGCGAGAGCAGTCCCTTTATTCCTGACGCAGGCTTGGACTCCACACGCTCAATCACTACCGGACGAGGATGGAGTTGTTCCAATTCCACCGCCGAGAGCGGCGACAGGCCCAGAAGATTTCTGAGCATCGCAGCGCAATCGAGAACCGCCTGCCGAGCAGCGGCCTGCATGGGGGCATCCCATCCCTCCTGCCAGCCGATCTTGGCGATTTGGTTGAGGTTGTTGCCCATGCCTTGCAGAACCCGAACCGCCTCCATGTCGAGCATGGCACGCGGAGGCTCCGGCATGGGTTGTCCGGAGAGCACATGCCGTGCATAGACGCTCGATTTTAGGCCGGCGCATCGCGCCGCTTCCTCAACACGATGTGCCTGCTCGAGGGTCAGCGGAACGTTGAGACGGCACGGGTAGGTGGTGCCATTGGATGCGTAGACTTCCATGTCAGCTCCTCAACAGTTCTGCGATGGTGAAGCAACCAACACCGAACGTGATTATCGCACCTATCAGCATGGCGAACAGGGCCAGAGCGAGAGGCAGGACGATGGGTATGTAGAGCACCATCATCACCCTCCGGTAGGTGCCTTGCGACATATTTCTCCAGAATATTTGTGGCCACCACGTGGGCCGATCCTGCCATTTGAGGTCCGTCCATTCACGGATCTTGAGCTGCGGCCACATGGTAACCAAATGAGACCAATCCCGCGTATCCGCCTTCATCCAATCAGGCGCCACCTGGCATGCCACCATTCCCGCCAAGGAAGCGATGACGAGCAGGCTAATCCCAACGATGGGGGTCGACCACCAGGTCCAAGCACCCCATCCTCCAAGTAGTCCAATAAGGGTGCCGCCCAAGAAGAGGGTGCGAGGCCAGAACTGACGCCATTCGTACATGTCCCAATAGTACTTCTTCTCGCTGTCATCAGGAGCCGAACGCTTTTGTTGAGGCATGTCCTCCGGCCACAGCGAGTCGTCCAAGCTCGGCCACGGAATGATCTCGGGCATCTCAGGCGGTCGCCATCGTTTGACGATGTCGAAGGGCTCTGGGAACATGTCAGGATTCCAATGCCCGACGCAGCGTTCGGGCCGACGATTCCGCTTGGGTGATGTCGGCATTCAATGCCAGGTGGACTGTCGCCGCCTTGTGATCCGGGGGGATGGCAAGGGAGCGCGATGCCTCCCTCGCCTGAGCGAGGCCTGCGAGCAATCGATCGACGGCGAATGCGCGGAGATCGACGGGCGCCGATTTGGGCGGCCGACCGGCGGCGCGGGCTGCTTGGGGGGAGGATGATTCCGGCATGCGGGCTCCTGCCGGCAGAGCCGGCGACGGGGGGACGCCCTCGGCGGGGGATCGCCCCCGGGAGAGCAGGTGCTGGACGGAGGCCAGCGTGGGGACCGGGGCGCAGCGCACCCGGTGGCGGGCAGGGCCCCGCCAGCAACCGGCCAAGGAACTCGCGGGAGCGAGATCCGCGCGCCGGCGCCGGCACCCTACAGGGTGCGGGCGGTTACCGCAAGGCTCCTTCAGGAGCCTAAGGTACAACTTG
>Ga0302319_10004379_pt1 | contig 29020 bp, 28 predicted proteins | sample Bog_T0_2_FD_203319 | JGI IMG/M metagenome (GOLD analysis project Ga0302319, IMG submission 203319) | Peat permafrost microbial communities from Stordalen Mire near Abisko, Sweden - Bog_T0_2 | ecosystem: Environmental > Terrestrial > Soil > Wetlands > Peat | place: Sweden: Abisko, Stordalen Mire... | reverse complement strand
GATGGCCTCGCAGGTGTTGGCGCCGAAGCTGGGCAGCGTGAAGGAGGTGGTGGGCCCGCTTCCGGACTCGGACCAGGGCACCCCGCTGTAGGGGCCCTGGAAGTATGCGCCGCTGTCGTTCATGGTGTCCCAAACGGTGACGGGATTGAGCACGAAGCCGCCGGCGTTGCAGATGTTGAGGACGTAGGTGACGTCCTGGCCCGACACGATGCCCACGTCGGGATTGGCGCTCTTGGTGATGGTGAACACGGGCGGCACCGGCGTGGGGGCCTCGACCAAGGTCACGGATTCGCGGTAGTACAGGCGCTCGTTGGCGCTGATGTTGCCGCCGCTGGCACTGGAGGACATCACCGGCAGCTGGGTGCCGGTGTTGGGGTTGGTCAGGGGCACCCACCACCAGCCCGCGAGCGAGGCGCCCGACACGGCCACAGGGGTCTCGTCAAAATAGGTGGAAGGCGCCGGGTTGGTCCAGCTGGGCGAATACCAGGGGTTGCCGCCGCCGTCGGCCGGCGGCGCGGCCGTGCCGGGTCCGTCGTCATAGAGCCAGAAATTCGCGTCCGCGTTGGTGATGTAGGAATAAGTGCCGTCGGCGCACTGGATCGTGATGACCCAGTCCGCGCCCACCTCGCAGCACTGGGTGTTGATGTCCTCCACCGCGAAGAAGTTCGAGCCGCCGACGTTGAACACGGCCGGGTTGATCCAGTGGGATGGGACGGGATAGTTGTTGTTGTCCGTGATCGGGTTGGGGCCGACCTGCACGCCATTGATCCACATGATCAGCTGGTCGTCGCCCTGGGCGGTGATCGAAGCGGACACCGGCACGCAGGTGCCTGCGCGCAACAAGGCGGGCCCTGCCAGCAGCATCAGCAGACCCAGCAAGGCCAGAGAATTTTTGACAAGATATCTCACGTCCATCCCTGTGAAACGCTCAAGCACCAGAACGTCAAAGTTTGACGCTGGTAATAAGATTATCGCAGAAAAGTTCGTGATGTGAAGGATGGTTTCAAACAGCAAAACAATAAAAGGCTTGTCCCAAAAGACTTTTCGACAAAAATATCATTTTCTCGGCATAGCGGGGCCCATCCCAGCCCCCGCCGCGTCAATCCGCTTTTTCTGCCGCTGTTCTCTGGAAGACCTGCCCCGGCGCGCTTTCCCGGCTCGGATCCTTGGCGGCCACGGAGGTCATGCGGAAGTAGTAGACCTGCCCGGGCTTGAGGTAGGGGACCATCAGCCGCGACCCGCCCAGCACCGGCTCGGTGTTGATCTTGTCGAAGGGCCCGTCCTTGGTTTCCGACAGGTATAGGTTGTAGCCGCCGATGGCTGCAGACTGCTTGGGAAAGGGACCCAGCTGCACGATGCCCAGCATGTTTCCGCCGCCGCGGAACTTGTCGGAGCCGGCGCAGGAAACACCCAGCAGGCAGGGCAGAAGTGCCACACACAGGATCGCGAACCAGCGTTGCTTCATGGATTGCTCCTCCCTCTTGCGACATTCTGCACCCCGGAGGGCGCAGGCGCAATATCGCTGATGGCCCGCGGGCCCGACAGGTGGTCCCGCAGCACGGCGTAGCACAGCAGGGGGGTCGCCGCCAGGACCCCCAGCAGCACGGACATGCCGGCGCCCCCGCGCCAGGCCGCGCCCCAAAGCACGGCCGCGCAGGCGGTGATGCGGCCGGCCGCCAGGGGCAGCTCGCGCAGGAACAGCGCGTCGCCGCGGCGGTGCCTGAAGTGGCGGTCGGCCTCGATGATCCGGATCTGGGCGGCGAAGAGGGGCATGTTGTAGACGCTCATCGAGACCGCCATGCCCAGGCCGTACACCAGCACCATGGAATAGCTGCGCAGCAGCGCCAGGGGCAGGGTCAGCAGGCACACGGCCAGGGCGGACCAGCCCACCAGGGCCCCCCGGCGCTCGGGGTGCCCCAGGCGCGCGACGAGGGATGCGGTCACGAAGCCGGCGAACGCGGTGAAGGCCGTGTAGACGCCGCCGTGGCCCTCGTCGCCTCCCACGTCATAGCTCAGCAGCATGGGCAGGAACTGCGATCCCACGCTCAGCAGGCCCGTCGCCACCGCGCTCCACATCCCCGCGGCCCAGCCCGCAGGCTTGCGCGCGCGCAGCAGGCGCCCCAGCGCGGAGGAGCCGTGCTGGGGCCGCCCGGCCAGGGGCAGGGACAGCCACCACGCGGCGACGAAGAGCGCCAGCACCGCCGCGAACACGGCGCCGTAGCCGCGTGTACCGCCCGCCCAGGTGATCCAGGCGCCAGCGAGCGGAACCCCGCTCAGCCCGGCGATGAAGTAGCAGGCCTGGTTGGCGCCGAGCATGCGGTCGCGGTCCTCATGCTCGTCGGTCAGGTCCACGATGAGCAGGACCCAGGCCTGCCAGTACAGGCCCACGCCCAGGCCCCACAGCAGGCCCAGCGGAAGCACCCAGTCCGCCGCGCCCGTCCCCAGGCCCAGCACCAGGGCCTGCGCCAAGGCGAAGACGGCCAGGCCCGAGCGCAGCGCGGCGCCGGAGCCGCGCGTGCGCGCCAGGTGCGCAGCCAGCCAGTAGCCCGCGGGCACGGCTGCATAGCTGAAGAGGGCGTAGAGGGCGGGCAGGCGGTAGCCGCCGCCAAGGCGGAACAGGTAGACGCTGGTGAAAAGCGAACCCACCTGCACGGCCTGCCACTGCAGGGCATGCACCAGCAGCCCGCGGCGCGCGGGCGGGGACAGCCTGCCCCAGACGCTGAAGGCCCCCACGCCTCAGGCCGCGCGGGGGCGGCGCGCCGGCGCGCGCGCCGGGGCCGGGGGCCAGGGGATCCACAGCAGGGCCAGGCCCAGCAGCGCCAGCCCGGCGCCCGCGGCGAAGGCGGCGCCGGGGCCCTGCCACTGCCACAGGGCTCCGCACAGCAGGCCGGCAGGCAGCGCCAGCAGGCCCGTCACCAGGCCCAGCCAGCCGTAGCAGGTGGACTTGAGCCCGGGCGGCGCGAGGGAACCCAGCAGCGCCTTCTGCGGCCCCTCGCTGAGGCCGTGGAAGAGCCCGTAGGCGAGGAAGACCCCCACCAGCACCCGCAGGTCCGAGGCGAAGGCAAAGGCGAGGTAGACCAGCGCGTACCAGGCCCAGCCCAGGCTGATGGCCAGGCGGGGGCCCAGGCGGTCGGACAGGCGCCCGCCGAGGAGCGAGCTGAAGATCTTCACCGACGCAAAGCCCGCCCACAGCAGGGCCTGGCTCCACAGCGGCACCCCGGTTCCCTGGACCTTGAGCAGCAGGAACAGGTCGCTGGCGTTGCCCAGGGTGAAGACGGCGATGGGCAGCAGGGCAGGCAGGATCACGGAAGGCGGCGCCCAGCCCAGCGGCGGCAGGCTGGCCCGCGGCGGGCGGCGCTCCTCCCCGACGAGCAGCAGCACGGCGGCGATGGCCAGGGCGCCCGGGGCCAAGGCCCAGAGCAGCACCCGGCGCACATCGTCCTTGAAGGCGAAGAGCAGCGCCACGGCCAGCAGCGGCCCCAGCATCTGGCCCGCGTTGTCGAGGGCGTCGTTGAAGCCGAAGACCCGGCCCCGCGTCTCCGGCCGGGCCGCCCCCTCGAGCAGGGAGCTCATGGACGGCTTGCGCAGGCCCTTGCCCACCCGGTCGGCCATGCGCACCGCCACCACCTGCCAGGGCGCCGCAGCGAAGCCGAAGAGCGGCCGCAGCAGGGCGGACAGGCTGTGCCCCGCCGCCACGAAGGGCTTGCGCCGGCCGCTGCGGTCCGCCCAGCGCCCTGAGACCACCTGCAGCAGCGCGGCCAGGGTGTCGGCCAGGCCGTCGACGAGGCCCAGGGCCACCGCCCCGCCGCCCAGCCCGGTCAGCAGGGCCGGCAGCAGGGGCAGGCCCATCTCCATGCCCATGTCCGTGAAGAGGCTGACCAGCCCAAGCCCGAGGACCTGGCGGGTCAGCCAGCCGTGCCGGCCGCCGGCCCCGCCCGCAGCAGCCCGCCCCACCTCAGCGGCCCGCGACCCGACGGGCGGCTTCCTCGACGATCGCCAGGCCGTTGGTGGTCAGGATCGACTCGGGGTGGAACTGGAAGCTGGCGAAGTGGGCGCCGCGCAGGGCGTGGATCTCCCCCTCGGCCGAGGCCGCATATTCCAGGTCCGCCCGGGCGGGGTCGGCGAAGCCGCAGAAGGTGTTGTAGAAGCCGACATCCTCCGCGCGCCCGAAGTAATCGATGCGCTTCTGCACCCCCTGGGTGAGCTCGCGCTTCTTGCCCATGCGCAGGCCCAGGCGCTGGCACAGCACCTGGTGGCCCAGGCACACGGCGAGGAAGGGCCGGCGCTCGGCCAGCAGGCGGTCGATCACCCTGCCGTTGAGGGCCATCTTGGGGTCGGCCAGCTGCGAAGGGTTGCCGGGCCCGGGGCCCGGCACCACGATCGCGTCGCCCACGGACTCGAGCTTGAAGCGCCCCCAGGGGATGATCTCGGTGCTGGCGCCCAGGTGCTGAAGCAGGTGCGCGAACATGGCCAGGAAGTCGTCCTCATTGTCGATGAGGGCGAAGCGCACGCCCTTGAGCGGGCCCTCTCCCAGGCGCGGCTCCTGCTTGAGGAACCAGAAGGTGGACAGCTTCTGGTTGCGCTCGTAGAGGCATTCGATCACCAGGGCGTCGCGGAGCAGGCCGTCGAGCAGGCGGGGCTGGGGCGCGGGCTCGCCCTGCAGGGCCGAGAGCACGGCGGCCCCCTTGGCCTGGGTCTCGCGGACCTCCTCCTCCGGCACGCTGTCGCGCACCAGGGTGGCTCCCACCCGCAGCTGCACGCCCCCCTGGGCGTCGATCTCGAGGCTGCGGATCAGGATGGGGCTGTCGAGGAAGGGCTCGCCCTCCTCGTCGCGCCCCACCAGGGCGATCGAGCTGGCGTAATAGCGGCGCGGCTGGGTCTCGTACTTGGCGATGATGCGGCAGGCGTTCTCGACCGGGCTGCCGGTGACGGTGGCGGCGAACATGCTGTCGCGCAGCAGGTCCACGATGTCCCGGCCGCTGCTGCCCACCAGCAGGTACTCGCTGTGGGCCAGCCGGGACATCTCGCGCAGCAGGGGGCCGATGATCATGCCCCCCCGCTCGCACATCTTCGACATCATCTTCAGCTCCTCATCGACCACCATGAAGAGCTCGTTGATCTCCTTGGGGTCCCTGAGGAAGGCCAGCAGCCGCTGGCGCACCTCGCCCGGCGGCCGGAGGTCCAGGCCGGCCTTGCGGAAGGTCCCGCTGATGGGATTCATGACCACCCGGCCCTTGTCCACGCTCAGGTGCTTCTCGGGGGTCGACCCCACGAAGGCGCGGCCGCCGTCGTAGAAGAGGTACTTCCAGTAGGTGCCGTAGTCCGCCTGGATCAGGCGGCGCAGCAGGTTGAGCGCCACTGCCGGGGAGTAGTCCTTCAGGCGGGCGCGGCAGGTGCGGGGCAGCACGAAGTTGGCGCCCTGGCCCTCGCCGATCTCGTCGCTGATGATCGCCTGCACGGCGCGGCGGTAGTCCTCTTCGCTCTCGTCGAAGGCCGGCTCCGAGTCCAGGCCCACCGCGGCCGGCGGGATCGAGGCCAGGAACTCGGCCACGGGCACCTCACGCTGCGACTCCACCTCCATGCACAGCAGCGACTCGTCGCCCTGGTGGGCGGCGAAGCCCTTCTCCTTGATCTGCGAGAAGGGCACCAGCGACAGGGTGTCGTAGCGGCGGCCGGCCGGATCCTTGCCCTGCTTGCGGGGGATCTGGTCCAGGGTCTCCAGCGTCCGCACCTTGCCGGTGAGGATCAGCACCTGGTGCTGGTCCTCCTTCTGTATGACCGCGAAGGGCCCTTTGAAGTCCAACATGGTTTCTCCGCTCAGGAAAAATGAAAGGCGCGGCCTGGGCAGGCCGCGCCTTGGGGATCCAACACCCGCATCAAGGTCAGGCCCGGGGCCGCTCGGCGAAGGACACGCGCCACCAAAGCCCGCGGGTGGACGCGGGGCGGGCAGGGCAAGGGGACGCTGGGCTTCGGTGCATGGTCGCCATCGAGAGGGGGCCACCCATGGTAAGCCCTGGGCGCGGGCGATTCAAGCTCCGGGCTCAGGCCAGGGACCGCCAGGCCCGGTAGGCCCAGGAGGCCCCCGCGCCGCCCAGGACCGGGCCCAGCAGGAACACCCACAGCTTGTCGAGCTCCCAGGAGGCCAGGGCCGGCCCCAGGGCGCGGGCCGGGTTCATGGACGCGCTCGACAGGGGGCCGGCCCAGAAGACCGAAGCCGCCACCGTGAAGCCCAGGGCCAGCGCCGCGTTGAGCAGGGGCACCTCGGGCTCGGTGACGGTGAGGTAGACCCACACCAGCCAGAAGCCCAGGACGCCCTCGAGCAGCAGGGCCGCGAAGGGGTTCATCTGGGTGGCGCTCACCCCCAGCACGCTGCTGTGCAGCACCGCCCGCAGGAACAGGCCCGCGGCGAGCGCGCCGGCGCACTGGGCCGCGACATAGGGCAGCACCCGCGCCCGGGGGAGCCTGCCCGCCAGGGCCATGCCCAGGCTGACGGCCGGATTGAAGTGGGCCTGAGACACGGGTCCAAAAAGCAGCACCAGCACCGCCAGGGTGAGGCCCGGGGCCAGCGCCGCCTGGGGTCCGCCCACTAGGCCGCCGAAGGAGCCGTAGGCAGAGCCCGCCCCGGCCGCGGCCAGCACCAGGACCGCGGTGCCCATGCATTCCGCCACCAGCGAGCGCAAGGGGCCGGGTTCGGGGAGCCATTCCTTGAGTTGTTCGGCGTTCCTGCCGGCCATGCTCACTCCTGCGGGTTCAGGGGCGCCGCGGGTGCGGCGCGCCTCAGTTGAAGCGCGATGCCGTCCCAACGCTGGCGGTCGAAGTCCACCGCCGTCAGGTCGCCGTCGGCGAACGCGAGGGTCAGCACCTCGTCGGGGGTCGGGGCCGGGCGGGGGGCCTTGGGGTCGGCCTGGCCCAGCAGGGTTTTGGTGTACAGGGTGACGACGATGCGCCCGCCGGAGGCCTCCCAGCGGCCCTCGCGGTAGGAATGCAGCTGGCCCTCGTCCGAGGACAGCGACAGCGCCGCCCTTCCCTGGGCCCTCAGGTCGAGCTCGACGCGCCGCGAATAGGAGCCCAGGGCGGGGACATCGGCGCCCCAGCTGCCCGTGGGGTCCGGCGGCGGGGAGGACGCGCAGGAGGCCGCCGCAAGGGCCAGGCCCAGGGCCAGAATCCGCGCCGCCGCCCTCACGGCAGGGCCAGCTCGGGATGGGCCGCGCGGCCGCTGAGGTCCAGGGCCCAGTTCAGGATCGCCTGCCGCAGGGGGCTGCCCACGGAGTAGTCGGCCTCATGCCAGCCGTCCGCCCTGGCCTGCTCCACCGCGTAGGACCGGGCCCGGGCCTCGGCGCGGGCGTCCCCGGGGGCGTGCACCGCCAGCGAGGCGCCGCCGAACTGGTGCAGCAGGGCGAAGGCGGCCACGTCGCTGTGCCCGTCGCCGATGTAGAGCATGTTGCTCAGGGGCACGCGCAGGTCCTCGGGGCGAACCTTGGCGTTGACGTCCGGTGCGTCGGGCATCCACGAGCCCTTGCTGATGGCGAAGAGCTTCTGCGTCTTGGCGGTGAAGCCCACGGTCTCCTTGGGGAAGCTGAGCCGCAGCCCCAGCCCGTCGCCGGGGTCCTCCTCCGCCATGCGGCAGGCGAAGACGGCCTTGAAGTGGCGCGCCAGGCCGTGGTGCTCCAGGCAGCCTTCGATGAGCGGCTGCAGGCCGCCGGAGATGATGAACAACTCGAGCTGGCCGGGCGGGACCTTCTCGCGCAGGGCCCGGAACAGGCCGGGGCCGGCCGGGGAGTCGACCAAGCCGGGGTAGAGGGCGACCTCGGAGCCCCAGGCCCGCAGGCGAGCGGCGTTGAGGCGCCGGGCCGGATCCTCGCGCCCCAGGCGGGTCAGCTCGGCGAGGTAGCTGTGCTCGAGGTCGTAGCCTCCGGCGCCCTGCTGCAGCGCCGTGCAGCCCGCCCAGAAGGCGTCGGGCTCAAGGCCCCAGTGCGCCAGCACCGGATCGAACATGATGCGGGGCGAGAGGGTCAGGTCAAAGTCGAAGACCAGGGCTAGGCGCATGGGCTCGCGGTCAGGGCAGGAGTCGGGGAGGGAGGCCTGTGCCGGCGCCGCCCCGCGGCAGCCGGCAGGCTTCGGGCCCGCCGAAGAGGCGCCGGCGGTGGCGCGCCACCAGGCCGTAGGCCGCGTCGCGCCAGGGCCGGGGCAGGGCGCGCAGCGCGGCCGCCGCCTTCCAGGGCCAGGGCAGCCGGGCGAAGGCCGCCAGCACCGCGTCGGAGCGCTCCAGCCTCAGGCCGTCGACGCGCGCCACCAGGGTCCGGGGCGGGGCGTCCTGGGCGGGGGCCTGCTCGCCCAGGGATCGGGCCGTGGAGCCCGCCAGCGGGGCGAAGCTCAGGGCCCGCCCGCGGTCGGCCCACAACAGGAAGCGGACCAGGCGGTCGCACAGGCCGCAGTCCCCGTCGAAGAGGATCAGCGCGCCCTTCAGCGCTTCTTCAGCGCCGTGACGATGTAGTCGCTGTCCTTGACGCTGAGGGTGAAGTCCACGGCGTCGCCGGCCTTGAAGCCCGCGGCCAGGGCGGGATCCTTCAGCTCGAAGCCCATGGTCATGCCCTCCATGAGCCCGGCGATGTCCTGGTGCTGCAGGATGATGACCTTGCCCGAGGACTGGAAGCCCTTCACCACCCCGACGGCCGGATAGTCCCGGTAGCCGGGCAGCGCCGCCGAGGGCTGGCCCGGGGCCGCAGCCGTGGGGCTGGAGCCGGCCGGGGCGCCGGCGGCGGCCCCTGCCGTCCCTGACCCGGCGGCCGGCGCAGCGGACGCGCCCTGGGGGCCGGCCGGCACGCAGGCCTGCAGCAGGGCCGCAAGGATGAGGGCGGAAGCGAGGCGCGTTGCGTTCATGTGGGGCTCCAGGGTGGGGCCGGGGCCGCCGCCGGATTCAGGGGCGGTGCCAGGCGTAGTAGAGGTCGTCCTCGAAGCTGCCGTCGGCGTGGAGGACCCGGCGCCGCAGACGCCCCTCCTCGACAAAGCCCAGGTGCTCGTAGATGCGCCGCGCCCGCGTGTTGGTCTCGCGGGTGATCAGCTCGATGCGCAGGATGCCGGGCTCCTCCCTCTCGACGTGCCTGAGGAAGCCGGTGAAGAGGCTGCTGCCCAGGCCGCGGCCCTGGGACCCGGGATCCACCACCAGCGTCAGCTCGCCGAGGACGTGCTGAAAGTCCTTGGGCACCGGGCGGCTGGCGTGGATCGACGCGCACAGGGCGCCCGGCTCCCCGTCGACCAGCCACACGCCCCGGGACGCGGCCGCTTCGGTGACGCCGCGCACCCAGGCCTCATCGAGCTCCTCGGCGCGCCGGGCCAGGGTCCCGGGCCGTGCGGCCACGCGGCGGTAGAGTTCCAGCAGCCCCTGGCGGTCGCCGATGTTTCCCTTGCGGATGGCCATGCCTGGATTATAGGCAGCTTTGCCGGGGCGCGCGCCCTGATTCGCGGCGCCTCATGGCCTGGCCCGGGCGAGCTCGTCGAGTTCGCTGGCGAAGCCGCCGCTGAGAGCCGGCCAGCGGCACCAGCTGCGGGGGTCGACATTGTGGTCGTCGAGGTGGAAGCTCAGGGCCAGGCGCTCCCGCTTCCACTGCGAATGGGCCCACAGCTGGTAGAAGCGCCGGGTCCATTCCCTCAGGCGCTGCGGGTCGCCCCCGGGCTCGGCCGCGCACAGGGCGCGCCAGGCCTCGAGGGGGCTGAGGCGCCCCACCACGGCCCAGCGCTCCAGGGCGTCGAGCACGCGGTAGGGCATCAGGTCGCTTTCGTCGGTCTGGCCATCCTCGGGCGGCCTCAGCTCGGCGGTGGGCTCCTGGTCGTTGACGGCCTTCAGCGCTGGCAGGGGGCCCAGCCCCTGGGGGCCGCCGGTCTCCATCCAGCGCAGCCAGCCGCGCAGGAACTGCTTGCCCACGCCCGCCACCGGGGCCAGGCCGCCGCTGGTGTCGCCGTCCATGGTGGTGTAACCGGCGGCGGCCTCGCTGCGGTTGTTGGTGGCGATCAGCAGGCGTCCCTCGGCGTTGGCCAGGGCCCAGATGCCCGGGGAGCGCACGCGGGCCTGCAGGTTCTGCAGGGCCAGGTCATCCTCGGGCCAGGCCAGCTCCCGCCCCAGGACCCGGTCCGCCAGGGAGCGGTAGGCGTCGACCAGGGACTGGATCTCGACGGTGTGGTGCCGCGAGCCCACGGCCGCCGCCACCTGCTCCGCCGCCGTGCGCGTGATGGCCCCGCTGTTGGCGCTGGCCTGGTAGAGGGTGCGCAGCAGCGCGGGCATGGCCCGGGGCACGGAGCCGGCAGCGCCCAGGCCCGGGACCGCGGGCAAGCCCGAGGCGAAGGCGGCCCAACCGAGCTCGGCAACGGCGAATTCTGCCATCAGGCGCACCAGCACGGCGCAGGCCGCGGAATCGGCGCCGCCCGAGAGGCTGATGGCATAGCCGGCCGCGCGGCTCTTGCGCAGGTAGTCGTGCAGGCCAAGCGCGACGGCCCGGGCGAACTCCTCATGGGGGTCCTGCTCAAAGGCCTGCGTCGGGGGCAGGGGCGCCGACACGGGACCCTCCGGTTCGGGAGGCGCGAAACGCGCGTCGACGTCCCCGAGGCCGGAGGCGCGCCCCCCGGGCAGGTCCACCACCGCGTCCACCAGCCCGAAGCGGGCGTGGCTGAAGCGGGCCCCCTCGGCGACCAGGGCGCCCGAGGCGTCCAGAAGCGCTGCGCCGCCGTCGAAGATCACGCGCCCGCTCTCGTTGCCCATGAGGTTGGCGTAGGCGTAGGCCACGCCCAGGGGCCCGGCGGCCGCGGCCGCCAGCGAGCGGCGCACGGCGGTCTTGCCGAAGGCGAAATGGCTGGCCGCGGGGCCCAGGATCAGGTTGGCCCCGCGCGCGGCGAGCGCCGGAGCCGGGCGGGCGGCGCCGGACCAGGCGTCCTCGCAGATCTCGAAGCCCACGCAGGCGCCGCCGGACCTGAAGACCAGGTCCCCGGCCGGGACCGGGGCCCCCAGCAGCTGCAGCTCCTCGACGCGTCCGGCGGGCCAGGCCCTGAACCAGCGCGGCTCGTAGTGGATTCCGTCCAGGGCCAGGTGCTGCTTGGGCACGACGCCCAGAAGGCGCCCGTCGGCGCAGACCGCCACGCAGTTGTACAGCGCGCCGCCGATCTCAAGCGGCAGGCCGAAGGCGGTGAAGAGCCCGGCCGTGGAGGGCAGCAGGTCCGCCAGCATCTCCTGGGCGCGGGCGCGCAGGTGCGGGGCGAGGAACAGGTCCTCGCAGCCGTATCCCGTGAGGGCCAGCTCGGGCAGGCACAGAAAGGACACGCCGCGCTCCCTGGCAAGGGCGAGCGCGGCGGCGAGGTTGGCGCGGTTCTGGTCCCAGGCCAGCGGCGTCTGGTTGACAAAGGCCGCGCCCAGCCGGACGCGGGTCACCGGGCGCCCACCAGCGAGAGCGAGGAGATCGTGTCGCCCATGCCCACCAGCGTGACGGGCTTCTCGATGAGGATCGTGGGCACCGCGGCCACCTCGAAGCCCGGCGCCGAGGCCAGGCCGGTCTCGCTGAGGCCTGCGGCCGCGTGCGCAGCCCTGAGGTGGGCGTCGAGGGCCCGCAGCTCCTTGAGGCTGTGCTCGGACACGGCGTGGCCATGGGCCCACAGCAGGTTCCTGGGGTCCTCGAGGCTGCCGGTGCCCGCCTTGGCCGCGGCCAGGGTGGCGGCGAAGGCCATGCCCCTGACGTTGGCGGCCGGATCGAAGGCCGGCCCCTCGGACGCCGCGCCCGGGCGGATCAGCGTCACGTAGAGCCCGAACATGTGCAACTGGATGCGCTTGAGCTTCAGGCGCTCGTAGACGATCAGCAGGCCCTTGAACAGGCCCACCGAGTCCAGGGCCTGGCATTCCCGCACCGCGGCGGACTCGCCGAGCACCTCGAGCATCCCGATGAGCTCCTGCTCGTTGCAGCCCACGCTGTCGGCGCGCACCGCCAGGAAGTCCGCCAGCTCGCGGCGGATGCGCTGATCCTGGGTGCTGGCGAACTCGAAATGCACCACCACCCCGGGGTGGGCGTCCTTCCAGGCCTGCACCTTCTGCCAGCTGTCGTGGATGCGCTGCAGCCCGCTGCCCGGGGCCCCGCCGGCCAGGGGCTCGGTCAGCATCTGGTAGCCGCTGAGCAGGATCACGTCGAGGGGCTGGGCCGGGTCGCGCAGGGCGGCGTCGAAGCCCTGGTCCACGGCCAGCACGAAGTTCAGCGGGTCGTAGGTGGCGATGAAGCGGTTGCTCTTGGGGCAGGTCAGGGTCAGGCCCCCGATCGTGAGCTCGGCACCCTTGTCGAATTCGAGGATCCAGTGGATCAGCGGCCGGTCGCCGCCGCGGTCCACCTGGCTGGCGGGGTGCAGGCGCCCGGCCTGGTCCGTGCTCAGCAGGGTCGGCAGCCCGAGAAAGAGGCCGGCCTGCTGCCCGGGCAGGCTGGCGCAGTGCACGTAGACGCGCTGCGCGCCCGCCACCGCCATGACGTTGGCGATGATGCCGCCCTGGCCGCCCATCTGCAGGCGGTCGTAGCCCATGTTGTCGCGCATCCAGGAGAAGGCCGCCTCGTCGGTGACGAGCCATTCCTGGGCGATGCCCTTGCTGAAGCATTCCACGAAGCCGCGCAGCACGTCGGTGGGCTCGGCGATGCGCTTGCCGCCGGTGTTGAGCACCTGCCATTCGTCTGCCTTCAGCTCCTGCATCCACTTCAGCAGCATGTCCGGGCTCACCTTCAGCACGGCGTCGATGTTGGCGTTGAACACGCTGGCCACGCCCCGCACCTGCTGCAGCTTGCTGAGCTGGGCCGGGGCCGTCGCGTAGATGTCCTGCCATGCCTGCTTGAGGTCCATGCGTTCCCTTTCGTGGTGGCCGCCCTTCGGCGGCCCCTGTTCAGGCCCCTGCTCCGGCCCCGCCCCTGGCGATCAGCGCCAGCACGCCGCCCGTGCCCGCGCCGCCCCGCCTCAGAGGCGGCGCAGCGCGTCCAGGTAGACCTCCGCCCGCTGCTCGGCGACCAGGCTGGCGGCGAGCATGAAGGAGGACTGCAGCAGCAGCCCGAGCGCCCAGCCCCGGGCCGCGTCGTTGTGCGGAAGGAACAGCGCCAGGGCGATGGCCGCCAGCACCGCGGCGATCTCGGCCAGCTTGCAGAAGCGGAAGGCGTCCAGCGACTGGGTCAGGCGCAGCACCTCCGAGGCCCTGAAGCCGGCCGGGTCCGCGCCCAGCTGGGTCTCGATCTCCGCAGCGCGCGGCGGGGTGCGCAGCAGCACCACGCCGCCCACGGCCAGCTGCACCGCGGCCACGACCAGCAGCGGCCACAGCGCGTGCCGGAAGGCGCCCTGGGACTTCCACAGCCAGGAGCCGGCCAGCGTCGCGGCCACTCCCAGGGCCGTGAAGACCCAGCCCTGCTTCAGCTCCTCGGCGAAGTAGTGCCGGATGATGTCGAGCAACGGCGATGGTGCCACCAGACCTCCCTGTCCCCTTCCGGCGCGGCCCGGTTCAGCCGCGTTCCAGTTCCTGCTGCCTGAGCCGCCAGGCTTCGGCGGCGACGGCGTCGCCGAGGCCCTCGCTCAGCGCGGCGAGCTGGCCATAGCAGTCGGCCAGACCCGCGGCGGCTTCGGGAAAGCGCTCCCAGATGGCGGCGGCGGACAGCAGCGCCTCGCGCGCCTCGGCAGGACGGCCGGCCAGGGTCTCGACCTGGGCCCGCAGCCCGAGCACTTCCGCGACCCTCGGGCCGCCGGGATCAAGGGCGTCCGCGGCCAGGCGGGCCTGGTCCAGCTCGGCCAGAGCCCCGGCCTCGTCCCCGGAGCCCAGGGCGACCAGCGCCGAGGCGAGATGCTGGCGGTACTGCACGCCTCAGCCGCGCGCCGCCGCCCGGCCCAGGCGGTCGTTGATGGCCAGGCCCAGGCCCCGGGGCGGGGCGGGCTCGGCGTCGATGGCGTCGAGCCGGAGCCCGTCGAGGCGGTGCAGGAGCTCGAAGAGCCGCGCCGCCGCTTCCGCCATGTCGCCGGAGGGGCTGAGCACCTCCACGGCGGCGTAATGGTGGTGGGACGGGGCCGCGCTCCAGGCCAGCAGCCCCATGGCAGGCCCGCCCCCGTCCTCGGCCGCAGGCCCTTCCAGCAGGCGCAGGGGCGTGGCCGGGGCGTAATGGCTGGCCAGCTGGCCCGGCGCCGTCGGCCGTTCCAGCACGCCCGGTCCCTGCTCGAGATGCCCGCCCAGGACCGCTTCAAGCGCCTCGCGCGTGATCCCTCCGGGCCGCAGGAGCCTGGGCGTTCCGGCGCTGAGGTCCACGATCGTCGACTCGACGCCCACCCTGCAGGGCCCGCCCTGCAGGACCAGGCCCACCGCCGCGCCCAGTCCGAGCACCACATGCTCCGCGCGGGTGGGGCTGAGGCCGCCGAAGGGGTTGGCGCTGGGCGCGGCCAGGGCCAGGCCGCTGAGGCGCAGCAGGTCCTGGGCCACGGGATGGTCGGGCACGCGGACGGCGACGCTGTCCAGGCCGGCGGTCACGATGCCAGGCAGGGCGCGGGCCTTGCGCAGCACGAGCGTGAGGGGCCCGGGCCAGAAGGCCGCCGCAAGCAGGGCCGCCGCGGGGGGCACGTCGCGGGCCACGGTCTCGAGCCGGCGTTCGCTCTCCAGGTGCACGATCAGGGGGTCGAAGGCCGGGCGGCCCTTGGCCTCGAAGATCCGGGCGCAGGCCTCCGGGTTGAAGGCGTCGGCGGCCAGACCGTAGACCGTCTCGGTGGGCATGCCCACCAGGGCGCCCGCCTGCAGCAGGCGCACCGCTTCAGCCAGGCCGGCTGCGTCCGCGTCGCGGATCAAGGCCGGTGCTCCGCGAACCACAGGCCCGTGTAGATCTTGGGGTCGATCAGCCGCCCGGAGGCGCCCTGCTGCCTGAGCCAGGCCGCCACTCCGGCGATGGGGACGACATGGACCGTGATATTCTCGTCGGCGTCGCCGCCGCCGGCGCCCACCTTCCTCAGCCCGGTGGCGAGAAAGATGCTCATGCGCGAGTTGCTCGAACCCGAGGAATTGGGGCCCTCCAACAGCAGCTCGAGGCGCCCGGCCCTGAAGCCGGTCTCCTCCTCGAGCTCGCGCAGGGCCGCATCGGCCAGGCTCTCATGGCTGTTGCCGTCCAGGTCGCCCACCAGGCCCGCGGGCAGTTCGATGACCGGGGCGTTGCAGGGCACGCGGAACTGCTCCACGAGAACGATCTCGCCGGCGTCGGTGAGCGGCACCATGCCGACGACGCCGCTGGCGCCGACACGCTCGATGTATTCCCAGGTATCCTGGCGGACCAGCCTGAGAAAGCGCCCCTCGAAGAGGGTTTCCTTGCTCATGCCTTGGGCTTGCGGCGTTCCTTGCCGGTCGGGCTCTGGCCCGGCCGCTGGCGGCGGTCGCGGCTGTAGAGCACGTAATGGCCGCTGCGGAACTGGTAGACGCCGTTGGACTTGGGATCCCAGAACAGGCCGCCCTGGATCAGCCGCATCTGGCCGGTCTCGGCCTCCTCGCGGGTGAGGCGCTGGGTGCGGCGCCGGTCGTGGCGCATGAACACGTACTGGCTGCCCACCTTGCGCAGGATTTCGCGGGTGAGCGGATCAAAATAGTAGCCGACCTTCAGGCGGATGAGCCGCTTCGTGCGGGCGCGCTCCTCGTCGAGGGTCTCCTGGCGCTGCGCCTTGAGATCGGCAAGAAGCTCGTCGCCCTCGGCGTCCTGTCTGCGGCGGACGGAAAACTGATCAGCCATCGCTCTGCCTCAAGAAGGCACCCCTGCCCGGACGGAGTGCGGAGGCAGTCTAAAACAGCAAACCTCCTGAGTCGAGTTCGATGAACCCGACGCGGGAGGCGCGTTTGCGGCGATGCTGGACCGGCCCGGCGGCCGGCCCGCTAGGCCGGCTTTTCGGGCTTGCGGGATCCGTAGACGTTGTCGAGGACCTCGTAATAGCCTTCGACGATGTCCACCGAATGCCGGGCCAGGTTGCGGCCCGTGGCCTTGTCGTGGACGTCCCACTTCACCAGCAGGGCGAGGAACACGTCCCGCACCAGCTCTTCTTTCGAGCCTTTCTTGCTGACTGGCATGGTCACCTCCGTAGCCGCCATTTCAATACCTCAGGCCCGGCCTTGCAATGGGCTTCGTGTTAAGAACCTTGGTCCGTTCCTCGCGCAGCTTCTCGGCGAGCTTCTCGACGTCCAGGCCGCGGCAGACCGAGGGCATGCAGGCCGCGCAGATGTAGACAAGGTCTCCCCTGAAATGGGTTTCGATGAGGGGCCGGTCGTGCTGGGTCGCGTTGCACAGTTCGCAGGTTTCGTGGATCGGAGCGGTCATGGCATCCTCCCTCATCCCGGCGGAACGGGGAAATCCCGCTGTCCGCATGGCGTGGATGCCGCCGGGGATCGGCGCGTCGGCCGGGATTGGACTGCTTCCATTGTTGCGGCTGAACCCGGCCTGCGTCGATGATTCCCGTCAGGCGCAACGAATAAGGCCTGCTCCGCTGGACGGACTCATGCTCCGGATTCCGAAACTGATTTGAATCAATGGGTTCAGAGTGCTAACAAAACCAGCGCTGCAACTGCAGCGCGGCGCCAGCAGCGCCGCTGTCCGCATGCATGGCCTCAGCCAGGGCCGTGGCCGCAGCCTGGCTGGGATCCTGCAGAGCCCGTTCCAAAGCCAGGGCAAGGCTATCCGCGTCGACCTTCCTGAACGGCAGCACCGTGCCGGCGCCGCTACGCTGGACTGCGCGGGCCCAGTAGGGCTGGTCCGCAAAAAAGGGGCAGACCACCTGGGGCAGGCCCGCTGCGGCCGCCGCATGGGTGGTGCCGGCGCCGCCATGGTGGACCACGGCGCAGCAGCGTTCCAGCAGCCAGGCATGGTCGCACTCGCTGCTGATGGCCACGCCTTCAGGCAGGTCGCAGTCGGCGCTGTCCACCTGGCTCCATCCGGCGCCCAGGACCACCCGCAGCTGCAGGGTTTCGGCCACGTCGCCGGCCAGCTCCAGCAGCGCCGCGCCATCCATCGCCGGCATGGAGCCGAAGCTCAGGAACACGGGCGGCGGGCCGTCCTCGAGCCAGGCCGCGAAGCCCGCGTCGTGGTGGTCTCCGGGCAGGGACTGGGCATCGGCCGGGGCCAGGCGCCAGGCGCCCGTGACCCGGTGCTGCTCCGGATTCCAGTCCGCCGGCGTCGGCACCAGCGCGGGGCTGTATCCATGCAGCACCTTGGCTCCCCGGGCCTGTGCGCGCAGGGCCGGCGCCAGCAAGGGCGCCGGCTTGCCCAGCGCCCGGGCCAAGGCCGCGGAGGCGGGCCGGTTGATCCACCACCAGGCCTGCCGGGAAATCCAATGCAAGGGCAGGTTGAGCGGGCCCAGGCTGGAGGGCCTGAAGACGATGGGCGCGGTCCGGCTGCTGGGGCTCAGCGGCGTCAATTCCGTGTATACCACGGGCTTGCCCAGGGCCTGGCCCAGCAGCGTGAGCCCTTCGTCCGTGGTGGCGGCGCCCACCAGGATGTCGGCCCCCTCCGCGGCCTCCAGCCAGGCCTGGCGCAGGACCGCCTCGCGTTCGAGCACCTGCCGCTGCACGCGCAGGAAGAAGCCTGCCACGTCGCCGCGCAGCAGGCGCCGCCGCAGTCCTGGATCCTCCAGCGCGGTGCGGGTGTCAAAGGGCAGAGGTACGGATTCCAGGCCAAGGCCCTGGATGAACGGCGTAAAATTCTCAGGCAGGCAGAGCACGACCTGATGTCCCTGGGCCTGCAAAGCGCGGCCAAGGGCAAGGTAGGGCTGGGTATCCCCTCGGGATCCCATGGCGAACAAGGCGAAGCGCATGGGGCATTCTAACCAATGTTTCATAGGGTGAAAAAGTAATTTTTTTGACAAGATTTGGGGTGGTGTCGGGCAGGCACTCGGAGTAATTTTAAGGTCCCTAGTTTGCTTGCTTCCCAATGTTCCAAACGTCAGCGAGACATAGATGATGACGAATGACCTGCATCGCTTTCATATCCCGGTCATGGGCACCGGCTTCACCATTGATTCCCCGGTGAAGGTGGCCCGCTACGGGATCCATTCCGTGATTTCCATGGGCGACGACCGCCTGGTGGAGCGCATGCGTAAGGCCCATGCCGCCGAGTACGGGCTGCCCTTCAAGCCGATCCTCGAGTCGGAGCCGGACTGCCGCGCCAAGCGCTTCACCGCCTACCTGGACCAGATGCAGTTCATCGTCGACGCCCAGATGGAAGCCCTTCTGGACCAGCCTCTGGAGCCGGGGACGGACCTGTGGCGCACCTTCATGCTGCTGCCCGAGGGGCCGGCACGGACCGCCTTCCAGCGCTGGCAGACCGAGCCGGTCGGGGCCCGCAAGCAGGTCCTGGAGCGCCGGCTGCGGGAAAGCCTCCACGCCGGACGCATCGACGTCAACGTCATGACCAAGGTCGACCGCGCCGTGACCCACCAGGGCGTGGTGCTGCCCGCGGACGCCAGCGATGCGCTGGCCGGCCTGCGCGGCTTCGCCAACAGCCGGGTCCGGGGCAGCGTGGTCTTCTCGGCGGGCATGAACCCCCGCCTGTACGGCCTGCTCGGCCGCCTGGACGCCTTCCAGCCCCGCCCCGACGGCGTGCTCGAGAAGGAAGTCATCATGAAGGTCTCGGACTACCGTAGCGCCGAGATCCAGGGCCGCTACCTTGCCAAGAAGGGCGTCTGGCTCAGCGAGTTCCGCCTTGAAAGCGGGCTGAACTGCGGCGGCCACGCCTTCGCCACGGACGGCATCCTGATGGGGCCGATCCTCGAGGAATTCCGCGCCAAGCGCGACGAGCTCCACGCCAGCCTGCGCTCCGTCTGGATGGCCGCCCAGGCCGCCCGCGGCATGCCCGCGCTGGAGCCGCGCCCTGCCCGCCTGACCGCCCAGGGCGGCCTGGGGACCCACGAGGAGTCCCGTCTGCTGCAGGAGGCCTTCGGCGTCGACGCCACCGGCTGGGGCTCGCCCTTCCTGCTGGTGCCTGAGGCCACGATCTGCGACCCCGAGCACCGCCTCCTGCTGGCCGAGGCCGGCGAGAAGGAGATCCGGCTCAGCCGCAGCTCGCCGCTGGGCCTGCCCTTCTGGATGCTCACCACCAGCGCCAGCGAACGCCAGCGCCTGCAGCGCATCGCCGACGGCAAGCCGGGCAGCCCCTGCCCGCATTCCTACCTGGTCTACAACACCGAGTTCCCCGGAAACCCGCAGTGCATCTCCAGCGCCAGCTACCAGTCCAAGAAGCTGCAGCAGATCGACGGCGACCCGGGACTGAGCCCCGAGGAGCGCGAGGCCGCCAAGGGCGAGGTCGTCGAGAAGGCCTGCATCTGCTGGGAGCTCAGCGGCTCGGCCCTGATGCAGGTGGCCCCCAAGGCCGCCCCGCCGACGACGGTGTGCGCCGGCCCCAACATCGCCTGGTTCGACCGCGAGTACACCCTCGACGAGATGGTGGACCACATCTACGGGCGCATCGACCTGCTCAAGGGCAAGGCGCGGCCCCACGTCTTCGTCAACGAGATGAAGCTGTACGTCGACTACCTGAAGGAGGAGGTGCGGCGCACGCGGCTGAAGCTGGTCGCCCACCCGCCCGCCTACTTCGAAACCTTCAAGGCCAATCTGCTGGAGGGCGTGCAGTTCTACCGAACGCGCATCCAGGACCGCCTGCGCCACGAGCGGGAGGCCTTCGAGGCCGGGCTGCAGAAGCTGGTCGAGGAGCTCGAGGCCATCAGCTTCCCCGAGATGGCGTCCAACCCGGCCTAGGCGGCGGCGCGGTCCCCGAAAAAGAAGAAGGCCCTCCCATCCGGGAGGGCCTTCTTCTTTTTCGGATCTTCGCCGCGCGGGTCCGCAGGAGCGGCCCTCAGCCCCGGAGCGTCAGCACGGCTCCCATCAGCAGGATCGTCACCAGCTGGTAGCCCGAGACGTTGGCGAAACAAGCCAGGGGCTTGCGCTCGTAGGTCACGATGCCGGACCGGCCCACGGCGCGCCGACGGCGGGCCCTGGTTCAGCCCTTGCGCCTGGGCCGGTAGATGTCCGTGGCGTGCCCCAGGCTCACGTCCACGGCGCCCAGAAGGGTCTCGTTGAGAGTGGGGTGGGGATGCACGGTCAGGCTGACGTCCTCGGCAAGGGCGCCCATCTCGATGGCCAGGGCGTATTCGCTGATGGTGGCGCCGGCCTCGAAGCCGACCACGCCCGCCCCGAGGATGCGGCCGCTGGCCCTGTCCACGATGACCTTGCTCAGGCCCTCGGTGCGGCCGATGGCGTGGGCCTTGCCGTTGGCCGCCCAGGGGTAGCGGGAGACCTCCACGTCCATGCCGGCCTTCTTGGCCTCGTCCTCGGTGACGCCCACCCAGGCCAGCTCCGGGTCGGTGAAGACCACGGCGGGCATGGCGCGCACGTCGTAGACGCTCCTGCGTCCGGCGATGGCCTCCACGGCCACGCGCGCCTCGGCATGGGCCTTGTGGGCCAGCATGGGCTCGCCGGCGATGTCGCCGATGACGAAGATGTTCGGCTCGGCCGTGGCCTGGCGGGCGTCGTGCTCCACGAAGCCCTTGGCGTCCACCTTCACGGCGGTGTTCTCGAGCCCCAGCCCCGCGCTGACCGGGCGCCGGCCCACCGACACCAGCACGCGGTCGAAGAGCTGCGCCGGCTCGACGCCTTCGCCCGCCAGCGTGGCCTGCACGCCGCCGGCCAGAGGCTCCAGCTTCTCCACCTTGGTGTTGAGATGGATGGCCTTGAACTGCTTCTTCAGGTGCCCCTCCAGGGGCCGTACCAGGTCGCGGTCCGCGGCCATGAGCAGGCCGGGCATGAACTCCACGACCGTGATCTCGGATCCCAGGGCCGCGTACACGCAGGCCATTTCGAGGCCGATGTAGCCGCCGCCGACGACCAGCAGACGCTTGGGGATGTCCTTCAGCTCCAGGGCCCCGGTCGAGTCCATGATGCGGGGGTCGTTGAGCGCCTTCCAGGGCGCGGGCATGGCCGGCACCGAGCCGGTGGCGATGATGCAATAGTCGAAGGCTACCTCGCCTGCCGAAGGCGCCTTGCCGCCCTCCCCCGCCGCGATGGACAGGGTGTGGGCGTTCCTGAAGGAGGCCAGGCCCTCGATGACCGTGACCTTGCGCGCCGCGGCCACCTGGCCGATGCCCGCCCCAAGGTTGTTGATGAAGGCGTCCTTGTAGGCGCGCAGCTTGTCGATGTCGATCCTGGGCGCGCCGAAGTCCACGCCCATGGCCGGCGCGTGTCTGGCCTCGTTGATGAGCTTGGCGACGTGCAGCAGGCCCTTGCTGGGGATGCATCCTCGCAGGGTGCACACCCCGCCCAGGCGCGTCTCCTTGTTGATCAGGGTGACCTGGAAGCCCAGGTCTGAGGCGTAGAAGGCCGCGGCGTAGCCGCCGGGGCCCGCGCCGATCACGGCCACGCGCAGCTTGGACGCCTCCTCAGGGCTGAGGCCGGAATGCCCTCCGCCGAGGGCGTGGGCCCGGTCTGCGGGCGCCGGGGAGGCGGGGCCGGAAGCCGGGGCGGGGCGGACGGCGGCGGACGGGGAGGCGGACGGCGGCGCTGGCGCGGACGCGGCGGGTTTCGGAGCCGCGGCAAGGGCGGCGGCCGGGACGGGCTGGCCGGGACGGGGCGCCGAACGCTGGTCCGCGCTGCGGACGTCGGGGAGGTGGGCCGCCTCGGTCGCGGCGCCGCCCGCCGCGGGCTCGTAACTCACGATCACGGCGCCGGGCTTCACCTTGTCCCCGGGCTTGATGGCCACGGCCAGGATCGTGCCGCTGAAGTTCGCGCCCACGTCCATCACGGCCTTGTTGGTCTCGACTTCGGCCAGGACCTGGCCCTTCTCGACGCGGTCGCCCGCCTTGACCAAAACGCCGACCACGTCGCCGGAGTCCACGCCTTCGCCCAGGTTGGGCAGCTTGAAGTCCTGGGCCATGGCTAGTTCACCAGCTCGAAGGGATTGGAAAGGATCTCGCACACCCGCTTCAGGAAACGGCAGCCGTCGGCGCCGTCGATGACGCGGTGATCGTAGCTGAGGCTCAGGCCCAGCATGAGGCGGGCCTCGATCTGGCCGTCTACCATCTGCAGCTCCTGGCGCGCCTTGCTGATGCCCAGGATCGCCACCTCGGGCCAGTTGACGATGGGCGTGAAGAAGGTGCCGCCGATGCCGCCCAGGTTGCTGATGGTGAACACGCCGCCCTGCATCTCCTCGAGGCTGATTTTGCGGCTGCGCACCTTCTCGGCCAGGGTCTCGACGTCCACGGCCAGCTCGCTGAGGGTCTTGCGGTCGGTGTCCCGGATCACGGGCACCATCAGGCCGCTGGGGCTGTCCACGGCCACGCCGATGCTGCGCCAGGCCTTCTGCACGACCTCGCCGCGCGCCATGTCGATGGACGAGGCGAAGTGGGGGAACTCGGCCAGGGCCCGGGTCACGGCTTTGATGGCCAGGATCGTCATGGTGACCTTGCCGGGCTGGCCCTTGCGGCTGTCGCTGAACTTCTTCCTCGCCGCCTCGGTGCCGGTGATGTCGGCCAGGTCGAACTGGGTCACGCGCGGTGCCTGGGCCCAGGCCACGGCCATGCCCTGGGCAATGGCCTTGCGCACGCCCTTCAGCGGGAAGCGCTCCACCGCGCCCCAGCGCCCGAAATCGGGCAGCGGCGGGGCCGCGGGGGCCGACGCTGAAGCGGGTCCGCCCGTGCTGAGCAGCTGCTTGACGTAGGCCTTCACGTCCTCCTCGAGGACGCGGCCGCCGCCGCCGCTGGCCGGGACCCGGGCGAGGTCCACGCCCAGTTCACGGGCAAATTTGCGCACCGAGGGACTGGCAGGGACGATGCGCCCGTCGCCGACGGGGGCCGCGGCCAGGGGTGGGGACGCCGACGCCGCAGGGGCAGGAGCGGGGGCGGGAGCGGGGGCGGGCGCCGCGGCAGGGGCCGGGCGCGGGGCTGGAGCCGCGGAGGCAGGCGCCGGGGCCGGGGCGGTGGAGGCGGCAGCGTTGGGGGCGGCAGGCGCCGCCGTAGCCGCCGTAGCAGCCGTAGCCGCGGGGGCCGCGGGGGCCGCGCCTGAGGCGGGCTCCCAGGACACCATGACCTGGCCTGGCTTCACCTTGTCCCCCACCTTCGCGGCCACGGCGGTGATCACGGCGTCGGCCGGCGCGGGCAGGTCCATGACCGCCTTGTTCGTCTCGATCTCGAACAGGCTCTGGCCCTTGGCCACCCGGTCGCCGGGCTTCACGCTCACGCCCACGACGTCGCCGGAGTCCACGCCCTCGCCCAGGTTGGGCAGCTTGAATTCATTCGCCATCGGGTCCTCTAGTCTTTGAGCGGGTCTTTGCGGGCGCCGTCGAGGCCCAGGTCCTTGACGGCCTGGCCCAGGGCCTTGGGATCAAACTGTCCGCGGCGCGCCAGCGAGCGCAGCGCTTCGAGCGCGATGTTCTCGGCGTCGACCTCGAAGAAGCGGCGCAGCTCCTCGCGCCCTTCGCTGCGGCCGTAGCCGTCCGTGCCCAGGGCCGTGAAGTCCGCGATCCAGGGCTTGACCTGCTCGCTGACCAGGCGCACGTAGTCGCTGGAGGCGATGACGGGCTCGGTGAGGCCCTTGGCGACCTGGTGCAGGTAGCTTTCGCGGGGGGCCTGGTCGGGGTGCAAACGGTTCCAGCGCTCGGCCTCCAGGGCCTCCCAACGCAGGGTCTTGTAGCTGGTGGCGGACCAGACGTCCGAGCTGACCGAATAGCGCTCGCTGAGGATCTTGGCCGCGCGCAGGGCCTCGTTGAACAGGCTGCCGCTGCCGAAGAGGTGCACCTTGGCCTTCGCGGACGGCGCCTGGACGCTGGTGAAGCGGTATAGGCCGCGCCGCACGCCCTCCTCGGCGCCCTCGGGCAGGGGGAACTGCTCGTAGTTCTCGTTGCCGACGGTGATGTAGTAGAAGATCTGCTCGTCGTCCTGGTACATGCGCTTGATGCCGTCCTGGATGATCACGGCGAGCTCGCACTGCAGGGCGGGGTCGTAGGCCTGCAGGCTGGGCACGGCTGAGGCGGCCAGGTGGCTGTGCCCGTCCTCGTGCTGCAGCCCCTCGCCGTTGAGCGTCGTGCGGCCGGCCGTGCCGCCCATCAGGAAGCCCTTGGCCCGCGAATCGCCCGCCAGCCAGATCTGGTCCCCCACCCGCTGGAACCCGAACATGGAATAGTAGATGTAGAAGGGGATGGTGTTGACCCCGTAGACGCTGTACGCCGTGCCCGCGGCCACGAAGCTGGCCATGGAACCGGCCTCGTTGATGCCCTCCTCGAGGATCTGGCCGTTGATGGCCTCGCGGTAGTAGGACACGTTGTCCGCGTCCACCGGATCGTAGAGCTGGCCCTGCGACGCATAGATGCCGATCTGGGCGAAGAGCGGATCCAGGCCGAAGGTGCGGGCCTCGTCCGGAATGATCGGGACGATCAGCCTGCCGATCTCCTTGTTCTTGAGAAGCTTGGCGAGGATCAGGTTGAAGCCCATGGTCGTGCTGATCGCGCGGCCCTTGCTGCCGCCCAGGAATTCCCGCATCTCTTCCATCGTCGGCGCGGCAAGCGGCGCGGCCATCGGCAGGCGCTGCGGCGCCGGCCCCCCCAGGGCCTCGCGGCGGGCCTTGAGGTACTTCATCTCGGGGCTGTCCTCCGCCGGCCTGAAGAAGGGCGCCGCGGCCACCTGCTCGTCGCTGATGGGGATGCTGAAGCGGGTGCGGAATTCCTTGAGCTGCTCCTCATTGAGCTTCTTGTTGTTGTGGGTGACATTGCGCCCTTCGCCCGCCTCTCCCAGGCCGTAGCCCTTGATGGTCTTGGCCAGGATCACCGTGGGGCGGTCCTTCTCATGGACCGCCGCGGCGTACGCTGCGTAGACCTTCTCGGGATCGTGGCCCCCGCGCTTGATCTTGTGGATCTGCTCGTCGGAGAGGTGCTCCACCAGGGCGCGTAGCCTGGGGCTGTTGAAGAAGTGCTCGCGCACGTAGGCGCCGTCGGCCACCGAATACTTCTGGTACTGGCCGTCCACGACCTCGCCCATGCGGGCCACCAGTTCGCCGTCGTCCGCCGCCAGGATCGGGTCCCAGTCGCCGCCCCAGACCACCTTGATGGCGTTCCAGCCGCTTCCCCTGAAGATGCGCTCCAGTTCCTGAATGATCTTGCCGTTTCCGCGCACGGGCCCGTCCAGGCGCTGCAGGTTGCAGTTCACCACCCAGATCAGGTTGTCGAGCTTCTCGCGCACGGCCAGGTTGATCGCGCCCAAGGTCTCGGGCTCGTCGCTCTCGCCGTCGCCCACGAAGCACCAAACCTTGGCGTCGCTGGCCGGGATCAGCCCGCGGTGTTCAAGGTAGCGCATGAAGCGGGCCTGGTAGATCGAGCCGATGGGGCCCAGGCCCATGCTGACTGTGGGGAACTGCCAGAAGTCGGGCATCAGCCAAGGGTGCGGGTAGCTGCTGAGGCCGGGCTTGTCCTTGAGCTCCCGGCGGAAGTTCATGAGATGGTCCTCGCCCAGGCGGCCCTCGACGAAGGCGCGGGCGTACATGCCGGGCGCGGCGTGCCCCTGGTAGAAGACCAGGTCGCCGGGGAACTGGCTTTCACGCCGGGGGGCGCGGAAGAAATGGTTGAAGCCGATCTCGTAGAGCGTGGCGCTGCTGGCGAAAGTGCTGATGTGGCCGCCGGGCGCGGACTTATCCCGGTTGGCCCGCGTCACCATGGCCATGGCATTCCACCGCACCGCGTTCTTGATGCGCCGCTCCAGCTCACGGTCGCCTGGAAAGGCGGGCTGCCGGTCCGAGGGGATGGTGTTGATATAGGGGGTGTTTGCAGTGAAGGGCATGTGAATGCCCTCCTTGAAGGCCGTTTCCTGCAGGTAGGCAAGGATCAGGCCCGTGGTCTCGGCACCATAGCGGGCCTTCAGGTCGGCCAGGCTCTCCACCCATTCCCGGACTTCCTCATGATCCACTGAAGGATCGCCTTCCAGCTTTCTCAACGTGTCGCCCATGGCTCCCTGCCTCGAGGCTCATCTGCCCGTTTAAGACTGTCTTTAAACGATTTTTCAGGCCTTGGCGGCCCGCTTTCGAGCCGATTATTTTACTGCACTGAGGCCGGATTGACCATCCCCGTAGGGTGATTCTTGATCTTAATCAAAAATGGGGCCCCATATTTTGGGGCCCCATTTCACCAACCACAACAAATTGGGTTAGTACTCGTAGATTTTCGGGTTCTTCACTCTTCTCCTTCTGTTCCTTGCGGTTTGGTTCCGTTACCTTGGCCAGGCTCGACGCCGGGCTTTTCGGGTTGCAGGTCGCCATTTCCGGTATAGGGATTGAATCGGCTGCTGAGAGGACGGTTGGCCAAGTTCGGGCCAGTGGGGAAGCCGAGTCCGTTGCGTCCAGCTTCGTCGTTGCCGCGGTAGCCGCCGCGGTTGCCGAAGTCGTCGCCCCGATTGACTCCACCACCGCGGGGGCCGCCCCCGCGGTTGCCGTAATTATCACCGCGGTAGCCGCCGCCACCGCCGTTATTGCCGCGGTAGCCGCTGCCACCGCCGCCGTTGTTGCCACGGTAGCCGCCGCCGCCGCCGCCGTAGTTGTCTCCGCCACGGTAGCCGCCGCCGCCGCCGCCGTAGTTGTCCCCGCCACGGTAGCCGCCGCCGCCGCCGCCGTAGTTGTCCCCGCCACGGTAGCCGCCGCCGCCGTAGTTGTCCCCGCCGCGGTAGCCGCCGCCGCGGTAAACGCCGGAGCCACCCACCGCAGGCCGCGACTCGTTGCGGAAGGGCTGCCTGGGCTGGGGCTCGCGGAACTCACGCGGCTCACGGGGTTCACGCGGCTCGCGGGGCTCACGGGCCTCGCGCGGACGGTGTTCCCGCTCCTCTTCATCGTCGCCGCCATGCTGGCCGGGGGGCAGCGGAGCGCTGGCCTTCTCCGCGTCGATGCCGAGCTCCTCGCATCGCTTCTTGAACTCCTCGATGGCGTTGGCCTGAACAAGCTCCTTCAGGCCCCGTTCCATGTAGTAGTAGTCCTCGAAGCCCTTCACCGGCTGCCCCTCGCGCTTGCGGCTGGGAAAGCTCAGGTAGAGGCCGTTGGCCCCGCGCACCAGGGCCATGCTGTTGAGGAACAGGGCTCCGGCCTCGGTGATGATCTTGCAGCTGACGAACGCCGCGGTCTTGCTGTTCTCCCCATGCACCATGTGGATGCGGAGGTTTTCGAAAGCAGGCATGGCTGCTCCTGACAAAGAATGTTCTGGCCTTGCGTACCCTATGGACCGTTGGGGCCGCTGCACGGCGGCGCACGTTCCCACTGAAACCGGCCTCCCGCCGGCGGGGTGAACCTTGCTACCTCATCGGATCAGGTCATGCGTTTCCTCCATCGTTCACGCGCAGGAATCGGGCCGCCAGTGGAACCAGCGGCGGTGGGCCTCTTCGTAGGCCATATTCCCCAGAAAGATGCCCGCAACCGTGGCCAGTGCCACCCAGTGACCTTCGCCGATCTGGACCACGGCGGGCCCCGGGCAGGTGCCGGTGACGGACCAGCCCAGCCCGAAGACCGCGGCTCCGGGCAGGGTCCCCGGGGTCAGGCGCCGGTGGGGCCAGTGCAGGCCCCTGGGCCCGCCTGAGGCCCCGCGCGACTGCAGCAGCCAGAACAGGGGCAAAGCCACTACGATGGCCCCCCCGATGACGCCGTAGAGCTGGAACGACTTCAGCAGGAACATGTCGCGGATGAAGTCGAATCGCACTGCCCCGGCGCGGGCGATGATGAATCCGAAGCCGAGCCCCCAGACCAGGTACGGCAGGTGCCTACGCAGGCTCATGTCAGGCCCCCAGCAGCCAGCGGACGCCGAAGGCGGTGGCCATGCCCACGGCGAAGAAGACCAGGGTGGCCAACAGGCTGGGCAGCTGCCTCTGCGAGATGCCGAAGATGGCGTGGCCGCTGGTGCAGCCTCCGCTCATGCGGGTCCCGAAGCCGATCAGCACGCCGCCGGCCCCGAGCAGGGCCAGATGGGCCCAGAACGGCAGGGCGTGGAAGGTCTCCACGAAGCCCGGCAGCTCCAGGCTGCCCGTGTCCTTGCCGCCCAGGGCCCAGTCAAGCAGGCCAGCGCCCAGCAAGCCAGCCAGCCACCAGACGCGCCAGCGCGGGGCGGTGTCCGACGGCGACTTGGGCAGGGCCAACGGGTCGTCGGGGTTGCTCAGGTCCACATGGGACGGGTCGTCGACGCCGCGCAGGGCCTCGATCACGGCCGGAAACCCGCTGCTGGCCCCCAGGTTGCGGCGGGCGAACACGAAGAACGCAACGGCATAGAGTCCGATCAGGGGGCCCGCCACCCACCAGGGCCAGGCTTGGACGAACAGTGCGTCTTGCATGGGTTGCTCCATGGGCCCGCAGGGGGGCCCGGCTGCCAGGGCAGCGCGGTCGCTTTACCGGGTATGGGTTTCGGACGTCTTCTTCGGGAACGTTCCCGCAGGGGTCAGGGGCGGGCCGCCGGGCCCGCGACGAGTTCCATGTCCATCATCAGCAATGTTCAGGTCTCTCAAGACCGTTCAAAGGGGCAATCTGCCCTTCACACCGGTATCCAAGGGATGCCACCACTCGATGCCTTCTTCTCCGTCCATCCAGCACAAGTAAACCACGTCGTTGCCGCGCATGCTGTAGAAATCCACCAGGCCGCGCTCCAGGTCCTTGAGCTCGCAGCCCAGGCCCTGGAAGCCCTCCAGGGTCCGGTGGAAATCCTGCACTTCGGTTTCGATCGACTTCAGCAGGCCGTCCACCTTGCGCCCGTCCGGGGACAGGCTTGCAACCGTAAGCTCCTCGATGTCCACCCTGGCCTGCAGCCCCACGATGCGGCGGCGGATCTCCCGCAGCAGGCCGAGCTGCTGTCGCACCTTCGGCAGCAGGGCGTTGGCCTCGTCCAGCGTGAAGAACTTTATCCCGGAACCAGGGTCAGGCATGGGGTCTTCAGTTCGACCCGGACCGCTTGGCCAGGCGCTCGACCAGGTCCCGGTCTGCCTTGGGAAACTGATAGTAGATAAGCTCTGCCGGGGCCACCCAGCG
>Ga0302319_10004378_pt1 | contig 29020 bp, 26 predicted proteins | sample Bog_T0_2_FD_203319 | JGI IMG/M metagenome (GOLD analysis project Ga0302319, IMG submission 203319) | Peat permafrost microbial communities from Stordalen Mire near Abisko, Sweden - Bog_T0_2 | ecosystem: Environmental > Terrestrial > Soil > Wetlands > Peat | place: Sweden: Abisko, Stordalen Mire... | reverse complement strand
TCGACCCGGACCCCGTGGCGGCCAAGGTGGCGGCTGCCGCTGCCGACTGCCCGGTCCACGTCGGCACTGTCGAGAATGCTCCTTTCGAACCCGCCTCTTTCGATGCCGTGGTAAGTAACCACACCATCGAGCATGTGTACGATCCTAAGTCCTTTGTCCAGTCGGCTGGGCGGCTCCTGGCCGCGGGCGGGTTGATGGCCGTGCAGACGCCGAATTTCGACAGCCTTGGGCACAAGCTTTTCGGCGACGACTTGTTCAGCCTCGATCCACCCAGGCACCTTTGCCTGTTCACACCCGCATCTCTGCGGCGTCTCTTCGAGGATTGCGGCCTCTTCCACAAAGTGCGGATTGCCACGCCAACGGCTACCTGCCGTTCAGCCGTACACCGCCGGAATGCCGTGCGTCAAACCGGGAACTTCCTGGGCCAGATAGAACTCGGCGGCAGCGCCCGCCTGGCTGAGCTCTTGCTGCCGGCCCTGGAGGCGTGCGGTAACAAGGTATTCCGGTGGGGAGAGGAGATCCGGTGCACGGCCGTGAGGCGCGACTCGCGATGAGCGCATCGATGGCGATGAAGCCGGCCAGCGTTGCCGCGGTGATCCCCGCCTATAACAGCCTCCACTTGATCCGCCGCGCCCTGGACAGCATTTTGCGGCAGACCCGCCCGGTGCAGGAAATCATTGTGGTCGACGACGGATCGACGGACGATACCGCGAACGTGGTGGCGGAATATTCCGGAGTGCGCTACATCTACCAGAAGAATGCAGGCGTTTCGGTGGCGCGCAATACCGCAATCCAAGCGGCGCAGTCGGAATGGATCGCATTCCTCGATCAGGATGACGAGTGGCTGCCGAACAAAATAGAGCGTATGACCGCTGCCGCCGGGGAGAGCGAATGCGGGGTGGTGTACTCCGATTACTGGTCGGATCGGAGCGGGAGCCGAACCCTCGCCCGATGTATTTCCGCCGACCGTCTGTGGCCCTCCATCCGCTACCGCAACCCTTTCGTTCCAACGGCACTCATGATTCGCCGCGATATTCTGCTGGAATCGGGCGGCTTCCGTCCCCTGGCCCACGGTGCGTCGGCAGAGGACTGGGAGTTGACCGTTCGGCTTGCCCGTGTCACCAAGTTCGTTCACATTCCCGAGCCTTTGTCGGTTTACTACGTGCACAGCGGCATGGCGAGCGGCGACGAACGCAGGTTCCTGGCCGACATTTTGAGCATCGCGGATACGACTTTGATCATGGGCCTCTCAGGCCCCTCCCGGTGGATTTGCCGTCAGCGCCTCAGGTGCACGGCCTACACGTTCGCCGCTATCGCCGCGCGCGACAACGGCCGGCCGGCAGCGGGTTACGTGTGGCGGGCGCTCGCAGCCTGGCCATGGCCGGACCATGAACCCCGGAAGTACTGGCTCCTGGCCAGTCTCTTGAAACGCGTCCTCGATCCGCGAACCCGGCGCCGGCCCGCCGCGCGCTGAGGCGGCGCCGCCATGACTGCGCGTGCAGCCTATGGCTTGGGAACCGCCCGTTTTCTTTCCAGCCCGCTGCGCACCAATTGAAGCGCGCCGGCCGGGCTTTGGAACTCGAGAGTGTCGTCGTTCGCGGCAACCGAGACCTGGCTGCTAAACACTTCACTGCCGTTGGCTGTTACGGCCAGGTTATAAATACCCGGCGCGATTCCCGCCAGAAGGTACTGCCCGGTCCCACTATGGGTCGTGGTGAGACTCAGGCCGGTCAACAGTGCGCCGCCGCGGGCGAACGCGATCACCTTCGGGCTCCCGCTGTCCGCGATCTGAGCGGCGGTGCAACTACCCCCCGTTCCCGAGCAGGATGGCTGCGTGACGGCGGGCATTCGGCAGTTCGCGGAGCCGCAGGGCTGATGGATCACGAGTTCTTCGAACGAAGTGGCGGAAGCGCTGCAAGTCGAACCATCGGTGGACGCACAAGAAGTGACGCGGAATGTAAACCCTTGCCCGCCCGGATAGGTTCCATCGGTGCTGTCCAGCACGAGGGCCAGGCCGTGGCTCCCCGTGACCGGCAGAAAAACCGAGTTCACCAGGGAAGTGCCTTGGCTATTCGCCACCGTGCGGGCCTGCGCGCTGAAGGCCACCGCCGAAGAGGAGCCCCCGTTTAGAAAATAGTGCCAATATGCGGCGATAGCCTCTCCGCCGCTCACGGCCACATCGTCGTAAGTCACGATATAGTCCTGACTCGACGCCTGCTTGAGGTGCGCAATGTGGCGGCTGGCCCGCGTAGCGTTCGCCGTGCCGTTAAACGAAGGCCCGAGGTCAACCATGGCGTACGCATAGTTGTTGTTTGCCGGCCCGGTGGGATCCGCGCCTGCCCACCGGGAGACGGGAGCGTACCCGGCGCCTGCGTTCCAGTTCGACGCGCTCCCCAGTTGGAGCGTATTGGCGCCGGTGGCGATGGAGTTGGCATACTGCGCGTCGCCGCCCAGCAGATATTTGCCATTGCGGAAGATGTGATAGGCGCCTTCCTGGTAGCCTCCGGTGTGGTCCTGCCCCTGGCTGTACCACCCGGCCTGAATCAGCACCTGGCTGGCCGCGGGTCCCCAATCCGACTTGCTGATGATGGCTTGCCAGGTCTCGCCGGGGATGCAAGTGCTGGACGGAAACTGAAGCACGCACTGAGAATACGTGAGGTCCGGCGTCTTGAAGGCAAACTGCAGTGCCGTGGGGGCCGCGGCTGTCGCGGTGACGTCGTTAAAAATGTAGTACCAGGGCAGAAACATGCCGCTGTTAACGGCCCAGGCATTCTGGTTATAGTCCCCCCTGCCGTTGCGCAGCCAGTTGTAGAATCCGGGGCAGTAGCTGTTGGCGGACTGCGCGGCGCACGCGACCAGCGCTCCCAGACCCTGGCTGAACAGTTGATTCGCCGGCGCGTAGACATCGCCCCAGTTGTCAAAGGTGGCCGCCGCTCCCGGCAAGGCGTTCATAAAGGTATATGCGGGCGCGTAGCCGATGTAATTGCCGGGAGTCAAGTCGGGGCCGGACACGGTGGAGTTGCGCACGGCAATGGCGATTTCCGAGGGGATGGCCTGCCAAGCTCCGGGGGTGTAGTAAGCTCCCCCTTGAGCGAACGACGTCGTCCCCATCTTGAGGAGCGGGTACATCCCATTTTGGCTGTAGAGCGTATAGCCGCCGGCATAATACCAATCGTAAGCCTGAGCCAGCAGAGCTCCCGCCCGCGAATCGTCGTCGGCCAGAGCGAGCCCTGCCTCGATATACGCCCTGATCGCGCCGATAGAGATGTTGTTGTCGTAACCGGCGGACATACCCGCGTTCACGGGATAATCGGTGGCATAGTTGCCCTGCTGCCCCGGGATCAAAGGCGGTGTGGATTGATGGTGCTTCATAAACCACACGGCCCCGCAGTTGCCGCTGGCCCAAGGGGCCGCGTAGCGCCATGCACCGCTAGGCGCCGGGTAATTGGCGGCGGTGGTCAAGATCGCCTGGGTATCGCTGTTGATGCTGTAAACGGTTCCGATTACGCTCCCTCCGTCGGCGGTGGCTTGGAAGATTACCGACCCCACCTTGAGAGCCGAAGTAAAACGGGTGCCGGAACCGGTGACCACATTTCCCACTGTAGTGATGGCGCCGGTGCCGGCGGTGATGGGTTGCTTGGTGCAGCCGGAGCCGACCGGGTTGATGCCGTTGTGTTCGCTACCGTTGTCGTTCAGTATTTTCCCGGCGAACGCGCCGATTTCCGCGGCGGTCATTTGCGAACGGATCAGTGAGAAGCCCGTCCAGACGTAGTCATAGACGAGGTCGGCAAATACGTCGACGAATCGGCTGCCGCAATAGTTCTGGCTTTCGTCGCACGCGAACGAGCCGGAGGCGAAATCTTCGAAGTGGTTGTAGCCGTATTTCGCGGCGGCCAGATATCCATTGCGATCCGCAGGGTCCGCGCCCTGCGAATACCACAGAATCGCGGCGTTCACGGCCTGCGACATGTTGTAGATGTTAGCCTGTGCGTTGGCGCCAGGGCACAAATACCCGCTATACTTGTTCGGCCCCGTGGAACAGATATTGGAGGAGAGGAAGCCATTGACTCGCGCCGCCAGACCAGCGAAGGCCGGATTGTTGCTATTGGCCTTGCCCGCGGTGTTCTGCAGCGACGCCGTGAGCGGGCCATTCGGCCCATCCAACCATACACGGGGATGCGCCACAAGAGTGTAGTTGACGCCATTCAGGGTGACCGTGGTTGCGTGGAGCGCAGGGGGCAAAAAGATCGGTATAAAGAGAACGGCTGCCGCGAAACACAGCCCAAGACCGTACCATATCGGGCGGCGCGCTATGCCGCGGACCGTCCCCGTGGGCTCCGCGGTTCCAATATTCGTAGCTTTCACCAGACATCCTCCCGAAACCGGGGCACTGCCGACTCGGATTCCGAGGGCGTTCCCCGACAACCAACAGCTTGACGGGTGCTCCGGCAAGGTGTCAAGCCCGCAAAGGTAAGCCCCAGCCGCGGCTTGACAGTTGCCGCACAACCAGCCACACTCGTGGTTTGCCGGCAATCGCCCCCAGGATGCAAGTTCGCGCCCAATAGCCTGGCTCCTGTCCCGAGATGGATCGATGAACCCTGAGAACCCCAGGCCCCCCGTTCTGTCGGGCAATACCCGCACCGTGGCGCGCAATTCGTTTTGGTACGGTTTGGAGGTATCCTTCGGGCTCGTCACCGCCTTCTTCATTTCCATAGCCGTGGCAAACACCTTCGGCCCGGACCGGTTAAGTTACTACAACTATGTGGCGTGGTTAACCAACGTGAGCATCACGTTGGGCACTTTCGGCATGCCGGCTACGGCGCGCAAGTATATGGCCGAGTTTCTGAATTGCGGAGAGCGCGAAGTAGCGCGCGCCACCTACCTGGTCACTCTCAAGATTCAGGTTTATCTCGCCCTGGGCATTGGGGCTGCCGCCTTGGCCGTGGTGCTTTGGCTGGGTGATCCGCAGTACCGGGCCGCCGCGGTGCTGCTGGTCGCGGCCGTGCCCCCGCGGCTCATCGCGACGATTCCGTCGCAGGCCAATAACGCCGCCGAAATGCTGCGCCTGAACACCGGCCCATCGTTGGCCGGCGCGGCGGCTACCGCCATCCTCACAGTGGTGAGCCTGTGGAGCGGTTGGGGGTTGGCAGGGCTGGCCGCGGCGTTGGTTATAGGCTCCGCTCTCGAGTGCCTCCTGAAGCTCCTTGCCGTAGAGCGTTGGCTCGGTGGCGTCGCGCGAGGAACGGTTTCCCCGGAGTTGAAAAGGCGCATGTTCGCGTACTCCGGCCAGGGCCTGGCCCTGATGGTGCTGAATATCGTGGTCTGGGACCGTTCCGATGTGATTATCCTCAAGGCCCTGAACCACGACCCGCGGCAGATCACATTCTTTTCTTATGCTTTCACCTTGTCGGAAAGGGTGCTGCTCATTCCCGCCATGTTCGGCGGATCGCTTTCCGCTACGATGATGGCGCAATTCGGGCGCGGCCGCGCTCGTTTGAAAGAAATGACCGTAGACGGCGGCCGCTACGCGCTGCTGATGTCGTTGCCGCTGCTGTTGGGGATGGCCTGCATCAGCCGGCCGTTGATTATGCTGCTGTACATCAACTCGTACCGCCTCATGATCCCTACCCTCACCATCGTGGCGATCATGGCCATTCCGAAAGGTCTGATCACGGCTCCCACCATGCTGCTGCAAGCCAGCGAGAGGCAGGGTTTTCTGATCTTGTGGGGTTGTGTCTGCGGCGTCATCGATATTGGACTGGATATCCTTCTGACTCCCGCCCACGGCGCCAGCGGAGCCGCTTTCGCCAATGGATCGGCGCAGGCCGTGGGCGCCTTGGGGATCTGGATCTACGCCTGGAAAACCAACGATCTGGACCTGAGGCTCCGCGATTTCGGCCGCATCGCCGCCTCGGGTGCGATCATGGCCGCGGGCGTATTAGCGACCCTGTGGGCTATACCCGGCGCGTGGGGAATGCTCGTGGCGATTGTACTGGGCGCCGCTCTTTGGATGATCGCTCTTCGCTTCACTGCCGCGCTGAGACCGGAAGACGTTGGCCGCCTGCTCTCCCTGGGCGAGCAACTCCCCATGGGCCCCCGGCGGCATTGGAAACGCCTGATGAGCTGGCTGGCGCCAGGCAATCCCATGGCCTGAACCCGACGGCGATCTCCGGCGGTTGTTGGCGAGCCAGCGCTCAGCGCGATGGGCCGCGTGCAACCGCCGAATCTACCGCCTGGCGCATTTCCCAGGTGGAGACGTACTTGAGTTCATGTCCGAAGCGGCGGCAGCCTTCCGCCAGCAACGTGAACAACCGGTCCAGCCCGCCTTGCAGCAGCAGCGCGCCCGAATTCCGCTCCTGGTTGCCATGGGTATAAAGCTTGATGAAGATCTCGTTGCCGATGCGCGGCGCCAGATCGAACCAGCGCCGCACGCGGTAGGCGGTAGGCAAATCCTGGGAGGCGACCTCGCCGGTTTCCAGCCGCGGTGCGATCCGCTCCGTCCAGCGAAGCCCGAACGGCCCCGGAATCATGAGTAAGTCACCTGTGCCCGGTTTGCCGGGCTGTACCGCGACCCCCTTGTCGTAGGATCGCGGCTTTAATGGATCGTCGCAGGCCCAGTAGATGGTGTTGACGGTTCGCGATTGAGTCGGCGAGTTTCCCGAAGGCATGGTGAAATCGGCGTAGCAGCCCAGTTCCCGCAGGAGGGTGATTTCGTTGTTGAGTCCGCACCACCGCCCGTCGGGACGGGAATTGTCGAGCGCCCAATTGCCGTGAATGAATCCGAATACCGGACGCCCGTTTGAAAGCCGCAGCAGCCCGTGACGTGTGACCAGAGTCTCGATGAAGCCGCTCATGCGATCCACGAAGTTCTGCTGGCCCTCTCCGTCGTGGTGGATATGCACGTCTACATCGGCAATGCCGGCCAGTTTCATTTCCGCCAGCGTGTCCAGGAATTGCGGCCGGTATTCTTCCTGCGGATAGTAAAACGTGTACTGCGGAGAGCGGCCGGCGGAATCGGCGTGCCGCCGCGCGATTTCCGGCCAGTATTTTCGCCACAACGCTACCCGCTCCGCCGCAAGTTCGTCGGTGGGATTGGCGAAGTAGGGCTCCCAATGATCGGCAATCGCCACCCAGACCCGCCCGCCACGGGTCGAATTTTGAGAGGCCAGGCGATTGCGAATATAGCCAGGAAGCCAGAGCTCGGCGTGGCGCGGCAGCGAAATAGTCAACCCTCTCAGAATAGCAGGCAGACACTCGCACAGGCCAAGACAGTCGAATCAAGGTAAATTCCCGCTGTACGGCCCATCGCCACACCCCATCCCGTCCGTGGAGTTTGGGTGCGCGACGCAAAAGTGGCTATTTTCGTGACGCGAATTAGACCGGCGGCTCGCCGCACTCTTAGTTTTATCTGCGTTCATCCGTGGTCCATATGGGGTTTTGACCTTAGCTGCTGGGCAAAGAAGGCATATTTTGGGCCACAGATGAACACGGATAAACACGGATAAACAAGATCCCCCTTTAGGCTTTCCAGCTCGATTCGGCGTGTATTGGCGCCGCGATGCCGGGTTCGGACGTGATCGATTCGCTGGAATGTGGCAAGGGTTGTCAGAAGTACCGAGTACGCTCGGACTGTGGCGCCTTTCCTGGGGGACAAATCGGATACCATGATCAGTGGCGCCTTGCGCCGCCGGCGGTTAGCGGCTCAATGCCTGCGAAAATGCTCTTCATCGGGAATCAAATGCGGAAGAACAACATCAGGGTCACCGCGGTAGCATTCGTTGTTGCGATACTTTTCCCGTGGCCGGCCGGTGCGCGAGCACAGGCTGCGAAGGCTCCCTATCCGGTCATGGCTCCTCTCGACCAGTATTTGATTCCGGACGAGAAGGCTGAGATCGCGCTGGCCCGGAGTTCCGCTCCGGCATCGATTTCGGATGCAGCCGAAGTGATGGTGCTGCGAAGGGATGGCTACGCAACTGCCATGAAGGGCTCGAATGGCTTCATCTGCATCGTCGAGCGATCCTGGGCGAAGGCGAGTGACGACCCGGAATTCTGGAACCCTAAGATCCGCGCCCCGAATTGTTTCAATCCGGCAGCCTCAAAGACGTTTCTGCCCATCTTTCTGAAGAAAACCAAACTTGTGCTGGCAGGAAAATCGAAGGCACAGATCCTCGCGGCTACTACGTCCGCATTGGAAAAGAGAGAACTACCCGCGCTGGCTCCGGGAGCGATGTGCTACATGATGGCGAAGCAGCAGTACCTGAGCGACGACGACATGAGCTGGCATCCCCATCTCATGTTTTTCGTTTCGGGTAATGCCGTGAAAAGCTGGGGAGCCAATCTGCCTGGCTCGCCGGTGATGGCGGGGGACGATCCGGAAGAACGGGTGACCGTCTTCATGGTTTTGGCCGGCACTTGGTCCGATGGGACGCCGGGACCATCCACGATGCACTGACAGGAATTCGGCTCGAATTTGCCAAGCGTCTCTCAGCTATGGCCGGCAAGGGTTCCGAAGCTCCCGAGATATGGCGTTCGAGCCGATTACTTCCGAAGCCGGCTTCTCCCGCTCCCGGCGCCCGCCAAGAAGGGCGCTTTCCACTACTGATCGGTTGGCCGCGTACTCGCAGGAGCGACACTGGTTATCATAAGCCTGAGAGGAGGCTGGGACGACGATGGAAGATGAACAGATACGGGAAGCCCTAAATGCGCATTGGCACGCATCCGCAGCCGGGGATGCAAACGCGGAACACGATATTTACCATGACGATGCCATCTGTGATTACCCCCAGTCCGGCGAGCGAATCGTCGGCCGAAGGAATTTGCAGGCTTTGCGGAGTCATCATCCTGGAAAGCCGTCAGGCTTCAACGTCAAGCGAATTCTCGGGAAAGGCGATCTCTGGATCACGGAATACTTAATCACCTACCAAGGGCGACCGGCATACACCGTGAGCATTATGGAGTTTAGCAAGGGTAAGGTCACGCACGAGACTCAGTATTTCGCGGATCCCTTCGAGGCGCCGGCCTGGCGGAGCCAATGGGTTCAGCAGGGTTCAGCAGGTCCCGTGACGCCGCATTGAGAGCGCCGGTTTTCGATTGCAATTTTCTTAATCCGGCCCCACACTCCATCGGGGCCTCACGGCGCCCTCCCACCAATATGACGAAAGATCGGCCGGTCAAGTCGCACACGGTACGTCTACGAGTCCGTAAGAGTGTTTGGAAATCCTGGTTATAATATGCGGAACCGCACTCGCGGAATTCGATTGTTGAGAGAGCGCACATGACGGAAGGAAAATGGGCCGAAGATTGGAACCAGGCCAAACGGAACTTTGAGGCAAGGACGGGCGCGAAGAAGCCTTCGGCGAAAACCATGCTGGGCTTCAAGAAGCAGAGTGGTTTGGAAGGAGGACTAAAGTCCATCGATGCGACCTTCATGGCGATCAAAAAGGAAACGGATGTCAAGAAAAAGGGGCAACTGGTTGACAAATTCGCCGCCGAGATCAAGTCGTTCGACGCCAAGGTTGCCGCGTACGTAAAGGTGCTGGTGGCGGTGATCGAAACGGCCGACAAAGCCAAGGTTAAGCCGGAATTGGACGTCCTGGAGAAGCAGTTGCACGCCTTGAGCGCGATCCTGAAATCGTTTCTGAAGGGTGAGGAAGCCGCCTTGCTCGGCCTGAAGGGCCGCGAATCCCTGGCGCGCAATATGATGACGAATCTGGCAGGCGGAGTTGCCAAGGCGAAGCTCTTCATCGCCAAAGTAAAGGCCACGAAGTCGGCGCAGGTTTTCAACGATGGGATCAAGAGTGCCGCTCGCGACATTACGCAATCGATGGGTAACGTCGAAAAGCTAAAGGGAATGCACTACGAGTTCCCCAAGGGCAATCCCACTAAGCTCTTGCTAGTCATGGAACCCTGGGCGCAAGAGAAGCGGAAGCTGCCGATAACCGCCGATGCCACGCTGGTGCTGCGCGAGATCGGCGCCTTCGCGCAGATGATAACCGCCGTAGAGCGTTGGCTGCAGACCTAGCCGCGCTCGGGGTGCGGTGTAATGCCTGAGAACCATACGTCCGGGCGCTGGGTTCCGGCGCGCCCGCGCTTCGCTCACGGAGATGGTTCGCGCCGAGGGACTGTACGGTGACGGCCGAACCACCGAGCCGTTGGACATCCTGCGTCCGCGCGCCCCAGGTGCGGGACGAATGGCCGCGCATCCGGCGGGATGCGATGGGCGACCTTGTTCACCGGATCGAGCTGGTAGTAGTGGCCCGCTACCCGGTCCTGAAACTCCGCGCGGGGTTCCTGGCAATATACAGGTCACCATCGAGGCTATCGCAGCCCTCCGCAAAGGGGACATCGCCGCGTGCAGCCGAACTGATCGGGGAATTTGGGACGGTATTTCATGGCGCGGAACTGGCTTTTCGAATAGGGATTGTCGCTGGACGTGTAGGGCCGGCTGTGGGATTGGCATCGAGATAGGGACCAGCTGCCACTCATCTGGCCAGAAATGATCTGGCCTGTCGCAGCGGCGGCGAGGGGCCAATTGCTATGGCGTTTCTCGCCAGCGAAAAGGAGCGCGCGGAATCTCCGGCGGAGGCAGCGGCAGCGGTTGGCCGCCGCGCGGGCCGCGGCCGCCCAGATCGAGAGTTTCGATATCGCTGGGCGCCACTTCGTCGAAGAGGAGCTCGGCATCGTGGGCAAAGGCGTTGCGGCGATGCGCCCAGGCGGCGAGCGCCAGCAGCACCGCCAGTAGAACCGCATAGGTGGTGGCATTGCCGAGCGCCTGGAATTCGAGTTCGATGGCCTGGCTGGTAATAAAAAGGAAGCCGATGCCGAAAAGGCCCAGCTTCACGTGCAGGTTGGCTTTGCCGGGAAGGTAGGAGCAGGCGAAGGGGATTTTGCGGAAACCGTGCAGCGAGAGCTGTACCATCAGAATTCCCGCTGCCGCCAGCAGCGCCACGTGCCGCAGCGCGGGATCGACGGGCCAGATGGCGAGAAACAAGGCGGCGCAAACCAGCAGGATCGGAGCCACCACAAGCGTAAAGAGAGCCTGGCGCGCGCCGGCAAAGTAATCGGCGGAAGAGTGGACCGCGGTGATGCGGAAGATCCAGTTGGCGCGCAGGGCAATGGGTTGCGAGAAGACCGCGCGGGCGCCGATCACGGCGAAGAAAACCAGCACCAGGCTGCCTACCAGCAGCGGCGGGTTGGGTTCATTCCAGTGCGGGTTGTACCAGCGCCGCTCGAAGGAACTGGAGCCGTAGAGCAGATCGCGCGCATAAGCCAGCGCCACTGCGAGACCGATGCCACCGTAAGCCGCCAGCAGCAGGCGATGGTGGCGGCTGCGCGCGATGGTGCGGGCAGTGAACAGCAGGATGGCGCGCTCTACGGAGCCGGGCGCGAGTTTCGCCGCCAGGTAAGCGAGCCCGCGCATGGCGGGGCGGGAGTGGTCCCCGGGGGCGATCTCGGCCTGTTCCACCACGCGGCGGTTGTAGTTGTGGTAAGCCAGCGAAAAGGCAGCCATCGCCAGCGGGCAGACGATCGCGAGAGCGCGCAGCGCGGTAGCAGCCAACGCGTCGAACTCGCCGCTGCCATTGAGCTTCTGAAACAGGCCGAGAAACCAAAACGAGGGCAGCCACGTCATGCCGGCGGAGAACGGAGGTTTGAGGAAATAGATCCCCAGGATGGCGAAGAAGGCCGCCAGTTGCAGCGCGCTCGAGAGCTTGAGGAACAGGCGATAGCCGAGCAGGATGGCGGCGATGCCTTGCACCGCCAACAGCGCGCAGCAAACCAGCACGCCGGCGGCGAACATGGCGACCCAATACGCGCCGAACGCGCGCAGTACGCCCACGGAGCCGCTGCCGGGCGCGGCGATCGCGAAGGGGTAAGCGAGGCCGGTGAAAACATTGAGCGCCGTCACGGCCACGCCGAGCGCGGTGGCGAGGGCGGCAACCTTCGCCAGGAAGACCGTGCGCGTGCGCAGCGGCAGCAAACCGAGCACCAGGCAATCGCGGCGGTCGGGCAGGACGTTGTTCCACGCCAGCACGGTGAACAGCCCCGCAATCGCCATAGTGGTGGCGATGAGGAGATCCTGATCCACCCAACCCAGGCGCCCGATCTCCGCGAAAGGCAGCGTGGAAAGACCGTAGCGGGGCACGAAATAGATGGCGAAAGTGAGGCTGAACGCCGCCAGCAGAGCCGTGAACTGCGCCAGCAGCCGCTGCGCCTCGCCGCGCGACGCAAGCAACTCGAGGTCCAGAATGCGGAACAGGAAATCGCGGTAGAGGAGGCGAAACTGGCGGCGCTCTTGGGGCACGGCTACCACTCCATCAACTGCACCAGTTGCCGCGTGATGGCCGGAGTATCCTGCTCGATGGCCAGTTGCGAGAAGATCTCTTCCAGCGTGGGCAGGGACATGAGGGCGCGCAGTTGCTCGATGGAATCGTTGGCCACGATGCGGCCTTTGTGCAGGATGACCACGCGGGAGCAGACGCGCTCTACGATTTCCAGGTCGTGCGAACTGAACAGAACCACTTTGCCGCGCGCCGCCAGCTCGCGAATGAGGTCGCGCAGCACCAGAGCGGAATTGACGTCGAGGCCGGAGAACGGTTCGTCGAGCAGCACCAGTTGGGGATTGTGGAGCAGCGCGGCGATGAGCAGCACCTTCTGCCGCATTCCCTTGGAGTAGGAGGAAATGGGCACGTAGCGGTCCGGGTAGAGCGAGAGCAGGCGCAGGAAACCGTCGATCTTCCCCTGCAATTGGACCGCCGGCAACCCGCGCAGATGGCCCACCATCTCCAGGTATTCGGCCCCGGTGAGGTGCGGGTACAGATGCGGTTCCTCGGGAACGTAGCCGAAGATCCGGCGGTAGGCGATGGGGTCGCGATCCACCGGCTGGCCGCGAAACAGAATCTCGCCGTCGCTCGGTTCGATGAGGCCGGTGATCATTTTCAGGGTGGTGGATTTGCCGGAGCCGTTGAGGCCCAGGTATCCTGTGACCTCGCCGGCGCGCGCCACGAAGCTGACGTTGTGAACGGCGGGGATGCCCGCGTAGCGTTTGGTGACGGCGCGCAGTTCCAGCATCAGCGCACCCTGAGGACCACGGGGCGGCGCCTGGCGGAGACGCTCTTCACCCATAGGCCGAGTCCGAGAATCATGAGCAGCAGGCCGCCCAGCACAAACAAGGCCAGATACATCACGAACGGGACGGTTACCGCCTGATGGGCCGCCGTGGCTAAAGTCACGGGCCGCGGATCGCCGGTCAGCCGGACCATGCTGCGAGGCCCGACGCGCGACAGGGCAACGCCTCCGAGGGAAACCTGCACTAGCGCCAGCAGGATTGCGGCGACCACTTTCCAACAGCCCGATCGCAGTAACCACTGCCGGGCGAGTGAGGCGAGGCCGTCGGAGCAGATCGCCAGAGCGCCTTGCGTGTTGGCGGCCTGGTCGAAAATCCATAGCATTTCGTCGCCGAACTGGCGGCGGAAAGATGGTGGATGGAGCCAAAGCAGACAGCGGTAGAAGGTGCGCATTATGTAACCCTCCGGGGAGCGCGCAAGTGAACGCGCGCTTCGCGGACGACGGTTTCCAGGCGGGAGACTTCCGCCGAGAGGACGCCGCGTCCAAAAGAAGTGAGGCCATAGTAGCGGCGGCGCGGGTCGTCATGCGCCGGCGGCCGCCGGGACTCTTCCACCAGGCTCTGGGTCATCAGCTTCTGGAGATTGTCGTAGAGAGTGCCGGGGCCGATCTTGTACTGGCCTTCGGACTGGCGGGCGACCTCCTGCATGATCCCGTAGCCGTGCCGGTCTTCGCCGGCCAGCGACAGAAGGATATGCAGAGCCGCCGGGGATAAGGGAAGAAACGGGCTGAAATCCTCAGTCATTCGTCTTCCGTTATATCGGAGTCCGAGCGACGTGTCAAGAGGAAAATTCCACTGGCGTCATCTCTGAGCCGGCGGGTTTACCAGCATTCTCACCCTGGTGAGCCCGTCCAGAGCTTTTGTGCCGAGCGACTCAGCGCCACCGCTGACGACGCGCGCCGCCGCCCAGCCCGCCCAGATCGATAATCACCGCGATCAGCAGCCAAAGAAGATTGATCCCCGCCGTCGGCATGCCGCTGTTCAGTTCCCAGGCGTATACGAGCGTGGTGAGCGGCAGAAATAGAAAGCCGAGTACCGGCAGTATCAGACCACCGTGGAACGCCCGCTGCAGGTAGGTGGAGTAAATCCACATCAATACGAGCGCGACGCGGGGAAACAGCAGAAGGACGAGCAGGAGGAAGCAAGGCATAGTTAGTCTCTCACGAAGCGGGGCAGCGGTAGCCTACACAGTGCGACGGCCCCAGACAGGTTCCCCGGCAGGGCATGCGAAGGAGCGGGATGCGCGGCCGATCGGTTCAGACAACAGGTTCTCCTTCAAGCCTGCTGATTTCCTGGTGAAGCCACAACTTGAGCGCCTCTTCCGCATCGGTGGCCTTCAGAGTGGCGATGGTTCCGCTCTCCCGATCCAACGGAATATGATGGCAAGGGACTTCCTGGTTCTTGCCTAACTCGGGAACGTACTGCATCAGAACGCATTCCGCGCACGAATGAGCCCGTGACAGATCGCCGAAATTCAGGCAGGTCGGCGAGTCTTGGAAGGGAGATGTGGGTCGATGCGGTGTGCGGACCGAGCGACCGTATCCACCATCCTCGACGAAGGCCAATTCGAATTTTAACTTCTTCAAAAGCTCGTACTTCCCGGTGAACATAGATCGCGTCCTAACATATCGGCAAAAGCCAGTGGATTGCGGCTTCTTGCACTCCGGACACAACTGTTTGGCAAAGCGGCCATTGTCGTTCCCGGCTTCCAGGATGTTAGAGCACGCCCGGTACCGTTCCCCCAAAAACCCGGCGCGAGCGGATCTGGGATTGGCGGAAGCCGCCGTGGGTTACGGGTTTTGATGAGTGGGCGGGAAGCGCAAGGGCTGCAACTCGTTGTGGCGGATTCCGCGGGCGGGGGTTTCGGCGCCAACGGAGACCGACAGCAGGCACTTTGCCGGCCGTTCGCAACCACTCGCAGGGCAAGAGCCGACGGCCGCAAGTCTGACACTTCCACGTGCAGCTTGTGCACTTTCCCCTGCTTTATTCCGCGGGCTGCGTCCCCAGAGCGCCGATAGCAGTGTACGCGCCGCCGACTTAATCTTAAGCAGGAGACGATCCTCTTAATAGGCGGGCAAATCGTCTTTGCATCGGTATTGTGACGGTGTGCAAATGCAACCTTTCCCCGATTGGCTCGACAAGTGCTAATACAGCGGGGAGGAGAACTATTATGTCCCGTTTCTGGAGTGCAGCCCTACTGAGTGCGGCCCTGATGAGCCCACTTGCCATGACCCCGACCGTATTGCGAGCGCAAGATCACAATAGCGCTCGCACTTATCACGACAAACAGCACAATGACGATCATGCATGGAACGGCCAAGAAGATAAGGCGTATCGTATCTATACGAAGCAAAACCATCGCAAACCCGACGAGTTTTCCAAGCTCAAGGACGACGATCAACAGGCTTATTGGAACTGGCGCCACGAACATTCCGATACCCTGCTCAAGATTGAAATCAAGAAGTAATCAAGCCGATTCGTCCCTGGCAGCGCCGGCCAGATTGCAGTTAGTGCCGACGCTTTTCTCGAAGCCGTCATCGGCGGGTGTGCCCCGCCGATTCCAGCGGCGGCCATCGAATGGCATCGAGCCTGGGAATGGACGGCTGAAGGCCGGTGCAGAGGTTTTTTCCAAAGGAGAAATGAAATGCTTGGCTTAGGATTAGTCGGAACCATCATTGTAGTGGTCTTAATCGTTTGGCTTATCCGCAGGGTGTGAATAGGGTGCGTAACCGAAATGGGGAAACCGGCTTCCGGCAAACGCTCCCTTACGGTCGCGGCTCTGTAAGGGGCTGCAAACATACGGCAACCCAATCGGAGCCGCGACCGTAAGGGAGCGAATTTGTTGACCGAGCGGCGAAATCCCCAAAACGGTTACGCACCCGTGTGAATAGGGGCGATCGCGCTGGTCCCTTCACCCGGCGAACAGGTTGCGGCTGACGCCCTCGGAAAGCGGCGCGGCCTTCGCGTTGACGGCGGTCGGAACCATCGGCAATCTCGGATCGAAGCCCCTCGCCCAGCAGCGCTTCATGAATTGGGATGCCACCATTAGCAAGGTGATCCATGTGGGTTTGGGCGAACATCGGGTTCAAGATTTCGCTACAGGTACAACATTTTCAATCACGGCTCAGCTTTCCAGCAACTTGCGCAGAAACATCAATTGCCCCAGGTGATAGGCGTTGTGATCGGCCACCAGTAAGGCCTCGCGCAGCAGAGTTTGCCCCTGGCCGTGCGGGATCGCCGCCATCAGGTCGTTATGAGTGTCCGCGACGAGCGTTTGCATTTCTCGTAGATCCGCTAGAAACTGCCGCACGCTCGTGTCCCAGGACTCTTCGTTCGGAGGGGCCTCTCCAGCAGGCCAATAGTCGTCGGGGAACTTCTTCTCCTGGTATCCCGGATTGCGGCTGAAATCCAGAATGTCTTGCTGCGCGATGCGCATGTGCTCGATCAGTTGCCACGCCGAATGCGGAACTCCGTGGGGCCTTGCTCCTCGAAGAGCCGCCGGAAAATCGGTCACTGCGTCGCGGAAGGTCAGGTGTGCACCTTTCATCTCCAGCAGGCTGTCGAGATGCTGGCGGAGCGATGACTTTGGTTGTTTGGCCATGCCCTAGTTTCGCACCCGCGGGGGGCAATCCAATGGCCGGGGGTTGGCGTGCCGAGGAGGCAGAGGGCGCAGAGAAGAGCTGGCAGGCCGGCCGGCTTCCCCAAGTCGGTAAGCATCCAATGGTCGGTTAGGCCACTCCGCCGGCCCCCGTCTCCACGCCTGCCACGGCGTCCGCGCGCAGTTCAGGCTCGAGACTACGCGGGACGATGCGTCGGGAGGGCATTGCCGCTCCTCAGGTTTTAATGCTTCAGTTCCAAGTTGCCGGCGCCGAGAGTGGCGCGCAACGTGTACTTGCCGGATCCCGACCATTTGAGGTGCGGAGAAAGTCCCGACCCGGAATCGCCAAAGGGGCCGGCATTGAGATTCCCAACCGTGACGGTAGCGTCCACGGCGCCGTAATCATTGGAGTTTGGTACCGCAATCCCGACGTTCCCCGCCTTGCTGTCAATATCCTTGTTCCCGGTGATGGCGGCGACTTCAAGATTGCCGCCACTGAGATGGACAGTGAGGTCCGCTGTCGCCGGCACTTCGACGGTCGCTCGAAAATTGTTATGCGGCGTATCTCTGATTGCCAGATTCGCATGCGCGCCATTGGTAGCCAGATCGGCGGCGGCATTGCCGGTGTTGCCTGCAAAGGTGACTCTGATATGTTCGTCCGGGCCGGCCCGGATGGTGTAATCGCCCCCGTCCAGTTGCATTTCGATGCTTCCCGCGGAGGCAAACGGCTTATCCACCTTCATAAGCGGAGCCATATCCGCGGCCGGTTCAGGTCCCGACGAGCAGGAAGCAAGAGCGATCGCAGCTAGCAGAATGAAGTTCGCTCTTGAGTACTTCAGGGCGTGGCCAAACGGGATATGCATGCTTGTCTCCTGGGTTCTAAGTATACAAGAGCAAACTCGCGCACCAGGGGCGTTGTCTGCTACTACCGGTGCAGGCGGAGATTCAACGGGTACGGCCGGTGCAATCGAGAACCAGGATCGCGCGGCCGAGCCGGCATGCAGGCTAACCCACTACAGGCCGTCATCACACCCTGGCTCTAAGACCAGGTTCACCAGGCGCCGGATACCGGGCGTGGCGACTGTGCGACCACGGCGGTGGCGACGCAGGTTCGAAGGTGCTCCGCACAGCCAGATGCTAGAGTAGCAGGGAAAGGGAGCAAGCATCGTGGCGACAAAAAGGCGCAAGGCGAAGGATCCGGAAGGAACCGTCGAACCGAGAGCGGCGGAGCCACCATCCGCGCATGATGCTCCAGGATGCCCCGTAGCCGGCATCGGCGCGTCTGCCGGGGGGCTGGCGGCATTTGAAGCCTTCTTTTCCGGCATGCCCGCCGACACCGACCCCGGCATCGCCTTTGTCCTGGTGCAACACCTGGCCCCGGACCACAAGAGCATCCTCACCGACCTGGTCAAGCGTTATACCCGCATGAAGGTCTTCGAAGTGGCCGACGGCATGGCCGTCAAGCCCAACTGCGCCTATATTATCCCGCCTAACCGGGACATGGCGTTACTCAACGGCACGCTACACTTGCTGGAACCCGCCGCGCCGCGCGGCCATCGTCTGCCGATTGACTTTTTCTTCCGCTCCCTGGCCCAGGACCAGCGCGAGCGGGCCATCGGTATTGTACTTTCGGGGACCGGCAGTGACGGCACCCAGGGGGTGAGGGCGATCAAGGGCGAAGGCGGCATGGCGATGGCGCAGAACCCCAAATCCACCGAATACGACGGCATGCCGACGAACGCCATAGCCACAGGCCTGGTGGACTATGTGCTGCCGGCGGCCGAGATGCCGTCCCAGCTCATCGCTTACGTCGCGCACGCGTTCGGAAAAATATCCCTTCCGGTCTCTCCCGTAGCCCCCAAATCCGAAGACGCGCTGAAGAAGATCTTCCTGCTGTTGCGCGCTCAAACCGGTCACGATTTCTCTCAATACAAGCAGAGCACCGTCGTCCGGCGCGTGGAGCGGCGCATGGCGGTGCACCAAATCGAGCGGCTGGAAGAGTATGTCCGCTATTTGCAGCAGAACCCAGCCGATGTGGAGGCCCTCTTTCGCGACCTTTTGATCGGCGTCACCGGCTTCTTCCGCGACCCGGAGGCATTTGGGGCGCTCCAGGAACATGCCCTTCCGCGGGTTTTTGCCGGCAAACCCGCGGGCGCGTTGATTCGGATCTGGGTGCCCGGTTGTTCCACCGGCGAGGAAGCCTATTCCCTCGCCATTCTGCTCCAGGAGCGCATGGAGCGGTTGAAGCAGAGTTTCAAGCTACAGGTGTTTGCCACCGACATTGACCGCCGCGCCATCGACTGTGCACGCGCCGGCATCTACCCGGCCAGCATTGCCGGCGACATCTCGGCGGAACGGCTGGCGCGTTTCTTCTCCCAGGAGTCGGATGGCAGCGCCTACCGCATCCAAAAGAGCATCCGCGACAGGGTGATCTTCTCCGAGCAGGATGTGATCAAAGATCCGCCGTTCTCCAAACTCGACCTGATCAGTTGCCGCAATTTGTTGATCTATATGGGTGGCGGACTGCAGAAGAAGCTTTTCCCCATGTTTCACTACGCGTTGAACCCGGACGGCATGCTTTTCCTGGGCACGTCGGAAACCGTAGGCGAGTTCGTGGACCTTTTTGCCACATTGGATCGCAAGTCGAAGTTGTATCAACGTAGAGAGGAGGCGGCCGGCGCGCACCGCACGGGGCTTCTCCCCCGGCAGCCGGGAGATGAACCCGTCGCCAGGCCCCCCGGGAAGGCGCCCGGCGAAAGCAAGGTCCCGGTGCGTGAGTTGACCGAGCGGGCTTTGCTGCAACAGTACGCCCCGTCCGGCGCCGTTGTTAACGAACGTGGCGACATCTTCTACCTGCACGGCCGCACCGGCAAGTATCTGGAGCCGGCTCCCGGTGAGGCCGGCATGAACATCCTGAAGATGGCCCGGGAAGGTTTGCGGCCGGACTTGACCACCGCTCTGCACAAAGCGGTGGCGCTCAAAGCGCCCGTGCGCCACCCCGGCCTGCGGATCAAGACCAACGGCGATTTCACGATTGTCGATCTGACGGTCCAGCCGGTTGCCGCGAACCCGGATTCGGAAGCCGCGGGCAAACTATTCCTGGTGGTCTTCGAGAACGCTCCGGCGCCCGGCCCGCACCTCTCTGAAACGGCCGCTGTCTTGGGCGCCGGCGGGGATGCCAGCCAGGTCGCCACGGACGTGGATGCGCGCGTGGCGACGCTGAAGCAGGAACTGCGGGCCAAGGAGGAATATCTCCAGACCACCAACGAGGAACTGGCAACCTCCAACGAGGAGCTCAAGTCCGCCAACGAGGAAATGCAGTCCGTGAACGAGGAACTGCAATCTACCAACGAGGAACTGGAGACCTCCAAGGAAGAACTGCAATCGGTGAACGAGGAGTTGGGCACGGTCAACACCGAACTGCAAAACAAGGTGGCCGATCTGTCGCGCTCGAACAACGACATGAACAACCTGCTGGCCGGCACGGGGATCGGCACTATCTTCGTGGACCATCAACTGCGCATCCAACGCTTCACCCCCACGGTGACTCAGGTGATCAATCTGATCCTCACCGACGTGGGGCGGCCGGTGAGTCATATCGTCTCCAACCTGGCGGGCTATGACCGGCTGGCGGCGGACGTGCGGGAGGTGCTGGACACTCTGGTGCCCAAGGAAGTTGAAGTTCAGACCCAGACGGGTACATGGTACCTGCTGCGCATCCGCCCCTATCGCACTCTGGAAAATGTAATCGAAGGGGCGGTGATCACCTTCACCGAGATTACCGAGATCAAAAAGGCGCAGGCGGCGCTGCGGGAATCCGAGGATCTGCGCCGCCTGGCGGTGGTGGTGCGCGATGCGCACGATGCCATCGCCGTGCAGGACTTGGAGGGCCGCATCCTGGCTTGGAATCCGGGGGCGGAAAGGATGTACGGCTGGAGCGAAGCCGAGGCATTGGCGATGAATATTCGCGACCTGGTACCGGAGAGCCGGCGGGAGGAAACGTTGGCGGTGCTCCGGAAATTGAGCCGGGCTGAGGTGTTGGAGCCGTACCGCATGCCACGGATGGCCAAAGACGGCCGAATCGTGGAAGTCTGGCTAACCGCCACCGCGCTGGTGAACGACTCCGGGGGGGTGTATGCTATTGCCACGACCGAGAGAAAGGTACAATCAGAGCCATGACTCCGGAAGAAGGCCTTTCAAATCCGATGGTCGAACGCTCCACGGATTTGACAGGCTCGCCCGAGGCAGATGCCGGGCAAGCTCTGCGCAAGCGGGCCGAGGCGCTGGCCGGTGAAACACCCGTCGAGATGCCGGAAGACCTGGAGGCGCCGCCGCTTGAGGTAGCGTTGCGCGCGCTCCACGAACTGCGGGTGCATCAGATCGAGCTGGAGATGCAGAACGAGGAGTTGCGGCGGACGCAGGAGGAACTGGAACTCTCGCGGTCGCGGTATTTCGACCTGTACGATCTGGCGCCGGTGGGCTATTTCACGCTCAGCGAAAAAGGTTTGATTTTGGAGGCCAATCTAACTGCCGCCAAACTGCTTGGCGTGGCAAGAAGCGCTCTCGTAAAGCAACCCTTATCGCGCTTTATCCTCCCCCAGGACCAGGACACTTATTACCTGCACCGCAAGGCGCTCCTGGAAACGGGCGCGCCTCAGGCGTGGGAACTCCGGTTGTTGAAAAAAGAGGCCGGGCCTTTCTGGGCGCAGGTGGAGGCAACCACGGCGCCGGGCGTCGACGGTGCTCCCGTCTGCCGCGCCGTGGTGAGTGACATCACCGAACGCAAGTTAGAGGCAGAGAAAAGGGCGAAGGTGGAGACGCAATACCGGCAACTGCAGAAAGCCGAAGGGCTGGGGCGCATGGCCGGGGCGATCGCCCACCACTTCAACAACCATCTCGCGGCGGTGATGGGGAACCTGGAACTGGCCATTGGCGACTCGCCGCTGGGCGCGGGACCCGACGAGCGGCTGACCGACGCCTTGCATGCGGCTCGCGAGGCGGCCGAGGTGAGCAAATTGATGCTGACCTACCTTGGACAAGCGCAGGCCCGGCCTGAGCCGCTGGATCTCTCCGAGATCTGCCGTCGGAGCGTCCGCTTGCTCCAGGCCGCTATGCCGATAGACAGAACCCTGGAAACCGACTTGCCCTCCCTCGGCCCGGGCATCAGCGCGAACGCCAACGAGATACAACAGATCCTGACCAACCTGGTCACCAATGCCTGGGAGGCGGGCGGTGACGCCAAGGGCGCCGTTCACCTGACCGTCAAGACGGTTTCCGCGGCGGATATTCCCGTATGGCGCCGCTTCCCCCTGGATTGGCGGCCGCGCGGCAATGCCTACGCTTGCCTCGAAGTGGCGGACCGGGGCAGTGGGATCGCCGAAGAGGATATTGAAAAGATCTTCGACCCGTTCTTCACCAGCAAATTTACCGGAAGGGGCCTTGGCCTGCCAGTGGTTCTGGGAATTGCTAGAGCGCACGGAGGGGCCGTCACGGTTAGGACCGAACCGGGCCGAGGGAGCACCTTCAGGGTCTTCTTGCCGGTATTGGCTCAAGGAATCCTCGACCAACCGCACCAGGCGGTGAAATTCCCGGAGATCGGTGGGGTCTGCACCGTACTGTTGGTTGACGACGAACAGATGTTGCGCAAACTAGGCCAAAGCGCACTCACGAGCCTGGGTTTTGCGGTGCTTCTGGCAAAGGATGGCGTCGAGGCTTTGGAAGTGTTCCGGCAGCACAAGGATGAAGTCCGCTGCGTGGTTTGCGATGTGACCATGCCGCGCATGGATGGCTGGGAAACATTGACTGCTCTGCGCAAATTGGCGCCCGGCCTCCCGGTCGTTCTGGCCAGCGGTTACGACAAAGCCCAGGTAATGGCCGGCAATCATCCACAACTCCCAGAGAGTTTCCTGAGTAAGCCGTATCACCTGCAGGAACTTGGCGATGCCGTCCGCCGCGCCCTGGCCGGCAAGAAGTAGCCGAGCGACGCCTCGGATACCCGCGTTCCCTGTCCTCCGACAAACGCCGAGGTCGAATGATGACCATGCCGAGGCGTTGGCGATGGCTATGTGAGACCTTAGGCGCCGGAGGCACGGCTGGCAGAAGCGATGGCCCGCAAGGCCCATAGCGGGCGCATGCTACCTTCACGTTAAGATGAAGGAGACGATCATATTCATGAGCCCGCAAGATGCCCGTTCAGAGCCGGCCGTCAACCCTTCCGCGCATTCGGCGGCCTCGCCCGAAGAAGACTCGGGGAACGCTCTCCGCCGACGGGCGGAGGCGCTAGCCGCTGAAGCAGCCGGCGAGATGCCGGAGAACATCGAGGATTTATCGCCCGAGGCAGCGCGGCGCGCCCTCCACGAACTGCGGGTTCACCAGATCGAGTTGGAGATGCAGAACGAGGAGTTGCGCCGGACGCAGCAGGAACTGGAAGCCTCGCGCGAGCGGTATTTCGACCTCTACGATCTGGCGCCGGTGAGCTATTTCACGCTCAGCGAACAAGGGTTGATTCTGGAGGCAAATCTAACGGCTGCCAAGTTGTTTGGCGTGGCAAGAGGCGTTTTGGTCAAGCAACCCCTATCGCGCTTTATCCTCCCCGAAGACCAGGACATCCATTACCGGCACCGCAAAGCGCTCTTGGAAACGGGCACCCCACAGTCGTGGGCCCTGCGGGTCCTGAAAAAGGATGCCGTACCATTCTGGGTGCGGGTGGATGCCACCACAGCACAGGGCGCCGATGGGGCCTCTGTATGGCGCGCCGTGGTGAGCGATATCACGGAAAGCAAGCGGGCGGAGCGAGCGCTCAAGACCACCAATGCCGAACTTCAGGAATTTGCTTACGCCCTGGCGCACGACCTCCAGGAGCCTCTGCGTATGGTGGTGAACTTCTCTCAGCTACTGGCCGAGGAGTATGCGGGAAAGTTGGGCGAACACGCAGACAAATACGTCGCTTATTCCGTCGAGGGCGCTTTGAGAATTGAGGCTCTCCAGCAAGGTTTACTCAACTATCTGGAGGCTACCGAGCGGGACAGTCATCGCCTATCTCCGGTTAATTGCAACCACGTGCTATCGCAGGCGCTGTTATCCCTGCACTCGATCGTTCAGCAGAGCGGGGCTGCGGTCACTTCCGATCCGCTGCCGACCGCTGTGGCCAATGAGGCGATGCTGATGCACCTTTTCCAGAACCTGATTGGCAATTCCATCAAGTACAGGGGCGAGGCGGCGCCCGTAATTCATATTTCCGCTTGGAGAACCGCGGAAGGTTGGTTGTTCTCGGTGAGAGATAACGGCGTCGGCATTGATCCTGCGTACGCCGAGTTCGTATTCGGCATGTTCAAGCGCCTGCACGGCAAGGAGATTCCCGGCACGGGCATTGGGCTTGCACTTTGCCGGAAGGTAGTGGAACGCCATGGCGGTCGCATTTGGGTGGAATCGGAAGCGGGGCACGGCGCCACCTTCAAATTCACGATTCCCACGCTGGGACCGATTTAGCTCCCGCCGGAGGCCATGGCGCGCGAATGTTCAATCCCAGTTAACCCAGGCGTTCGCTCAGCCATCTCGATTCGACAGTCCAACGGCTGGAGTGGCCTCGTCCCAGATCCAGCGGGCGCCGCCCCATTCGCTTTCCCATACCTCCCAATGTCCATGTACCCCCCATCGGAACGCAACCGGCATTTCGGACTCGGTGCGAGTATCGCGCCGGGGGCTTGGTGGACGTCTCCACGGGCCTTCGCACTTCGCGACAAGCGCGTCTTTGAGCATCGCTTCTGCCCGGTACCAGTCTTCTTGATCCGATCCAGCGGGACAGCCGTTGTCGAACCATAATCGATAGGCGGCCGCGGCGATTTCGCTTTCCGTTGGGCTAACGGCTACGGCGGTTGTCACAGATTCAACAACGGTGCTCCCTTCAGGCATTATCTTTGCCGCACCGCTTAACGTGGTTTCCGACGCCTCTCGGGCCGTCGCGTCCAGACCCATTCTCCTTCCGCGCCTGGGCATAGTTCACCTCCTTGGAAGCCCTGCCGGTGCGGGGCTCGGGGCAAGCTCAAAGCGTTGCTGCATTCAGCCTCGCGTCTTATATCAATCTGGCTGTGGTTCAGCACCGCGGAGCCGCGGACTTGCGCGCCACAATCAAGAAAGCCCGAAAGATAACAAGACTTTGAGCGCCAAAACAATTGTATGGCGACTCCTTGACATATGCAAGCTGAGAGAGGCTTCCTAGCCGGCCGAAAAAGACTGAACGTACCGGCGAGTACAACTGCCGCACTTTGCAGCGAAGCAGGTTCAAAGCCCATCGTACAAGCGATCCACACGCAGAGAGCCTTCGCCGGCGCAGTTGTTGTGGCCCGAACCGCCGGGCGATGTTTACGATCCGCGCGCGCTGCGTCCGCGGGCAGCGGCATTTGAGTGACGCAGGGGGACGCGTTCCGGTAGCGCAGCTTTGGCGACTCGTCGGAGTCCGGCCGCAATCGACTTGCCGACACCTACCTGGACAGAGGTAAATTGCCCTTCGCCGTTTTCAGGGGGGATTTGACCGATCGTGCCCGCGCTGCGCTTTTGGTGTCACCCCGCCCCGGGGTAGCGTCCGGCACGAGCAAGCGCGCAGTGCGCCTTCGACGATGGCCAGCGCCGGCGACCAGGTATGGTCGCGGCGGGATTTCCGTCGAAGGGCAGTTCTTAGAGGCAACACAGGTGACATTCAGCACTTTCGGCGTTTCTTGCCTGATAGACGGCAAAACCTGCACATAACATTGGGGACCGTCTGGTTTTTCCCTCGGGTTGGCATTCATTCGGCTTTGGTCCGCAATCTGCACTTGTATGGGGCCGAGAAAAGGTGTGAAAACATGACGACTGTCCCGATTGTGCTACAGAGGTCATCGACGTCAACGCGCACCAATACAGAAAGGACAATTCAATGCCATACATCACGGTCGGGAAGGAAAACTCCGGCAACATCGATCTCTACTACGAGGACCACGGCTCGGGTCAGCCGGTTGTCCTAATCCACGGATATCCGCTGAGCGGCGCTTCCTGGGAGAAGCAAAGCACGGCGCTTCTGGCTGCGGGTCATCGTGTCATCACCTATGATCGCAGAGGATTCGGCAAGTCCAGTCAGCCCACGACCGGCTACAACTACGACACCTTCGCCGAGGATCTGCACAGAGTCGTGACGCAGCTCGAACTACGAGATTTCGCGCTGGCCGGATTCTCCATGGGAGGCGGCGAAGTGGCGCGATACCTGGGGAAGTATGGATCGAAGGGCGTCAGCAAGGCGATATTTATTTCAGCCGTTCCGCCCTTCCTGTTGAAGACGCCGGACAACCCGGAGGGTGTGGAGGGCAGTGTCTTCGAGGGGATCCAGAAGGCCATCGCCGCGGATCGTTACGCGTTCTTCAGCGAGTTTTTCAAGAACTTTTACAACACGGATCTCCTGCTGGGGAAGCGCGTCAGCGAACAGGTCGTGCAGGCTGGCTGGAACGTCGCGGCCGGCGCCTCTGCCACGGCCTGTCTCGCTTGTGTGGCGACTTGGCATGAAGATTTCCGCAAGGATCTGACCCGCATCGACGTGCCGACGTTGGTCATTCAAGGGGACGCGGACCGAATCCTACCTATCGGCGCCTCGGGGCTCCGCACCGCCAAATTGATCCAGGGCGCCCGAATATTGGTGGTGAAGGACGGACCGCACTGCATCACATGGACCCACGCCGACGAAGTGAACCACGAACTGGTGCACTTCCTGCGGCAAGGGTGGGGGAAGGGTGCAGACTCAGCGGCCCGGACCGAAACGGCCGCCTGAGCGGAACATTTGCGCTGCCGAGACGGTGCAGTCAAGGTCGAAGCCCTTAGATCCATGCGGGGCTCCCAACCTCGCCTGCTCTCCTGGAGCCCCGCATCCCCAGTTGGGAAGCAGGAAAAACCATAGCCGGGGATGACCTTGTTCAACCCAGAGTGGGTTGACCGCGAGTCCCGTTATAGTCCGCCACCGCCGTTCCGTTCTCCCGCCGAGTTCTGCACTTGATCGCCGGCCAAGGCGCCTGCTGCCAGTACGCGGCGATACTTTTTGTCCGCATCTGTTTTCTTGATCTTGTTTTGATCCTGCATAGGCATTCTCCTCGCCTTCATGGAGCATCTTTCCCGCCGTTCCATTTCAGACAACCTCTTCAGGTAACACGGAACCCGGCGCCAGAAAATCTCGCACTTCCATCTGCGGCTTCTGCACCTATCCACGCCGATACCCACGCCGTACGTCCGCCAAGCGCGGGATCGATTGAAGCAACACTGAAAACCACCTTCCCAGGTTGAATAGCCAAGCTCCCGAACTGCCGGCCGCCGGCAGCACGGACCAGTTTCGTATGAGACTTCGAGTGGAGGCGCCTGGCGGACAAAGTTGCACCGCCAGGAGCGGTCCTAGCGCCGTTCGCATATCGTGGCGTGACGCGTGCTCTATAGGATAAGGGCGTGGGCTGTGTGGGCACGGGACCGCGGCTGTTCGGCAGCGACAGATCATCCCAAGGGACTTACGAAATTCGCGCAGACCGGCGAAAGCACGGAACGGACGAAGGAGATTCAAATGTTCTTAACGCTGTTTGTTGTCTTGCTGGTAATGTGGCTACTGGGATTCTTCGCGTTCCACGTTGCCGGTGGGCTGATTCACATCCTGCTGATCATCGCGGTGATCTCTTTGGTGCTGCACCTGTTCAGGGGGCGCAGCATGGCTTGAGAAGCGACCGGCATGGCGTCCGGAGATGATCGTTTCGCTGTATTGATCTGAGCGGAGTCGGCGCCAGCCTGATGAATATAGGGGGTGACTCTTTGTCGAAAAGAGATTTTCCTGTGGTTTGCGTGGGTGGTTCTGCCGGTGGCCTCGACGCCTATATCCGGTTGCTACGGCATCTGCCGGCCGATATGGGTGTTGCTATTGTCATCGTGAATCACCTGAGGACGGTAGCCACCCTGCTCCACGAGATTCTCCCGCGCTACACGACGATGCCGGTTGAACTGATCACGGAAAAACTACTCATCCAGCCCAACCGTGTATTCGTCATCCCAGAACAGCGTGATCTGCACGTTCTTGCCGGAGAGTTCCGACTAAAGCCGATATCAAAGCCGAGGGGATGGCCCGACGTGATTACGGTTTTTCTGCGTTCCCTAACGGAGCACTGGCGGGGGAAACTCATCGCCGTCATTGTCTCCGGCTATGATGGCGATGGGGCAGAGGCGCTGTGCGGCATCAAAGAAGTAGGGGGCATTACCATCGCGCAGAAGCTCGACACAGCCGGGCAGCCCGATATGCCGGAGAGCGCAATAGCGAGCGGGTGTATTGATTTTATTCTTTCACCCGAGGATATCGCTCGAGAAATCGAACGGATTGCGCACACGGCTTCATCGGTTCAGTGATTTCGAGCGATCGGCAACCTGTTGCGATGCGGCCCCGAACCCCCATCGCGTTGGGGGTCGCCCAGCAGGCGACTGTATCCTATGAGCACAATAACAAAGCTAGCAGACCGACAGGAGATTGCCGAGGGCACGATGTCCCTCCTTTTCGAGAAACCATCCGGTTGGACCTTCGAGGCAGGCCAGGCAATGGATGTTACTCTGCTCGCGCCATCCGAAACGGACGCAGAAGGAAATACGCGAACGTTCACGATAGCAAGCGCGCCGTATGAGAAACGACTCATGGTGGCGACCCGCATGCGCGACACCGCATTCAAGCGGGTATTGAAAGTGATGCCGGTTGGCAGCGCCATTCGGATTGAAGGCCCGGCCGGCGACCTGACGCTGCACCGCGATGCAGCGCGAGCCGCGGTGTTCCTGGCCGGCGGCATCGGGATCACGCCGTTCCGGAGCATCGCGTTCGGCGCGGCCAAAGAACATCTCCCTCACCGGCTTTTTCTTTTCTACTCGAGCCGCAGACCGGAGGATGCGGCATTCCTCGCAGAATTGCAGACGCTGGAGAGGGAGAATCCCAACTACAAGCTCATCGCGACCATGACCGAGATGGAGAAATCGCACCGATCATGGCACGGTGAGACCGGATTGATCGACAGAGAGATGCTTGCCAGGTACTTGAAGGATGCCACGTCGCCTATTTACTACATTGCAGGACCGCCGGAGATGGTGAAGGGATTGCATATGACGATCAACGAGTCCGGCGTTGCCGAGGGCGACATTCGCACGGTAGAATTCTCCGGGTACTAAAGAAAGAGGATCACTACAGTATCGTCAAGATGCCCTGGCCGCCGAGCAATCCCGCTGAGACTGATCTGCAAAGGCCTTCCGGCAAGCGGCCTTACCTCCCCAGC
>Ga0302319_10004375_pt1 | contig 29025 bp, 16 predicted proteins | sample Bog_T0_2_FD_203319 | JGI IMG/M metagenome (GOLD analysis project Ga0302319, IMG submission 203319) | Peat permafrost microbial communities from Stordalen Mire near Abisko, Sweden - Bog_T0_2 | ecosystem: Environmental > Terrestrial > Soil > Wetlands > Peat | place: Sweden: Abisko, Stordalen Mire... | reverse complement strand
AGAGGATCGAGTTCGGTCCGCGCTGGAGGTCAACGCGACCCACGTCGAAGCTGTCCCACGGAATGTCCGTCAGGAAGTAGTCGCGGGTGTTGTCAGCGGAATCCAGACCACGAACGCGGGTCGTGGCCGAAACTGTGTTTTCCTGCACGACCGCGCTGCCCGCGGCGCCAGAGAAGTTACCACGAAGGCCTGCGACCTCCGTGCTGGGGGTGTAAACGAGGAGGTCAGAGGCGTTCTTCGCGCCTGTGTCCTGGAGGAACTGCGCCGTGACCACGGAGATCGCCGAGGCGACATCCTTCAGGTCGGTGCGGACGCGGGTACCGGCCAACGTGCTGTTGGCGCGATAGCTTCCTTTGTCTTCAGCCGCATCGACAACGAAGGGGGAGAGCACTGTGGGCTCTTCCGCATCAGAGGCGGGCGCGGGCGCGACGGTCGTCGTCGTCGTCGTTGTGGTTGTATCTGGAGCGGTCTGGGCGACCGCGGATCGAGGCACTATTGCTAGACCAAGCGCTGATGTGACCGTGAGGGCACGAAGCAACGCGAGCGTACGATTAGCAGGCATTTTTTGGTGTATTAGGGCTAGGGTTACTGACAGGGGGCAGATGAATCCTCCCGTGAGGGTTCTCTGATTTTTGGGGCGAATCGTCTGCCGGCGGGGGTAAATCCGGGGATAGCAGACGTGTAGACGGGAGGTTTATACCCCATCCGGTTTTTTTAGGGAATGAGTTCCCTTATACCGCAATTGATACTCTTTGCCAATCGGGGGTCCTGGCCCAACTATTTTTGAACCTTATTCCCCCAGACGTCCCCTCAGGTCCGAGGGCAGCAGGTCGGCGGCCGCGGCGGACGTCGCAGCATCCTTAAAATTAAGTCCCAGGGCCTTTCGGAGCACCAGCAGGCGATAAAGGGAATTCGTGCTCAGGGAGCGAAGCTTGCCCTCGTCGGTCTCGTCCAGGCACTGCTTCACCCTCGGGCGAGCGAGGTCCACGTGACGGGTCTGGGCCAGGACAATTGAGAGATTTACCCTCTGATCCCACGGCAGCGCCCGGTCGGCTCCGCTCGAGACGCGCTTGATAAGCAGATTGAGCGTGTCCGCGGAATCCAGGTTGTCGGTGGCGATCTCGAGCTGGGTGCGGGCGAGAAGCGCCCCGAGATCTGCCGGGAAACGGCGCAGGCGCACGCCTGCCTTCGTCGCCAGGTCCAGCTGTGCCATATCGATGAAGTATTGCACGAGCCGGCTCGCAGCCGATGCATCATCCTGTTCATCAACCACCTCCAGAATATCGACTGATTGTCCGTCAAAACCGCCGATTGTGGGCAGAAGATAGGGCACGGGCTTGAGCCAAGGCGGCAGGTTCCACTGGTGAAGCCTGGCCAGGAACGTCCCCTCGACCTGTCCCTCGCCGATCTGAGCATAGGCATCCATGAACGGATCCCAATGGGGGATAATGATATGCGTGACCCCGTGGATACCTATGAGTTCCTGGGCCTCCTCGGGCGTCGTGGCGCTCACGATGCGGACCGCAGCCTGGAAGCCGTCCCGGTTGTCCCAGCCAAACGAGGCGAGGCCCTTCACACCTCCATAGTAATAAAGGGTCGCCGTCTCGTTGGGCGGCGCCAGGACAACGGCACCCGCGGAACCCGCGTGCTTGGCCAGCCAATACGCCATGTCCCTCTCAACAAGGCCCACGACCTCCGTCTCGCTGAGGCCATCGGAGAGGTCCGTCTTCAGCGTGGGCCACAGCTGGATGGCCCCCGGCACAAGGAACACAAGCGCACTGGCGGCGCCGACCCAGGCGACGAGTCCCTGCCTCGGCAGCGGGGCGGCTGCGGCCGCGGTCGCGACGAGGAGAACCAGGAGCGCGGCATCGACCCCGTTCCACCAGCTGATCTGCCTGACGGCAAAGAGCACCGCGAGGAGGACCGGACCGAGCGCCAGCGCAATCGGGACCCGGAGCGGGGCTGGGACCAAGCGCGGCATGGCGAGGAACGTGACCGCGGGAACGAGCACAACAAGGGGCAGCACGGTCGCGTAGACAGTTCCCGTGAACCCGTTCTGCAGGAGCCACGCCCAGAGGTTAGCGGCCGAGGCGCCATTCGGCAGGAGCGAGAGGCGCATCGAGGGAAGATCGAGCGAGAGGAAACCCAGGTTCTTGCCAATCCAGAGAGCGACAGGCACGGAGGCCAACGCCGCCACCGATAGGATCCAGACGACAATCCCTCGCCAGTGCGCCTTCTTGCTGCCGCCGCGGACGAGTGACGATGTCCGCTCGATGATCTCACCGCCGCCGATCCACGCCACGCCGAAGAGCGGGTGGATCACGCGAAGCTCCCAGGACGCCATGTGCGACGGGAAGAACTCTATCAGATAGGCCACGAGGCACGCGGAGGCACCCGCCTGGGACCAGCTTCGCCAAGGCAACGCGGGCTCGGTTCCGCGGCCCACGCGGGCCGCGGCCATCCCGGCGAGGCCCAGGCCTATGAGGATCGGGAGCTCATGGGGCACGCTGACCCAGAGGCCGATGGCGCCCACGATGCCGCCGGCGGTGAACCATCGTCGCCTGCGCAGCTCGTCCCTAGACGATGCCCCGGCGATGACCGGAAGCAGGCTCCAAACGGCGAGGAAGAGTGCCAGCCCGTTGTCGTCGGGCACGCCGGGCAGGAATTCCGCGGCGAACGGGAAGAGTGCCGCGATCGCGGCGCTCACAAGGGCGCCGGCAAGGATCCCGAAGCGCCACGCGACAAAGAGGACGGTCGCGGCCCCGAAGAGGAGCAGGAGGATAGGGTCCGCGTAGAGCGCCGCCCACTCGACGGAGGGCTTGAGCGGCATCGGCGTGAAGCCGGAGTGCAGATAGGCGACGATGCCCAGCCACCAGCGGTACGGCGAGGGCGAGAACACCTCATGGCCGCCGGGGGCGTTCTCGTAGTCGACCGCGCGGACCCTCAGCTCGCCCCGGTCGAACATCTGGTAGGTCTGGTCGAGCCACTCGTAGCTCTCGTTGTGGTGGCCGGGGATCACGAGTCGCGGCTGCCAGACGGCGCCGTGGGAGCCTGAAACAGCCGCCGCGGGCGCACCGGCGACATCCTCAAGGTGAACGATCCTGGCGGTGCGCATCGAGGTCGTGGCGACGAAGAATGAAAGCGCCAGGAGCGGGACCACGAGCCAGGCCCTGCGGGAGATCCATGTGGGGTTGCTCACTGGGATAATGGCGTAGGCTCCAAGATTTTGGAGCGTTCATGCAATCCCAGCGCCAGAAATCACGCAAGAAAAGTCCGGGCTGCGCCCTCTGACAAAACGTTGACTACGCCTTGGGCGCTTCGTCCCATTGCCGCCCTTCCATGCCTGCCGCCACAAATAAACCGCGCGGGAGGATGATGCGGGCGGCGCGGACGGCCTGTTTGGCGTGCCTGTGCGCCGCCTCGGCCTTTGCCGGCGACGGCATATACGGCAAGCCGCTGACTCCCCGTCCCTACCCCAGGGGCAAGACGCTCTTCACCCAGCTTGCGCCGGCGGACACCGGGATTGTCACCGACAACAAGTATGACGACCCCAGGATGTGGAGCACCCTTTACCAGGAGTTCGAGGGCGGCTCGATCGGCACCGGCGTCGCGATCGGCGACTACGACAACGACGGCAGGGCCGACATCTTCGTCGTAACGAAGAACCACGGGTGCCGGCTCTTCCGAAACCTCGGCGGCTACAAGTTCGAGGACGTGACGCAGAAGGCCGGTGTCGGGGCAGAGCCCGGCGTGTGGAACCTCGGCGCCACGTTCGTCGACATCAACAACAGCGGGCGCCTCGACATCTACGTCTGCCGGTTCAACGCGCCGAATCTCCTCTATATAAACCAGGGCGACGGCACCTTCAAGGAGATGGCCCACGCCTACGGCCTGGACGTGAGGGACTCGAGCGTCATGGCGGCCTTCGGCGACTACGACCGCGACGGCTGGCTCGATGTCTACATCACGACCAACATGCTGGACAACGCCGCGCACCCGAACGGCCAGCGAGGGTACCTCTTCCACAACAACCGCAACGGGACGTTCACGAACGTGACGGACGCGGCGGGGATCACGGGCGAGGGCCAGAGCCACTCGGCGACGTGGTGGGACTTCGACAATGACGGCTGGCCCGATCTCTTCGTCACAAACGACTACGGCTCGCCGGACAAGCTCTACCACAACAACCATGACGGGACCTTCACCGACGTGGTGGACCAGGTTCTCCCCCACACCTCCTTCTACTCGATGGGCTCCGACGTCGGCGACGTGAGCAACGACGGGCTCGTGGACTTCTTCGTCGCGGACATGGCGGCCACGACCCACCAGAAGGACCAGAACTCGATCGCTGATTCCCGGGAGCGGGACGCGGAATCCGACAGCTCGCCCGCGGCGCAGAAGCTCCACAGGAGCGCGCTCTACCTGAACACGGGGACGGACCACTTCCGCGAGGGCGCGTACCTGGCAGGCATCGCCGCCTCAAACTGGACATGGTCCGTGCGCTTCGAGGACCTGGACAACGACGGTCGCGAGGACCTCTTTGTCACCAATGGCTTCAACCGGGACCCGAACCCCGACGTGAACGCGAGCGCCATCCACGTCGAGACGCCCGAGGAGCGGATCAAGGTGCTCTACAATAGTCCCGTCCTCGTCGAGACGCACCTGGCTTTCCGCAACCTGGGCAACCTCCAGTTCAAGAGCGTGGGCCCGGAGTGGGGCCTGAACCAGACCGGGGTCAGCTTCGGCGCGGCCTTCGGCGACCTCAGCGGGGACGGCAACCTGGACCTCGTCTATTCAAACTACGAGGGCGGCGTCACCGTGATGCGCAATGACGCGGACTCGGGGCACGTCGTCAACGTCGACCTCAGGGGCTCGGCCTCCAACCGCTACGGGATCGGGGCCACGGTCAAGGTGGAGAGCGCGCTCGGCGTCCAGGTCCATCCTTTGACGCTCGCCCGGGGCTACATGTCGAGCAGCGAGCCCATGGTGCACTTCGGCCTTGGCAGGGACACGGTCGTGACGAGGCTCACGGTGAACTGGCCGAGCGGCCACGTTCAGGTCTTCGAGAACCTGGCGGTCGACCAGCGCTACACGATCACCGAGCCCGCGGGACCGGCGAACCTGTCGCCTCCTCCACCTCGCCCGGCAGGGCAGTTCGAGGAGGTCTCCAGGTCCAACGGATTCTCTCAGGCGTCGCGCGAGGAACTGGTCGATGAGACTTACCTGGAAAAGGTGATCCCCGTGCGCATGAACCGCCGCGGTCCCGCGCTCGCGGTCGGCGACATCCTGGGCAACGGGCGCGACAGCGCCGTGATCGGTGGAACGACGCTGGACCCGCTTCGCGTCATGGCCTCGTCGTCGAGTGGGGCGTACCTCTCGGCTGAAGCGCCGCTCCTCCCCACCCACGCGTCGGCCGATGACGGCCCCATTCTCCTCCTCGACGCGGCCGGCACGGGCCGCCAGGACATGCTGGTCACGAAGGGCGGCAACACGCTCCCCGCCGGGGCACCGGAATATCAGCCGCGGCTCTACTTGAATGATGGCCACGGGGGATACAGGCCCTCCGCGGACGACGCGCTTCCACCCCTGTCCATCAACGCGGGGGCAGTCGCGGCCGCCGACTTCGACCACAGCGGGCGGCTCGGTGTCTTCATTGGGGGCCGGTTTGTTCCGGGCCAGTACCCGCTTCCCCCGCAGAGCGCCCTCCTCGCCAACCGCGGCGGAAAGTTCGAGGACGTGACCGACACCCTGGCCCCGGGCCTCAGGACTGTCGGCATGGTGACTTCGGCCGTCTGGAGCGACGTGGACCAGGACGGATGGCCCGACCTCCTTCTCACGCTGGAATGGGGCGGCGTTAAGTATTTCCACAACAACCAGGGCAAGGGATTCGAGGACTGGTCCGACAGGGCGGGCTTCACCGCCGCAGGGACCGGATGGTGGACCTCGATCGCCTCTGCCGACTTCAACGGCGACGGCCGCCCCGACTTCGTCGTCGGCAATGTCGGGCTCAACACCCAGTACCACGGCGACGCCGCCCACCCCGCCCTCCTTTACTACGGCGACTTCAGGGGCAACGGGACGAACCAGCTGATCGAGGCCTACTATGAGGGCGACCAGATCTATCCGTGGAGAAGCCGGAAGGGAATGGCGGCCGCGGTGCCGAGCGTCATGAAGCGCTTCACGAAGAACGCCTACTATGCCCGTGCGACGCTCGGGGAGATCGTGGGCCAGGACCGCCTCGCCAAGGCGCGCCGGTTCGAGGCCTCGGAGCTGCAGAGCGGAGTCTTCCTGAGCCAGAGCGACGGCACCTACCGCTTCTCTCCCCTGCCGAGGATCGCCCAGATATCCATGCTGCAGGGCATCGTCGCCGGCGACTTTGACGGCAGCGGCCACGCGGGGATCTTCACGGTGCAGAACTCCTACGCCCCCATCCGCTCGGACGGGAGGATCGACAGCGGCATAGGCCAGCTGCTGCGCGGTGACGGCCACGGGAACTTCACCGCCGTCGCCCCGCTCGAGAGCGGGCTCGTCGTCCCCGGGGACGCGAAGGCGCTCGCCGTCACCGATCTGGACAACGACGGATGGCCGGACTTCCTCGTGACCCGCAACAACTCGACGTCGCTCTCCTTCCGCAACGCGGGCCTGCACGGCCGCCGTTCGTTTGGCGTCCGACTCAAGGGGCCGCTTGGCAACCCGACCGGGATCGGGGCCAGGATCAGCGTGGAACAGGCCGATGGATCGACCGAGACCGCGGAGGTCCATGCGGGCTCCGGCTATTACAGCCAGTCGAGCGCCGAGTGCTTCTTCGGCTACCCCGATGGAAGCCCGCCGAAAAAGATCAGGGTGCTCTGGCCTTCGGGCACAACGGCAGAGGCCGATTTCCCCCCTGGCGCGACCTCGGTCACCCTCGCCTCTCCGTGAGCGCCCCTCTTGACTCCCCGCCCCAAGCTTCCTGCGATCGAAGACCCCCGATGACCGAGACACGAACACGGCGCGCAACGTTGCTTCTCGCCAGTGCCCTGAGCCTGCTTGCGGCGTCGCTCGCGTGCGCCGCGGACACCGCGGGCTCCATCACGAGCAAGGCGCTTTCCCCCCGGCCTTTTCCGCGCGGCGCAACGATGTTCGTCGAGATGCCGGCCGAGGCCACCGGGGTCAAGACCGAGAACAAGTACGCCGACCCGCGGATGCACGGGGACCTCTACGAGGAGTTCGAGACATCCTCGGTCGGCACCGGGATCGCGATCGGCGACTACGACGGCGACGGGCTCGCGGACATCTACGTGGTCAGCAAGACGGAGGGCTGCCGGCTCTTCCACAACCTCGGCGGCTACAAGTTCCAGGACGTGACCGAGAAGGCGGGTGTCGGGGCGACTCCAGGCGTATGGAACCAGGGGGCGACCTTCGTCGACATCAACAACAGCGGCCGGCTCGACATATACGTCTGCAGGTACAACGCGCCGAACCTGCTCTACGTGAACCAGGGCGACGGCACGTTCAAGGAGATGGCGCACGCCTACGGGCTCGATGTCGTGGACTCGAGCGTCATGGCCGCCTTCGCTGACTATGACCGCGACGGCTACCTCGACCTCTACATCGCGACGAACATCCTGAGCATCACGGCGCACCCCAAGGGCCAGCGGGGAATCCTGATGCACAACAACCGCAACGGCACGTTCAGCAACGTTACCGACAGCGGCGGCATCCTCGGCGAGTCCCAGAGCCACTCCGCGACATGGTGGGACTTCGACAATGACGGATGGCCGGACCTCTACGTTGCCAACGACTACGGGTACCCGGACCGCCTCTACAGGAACAACCGGGACGGCACGTTCACGGACATGATGAAGGTCATGCCGCACACCGCCTTCTCGTCAATGGGCGCTGACCTCGGCGACGTGAACAACGACGGGCGCATCGACTTCCTCGTGGCCGACATGGCGGCGACCTCGCACGTGAGGGACCAGCACCTGCTCGCGGACGCGCGCGGCCGCAGCGAGGAGGATCTCGGTGCGGTCCCGAAGTACCACAGGAACGCCCTTCTCCTTAACACCGGGACCGGAAGCTTCCAGGAGGGCTCCTTCCTGGCCGGTATCGCCGCTACTGACTGGACCTGGTCCGTTCGCCTGGAGGACCTCGACAACGACGGGCGCCTCGACCTCTTTGTGACGAACGGCTTCCCCCGGGACCCCGGCGCCGACACGCTCGCGCGGATGATGCGGGCGGAGAGCCCGACCGAGCGGATCAGGATCATGTACGAGAGCCCGCCGCAGGCCGAGCGCCACCTTGGCCTTCGCAACATGGGCGACCTCGAGTTCAAGGACGCGAGCGACGAGTGGGGCATCGCGAAGAAGGGCGTCAGCTTCGGCGCCGCCCTCGGCGACCTGAGCGGCGACGGCAACCTCGACATAGTCTATGCGAACTTCCACAGCGGCGTCACGCTGCTGCGCAACGACTGCGATAGCGGCCATGTGGTGAACATCGACCTTCGCGGCACGGTCTCGAACCGCTACGGGATCGGCGCCACCGTGAAAGTGGAGAGCGCGCTCGGCGTGCAGCTTCATCCGCTCACGCTCTCCCGCGGGTACATGTCCAGCAGCGAGCCCATGGTTCACTTCGGGCTCGGCAAGGACACGAGCATTCGGAAGCTCACGGTCAACTGGCCGAGCGGCCACGTGCAGGTGTTCGAGAACCTCGCGGTCGACCGGCGCTACACGATCACCGAGCCGTCGCAGGCGATCCCCATCCCGCCCGACCCTCCCAAGCCGGCGGCGCAGTTCACGGAAGTGAGCTCGCAGGCGGGCCTTTCGTTCGCCTCCCGCGAGGACGTCGTGGACGAGATCTATATCCAGAAGCTCCTGCCGATCCGCATGAACCCGCACGGACCGGCGCTTGCGGTCGGGGACATCTTTGGCAATGGCCTGGACGACGTCGTGGTCGGCGGGACGACCCGCGATACGCTGCGCGTCCTCCACGCCTCGGCCTCGGGGGCCTATGCCTCCACCGACGCCACGGCTGTCGCGACGGGAAACCAGGTGAACGACGGGCCAGTGCTGCTCTTCGACTCGGCCGGCACGGGACGGCAGGACCTCCTTGTGACCAAGGGGGGCAACTCACTCCCTGCCGGGGCGCTGGAGTACCAGCCGAAACTCTATCTCAACGACGGGCACGGGGGCTTCAAGGCGGCGGGCGCAGACGCGCTTCCCTCCCTGCCCATCAGCGCTGGCGCGGTGGCGGCCGCCGACTTTGACCACAGCGGACGCCTGGGGCTTTTCATCGGCGCCCGGCTCACCCCCGGCCAGTACCCAACGGCGCCCCAGAGCGCCCTCCTCGCCAACCGAGGGGGCAAGTTTGAGGATGTGACTGACACGCTGGCCCCGGGCCTTAGAAACGTCGGCATGGTGACCTCGGCCCTCTGGACCGATGTCGACGGGGACGGCTGGCCGGACCTCATCCTCGCCCTGGACTGGGGAACGGTGAAGTATTTCCACAACAACCAGGGCAAGGGGTTCGAGGACTGGTCCGACAGGGCCGGCTTCACGGCCGCGGGCACCGGCTGGTGGAACTCCATCGCGGCCGCGGACTACAACGGGGACGGGAAGATCGACTACGTGGTCGGCAACCTCGGCCTCAACACCCACTACCATGCCAGCCCCCAGCAGCCCGCCCTCCTCTACTCCGGCGACTTCCGCGGGAACGGGACGACGCAGCTGATCGAGGCCTACTACGAGGGGGACGTTGTGTATCCGTGGCGCACCCGCCACGACCTCGCTGCATCGATCCCGTCGATCATGAAGCGCTTCCCCACCTTCGACTCGTATGCGAGGGCCACGCTCGGCCAGGTCGTCGGCGACGAAAAGCTGGCCAAGGCGGACAAGTACGCGGCCACCGAGTTCAGGAGCGGCGTTTTCCTGAGCCAGGGCGATGGCACGTTCAAGTTCGAGCCGCTGCCACGGATCGCGCAGATTTCCCCCGTCCAGGGGATGGTGGCCGGCGATTTCGACGGGGCCGGCCACGCGGGTCTCTACCTCGTCCAGAACTCGTTCGCTCCCATTGTCTCCGTCGGCCACTTCGACGGCGGTCTGAGCCAGCTGCTGACGAGCGATGGGCACGGCCACCTAAGCGCGATCCCGCCCGCGGAGAGCGGGCTCGTCGTGAACGGCGACGCGAAGGCCCTGGCCGCCCTCGACCTGGACCAGGACGGCTGGCCCGACTTCCTCGTCACGAGGAACGACGACACGACGCTCGCCTTCCACAATTCCGGGGTCGCCGGCCACAGGCCCCTGCGGGTCCTTCTCCATGGGCCCGCCGGCAATCCCACCGCGGTGGGGGCCCTCGTGACCGTCGAACTCGCGGATGGTTCGTCCGAGGTGCTCGAGGTCTATGCGGGCTCGGGCTACTACAGCCAGTCCACGCCGGCGTGCTTCTTCGGCTACCCGGACGGCAACCCTCCGCGGAAGATCCGCGTCAGATGGCCCATGGGCAACACGACCGAGCAGGCCTACGCCGCCGGGCAAACGACCGTCACGCTGACGGCGCCCTAGACCGTCACTTCCCGAGGTACGCGCGGTTGGCGCGGATCAGCGCCAGGCGCTGGTCGACGGCGCGACGCGTGGTGAGGGCATCCTCCGGCGTGTTGAGGCACCAGTCCACGAGCTTGTCGACGCTCGTGCGCGCGACATAGCAGCGCGTGTCGGAGCCGCCGTAGTAGATGAGGACGGTCTTCGCCTTGTCCGGAAGCTGCACCCACCCGTTCGTGAACGTCACGTTTGAGACGTCCCCGAAGCCCTCGCCGCCATAGGGGGCAAGGAAGTGGCCGCCAGGCTTGGCGATGACGCGGGAAGGATCCTCGAGCGAGGTCATGAACATGTAGAGCACGTAGCGCAGGCCCGCGGCGCAGTTGCGCACGCCATGCGCCAGGTGCAGCCAGCCGCTCGGCGTCTTGATGGGAACCGGGCCCTGGCCGTTCTTGACCTCCTTGATCGTGTGGTAGGCGCGGCCGTCGATGATGGCCTCCGGGCCCGTGACGGCGGTCGTGATGTCCTTGCAGAGCGTCCAGCCGATGCCGCCGCCCGAACCCACGTCGATGAAGCCGTCCATGGGACGGGTGTAGAAGGCGTACTGCCTGTCGACGAACTCCGGGTGGAGCACCACGTTTCGCTGTTGCGACGCGGGCGTCTTCAGGTTCGGGAGCCGCTCCCACTTCTTGAAGTCCCTCGTGCGCACCATGCCGGCGACCGCGACCGCGCTCGAGAGATCCCCCGGCTTCGCGTTCGGGTCCTTGGCCTCGGAGCAGAAGACCCCGTAGATCCAGCCGTCCTCGTGGAACGTGACGCGCATGTCATAGACGTTGGTCTCGGGCTTCATCTCCGGCAGGTCGACCGGCTCGTCCCAGAAGCGCCAGTTGTCGATGCCGTTGGCGCTCTCGGCGATCGCGAAGAGGCTCTTCCTGTCGTAGCCCTCGAAGCGGACCACCATGTGGACCTTGCCCTTCCAGAGGAATGCGCCGGGGTTCAGCGTCGCGTTGACGCCGAGGCGCTCCATGAGGAACGGGTTCGTCGCGGGGTTCAGGTCGAAGCGCCACTCGATCGGAGCGTGGCGATAGGTGATCGCCGGGTTCACGAAGCGCTCGAAGACGCCGTTGTCCCAGTTCTTGTCCACGGGATTTTTCCTCGCGAGGAACTTCTCGTGTTCCGAGCGCAGCTTCTTCAGGCGGGCCGTGAATGCGGCGGGCGCTGCCTTCTTTGCGGGGGTCTTCGTTTTCTTTTTCATGATGAATTGGTTTTTTCCTGGTCGATGATGCTCCTCAGGCGCCGCGAGGCCTCAAGCCCGGTGCGGCCGTTGTGGTAGGGACACTTCCAGAAGCTGACCTTGAGCTCCGTGTCGAGAAGATCGCCCTCCTTCGTCACGCCGCGGAACCACTCTCCCCGCTGGCGATCGATCAGCCGAAGCTCGATGAAGTCCCAGGTCTTGAAGGCGGCCTTCAGGTACTTCTCGTGGCCCGAGTGCTGGTAGGCGTCGATGAAGCCGATGACGGCCTCGGCCTGCGGCCACCATTCCTTGTTGGGGTCGGTGATGAGCCCGTGGGGGCCGCCCTGGTTGTAGACGCCGCCGTCCTCGTCGACACCCTCGTCGAGCGTCGCCTCGGCGATGCGAAGCGTCAGAGGCCGGATCACCTTCACGATGCCGGGCTCGCCGAGCGACTCGGCCGCCCGGATCAGGAGCCACGCCGCCTCGATGTCGTGGCCGTAGGAGATCTTGTCCGAGCGCGGCTTCCAGTCCTCGGCAAAGAAGAGCCCGAGGTGCCCCGTCTTGGGGTTCAGGATGCGAACCAGCATGATCTGCAGAAGCTCGGCCAGCGCCTTGCGCAGCCCCGCGTCGGGCCAGACCAGGAGGAGCCTCGAGTAAGCCTCCATGACGTGGAGGTGGGTGTTCTGCGACTTGGGCTCGTTCATGTCCACCTCGCTCAGGCGCATGTCGGCTATGGGCTCCCAGCTGCGGCTGAACGCCTCAAGATAGCCGCCGTGCTTCGCGCGCGCGTGCTTTTCTACCAGCCGGTATGTCGCGATGGCCTTGTCGAGAGCCTCCTGCTTGCCGGATGCGACATGAAACTCCGTCAGGGCATAGATGGCGAAGGCCTGGCCGTACACCTGCTTGCGGTCACGCTTCACCGCGCCGTCAGCGGCGATCGACCACCAGAAGCCGCCGTGCTCCTTGTCCTCGAAATGGAGCGTCAGGTCCTCGTAGGCCAGCTCGGCCATCTCGAGGTAGGCCGGCTCGCGGAATTGGGTGTAGGCCGCGGAGTAAGTCCAGAGGATGCGCGAGGTGAGGAGCGCCCCGCGCTCCGCCGACGCGTCGACCTCAAGGTCGTTCGTCAGCGAGCCCACGAAGCTCTTGGCGTCCCGGTTCGCCACCTTGTCCATCCAGAATGGCAGGATGTTGTTCCTCAGGTCGTCCTCGATCCGGTGCAGGTAGTCGGTGGCTTCTTCGGGATTCATCTAGGGCTGCGGGGGTTCGGTCCTGACGGGATTCAAATGGAGTGACAAGGCGTTTGTGCGGCGTTGAGTATCGGCGCCATTCAGGATGTGCAAACCCCGCGCAATATGGAGGATTCCCAGAGTGAATAACGCATCTGGTACTACGGATTTGCGCCCTGTGCCGGTCCACGAGCGGTGAGCAAGGCCCAGGCATACCCAGCAGGCTCCCGCCCGGGCGGTGCCCTCCTGCTTGCGTCTCTGGCCATCGCCGTCGCGGCACTGCTCGCCTACAGCCGCTCGTTCACGGTCCCATTCCTCTATGACGATACCCCGACAATCGTCCAGAACCCCTCCATAAGGCACTTTGCGACCGCGTTCGTAGCGCCCAACAACACCACTGCCGGCGGCCGCCCGATCCTGAACCTCACGCTGGCGCTGGACTACTGGACCAGCGGGACATCTGTCTGGGGCTACCACGCCGCGAACCTCGCGGTCCATGTCGCGGCGGCCCTCCTTCTCCTGGGCATCGTCCGGCGCACCCTCGCCCCCGTAGCCGGTTCATCCGCACTGGCGACCGCGTTCGCAGCCTCGCTCCTCTGGGCCGTGCATCCTCTGCAGACGGAGTCCGTCACCTACGTCGTCCAGAGGGCGGAGTCCCTCATGGGACTCTTCTACCTCCTGACGCTCTATGCCTTCATCCGGCTGGCTGATCCCAAGGCGGGGCACCGGGCATTGTGGACGGCGGCCTGCATCGGCGCCTGCCTCCTCGGCATGGGTACGAAGGAGGTCATGGTGTCCGCTCCGCTCATCGTCCTTCTCTATGACAGGACCTTCGTCGCGGGGACATTCGCCGAGGCCCTGCGCCGGCGCGCGGGTCTCTACATCGCCCTCTTCGCCACGTGGATCCCGTTGGGCCTGCTTGTCGTCTCATCGCACGGCAGGGGCGGCACGGCGGGAACAGCGGCCGGCGTCGAGTGGTGGCGCTATGGGATCACCCAATTTCATGCCGTGACCCATTACCTGCGGCTCGCCGTATGGGGCAGCCCGCTCGTCTTCGACTATGGGATGGCGCTCGGCTCCCCTCCCCTTGGGCTAGTCCGCGACGTTGGGGTCATCACGGCCCTGGCGGCAGCCACGGCGTGGGCTCTGGTGCGACGCCCTGCGGCGGGTTTTCTCGGCGCATGCTTCTTCGCCATCCTCGCCCCGAGCTCGAGCGTCGTGCCCGTGGCCACCGAGACCATGGCCGAGCACAGGATGTACCTGCCCCTGGCCGCTGTCGTCGTTGGGATCGTGCTCGTTCTGCGCCGGTGGATGGGACGGGCGCTCGTGCCGGTGTGCCTCGTCTTAGCCGCGGCCCTTGGCGCCGCCACTTATGTCAGGAACCAGGACTACCAGAGCGAACTCTCCATCTGGAGGGACACCGTTGCGAAGGTCCCTTCAAATGAACGCGCCCATGCCAACCTGGGCGCTTCGCTTCTCGCCGCCGGGAACGTGGACGGCGCGCTGGCCGAGTACACGACGGCCCAGCAGCTGAAGCCTGACGACGCGGAGATCCAGAACGACCTGGGCAACATCTACCTCGGGATGCCCGGCCACCTAGCGGAAGCCACGAGCCACCTTGAGGAGGCCGTGCGAATACGGCCAGGATACGCGGACGCGCACAACAACCTAGCCAACGCCCTGGCACGCGCCCCCGGCCACACCGACGAGGCGATCGGCCAGCTAAGGGAGGCCGCGCGTCTTGCGGCCAACGACGCGGACATCCGCGAGAGCCTGGGAAGCGCGTGGCTTTCCGTCCCGGGACACGCAGATGACGCCGTGGTGGAACTGGAGGCCGCCGCACGGCTAAGCCCCGGCAACGCCTTGTTCCTTTTCAATCTCGGCAACGCGTTCATGGTCGCGCAGGGAAGGCGCGACGATGCGGTGAGGGCGTACACGGAAGCCCTGCGCATCAACCCGCAGTATGCCCAAGCCCACAACAACCTGGGCTACGCGCTCATGGACATGCCCGGCCACCTCGCGGAAGCCGAGGATCAATTCCTAGCGGCGATCCGCATCCGCCAGGACTACCCCCGGGCGCATCTGAACCTGGGGATAGCGCTCTCACGGGACCAAGCCACTGTCCCGCAGGCCATCACCGAACTCCAGGAGGTGCTTCGCCTTCAGCCCGACAACGAGGAGGCGCACAGGATCCTTTCGAGCCTCGGCGTCATACGTTAGGGCACCGTGGGTCGGCCAAAAATTGGCCCGAAAAATTCGCTCCCGAAGGAACGGCTGCCCGTTTCGCGAGACCATCGAGGATGCAGCCGATGACCCCCATGAAACCAATGGCCCCGATGAAGCCGATGAGCCCTCCCAAGCGCTGGTGGCCGGAAAACCTCGGAGACAGCCCGAACTCGTCAGGCGGCCAGAACGGGGCCCGTTATGCGTTTTTCGGTGACAAGAAACGCCTGGCGGTCGATGTCGGCGACGGGAAGGTGAAGGTCTACGACACGGGCGACCACCAAATCACCGGCGTTCAGCAGCAACAGGGCGGCGGAAAGCGGGATGTCGTCCTTATGAGCCAGCACGGCAACGTTGCCTTGGATGAATTGAAACCGGCCTGAGGCCGACAGCTGGGGGAAACGGCTCTCCCGGGCGCCTTTGCGGCTGCGGCCAAAATCCCCTAAGCTCCTGATTTTAAAGTGGTGGCAAGACTCGGAATCGAACCGAGGACACGAGGATTTTCAGTCCTCTGCTCTACCAACTGAGCTATCTTGCCATATAAAGACGAGTGGCGGCTATTACGCCTCTATCACTCGGAGTGACAAGCAATTTCGGGGACGCCAAAGGGCCGTCCTAGATGGTCAACTTGTTGAGATCGAGCACGGTCACGCCGTCGACGGGACGTCCCGAGGCCAGCGCCGGCTTGAAGCGGACGCGGCTGATAACTGAGTCCAGATACGGGTCGTTCAATGGCCGGCTGCAGTCCTGATCCGCGAAGGCATGGTTGGCCAGGCCGTCCTTGGTCACCTTCACATAAAAGGGAGTGTCGTACTTGCCCGAGTTGAGCTTCATCGGCAGGTCCGACGGCAGGTTCCCCATGACCGCGACCGGCGGAAGCGTGGCCCCCGGGTGGGCGCCGATGTACTCCGACTTCACGTACTCAAAGGCCTCATCGCGCGTCAGGTCCACGCGGTCCTCGGCGAGATTGGTCGCGATCTCCTTGCCCCGGTCGTAGATGTGGATCTGGAAATCGATGAGCTCGTAGTTGAAGGGAAAGCCCTCCTCGGAGAAGTGCACGTGGCTGATCTGGGAGTAGACGGGGTCCAGTGACTTCGCATAGACGAGGTTCTGCACGAGGCCCGGCTTGCTGTTCCTGGCATGGAAGCGGGTCATCGTGACCACGTAAGGATGCAGGAGCGGCTTCGGCGACGAGATCGAGAACTCGACGTCCATCGCGTCAAAGCCCTCGGTTGCGATCTTGCCGGCGGGCTCGTCGCCGTTCTCCAGCTGGTCGGCGGCAGCGTTCGCCACGACCGCGGCGTGTGACGAGTTGAGGTTGCCCGAGGTGCCAAGGCCGCCGTCGTTCAAGGTGGGCTGCACCGGGGACGCGATGGGAAGCGGGATCCCGGTCGTCGAGTCGGTCTTCGAGTGGGTCTCCGCATACCTCATCTGCGCGGCGAAGAACTCTGCGTTGAAGGAAAATTGGTCGTCCGAGCCAGCCAGCACGTTTGCGCCCGCGAGCGCCTTGTTCTGCTGGGTGTCCACCCGGGCCTGGGCATCGCGGGCCATGTCGGTCAGGTCGGTGTTGGTCACCGAGGACCGGCTAAGTCCCTGTGTCAGCCTGACGCTGGGATCGTTCGCGTAGGAATAGGCTGCCTCGCGCTTGAATCCGGTGATCGTGGCCGAGCCCTCGGTCAACTTCAGGTTCGGCGTGATCTTGAGATTGAGCGGGGCCTGCCTCGCGGACACCACCTTCTCCTGATGGTTGATCTCGATGACCCAGGAGGACCCGGTGACATCGCGCACCGGATAAAGGTCCTTGTCCAGGTTGATGGAAATGTCCGCTCCCATGAAGAGCGTGTGTGTCTTCGCCTCCTTCACGACTACCTTGTCCATGGTGATCGGCTTGTCCTTTGACACGTCAGCCCGTCCGGAGGACGCGAAGGCCGAGCAGGCCGCGAGCAGGCAGCCCGCGCGAACACGGAAATGATTCCAGGGACCTCGGGGCAGAGTCATGGGTCGGAAGACACGCTGCGGCAAGACGGGCTCGATATCAAGCGGCGGGCTAGATCGTGAGCTTGGAGAGGTTCACCGCCGAGACGCCCTCGACAGGCTTGCCCCGCTCGAGCGCAGGCTTGAAGCGCAGGCCCATCACGACGGAATCCAGGAATGGGTCATCGATCCTCTTCGAGCACTCGGCGTCGGCAAACGACGCCTCGCCCAGTCCGTCCTTTGAAACCTTCACGTAGAATGTCTCGCCGTATTTCCCGGTGGCGAGCTTGTTGGGCAATTCCGAGGGCAGCCTTCCCATCGCGGGGACGGGAGGGCGCGTGGCGTCCCGGTGCGAGCCGATGTACTCGGCCTTCACGTATTCGAAGGCCTCGCTTCGCGTCATCTCGACGCGGTCGCGAGAGAGGTTCGTTGGAACCTCCACCCCCCTGTCGTAAAGATGCACCTGGAAGTCGATTAGCTCGAAGTCGAACGGGAAGCCGCCCTCGATGAAATGAACGTGGCTCTTCTGCGTGTAGATGGGATCGAGTGATTTTGCGTAGACGAGGTCCTGCACCAGCCCCGGCTTGCTGTTCCTCGCGTGAAACTTCGTGATTGTGACAATGTAAGGCGTATGAAGCGGCCTGGGGGACGAGATCTGGAATTCCACCTCCATGGCGTCCACACCGGAGCTCACGAGGCGCCCTCCCGGCTCGTCCCCATTCTCGGCCATGGCGTCGGCCTTCCTCTCGGAAATGCCCGCCTCGAGGATGGCTAGTGACTGGCCATCCGCGCCGTCAAAGGTCGTGTTCACAAGCGGGTTCGCCGGTGGGCCGGGTTGACCGGGAATGGCCTTCGGCGGATGTTTAATCGCAGGGGATGTCTGCGCTGAGAATATGAGGGCCGCGTCGCCAAACTGCTTGTCCGTGGCGGCCAGCGTGGCGGCCCCACCCAAGGCTGTGTTACCAAGCGTGTCCGAGAGATTCTGCGCATCCCTGGCAACTCCCTGAAGCATCACGTTGGTCATTGCGGACGCGTTTATTCCCCGCGTCAGTCGAACGCTTGGGTCGTTGTCAAAGGTGTACCCCCTGACGCCACTGAAGCCCTCGATAGTCGCCGATGCCTCAGACAACTTGAGGCTCGGCGTTATCTTCAGGTTTACCGGCGCGGACTTGGCCGAGATGACACGGTCCCGGTGGTTGATCTCGATGACCCACGACCCACCCTCGACATCCCTCACCGGGTAAAGGTCCTTGTCGAGGCTGAGCGAGATGTCCGTGCCCATGAAGAGGGTATGTGTCTTCGTCTCCTGCACGACGACCTCGTCCATCTTGACCGGCTTGTCCTTTGACACGTCAGCCCAAACGCTTGAAGCGACAGCCCAGCAGGCGGCGAGCAGGCAACCTGCGTGCAGACGGAAACAATTTCTGGGACCGCGGGGTCGAGTCATTGGGGCGCGCATTAAGGTGGAAAAATGGGGCGTCTTTTTCAAGTGGCGTACCCGCGCACGTGCATGCCGGGTGCCACAGCCGGCGGTAATGCTATATCCTCTTATGGCGCAGGGACAAATGCTCCACGTGGGTCATTTGCCGTCAGGACGTGCCGGGTCACGATGGTTCACCGGACCCAACCTTTGGGCCTTGCGGCACGCGGGTTGGAGCTTGCGAACCCGAACCGTCTACTGGGATTGCCCGCGCAGACTGGCCAGGATGGAACGTGCCGCCAAATTCCCAGGCTGGATCGCAAGCGCATCATTCGCGCGCGCAATCGCCTCCCGCGTGTTACCGGCGGAACCGAGCGCGAGCGCCAGGTTGCAGAGCGCCGGCACATGGCGCGGGTCCAGCCTGAGTGTCTCCCTGAACTCGCTGATTGCCTCGTCGAGGCGGCCCGGCTCTCGGACAAGGGCGCATCCCAGGTTGAAGTGCGCCTGGGTGAGGCCCGCGTCGATGCGGAGGGCCTCGCGGTATTGCGTGATGGCCTCGCCTGACATGCCTGGCATCGCGCCAAAGACGCAGCCGAGGTTGTAGTGCGCCTGCGCATCGTCCGGCTTCAGCAGGAGGGTCCGCTGGTACTCCGCCACGACTTCCTGCATGTGCCCCGGCACGCCCGTGAGCGCGACCGCGAGATTGAAGTGGGCGTCGACGAGGGTTGGATTCAGCCCGATCGCGCGCCTGAATTCAGCCACAGCTTCCCCGACCCTTTCGGGATCCCGAACGAGGGCCATGGCGAGGTTCAGGTGCGCCTGCGCGTAGGCCGGCTCGAGCGCGATGGCCTGCCGGTACTGGGCGACAGCCTCATCGAGGCGCCCGGGTTCTGAGGCGAGGATGTAGCCGAGGTTGTTGTGGGCCCTCTCATTCGCGGGCCTGGACTCGGCCACGCTCCGCCACAGGTTCTCGGCGCTGCGGTAGGTTTCGTTGCGCAGCAAAGTCGCCGCGAGCAGCACCGCGGCCAGAATGCAGCACGTGGGAAGCATCGCGCGCGCAAACCACCAGTCCAGGGCGAGGACGAAGATGGCGACGACGGGAATGAGCGCCAGGTACATCCGGTGCTCGGCCACGGTCTCTGTAAGTACGGGAATGAAGCTCGAGCTCGGTGCAAGGATGAGGAGAAAGCCCGCACCCAGAAATCCGAGGACAGGACGCCGGACGAGAGCCCAGAGCGTGGCGGCGACGAGGACCGTGACCAAAAGCAATCCGGGGAGAAAGTCCGGGACCCGCGTGACGAGCGCCCTGCCGTAGTCGAAGACCAGCGGGCTTGGCCACAGTGCCAGGCGGAGGTAATGGCCCACGGCCCAGGCCTGCGTCCTGGCGTAATCAAGGGAGGAGACATTGCCGCCGAATCCGACGGTGCCGGTGCGCCCGTGGGTCGAGAGGACAAGGGCTCCAAGAAGAAACCAGGACGAGAAAAGGGCGCAGTACGCCCGCCACCTCACCCTGACGGCTCCGCTGAAACTCCCGGCAAGGAAGGTCCGGTCATACAGCAGGACCAACAGCGGGGCCGTGGCCATCGCCTCCTTGGTCGCCATACCGAGGAAGCACGCCGCCACGGAAAGGACAAACCACGGCGTGCCTTCCCCGACGGCTGCGCGGATGAAGCAGTAGAGTGCGGCGAGGTAGAAGAGGCCCATCAGGGACTCGGCCCGCTGGACCACGTAGGTCACCGACTCGGTGTTGAGCGGATGGAGCACCCAAAGGAGCGCGACCCAGAAGGCGATGGGCAGGGCCGAGGGATTGAGCAGGAGGACAAGCGTCCTTCGGACAATGCCGAGGAGCAGCAGCGCGGCCAGGACGTGGACGAGAATGTTTGTCGCGTGGTAGACCCACGGGGCCATTCCCCCGAGCGCATAGTCGAGGGCGAGCGAGAGGTTCACGACCGGGCGACCGCTGACCGTCGTGTCGGCTGCCGGCGCGAGGGACGAGGCAAGGTGCCGGATCGTTGTGTTCTCCTGGATCGACGGGATGTCGTCGAAGAGGAACGGAACGGGGAGCGTCCTCGCGTACGCCGCAATGCCGGCCAGCGCGACGATGGCTGCGGCCACCAGGGTCCATGCGCGCGGCGCCGGGTTCGTGTTCGTTCTCTGTGGCAAGGGGACGAATTCCTTGGGCCGGGCCTGGTCCGGCGTCAGACCTTGCCGCGCCGGGACTCGAGCTCGAGCCGGATCTCGGCCATGCGCTCGGGCGTCAGCCTGAAGCGGGCGAGGGCCACGAGTGCGCCGCAGAGGCCCGCGATCGGGATCGCCGCGAAGAGGAACCTCACCATGAAGAGCGTGTGTTCCGTCTGGACGCCCAGCTTCGAGTCGAAGCCCACCCAGTCGAGGATGAAGAAGGAGATGCCCGCGCCAACAGCCATGCCGAACTTGATGATCCAGGAATTGCTGGCCGCGAAGGCCCCTTCCCTCCTGCGTCCTCCCTGGAGCTCATCGTAGTCGACGACGTCCGCCGTCATGGAGCCCCAGAGCGTCCAGAAGCCGGCCCCGATGAATGCGATCAGGCCCGAAGCGAATATCTGCAGCCAGACGATGTCCGGGTTGTAGAGCCACCAGGTCGCGACGAAGACGGCCATGGCGCTCATGAACACGCACCCCATGGCCTTGGTCTTGCCGACGCGGCCGGCGATGAATGCGAAGGTCGGTATCCCGAGGAAGCCGAGCACCATGCTCATGATGCCCATGACCGAGTTCCATCGGTACCCTACGGACAGGTTTCCGCGGCAGACGTAGTACAGGGTGTCGGTGAGGCCCAGCGTGCCCACCATGCTCAGACCCATGCTATACGCCATGTTCATCATGACCTGCATGCGGAAGGGCTGGCAGCGCAGCGTCTGCCAGAGGGTCTCCTTGATCGAGACCTTCGACTGCTTCCGCTCCACGATCTTCCCGTAGTAGCGCTCGCGGACGAGGAGGAAGCTGATGAGTCCGGCGATCATCATGATGATGCCGGCCACGGCGCAGAACACCTGGGCGCCGATCAGCATGTTGGGCTTCGCGTCTGCGGCCGCCGCGGACCAGGCCGAGGCGCTGGTCAGGAGCCTGCCGATCTTGGCGCCCACGTTGCCGTAGGTGGCGCCGACCCAGATGGACATGCTCAGGAACTGGCCGCAGAAGTAGAGGCCGAGCTCGGGGGCCTTCTGGAGGACGTTCTTGTAGGAGAAGATCGAGGTGCGCTCGTTGTAGTCCGGCGTGAGCTCGAAGCCCAGGCTCTGGTAGGGCATGTTGAAGCAGCTGACGAGCGGCAGGTACACGGCCGAGGAGGCCAGCATGAACCAGAAGTAATTGGGAATGCTGTGGCCCAGGAAGTGGGTCGATCCCCAGCCCGGCGTCACGGCGACGCAGATGGGCAACCCCAGGCCGGCGACCACGGCGCCCACGAGCATGTAGGGTCGCCTGCGGCCGAAGCGCGTGCGCGTGTTGTCCGAGAGCCAGCCGAAGAGCGGATCGGAGACGCCGTCGAACACCCTGTTCAGGATGATCGCGACGCCGATCAGGGCCGGGCGGACGCCGAGGTACTGGGCGAAGACCGCGTACGCGAAGGTCGGGTAGAACCAGTGGCCCCACATGTCGATGAACGAGCCGAAACCGTAACCGATCTTCTGGGACACGGGGACCTTGTCCGCGATCGGTGTCCGCGCGGCCACCGTGGGCTGGGGAACCGGCTCGGCTTCAGGGAAAGCGTCCATGAGTTCAGGGGTTTGAGGGCAACCGCAGGTCAGTCCTGCGGTTTAGCCGTCCCTCGTCAACACGCGTCAGAGGGGAATCCAAGCCGAACCAACCTCAATTCGCCGGCCCCTTTTCCCCAAGGACACCCCGGATGACCGAGGCCAGCTCGGAGATGTCGTAGGGCTTGGCGACCATGCCCATGAAGCCGTGCTTGCGAAAGTCGGCCATCGCCAGGTCGCTCGAGTAGCCGCTGGAGACGATGGCGCGGACCTTCGGGTCATACTGCCGGAGTATTGCGATCGCCTCCCGTCCGCCCATCCCGCCTGGGATCGTGAGGTCCATGACGACCAGGTCGAAGGGCCGCCCGGCCTCGCTGGCACTCTTGTAACGCTTGATCGCCTCTGCGCCGTCGGAGACCGACTCGAACTCAAGGCCCATCCTGCGCATGAGCCTCTCGGCCATCGTGAGGATCGGGACCTCGTCGTCCATGAAGAGGATGCGGCCACCGCTGAGGGACGCGGCGAAGGGCTTCGCCGTCCCCGCGGGGGGCTCCGAGAGAGGGGCCGCGGGCAGCCAGAACGTGAACACCGTGCCCTTGCCGACCACGGAGCCCACCTCGATGTGGCCCTGGTGGCGCTTGATGATCGAGAAGACGGTCGCAAGGCCCAGGCCGTGCCCCTGAAGCTTCGTCGTGAAGTACGGGTCGAAGATCCTGTTCAAGTGCTCGGGCGCGATCCCGGCGCCCGTATCGGCCACCGCGATGCAGACGTAGTCGCCCTCGGCGAGGACGCCGTGGGAGCCTGGCGGCACGTGGGCATTGGAGGCCTCGATGCGGAGCGTGCCTCCCTCCGGCATCGCCTGCGTCGCGTTGATCACGAGGTTCTGGATCACCTGGCTGATCTGGGCCTTGTCGACATTCGCGGCCCACAGGTCGTCGGGCATCTGGAACTCGCTCCTGACACCGGAACCGCGGTGCGCGAATGTGGCCGCCTCCTTCACGATCTCCGGCAGCTGGACCGCGGTGCGCACCGGGTCGCCCCCCTTTGCGAAGGTGAGGAGCTGGAGTGTCAGGTCCGCCGCCCTCTTGGTCGCCCGCACCGCCTCGTCCACGAGCGGGCCCTGCTCGGGCATATCGCCCATGTCGAGCTGCAGGAGCGACAGGTTGCTCATGATGGCCGTCAGGATGTTGTTGAAGTCGTGGGCGATTCCGCCGGCCAGGATGCCGACCGACTCCATCTTTGCGGCGTTCTGGAGCTTCTCCTCCATCCTCTGTCGCTCCGTCACGTCGCGCAGCACGAGGACGGCTCCCACCCGCTTGCTGGAGATGTTGGCGATCGGCACCACCCTTCCCTCCACCATGCGGATGCGGTCGGAGCGCCCCCGCATCACGGTGTTCGGCGGGAGCTCCGCGTTGATGCCGGCCTCCAGAACCTCCCTGACGGGAAGGGTTGTGCGCACACCCGTCTTCGCGTTCTGAAGGACGCAGACCTCGCTCACGGGGTGCCCCACACTCTCGCTGCCCTCCCACTGGGTGAGGTCCGCCGCCGCCCTGTTGATGAACAGGACGAGCCCGTCCGGGTCGACGGTGATGACGCCTTCCGTCATGCTTCCCAGTGTTACCGCCAGCCGCTCCTTCTCGGCCGCGAGCGCAAGCTCCGCGTCGCGCCTCGCCGTGATGTCGACGATGACGCCCACGAGGTTCCAGGTGTCCTTGCCAAGCCGGGTCACCTCCACGTGCTCGTGCAGGAGAAAGGTGTTCCCTTGGCTCTTCACGTGGTACTCCTGCTCGTAGTCCGGCCAGCCGCGCCGAAGAGCCTTGCGGGACGTCTCCCGGATCTCCTCCCATTCCTCGACCAGAGGCTCCGTCCAGAGCCTGTCCGTCTCGGGAATCGAGTTCTCGCCGAAGATCTTCTTATAGAGAACCGACGGGGGGATGAACATGCGCCACTGCAGGCGCACGTCGGGATCGCCCGTCACGACGGCCTGCCACAGGAGGCAGTCGGCGCCCTTCAGGATCTGATCCAGCTGCCCCTCGGTGAAGCGTCTCGCCTCCTCGGCCTCGTGGCGCTTGGTCACGTCGGTCAGCACGCCCACAAGATTCCACTCAGCGGCGCCGGACTTGCGGATAAGGACCTCCTCGCTCAGCCAGTGCAGGCCGTCCGTCCCGATGATGCGGAATTCCTGCTGGTAGCCCGTCGCTCCCGATGTCAGCGCCTCCGAAGCCTTCCGATCCATATGCTCCAGGTCGGGCGCCTGGTCGGTCTTCCAGAGCCAGCCCTTCTCGGCGAGCGTCGCCAGCCTGAAGATCGGGTTCTCGCTCAGCTGGGGCGGCGTGCGGATATTCCAGTCGAACCTTCCGTCCGTTGACTTCACGTGTGCCCACCAGAGCAGCACGTTCGAGCGGTCGAGTGTGTCCAGGATCAGCCTGTAGTTCTCGATGTTGCTCCGGTCGACGTCCCCCTGGATGGGCAGGTCGGCGAACCCTCTCTCGGGATATCTCGGCTGGCTCTTCTTTCGCCCAAGGAAATAGCCCGCGATCAAGCACAACGCGGCTAGCGCACAGGCTGCAGCCACGGAGGCCGTTATTAGGGCAAAATGCACGCTGAATTGGGGTAAGAGTCTACAGTCGGGGGATACTGGGATCATCGGCACACCTGCCACCGTCCTTGTCCTCAAAGTGAGGAAAGGTTCGGCTGGAAAGCATGTCAACCGCGCAACCTCTATCGGTTAACGTTGCTCAGCCAACGAATTAGGATGCAAGATGCAATGGTCCACCCTGTCCCCGAAGAGAAGCGCGTTACTCCTCGCCGTCGAGGTACTGGAGCGGCTCCGAGCGGATGAGCGACCTCTGAGGGGACCTCACGAGCCACTTCCTGCTGTCCGGGTAATAGCAGCTCTCGCCGATGGGGTTGTCAGCCACCACATAGAACACGAGGTCGCAGGATTCATCTGCACGAATCGTGTGGGCGGCTCCCGGCTCGAACATGAATGCATCGCCCGCCTCGATGGGTGTCTCTCCCTCGCTGTCGCGGGCGAATCCCTTCCCGGAGACCACGTGGTAGAACTCCCACTGGGCGCTGTGAGAGTGAAACGGGAAAGAGGTCTTGCCCGCGGGCACGCGGCTGATCTCCACGTCAAAGGGATGACGCCGCATGAGGTCGGTCGAGGCCGGATCGCGGCCGAGGGCATGGGAGACGTTCTTGGACGTGACCGAGAACTTGCCCTTGGGCGACGTCCACGGTTCCTCGGGCATGGTGTGGGTGTTGATCTTCTTCATGGGTCAAAGGCCGTCGTCGTCGATGTGGAAGGACCGGAGTATGCGATGCAGGATGGGCGATAGGAGAACGCCCACCGCGGACAGGAAGACCACGCCGCTGAAGAGCGCGTAGGCGGACGCGAACAGCTTGGCCGCGTCATCCTTCATCGGGTCCACCGGCCCCATGCCTGTGAGGATCATCGAAGCGTTGAGGAGCGAGTCGACCCAGCCCAGGTGCGCAATCGTGTGGTAGCCCATGATACCCGCAAGGAGCGCCAGGCTCACGATGCCCGCCATGATCGCGGCCGATATGCCGAGGCGACGCGCGAAGCTTGGAAGGGGCTGCAGCTTCCTCTTTTTTTTCTCATCCATGGCTCCGGTCTAGGACACGGTTCCGGCCTATGCAAGCGGGGCCGCGACGAAGGGCCGGATTGCTTCGGGCCTAGATGTCGGCGATGCTGCCGCCCTACCCCTTGAACTCGAACCTTACCCCAAGGATTCTCGTTTGCGCTGCCGCGGTCGCGATGGGCCTCGCCACGGCAAGGCTGGTCGCCGACCCGATCCCTGTCTCGGGGATCGAGGGCGTCACCTTCCTCACGACCAATCCGGACGCCCTCATCCATTTCTACGGGGAGGGAGCGGGGTTCAGCCACTCCTCGCCCGCGCCGGAAATCCTGCGCTTCAATGTCGGCACATCCCAGTGGCTGGAATTCAAGTCAGTGCCCTCCTATGAGGGCGGTCGCCGCCTGCAGTACGTGACGCTTTGGACGAGGGACATCAACGACGTCCAGCGGTCGCTCACGGAGCGCGGCGTCCCCGCGCACTGGGTCGAGAGCGACCCGAAAACCCGAAGCCTTGAATTCGCCGATCCCGCCGGCGACATGATCCGCATCGAGGAGGAGACCGACCACCAGCCGCCCAACAGCCTAGGTCCGCAAGCCTTCAGCGACCACCTGCAGCACATGGGCTTCGCGGTCGAGCGCAGCCGGATTCAGGAGATGACGGTGTTCTACCACGACAAGCTGGGACTTGCCGAGGCGTTCAGGATGAACAACTCCGACGGGCGACTCGGCCTCATCAAGTTCAGGGTGCCGGGTCCAGGCAGGGACCTGATCGAGCTGATATTTCACGATCCCCCGCTCAACAAGTGGGCGGCGGGCGCCTTCGACCACATCAACTTCGAGGTGGCCGACATCGACGACACCTACCGGGTCCTTCACCGGGGAGGGATCGCGACGCTCGCTCGCCACTATCCACAGGTGAACGGCGAGCACCTGTGGGCCATGAACCTGTTCGACCCGGAACTGACGCGGGTGGAAATCCAGGTCATCCCGCCCACCTCGGTCCCCATGGACACGGTCTCGACCGTGGACGCCGTGCCTCTCTTCGATGGGCGGACGCTCGCCGGGTGGGAGGGTAACCTTGCCAACTGGAGGGTCGAGGACCAAGCCCTCGTCGCAGGCAGCCTGAACGCGAAGCAACCCCACAACGAGTTCCTGGCCACGACGAGGGACTACGGGAATTTCGAGCTCATCCTCCGGTACAAGGTTGAAGGGACCGGCCCCTTGGTGAACGGCGGCGTGCAGTTCTGGTCCCAGCGCGTTCCCGGTGGCTTCGAGATGTCCGGCTACCAGGCCGACCTCGGCGCGATCCTGGGCGCCGACACCGACGGCAATCTCTATGATGAGAGCCGCAGGGCGAAAAACCTGGCCGTTGCGCCGGGCGACGTTCGCTCGCGGGTGCTGAAGCCGGGTGATTGGAACGACTACAGGATCCGCGCCGAGGCACCCCATATCCAGATATGGCTCAACGGCGTGAAGACGGTGGACTTCACGGAATCCGACCCCTCGATTCCCCTGCACGGCAGGTTCGGACTCCAGATCCACGGGGGATCCAACACGAAGGTCTCATACCGCGACCTGACAATTCAGACCCTTCCCTGATGGATGCCATGAAGCAGAGAACCGTCAGAAAGCTGACCGTCATTGGCGCACTCTCACCCATTGCCGGGAAAATCTGAGCGAACAAGAATTGCACTCAAGAGCGGATGCGGGTGCCTTTTAGCCTAAGGAGACTGCAGAATACTTCTGGACCTAATCGGACAACCTAATTTACCCAAGCGACTGCGGGGACATTGGCTACCCACTGCGATCCTCTCTGCAGCCATGGCTACGGCCTTTCCGGGGTGTAGCTATGACCATTCGGAATCATCGTCACCCGCCGCATGGGCCTACCCCTCCGGAAAGCCAGGTCCAGAACCCAGCGTCGCGCCCGGGACCTACCATATCCCGGACAGCAAACGGAGTTTCACCGCGGATCAGCTCAATGGCGACGACGCCATGGACTGGATTCCCGAGGACCATCCGGCTCCGCCTCAAATAATTTGGCACATGCGAGTTGACGGTCCGATTCCCTGCGCCGCCTGCCATTACTTTAATGGAAAGGGATTCCTCGAAATCCCGGATCTGGCGGGCCTGCCGAAGGCATATATCATTGAGCAAGTTCAGGAATTTCGAAGTGGCAGAAGGCGCTCTTACCAGAAGAATCGGAGCGGAACTGGCCTCATGATAGGCGTTGCGAAGAGGCTGACAGATTCAGAACTGGATGCGGCAGCAGACTATTACTCGCGTTTGTCGCGACGTCCTTGGTTCAGGATTGTCGAGACCAACTCCGTGCCCTCAACGACAGCTACTTATTTTGGCTGGCTTGAGCCCGCAAAGGATCGAGGTACCGAGCCGATAAAGGGTCGAATCATCGAGTTACCCGAGAACTGGGACCGGAGCTGGGTCGAAGACCCCCATTCGGGTGTCATCGCGTACATCGCGCCGGGTTCAGCCAAGCGGGGAGAGGCGCTAGTCCATGCCAGCGGCAACGGATTCGCCGAATGTTCCTCCTGTCACGGCAGCGACCTCAGGGGAGACGGCAATGTCCCTTCTATTGCCGGCCGATCGCCAGCCTATATCTCGAGAATGCTTTGGGATATGAAGACCGGCGCCAGAAGCGGCCCAGTAGTGGCGCTGATGCAGCCGGTCGTCCAGCGACTCACCGGTCCCAATATCACCGATATAGCGGCTTATCTTGTTTCGCTGCAGCCCTAGCCTGCGCTGAAGTCGTTCAGGCCTTTGATTCCCGGCGGCTGCCGCGAATGCCCGGTCTTCCGGCGCATCGCGGGAATCTCTTAGGATCCAATCGTACCGGGAATCTCAAGTTGGTGCCCAGGGTGGGGATCGAACCCACACGACTTGCGTCGGCAGATTTTGAGTCTGCTGCGTCTGCCAATTCCGCCACCCGGGCCACCGAGAGGGAAATCCGATTCGAAGGCCCCGCCTCTGGCAAGACCGCAGTGGGGACCTAGATGACATGGGGCAGACAAGCGGGGCGCAAGGCGCCAAGCTGTCCGCGTCATGACTACTAATCAAACGACACAGACAGACCCTGGCGCCCGC